>Ga0209268_1000003_pt1 | contig 143950 bp, 127 predicted proteins | sample GraSoiAngelo_143_FD_185900 | JGI IMG/M metagenome (GOLD analysis project Ga0209268, IMG submission 185900) | Grasslands soil microbial communities from the Angelo Coastal Reserve, California, USA - 14_1009_02_30cm (SPAdes) (version 2) | ecosystem: Environmental > Terrestrial > Soil >... | reverse complement strand
CCGCCATTTAATTGCGAGCTGATGTTCGTAGTCGATGTGCTGGTATGCGCATCCGCCGCAGCGGCCAAAATAGGGGCACTCCGGTGTGACGCGATGTGGGGAGCTTTCCTTAACTTCCACCAACTCCGCCTCGGCGAATTGTTTTTTCTCGCGCAGGATCTGCGCAGAAACGAGTTCGGCCTCAATGGTGTACGGAACGAAGGTAGCCTTACCCTGCTCGCGTCCGACCCCTTTTCCGCCGAAGGCAATGTCTTCGATTTTCAGATCGACAACGCGCACACAAACATTTCGACCGAGCGAATCGCAAATGCCAATTCAATTCGGTTTTGACATTCTTTCGTCATTCGTCATTCGTGCTTCGTCTTTTCATCATGGCCTGGCGACTTCACGAACACATCTTGCGTGGCAAAATCGATAACCGTACGCGTGGCCGCGTGACCGGTGAGATTTGGCTGGCCGGTATTGACGAGCCGCTGGTGTTGGAATTAGCAGGCGATTGTGCGCCCGACCTTGCCGGCTGCGAGTTGAGCTTTGAAAATCCGGATCCGGTTCCGATGACGACGAAACCGCCCGCTCCTCAACAGCGTGGCCCCGCTGGTGATATCACGGCTGCACGCAAAGTGCGCGTGTTCGACGTTTCCATTGAAGAAGCGCTGGCAATCTCCCGACGCGGCGAGACGCCACCCGAACACATGGCGAATGCGGTATATCTCGAGTGGTTCAGCGAACGCAGCGGCCGCGTGGTGATCGAAAGCACAGATTATCGTCTGCAAATCTCCGAGCCAGCATGGCGTTACACCAAAGAAGAAATTGCCGAACGCGACCGCCGCATCGCTGAACAAGAAACGCCGTTTGCTATTGCGATCACCCAGGATGGCGAGACGCAAGAATGGGACGAAGTGCGGTATGAGCAATTTCTCCGCGAAAGCGATGCGCTGACAGAAAAATATGGGCGATTACTGGAGAAATATGCGGACCATCCCGATAGCGAACGGATCATCGCCCGTGAAATGGGATGGTCGTGGCTTGAGGAGGCACTCGATCGAGAGGACGAGCACGAGGCGGAAGATTTGGAAGCGAACATCGACGAGGAAAACGAAGACCAATCCGAGAACTATATTGAGGATTATGAATTGCCGCCGCCCGATCCGATGCGTGAAGGGATTGATTGGGTGCGCGACGAGCGCGGCCACATTTTGCATCCCATCGAGAAACGCGCCCATGATACCTTGCATGCCCTACTCGATGAGTTAAAGGCAGCAGAACATTTCCCCGAAGAAGAAGATGAGCAACTTGCCGAGTTCGTCAGCGGTTTTATGACACTCAGCGCTAAGCTTGCCGGCGCGTTAGGAGGAGTTGCACGCGGCGATGATTTCTTTGAACCGGGAATGGTGGTCGCATGGCTCAAACGTATTCTGGAGATTTTGAACAAGACGATCGCAGCCGCGGACACCACGAGAGTGAAGGACTTTCTTCCGGCAGACCGGCTTGCTTACTATCGGAGCGAGCTTTTTGCGATCCGCGAGGAAGTGTTGGAATTAATCAAAGAGCTGCGATCGCGCTAACCAGGCAGGGAGGTCGCCCCGTGATGTCCCGCATACTTTCGGAGGAACCGAAGCTAATACGGATCCTGATCGTAATCCCGAACATAGGGATACTTTGATTCGTTGCCAATCTCAGGAGGAAATTCTGAATAGCCGGCGTGAATATACGGAATTTCCGGTGGCAAAATGGGGTAATAGCTGTCGCGCCAGATTGGAAAGGGCCAGGTCAGAATCTCAATGAGCCCCGCTACGTGTCGCGTAGCTGAGCGCCCGACGCCACGAACCACACCGTAGCCAAACGCAGCGTTGTTGCCTTCCTCCTTGTTGACTTTGTTAATGTTCACAATGATTTCCGTCGGCGCCCACAGAAAGTTCGAGAAACCGCGGCCGAGTTTCCGCGTTGGCCCATAGTCATTCGCAGGCGGATCCTGAATATCTCCAAGACAAATTCCGGCAAGGCCGACCACCAATGAGAAGACAGCCAGAGATTTCATATGGCTTTATTAAGTTAATCAAATACGGGCGAGCAAAGGCAATACTTATTTTCGGCCTTCGGCTGCACCATCGTTCTTTGTCTTCGCCATCGAAATCGCAATCGTAACAGCGAGAATGAGCACGATGATTCCCAGCGAGACGGCGCGCGGCAATGGAAAATAATCTGCGAGAATCATCTTAATGCCGACGAAACCGAGCACCAGAGCAAGGCCGGTTCTCAGGTAAATGAAACGCTTCATCAAACCGGCCAGCAGAAAATAGAGAGACCGCAAGCCGAGAATCGCGCAAATATTAGACGTATAAACGATGAACGGGTCGCGTGTAATCGCGAAGATCGCAGGGATGGAATCGACTGCAAAAATCAGGTCCGTGACCTCGATTACGATCATGGTCAGGGCGAGCGGGGTCAACATCCAGCGGTCATCTACGCGCACTTTGAAGTGCTCGTCATGAAATTCGCGCGTAATCGGAAGGATCCGACGGCACGTTCGCAACACCCAACCCTCGGCGAAATCATGTGCGGGACGTTTTCCAAAAAACATCTGCGCCGCCGTGATCAACAGGAAAAGACCGAAGAGATAAAGAATGAAATGGAAGCGTTGCACCAGCGCGATACCGCCCAAGATCATCGTGCCCCGCATGATCAATGCCCCGATTATCCCCCAGACCAAAACGCGATGTTGTGCGCGGGGAGGAACGTGAAAGTGCGCAAAAATGAGCACGAAAACAAAAATGTTATCCATGCTCAACGAATATTCGATCAGGTAGCCGGTGAAAAAATCCAGCCCATGATGTGGTCCTTTGATGCGCCACACCAGAGCGTTAAATCCAAGCGACACAAGTACCCACAGCACGCTACGCCGCGCCGCAGCAGCCATGCTTAATTCCCGGCCGCGCTGGTGGAACGTGAAGAGGTCGATCCCAATCGCAATGAACACGCCAATGTGAAAGGCGATCCAAAACCAGATACTCGTCGTCACGGCGGGGAGACTTTCATGCAGCGGGGCGCACGGCAATCGTAAATTGCGCGCCCGACCCATACGACTTATAGGTCACATGGCACTCATTAACCCCATTGATGGATACAGAATTAGAAAAACTGGTCGAAGCTGGCAAACTTACTCCCCGCGCCGCGCAAAAACTCGAAAAACTAAAGCCGGGCACATTTTGTCTGCATAAAAGCTGGGGATTCGGTCGCGTGAGCGACTGGAACCTGCTGCTCAACCAGATCGTAATTGATTTTGCAGGCAAAAAATCGCATCCGATGCAGGCCGAGTACGCGGCGGAGAACGTCACGCCGCTGGCGCCAGAGCACTTCCTCGCGCGCAAAGCGACCGACCTGACGTCGATCAAGAGTTTGGCAAGAGAAAATCCGCCTGCGCTGGTGCGAAATATTCTTGAAAGTTTGGACGGTAAAGGCACGGCGCAGCAGATCAGTGAATGGCTGATTGGCGATGTTTTTACAGAGACTGAATGGAAGCGCTGGTGGGAATCAACGAAGAAAGCGCTCAAGGCAAGCGGCGCTTTTTCCGTGCCTTCTAAAAAGACCGATCCAATTCAAATTCGCGGCGAGGGCGTGTCGTACGCTGACGAACTGCTCGACACTTTTAACAAGGCGCGGCAGCCAAAAGAACAAATCGCAGCGCTCGAGCAGATCGTAAAATCGCACCAGCAATTCAGGGAGCCCGAAAAACAACTTCAGCCGATCATCGCGACGATTGAGAACATGACGGTGCGCAACCAGAAAATGCATCCGGAGTTTGCGTTTGACCTGGTTATCGTGCGCGACGATTTGCTCGAGCGCCTCGCCTCGCTGCATTCGACCCATGTGGGTTTGACGCTTTCGAAACTGATTCTTGATGAAGAGGAGCGCCTGATATCGGTCTTGCAAAAATTGCCGGCCGCAAAAGAAAAACGAATCTTGCAAGCGTTGCCGACCGCGCTCGGTCCGCGCTGGACAGAACGTGGCTTGGATTTGATGCAACAAAGTCACGGCCGCATGGTTGCGCAAATTCCCCGCATCTTAAGCGAAGGTGGTAAGCACGACGAGCTTCGGACGATGCTGGAACGGAGCATCCGGGAACATTCAGCAACGAGCGAGATGCTTGCCTGGCTTTGTAGCGAGCGGGAGCAATGGAACGAACTGGTGACGCAGGAGTTGCTTGGCGCAATTTTCGCGGCGCTGGAGCGCGAACAACACAATACCGCCGGTCGGACCGGCAAGTTGTACCGCACACTGGTCGAAGATCGGCAACTGCTTGGGGACATCTTCAGGAAAAGCGACGTCGCTACCGCGCGCGATTGGATGCGGCGGCTACAACTAAGCCACCTGTTCGATGAGCTGACGAAACGCTCGCTTCTGGCCAGACTCGTCAAAGTTTATCCAGAACTGGAAAGCATGATCACAGGCGCGCAATCTGAGGACGAAACCGGGCCACTGATCGTTTCATGGAGCAGCCTGGAAAGACGCAAGGCCGAATACGAAGAGCTGGTCAAGACGAAAATTCCAGAGAATACCAGAGAGATCGCGCTCGCGAGATCGTATGGCGATCTGAGCGAAAATTTTGAATTTAAAGCGGCCAAGCAGATGCAAAGCGTCCTGATGCGACGAAAAACCGAGCTGGAACAAATGCTACACAACGCGCGCGGGACTTCATTTGAAAATGTTGATACGTCGCGTGTTTCCATCGGCACAATTGTCACGCTATGCAACGTGGAGACGGGCAAGGAGGAAACCTACACCATTCTCGGCGCATGGGACGGTGATCCCGATCATAACATCATCTCGTATCAAACCGCCATCGGCCAGGCGTTGCTCGGTCATAAAGCCGGCGAAACTATTTCCCTAAACACAGAACACGGCACCGCTCAATTTGCGATCGTTTCAATCCAGCCCGCGCCGCCGGATCAAACGGCGCCGCCCCCTACTCTTCCCAGCGGATCGACTGTCGAAGCAGCCATGGCGGAGTAGCTAGGCTGATTACAGCCCGTCTCATAGATGTAAACAGCCTGAGGGCAGGCTGTCTCCAATGTTGCTCGTCGATGCGTCTCGATGGAGCCTGGCCGCCCTCGGCCCGCGAACAATCATATCAAACCGTTTATGAGATGCCTTGTAGCCTTACAGGTGTTCCGATACCCTAAAGATGTTGTAGCCTGCCAATCCGCGCGTTTTGCAATTCATCCGCGTGAGGCGAACACCCCGGCAAGCGAAGCGCGCCCATTCGGCTATCGCTCAGACCAGTCTTTGCCCTACAATTCTACGGTGTATTGCTAACCATCTTGGTCACGGTCTTGTTCGCTTCAATCTGCGCGCTTACCTTCTGAATTTGCACAGCTTGCTCTTTGAGGTTTGCGGTTAGCGCTTGAATTTCATTCTGCTGTTGCGCGGCAGTCGCCTCCTGATTTTCAACAGTCGACTTTAGCCGAATAATCATCACTTCTTGTTCCTGAACCTTATGCTGCTCCTCGAGGAACGCCTTGTGCTCTTTAAGAAACTCATTAAGCAACATCGCGTTCACTGCGTCGTAACGTACCGTGTAAACCTCGCCTTTGGCGTCGCGAGCGACGAGATTGGGATTCACTTTTGCCACCTCCTCAGCCACAAGGCCAAACTGCGGAATGCCATTGGGATCAATCTCCTTCTTGTAACAGAAAGTGACCGGTTTGAGCGCCAGGATCGCTTCACTTGCCTTGTCCATCGGCTTGATCTTGTCCTTGAAACGCTGCGCGGAGGGTGCCACGCCCAGTTGACCGAACGCATCTACAACAACTGGTGTGCCTGTAACGGGTACCCCACTGATTGCCGCGATAAAGGTCTGAAACTGGCTAAAACCGATGCGCAGGGTACCGGACTCGCCAGCCATGCCAGGCGCGCCGATATCGATATTGCTACTACCCGTGGTGAGATTGAAGCCGGCAGAGCTCCCCAATGCGATGTTACCATTGCCGGTGTTGTTCAAGAGCGCTTGAAAACCGACAGCCACGTTGTCGTGGCCGGCTGTATTGTTAAAAAGTGTACTAGCACCTAATGCGACATTACTGCCGCCTGTTATATTGTGATTGAGGGCCTGCCGACCAGTAGCGACGTTGTCGCCGCCGCTGATGTTGCTGAACAGCGCGAGAGCACCGTCGGCCGTGTTGAAGTTGCCGGTGTCATTGCTAAGGAGCGCCTGAAATCCGGAGGCTGTATTGTTGGAGCCGCTTGTATTAAAAAGAAGCGCACTCGCACCGGTGGCGGTGTTGTCGCTGCCGGTGGTGTTGTTGGCGAGCGCGACGGCGCCATTGGCCGTGTTCTGGGTGCCCATGGTGTTCGAAAAGAGTGCTTGAACACCGTTGGCCAAGTTGAAGTTGCCAGTGGTGTTGTTCGAGAGCGCTTGATAACCGGTGGCCGTATTATCGCTGTTGGTGTTGTTCAAGAGCGCTTGATAACCGACAGCCACGTTGCGGGTGCCGGTGGCGCTGGTCAAAAGGGCACCCGCTCCAACGGCTGTGTTGTTTTCGCCGGTGGTGTTGCTCAAGAGCGCTTCATCACCAACGGCTGTGTTGAAGTTGCCGATCTCGTTGGCAAAGAGCGCAGAAGCACCGGTGGCCGTATTGCCGCTGCCCTCTGTGTTGAGGAAGAGCGCTGCCGAACCAACCGCTGTGTTGGCCTCGCCCGTGGTGTTGCTCTGAAGCGCAACAGAACCGTTTGCAGTATTCTGAACACCGGTATTGCTCATAAGCGCTCGAAAACCGGTGGCTGTGTTATCGACACCATCTGTATTAAAAAAGAGAGCGAACGTCCCGCTGGCAGTGTTGCCGGTACCGCTGATGTTGCTCAAAAGCGCGCCGGCGCCGGTGGCAGTGTTTCCATCTCCGGTGTTAGCGAGGAGCGTCCCGGCGCCGACACCCGTGCAGAACTTGCCGTCAGTGAGGCTTAGGAGCGAATATATCCCGATTGCCGTGTTATATGCGCCGGTGCTACTGCTCAAAAGCGCGCTGGTTCCCTCTGCTGTGTTGCCACCGGGATACCCTCCGTCGGGTGCTGGCACCACCGCTTGAGCGATTGGCAAAAGCGCAGAGAAGCCAAGCGCAAAGAGCACTGTTGTGAATCTATTTGTCATGTTTTGGTTCTTCATATTCTAATTTCCGTTCTGATTTCACTTTATTACCACCTTGATAGCGTTATGGTTTGTTTGTAACCACCTGTGGGGTGGACCTGCTGACCTCGATTTGGGCGCTTACCTTTTGGATTTGTGCGGCCTGCTCCTTAACTTGGGCTGTCAAGAGCTCGATTTCCTTCTGTTGCTCAGCGCTGGCGACCTGGAAATTGTTCTTCAGTTGCGTGATCGTCGATTGCTGTTCTTCGACTTTCTTGTGTTCTTTGAGAAATTCGTTAAGCAACATCGCATTCACCTGGTCGTAGCGGACGGTCAAGATTTCGCCCTTCTTATCGCGCAGGACCAGGTCCCGATTCACTTGGGCCACCTCCTCGGCGATCAAACCAAAGCAGGGCGTGCTTTTCGCGTCGCTCTTGTAGTGGAAGGTCACTGGCTTGAGCGCCAGGATAGCTTCGCTGGCATCGTCCATCGGTTTGATATCGTGCTTGAAACGGCGCGATGAGGCTACCGTCCCCAACTTGCCAGTGGCATCGACTCCCACTGCAGCGGCAGTGGCCGGATCAATGGTCGCCCCGTGGATGTTCCCGATATAGCAGCTGTCGCTCACGTCAGCACCTAAAACGTCTTTGCCGACACAAATCACGTTGCTGGCCGTGGTGACGCCTTGACCGGCATTCCAACCGATAGCGGTATTCGCGCTGCCGCTCGCGCTGTTATAGAGCGCTGCCCAGCCCTCGGCCGTGTTATAGTTACCGTCAATGTTATTAGCGAGCGTAAAATCACCCGTCGCTGTGTTGCCCGTGCCGTGAGTGTTATTATAAAGCACAAAATTAGCACCGGTGCCCGTGTTGCCGGCCCCGTCGACGTTGTGAAACAGAGTGCCAGGACCGGTGGCCACGTTGGCGCCGCCAATCGTGTTGTTGAAGAGCCCTTGAAACCCATCGGCCGTGTTGAACTCGCCGATTGTGTTGTGAGCCAGGGCTTGATAACCGGTAGCGACGTTGTTGTTGCCACTATCGTTGGAGAAGAGCGCTTGGAACCCGTTCGCGGTGTTGTTGTCGCCAGTAGTGTTGACAGCGAGCGCTTGAAAACCGGTGGCGGTGTTGACGTCTCCATCCGTGTTGCTAAAGAGCGCTTGAAAACCGATCGCCGTATTGTCAACGCCTACCGTGTTGTCATTGAGCGCCTGAAAACCAATTGCCGTGTTAGCACTGCCAGTGCTGTTTAAAAACAGTGCACCAGCACCGCTGGCGGTGTTATCGTTGCCTATGGTGTTGGACGCTAGCGCTCCCTGACCGAAAGCGCTGTTGAAGCCCCCCTCGGTGTTGCTACTGAGCGCGAGCTGACCGCCTGCGGTGTTGCCGTCTCCGATGGTGTTTGCGAACAGCGCGCGATCACCGAGGGCTGTGTTGAAGTCCCCTTGTGTATTGCTAAAGAGAGCGAACGCTCCATTGGCAGTATTGTTGTCGCCGATGGTGTTGGTTAAGAGGGCTCCCGCACCAGTGGCTGTGTTCTCGTCTGCGGTGTTGGCCAGGAGCGTTCCAGCGCCGACGCCCGTGCAGAAGTTACCTTCGGTTAGACTTAGGAGCGAATAGATACCGACGGCCGTATTGTACGACCCAGTAGACCGGCTAAGAAGGGCGCTTTGACCTTCCGCCGTGTTGCCTCCAGGATAGCCGCCATCAGGTGCTGGAATGACTGCTTGCGCCATTGGGCAAAGCGCTACAAAGCCAAGCGCCAGGGCTATTGTTGTGCAGGTGATGTTTCGATTTTTCATGATTTAGTTTCCTTTCTTATAGAGCTGTTTTACGGATTATTGATCACGACTTGTGGAGCCGGTTTGCTGACTGAAATCTGTGCGCTGACTTTCTCGATTTGGGCAGCCTGATCTTTGAGCTGCGCCGTGAGAGCTTCCATTCCTTTCTGTTGCTGGACGACCGTCGATTTTAACTCGGCGGTTGTTGCGTCTTGTTTTGCCGCAGCAGTCCATAACCGGCCGATGGTCGCTTCTTGCTCCTGTACTTTGCGGTGCTCTTTGAGGAACTCGTTAAGCAGCATCGCGTTGATCTGGTCGTAGTGCACACTCAAGATTTCCCCGTTCTTGTCGTGTACCGCGAGGTCGGGGTTAACTTGGGCGACTTCCTCGGCAATCAAACCAAATTGCGGCGTATCTTTGGCATCACTCTTGTAGCGGAAGGTCACCGGCTTCAGCGCGAGGATGGCTTCGCTGGCTTTGTCCATTGGTTTGATGTCGTGCTTGAAGCGGCGCGACGAGACAGTGGTGCCCAACTTCCCACTCGCATCCACTCCCACTGCAAGCGCTGTTGCGGGATCAATCGTCGCCCCGTGAATGCCGTCGATAAATGTGTTTTGTGTCGTCTTCGCAATGCCGATACGTGTCGTATTCGACTCGCCCCCAGGAGCGCCCACATTGCCGACGTAGATGTTGTTGTTGCCTGCGGTAAGGTTGGTCCCGGCGCCCACGCCGATTGCAATGTTGCCTCCGCCCGTACTGTTATGAAGCGCAAAATAACCCACGGCTGTGTTGCCGCCACCGCCCATATTAGTTTGCAGTGCCTCGTCTCCAACCGCTGTGTTAAAGAAGCCGCCAGCATTGCTATCGAGAGCCTTATATCCATAGGCCGTATTGTCGTCAGCGGTATTAAGAAAGAGTGCCTGAGCCCCGGTCGCCGTATTGCGGCTGCCAGTCGTGTTGAGAAGGAGCGCAGCACTGCCGGTGGCTGTGTTGTTTTCGCCCTCGGTGTTGCTAAAGAGAGCGCCGGAACCATTGGCGGTGTTGGAATCAGCGGTGGTGTTATTCTGGAGTGCACCAGCGCCGGTGGCGGTGTTATTGAATCCGTTGTTGTTAAAGAGTGCGAACTCACCATCGGCCGTGTTTCCTTGACCGTTAGTATTAGTTAAAAGCGCGCCCGCGCCAATGGCCGTATTTCCATCGGCGGTGTTGGCAAGCAACGCTCCGGCGCCCACGCCGGTGCAGAAGTTGCCGTCGGTGAGGCTCAGGAGCGAATACAAGCCAACACCCGTATTGTAAATGCCGGTGGTGCGACTAAGGAGGGCGGCCTGCCCTTCTGCCGTGTTGCCCCCGGGATAGCCGCCATCGGGTGCTGGAACGACTGCTTGAGCCATTGGCAAAAGTGCAAGGCACGTGACCCCGACCAGGATCGTTGCGAATATGTGGGTCCGATTTTTCATAAGCTAAATACGGATCGAGACCACCTGTTGTTTCAAAGAATTGAAAAAACTTTCGCGATTCGTTTGGACCGCCGGCCCGCGAATGACCCGCCACGGCCGGCAAGCGCGAATAGACGCGAAGATTTCAATCAACAGAAGATTATCCGCGTCATTCGCGTGATTCGCGTGATTCGCGGGCAAACAGGTGCTTTGGCGCGAAGCGAATACAGACAGGATTAGCCTGCGTCATTTTATTTGCGTGACCCGGCTCCGGCAGGACGAGTATGATGAGGTGTCAAGATGAATTCGACAGAACGGCGTAATCAATCATCCTCAGCGACACGGCGCAGCCTGCTCAGTCGCCTTAAGCAATCGAACGCTCAGGAAAGCTGGCGTGAGTTCTTCGACACGTACTGGCGATTGATCTACGCCACGGCGCTCAACGCCGGGTTGACCGATTCGGAGGCGCAAGAGGTGGTGCAGGAGTCAATCCTTACTGTGGTAAAGAAGATCAGGTCTTTCCGCTACGATCCCGCTATTGGCTCTTTTAAGGGTTGGCTGTTGACTATAGTCCGTTGGCGCATCGTCGATCAGTTTCGCAAACGCCAGCAACAAATCGATTCTTCTGGAGCGCGCCGGGCAACCAGAACATCAGGCACCGCGACGCTCGAGCGCATTCCTGATCCGGCAGCGATCAACCTTGACGCGGTATGGGAGGAGGAATGGCAGCGCACGTTGTTCGCCGCCGCATTGTCACGTGTGAAACGTCAGGCTAACGCACGGCATTACCAGATGTTTGATCTGTATGCTGTGAAAAGTTGGTCTGTGGACAAAGTAGCGGAAACCCTCGGCGTGAGCACCGCTCAGGTACGTCTGGCGAAACACAGAGTTACCGCGTTAATGCGACGAGAAGTTGCTCGCCTTGAAAAGGAGGAAGAGAAGCGATGGGGGTTCACGAGAGCAATGGCTCACTAGCGAGAGCAAGCGGGATGATCGCCCGTCTTCGCAAAGCTACTACCGAGCGGACAGCCCACCTTCGCGAAGGCTACTCCGAAAGACTTCGTAAGCAGGCTGTCTTGGCAGGTCCGCCTTCGTCGGACAAGTGCGAAAGTGTTCGCGAGGAGACGACTGGGCAGGCAAACACGGCAGAACCCGCGCGGGATGTTCCTTTCATTCCGGATTTTCAGCTATTGCGCCGCATTGGCCAGGGCAGTTATGGCGAGGTATGGCTAGCCCGAAACATTGTGGGCACTTATCGCGCGGTTAAGATCGTTGAACGGAAAGCGTTCCAGGACGAGGAAGCGTTTGAGAGAGAATTTTTGGGTCTTCAGCAGTTCGAACCGGTGTCGCGGGAGCACGAAGGTTTTGTGGCGATCCTTCATGTTGCTCGCAATCGCGCGGAGGGCTTTTTCTACTATGTCATGGAATTGGCCGATAATGATTCAAACGGCGGCGGGATTGAGCCTGAGACTTATGCGCCGAAAACGTTAAGTAATGAGCTAGCAAGATGCGAACGACTGTCCGTGGAACAGGCTGCGCAACTGGGATTATCGCTTGGCCAGGCGCTCGCGGAGCTGCATCAGCGCGGGTTAGTGCATCGCGACATAAAGCCATCAAACATCATCTTCGTTAAAGGCTACGCAAAGCTGGCAGATATCGGGCTGGTGGCGCAGGTTGGGGAGAAAGCGCGTCTGGGCACAGAGGGATACATTCCACCCGAGGGTCCTGGAAAACCTCAGGCCGATCTTTATAGCCTAGGCATGGTGCTCTACGAAGCGACCACTGGCACCGATCGACTGGACTATCCGGCTTTGCCACCAGACTTCGATACAATGGCGCAGCGCGAAGCCCTTCTTAAGCTGAATTCCATCATCCTCAAAGCGTGCGACACCGATCTCCGCAAGCGCTACCAGACCGCGAATGAAATTAGCGACGACCTGGCACGACTAGGTTTCGGGACTGTGATGCCGAGGGGTCGGAGCAATTCTCTGCGTAACCCAGTCACGGCCTCCTCAGTAGTGTTGCTCGGCGCTTTGGCTGTAGCGCTCGCGTTTTACTGGTTCAGACATCCGACAGCAAGCTTAACTCCTGAGAAGAGTATCGCCATGCTACCATTTGAAAATCTCAGCCATGACCCCAACGACGCTTCTTTTGCCGAAGGCATTCAGGAGGAAATCCTAACGCGCCTGGTCAAGATCGCCGATCTAAAAGTCATTTCGCGCACTTCGACACAGCGGTATCCGAGCAAGCCAAGTGATCTTACCAAGGTTGCCAGGCAGCTTGGAGTAACAAATGTTCTTGAAGGCAGCCTCCAAAAAGCAGCCGATCAAGTGCGGGTTAGTGTGCAGCTGCTTAACACGCGAACTAATTCCCATCTCTGGGCCGAAACCTATGATCGTAAGCTAACTGACATCTTTAGCGTCGAAAGCGAGATCGCCAAAGGCGTCGCGGAAGCATTGCAAGCGAAGCTCACTGGCCACGAGGAGCAAGCGTTGGCAGCTAAACCGACAAATAATCCGGAGGCTTACGATGCATATTTGCGCGGCCTGGCGTTTCCAAGCACGCATTGGTCAGTCGATTCATCTGGCACTGAAATGCATCGAATACTTCGAGCGCGCGGTCCAGCTTGATCCAAACTTTGCCCTTGCCTGGGCGCGGCTTTCTCGCGCACAAGCGTACGTCTACTTTCAACGTGTTGACACCGCGCGCCCCGACCTAGCTAAAGATGCTTTGGAACATGCGCAGAAACTCCAGCCAAACTCGCCGGAAACTCTGCTCGCCCTGGGTTACTACCAATACTGGGTCCTGCGTGATTACGCACTTGCCAAAGCTACCTTCGGCCTGGTCAGCAAGCTCCTGCCAGGTAACAGCGATGTCGCATGGGCCCTCAGCGCGGTCAACCGACGCCTTGGAAACTGGAATGAAAGCCTTGCCGCGGTCCAGGCAGGTCTCGACCTGGATCCGCGCAACGGAGAGTTAATAACTACTTCAGCATGGACTTATGACATGCTACGACAATTCCCGGTGGCGTTAACGCGTTATGATCAAGCGACGGATATTATTGCGAATGATCCCGATTTGATGTCGTTAAAGGCCGGCAGTTATCAGGCCCAGGGAAATCTGGAGCAAGCCGCAAACCTCTTATCAGAAATACCCGCGGACACTCCATTTGAGAATGCCTTCTTCATTAAGATGACCCAGTTAAGACTTGAACGGAATTACGCTGAGGCCATTCGATTGCTGCAAACCCGACTTGCGCAATTCAAGTTCACTTCTGAGATCTACAGGGGCGGTACTCAGGTTTACCTCGCTATTGCTCAGCGCCTTGCCGGTGATGCTGCCGGCGCAAAGGTTACAGCCGAACAGGCGCGCAACACGCTGGAGCCGCTCGGCAAAAAACAACCGGATAACTCCAACTTTGCGGAGTGGCTGGCTCTGGCTTATGCCGAGTTAGGAGAGAAGGACCTAGCTCTGAAGGAGGCGGAACGCGCTACTATGCTTCTACCAAGTGCCAAGGATGCAGTGGACGGCCCGGGCACCGAGGAGAACCTGGCGTTAGTCCAGACGATCTTCGGCGACAGCAGCAGCGCGATCGCAACGCTTATGCGGCTTGTGCAAACACCATTTCAAAGTCAGCTTTACGGCCCAATGCCTCTTACGCCGGCATATCTAAGACTCGATCCCCTTTGGGATTCGTTGCGTGCCGATCCAGGCTTTCGAGAACTCTACGAGAAGACGCAACCGTAAACCCGCGCTTTAAATCAGCAATTCGTACGAGAGAATGCTCAGGCAATAAATTGCCGCGGTTTCCACTCGCAGAATGATCGGGCCGAGCGTAATTGGCTGGCAGCCGTGACGACGCGCAAGCGCAAGTTCCGCAGGCGTGAAATCGCCTTCTGGTCCAACAAGCATCAACACGCTCTCAGGACGATGTTGATGCTCACTTGAATAGTCCGCGAGAACCTTCTTTAAGTGGTGCGCGCCCGGCTGAAGCGAGCCGATCAGTTGTAGGTCGAACGGCTTCTCCCGCGCTACGGAAAGAAATTCTGAAAGCTTTCTAGGCGCATGTACGTGCGGCAGCCAGTTCTGGCCGCATTGTTTGGCCGCCTCGACTGCAATCTGCTGCCATTTGGACTGTTTTTGCCCCGCGCTTTTGGAATCAACATGCACAATGGTGCGATCGGAAATGATCGGCGCGATTTCAGAAGCGCCGATCTCCACCGCCTTTTGCACAATTAAGTCCATGTTTTTTCCCTTTGGGATTGCCTGTCCCAGAACGATCCGGCATTGAAGCGGTGGTGCTTCCGCTTCGTGCAATTTTCGCAATCGAATTTCATCGCTGCCAAGATCGACGATTTCCGCGGTGATTTCCCGTCCCCGTCCGTTGAAGAGAACAACTTTCTCCCCCACCCTCATGCGCAGGACGTCGCGCGCGTGATGTGCTTCCGACCCACCTAATGCGAGGGCGCCAGAATTCCAATTCTCGGGAGAGATGAAGAAGCGATGCATGTGACTATAGGACTACAGTCCATCTTAGAATGTCAATCTGAGCGAAGCGAAGAATCTCTGGTCACTTTCTGGACCGACGCCCGTGGAATAAATCAGAGATGTTTCGCTTCGCTCAACATGACAGCGCCATTTACAAGATGAGTCCTAATAAGACGACGGGCCGCGCAACTCGATTTCCTATTGGTAGTCAGATGCGATGAGCGAGCTCATCGGCAGCACATTTGCCAACGATTTTTTACTTATCGGCAGCTCTATCCCGCGCTGTTGAAGTACGGAGAGTACACTTTCGGTAGGAATGTTCCCAACCAATGCATCCTGCGCGAAAGGGCACCCACCAAGACCACCAATGGCTGAATCAATTCGCCGACAGCCTGCATCGCAAGCAGCGAGCACTTTGGCTGCAGCTTCCTCCGGCTTACTATGAAGGTGCACGCCGATATCGTAATCGGCGTATTGGTTTGTGATCGATTGGACTACACGGTGAATCAAATGAGGGTCGGCAACTCCAACGGTGTCCGCTAGCGAAATCGATCGGACTCCGAGCGTCGCCAGTTTCTCTACCACCCGCCGCAGCTCGGTCTCATCCCACGGATCGCTGTACGGATTTCCGAACGCCATCGAGATATAAACAACCATACCCAGTCCGGATGCGTCAGCTTTTGTCTTAATCGATTCCAACCTTTTGTAGGCCTCTTCGGGTGTCTGATTTTGGTTTTTGCGCAGGAATGTTTCAGAAATGGAACAAGGATAGCCCAGGGTCGAAACCGCTTCTGTCGCAATGGCACGGTCGGCTCCCTTTTCATTAACGACAATACCGATGATTTCGACATCGTCTGGTGGACTGATTTGCTTGAGCACTTTCTCGCTGTCAGCCATCTGCGGAACGGCTTTGGGAGACACAAAGCTAACGGCATCGATGTGCTTGAACCCCGCCGCAATTAACGCACGGAGATAGCTCGCCTTGAGTTCCGCTGGGATTTGTCGCTTGAGACCTTGCCAGGCGTCACGGGGGCACTCGATCAGCTTGACGGTATCGTGAAACACAGAAGCTGCGGGATTCTATCTGAAAAATTCCTTCGCGCGTTCGAAAAAGCTCTTGCGCAAGGGCGTGTTTTCATCGCCGCAAAGCGCCGCGAATTCCTCAAGCTTACGACGCTGCTGCGCGTTCAAGCGCGACGGCACCTCGACAATCAAACGCGCGAACAGATCGCCGCGGCCCCGCCCATTAACATTTGTAATTCCTTTGCCGCGCATTTTAAACATTTGCGCACTTTGAGTGCCGGCGGGTACTTTCAGATGCGCCCTGCCTTCAAGAGTCGGCACATCAATTTCGCCACCCAGAGTCGCAACGGAAAAAGGGATCGGTACGTCACAATACAGATCATCTCCTTCGCGCTGAAAGATCTTGTGCTCTCGAACGTGTATGACCACATAAAGATCGCCCGGAGGACCACCGCGTGTGCCAGCCTCGCCGTTGCCTAACGAGCGCAATCGTGAACCCTCCCTGATTCCAGCAGGGATCTTCAGCTTAACGCGGCTCAATTTCTCCACGCGTCCTTCGCCACGGCACTTTTGGCACGGTTTCTCAATGACTTCACCAGCACCTCGGCACCGAGGACACGTCTGCGATACGTGAAAAAATCCGCGCGAACTGATCACCTGCCCACGGCCGCCACAGGTAGAGCACGTAATCGTGCGTGAGCCTGGTTCGGCCCCGCTGCCGTTGCATTTGTCGCAGGTATCGAGTTTCGCGATTTCAATCTCTTTCTCAGCGCCAAACGCCGCCTCCTCCAGCTTGATTTGCATGTCGTAGCGCAAATCCGAGCCGCGCCGCCGATCTTCCGCCTGATCGCCGCCAAAGAACGTCTCGAAGATGCCGCCACCGAATCCGCCGCCGCCGAAAACTTCCCGAAAAATCTCGAACGGATCGTGGAAAGCGCCGCGCCCAAAACCGGCGCCGCCCTGTGTGAACGCCGCGTGGCCGAAGCGATCGTAGGCGGCGCGCTTGTCAGGATCGATCAACACATCGTACGCTTCGCCTAATTCCTTGAACTTTTCTTCGGCGTGCGGGTCGTCCGGATTTTTATCCGGATGAAACTTGACCGCGAGTTTGCGATAGGAGCGTTTGACCTCCTCATCCGTGGCGTCTCGTTTGACGCCCAGTACCTCATAGTAATCCCGCTTTTCAGTAGCCATGTAGCCGATGAGCCCGCTTGTGATTTATGGGACTAGTAAAAGCGGGCAAGGAGCCACCTACTTTGCAGGGCCGCTGGAAACAACCACTTTCGCAGGTCGCAGCAACCGGTCCTTAAATCGATAACCGCGACGGGTTTGGCGCACCACAATCTCTTCGGGATATTCATTGCTGGGTTCATGCGCAATTGCTTCGTGCAGGTTCGGATCGAATGTTTTTCCCTCGGCCTCGATCGGTTGCAGTCCATTTTCGGCCAGCAAATCGCTGAGTTGTTTTTGCACGAGAACCATTCCGGAATAAATCGGAGAGTCCGCACGCTGCTCTTTTGCTGCTGCAAGGCCAAGTTCAAAATTGTCGATGATTCCGACCAAACGCTCCAGCAAAGACTGGTTGGCATATTTGATCGCCTCTTCCTTTTCGCGAGCAGAACGTTTCTTGTAATTCTCGAAGTCGGCCTGGCTCCGGGCCGCGAGGTCCCGAAACCGGTCGAGATCGGCCTGCAAACCAGCCGTTGGATCTTGTGCTTCGTATTGCACTGCATCGTCATCGGTCCCGGGTGGGGCAGATGAAGGGATCGAACTTGCCGATGCCGATTGTTTCATTTGTTTGTTTTGTTCAGTAACAGGAATTTTTTTCATGTTTTGCGAATGGCAATCAAAGTGATGTCGTCGTTTTGCGGGATCGAGCCGGTAAACTCGCGAACGTCCTCGATGATTTGCTTTACTATTGCTTGCGCTCCGTTGGTCGCACTGGCGCGAACCGATTGCATCATACGGTCGACACCGAACTCGTCTCCCTCGGCATTAAGCGTTTCGGTCACGCCGTCGGTGTAGAGGACGAGGCAATCATCGCGCTCGAGCGGAACAGCGAAGTCAGCGGTTAGCCTATCAAACACGTTTCCACTGTCAATTCCCACGACCATGCCGGGCGGTTTCACCGGCGTGACAGTTTGAGACTGCCGCTTGTAAAGTAATGGCGCATCATGTCCGGCGCGCGCGAGCGTCACTCCCTCATGCTGGTGGTTGAGAATCAAGTAGGCCATGCTGATGAACATGTCTTCCTTAATATCGGGGTAGAGCTGTCGATTCACCTTTCGTAATACATCGGCCGGAGATGGGTTCCGTGCAGCCTCCGCTCGCAAGACGCTGCGGCAGATGGCCATGATAAGCGATGCCGGCACACCTTTACCTGACACGTCTGCGATGACTACTCCGAGCCGTTCTTGATCGACTTGAATGTAATCGAAATAATCGCCGCTTACCTGGCGGGCTGGCGCATTAACGCCGCTGATCTGAAACCCATTAATCGCCGGCGCCTCCGATGGAAGCAAGATACGCTGAATGTCTCGCGCGATTTCGAGATCGTGATCGAGGCGCTTCTTTTCGTTAGCCATGGAATAGATGATGGCGTTGTAAAGCGCAAAGGCCGACTGTTCAGCGATCGATTTAAAAACGACGAAATCCCCCTGGGAAAAACCTGGGCCCGCAGGGCCGTTCGCCAGTGCTAGGACGCCGAGATCTTGGTTTCCGTACCGCAGTGATGCAGCAATAATCGACGAGCTGCCAAAAGCGCTGCCACGCAATTTTGCCAGCTCTGGCACCTCGGAGAATTCATTCAAGCAAACGGACTGGCCCGTCTGCCACACTCGTCCGATTAATCCTTCACCCGGGCTAATCGTGTGCAGCCGTAGAAAGCTCTCAAGCGCTATGGGAGCAGCCGCGGCTTGTTGCAAGATATTTGGGGGAACGTCCACTAGCGGCGGAGAGCCTTTGGAGATAAACGCCGGAGTAAGTTTCCCGCCCGTTCGATCGGTGACGTAAAGCACGCCCCCGTGCGCGTCGAGAACACGCGTGGCGCCTTCGACGATTAGCCGGTGCAGCTCCTGAGGCCGAATGGTCTCTCGAAAGGCTTCGCCGAGACCATGCAAAAAATCGAAAACAAGCGTTTCCTCAACCTGAATTTCTTCATGAGAGCGCTCTAGCCGTCGAATCCGCCGTATCTGAAACCACGCGGTAATAATCCATCCGGCGACAGAGGCAACAAGCAGTCCGAGAAGAAGAGTCGGCCACATCATGCAAGGGCCAGCTTACTTCAAAGGCGTCTCGTGATGAAGGTCTTGTCTTAAAAAATCGAGAACGTCTTTAAAGCGAAAGATATTTTCCGGCGCGGCCTCGCAAAGAGCTTCATGGGCTTCCAGCATCGTCTCCGTTTGTTTTTTCTTTCTATCCCCGGGCGACCGGACCGCGGGGGTTCGCTCGAGCGCTCCGCATTCAGGGGGATTGGAACCATTAGCACGAATATCGAATATCTGATCCAAGCCGAGCCCGGAGAGAAGCTCGTGGCTGCGGTTTCCACAATGAACGATGTGAAGATGTCCGTGCCCCAGCTCCTTCAATCGAAGTGCCACGCTGGCCATCGTTCCCATGAATGTGGAATCCATCATGGCACAATCCGCCAGGTCCACCACAAATTCGCGATAGCCGCGGTCCAACATCTCACGGGCGAACTCCTTGAGATTGCCGCTGTTGAGGAAACTACCTTTCCCCGCCACTTTCACCCACACGGTTGGGCCGCTCACCCCTACTTGAATAGATGAGTCCACAGTTACTAGCCAAAAGATACCAGCCCGGAAGGCATGCTGTCAATGCTCGCCGGATTCGAGAAAGCCTCAGACAATGATTCGAAATCCGCGGCACGAAAGGCTGCTTCAGGTAACACTAACCGGGGGAGATGAGACGCGCCCATTGGATCTCACTCCCACATAAAGGAGCGATTTTCCGCTACGATCCGCCCGTTTTCGATTAACAGACACCGCCATGCTATTACGCGGCCATCATCAAAATAATCGTCTCCAATCACCCTGAATTCGGTCTTGCGAGTGCCACGCACATTTCGATACGAAATCTCCTGCGCCTGAACGTGCTCGTGCAGTTTTTCCTGACGATATTCTAAACGCACTGTGACATCCGAAGAGTGCTTGGTCCGCCAGAAGAAATCAAAGTAATTGCCGAAACGTTGACGCTGATCAAGGGCCGTCACCGCTCCAAACATTCGATATTGGCGCTCAAAAGTAATGGGAGCGTCCTGAAGCGTTGCCGTTTTCTGGCTTGGCGAAGTCGATTTTCCACCAAGTGAGGTGGTGCTCGTTGTCTGCCTCGCGCGCTCACCTGCTTTCGGTGCTTTTTCACTCAAAAAGAAAAGCTTCGTTTTCCGAAACTCGAAATCGTTGTTTAGCGACACCGGGAGCCGTGTCACTTTTTCTACGATTCTTGGTTCTTCGCGGGCGCCGTCGGTGGAGCTAACAACAAGGGTCAAAGAGCCCAAGGCAAAGACTGCGGCGGCAAATCTCATTCGCCTAATAAAGCCGGGTTTTGAATCGGGTGTCAACGAGCAACCCCACATTCCAGTTCTCCGGCTCCTGTGGAACTTACGCGAATCTGCAAGTAAATTTCGGTTTTATGATTGAAGTTCGTTATGAGCGCGGGGTGTATCTGCCGCGCCAGAACTTATGGCTCGACCCATGGGACGCAAAGCGATTTGCTTTCGTTTCGCACGCGCACAGTGACCACATTGCGCCACACGAAGAAGTCATTGTTTCCGAGCGGACGGCACGCTTGATGCAAAGCCGGCTGCCAGGCTCCCGCACAGAGTACATTCTGCCATTCGGTGACAAACGAACGGTGCACGGGATCGACCTGATGCTATTGCCGGCCGGGCATATCTTTGGATCGGCGCAATGTTTCCTTTCTGCCGGAAACGAGACATTGCTTTACACCGGCGATTTTAAGCTGCGTCCCGGTAAATCGGCCGAGCCCGCGGAATGGCGCAAGGCGGACACACTCGTCATGGAGACGACATTCGGTCTGTCGCGTTATCGATTCCCACCAACGGAACAGGTCATTAATCAAATAATTGCCTTTTGCCAGGAAACAATTGATGACGGTGGAGTACCCGTGCTCCTTGGGTATTCGTTAGGCAAGGCGCAGGAGATCCTCTGTTCGCTTGATGGAGCTGGGTTAACCCCGATGCTCCACGGTTCGGTTTATCGGATGACCCGCATCTACGAGCAGTTTGGCCAATCGTTTTGCAAATATCTTCGCTACAACCCGAACGACGCTGCTGGAAAAGTTCTGATCTGCCCACCCAGCGCGAATCATTCACACATGCTGGAAAAAATTGCGCGCAAACGCGTAGCGATGATCAGCGGTTGGGCGGTCGATCCAAACGCAATCTATCGCTATCAAGTTGACGCGGCTTTTGCACTGTCCGATCACGCTGATTACAACGATCTGCTTCGCTATGTCGAATTCGTACAGCCGCGACGCGTGCTTACACTCCACGGTTTCGCTGCTTCGTTTGCATGCGATTTGCGTGAACGCGGCATCGAAGCATGGGCGTTAAGTGAAGAAAACCAAATGGAGTTTACGCTGCCACAAATTCCTGCCCGCCCTTCCGTTGCTACCTCCGACGCCGGACGCCGCACGGAAGACGGCTGCGCCAGCACATCCGAATTCCTCGCGTTTGCGAATGTTGGCGAGGCGATCGCTGCAACTCCGGCCAAACTGGAAAAAATTCGACTGCTTGCCGATTATTTGCGCGGCCTCACGAGGGAGCAGCTTCGAATTGCGACACCCTACTTCACCGGGAAAGCCTTTGCTCAAAGCGACCCGCGCACCTTGCAGGCTGGCTGGGCCGTAATCTTTCGCGCGATGCAAGCGGCCACCAAAGTCAGCGACGAGGAATTTCATCGCGTCGCCAGCAGCCACGGCGATGCGGGCAAGACCGCGTTCGAAGTTCTCGACAGAAGGACGACACCTCAGCCGTTCAGCATTAGCGAAACGGGCGAGCTTTTTGAAAATCTCCACCGAGCGCGCGGTCCGATTGCCAAGGCCGAGCTGCTGCGAAATCGATTCTCAAGGTTGTCTGCGCGCGAAGGTCAGTACGTCGTCAAAATTCTAACTGGCGATCTGCGCATCGGATTGCGCGAGGGTTTGGTCGAGGAGGCGATCGCGAAGGCATTCGGTGTCCCTCTTGAGCAGGTAAGAGAAGCCAACATGTTGTTAGGCGACATTGGTCAGACGGCGCTGCTTGCTTCACGAAACGAACTAAACCGGGCGGAACTGTCGATTTTTCGTCCCATCAAATGCATGCTTGCGACGCCTGAACCGACGGCTGAAGCGGTGTGGGAACGGTTTACTGAAAGTGCAAGGACTGACCGGGAACTGGCGTCGTCCGCGCCGGCTACGGTCTATTTGGAGGACAAATTCGACGGCGTTCGCGCACAGCTCCACCGCAGTACGCAACAGGTCGAGATCTTCTCTCGCGACTTGCGGCGTATCACAGGTCAATTCCCCGAGGTTGTCGATCAAGCCAGTAATTTCCAGGAGGAGCTGATCATCGACGGCGAAATTATTGCTTTCGAGAAGGGTCGCGCACTCACCTTCTTCGATCTGCAGAAGCGGCTGGGACGAAGGAGTAACGGTGCCGATTTATTCGCGCGTGCAGCGGCAGATGTGCCGGTCGCGTTTGTGATCTTCGATCTTCTTTGGTTGAACGGCCGGTCGTTGTTAAAAACTCCGCTGCATCAGCGGCGAAGACATCTCAGCAGCGTGCAATTGCCCCCGCATTTTCAAATTGCCACGGTGATGCCCGCGCATTCTGCAGCCGAGATCGAACAAACGTTCCAACAGGCGCGGCAGCGCTTAAACGAAGGGCTGATGATCAAGGACCCGGAGAGCTTCTATCTGCCTGGTAACCGCGGCATGTTTTGGTTCAAGCTTAAGAAAGAACTGGCGACGCTGGATGTCGTGGTGGTGGGTGCCGAGTTTGGGCATGGCAAGCGCAATAATGTGTTGAGCGATTACACATTTGCCGTGCGCGATGAAACTACTGGCAAGCTCTTGCCGATTGGTAAGGCTTACAGCGGATTAACCGACGCAGAGATTGCAGAGTTGACCGAGCATTTCAAGCAGAACACCATCGTAGACCACGGCCGGTATCGCGAAGTGAAACCAGACGTGACCCTCGAAGTCGCTTTTAATTCAATTCAGCCCAGCCCACGCCACGCCAGTGGCCTGGCACTACGTTTCCCTAGAATCAAGGCAATCCGGCGCGACAAGAATGTCGATTCAATTGACACCCTGCAACACGCTCGCGAGCTAGCAACGCAACGCGCAAGTTCGCCGGCTAGTTTACTTTGAAGCGATTGGTCAACACCTAGTATTTACTGGGGCGTAGACGACGGAGAAGGTGAAGTCGCTTCCGCGCCGGGGCTGGCAGACGGGCTGGTATCAGAAGACCCGCTGGTGTTGCCAGACGCACTGGTATCGGCAGGCACCCCGGCACCGGAATTGGGTTGTGCCCGCATGGTCGATCTCATTCTCTGTAGTGCCTCCAATCTGCGCTGTCTTAGAGCGCGCAGCTCTTCCATTCTTTCGGCTCTACTAGCTTTGAGCTGCGAAGTATCAGGCGGCGCTAAACCAGGAGGGATTGTTGCAGAAGGCGGAACATTCGAAGCGGCATCCTTTTTCAACGCGCGCAATTGACGGTCGGCTGGAACCATCGCCGCGCGCGCCACTGCTTTTTCTCTCTCGGCCAATGCTTTCTCTCGTTCGTCTAATGCTTTCTCGCGCGTATCCAGCTCGGCTCTCCGCTGAGCGAGTTGTTGTTCGGCCGCTGCATCCTGTTTTTGGCAGGAGCAAACCATTGCCAAAGGAACAAGCATCGAGAGGACAAAGAGTTTTTTCATATCGTAGGTTGTATTTTTGGTTTTCCGTTAATTCGCACGAACAAACCGAGACAGCGGCTGCTAGTCAAATGAAAGTTAGCGCGGCTGGGGCGTTACCGAGCTTGCCGGTACCACGACGATCGTTTCGATCTGCCCACGGCGAAGGCGTTGAATATTGGCAAAGATGGCCACCAGCGCGAGTGAGACGACGATGATGATCATCAGCGTGACGGCGCTCCTTGGAACCTGAGACGATCGAAGTCTCTTGGCAGGCTGCTGCGGCGAATTCACGTGTGAAGTATCGATATCGATCTCACGCGCGCAAGGAGACCTTACTCGTTTTCCTTGCTCGGTGAAAGGGAATAAGCCGTATCAGATTAAGCGCAATGCCGCGATGGCATCCATGACTCGCTGGCTTAGGCGCTTGTAGAGATCCTTCGCTGGTGAGTTTAGATCGGCAGCCGTAAAAAGAATCGGTTCTCCGATTACGATGGTAATTGGCACAAAGTGCAAACCGCCGCCACCGCGTGGCAGGGCCTCATGGGCGCCAAAGATCCGCATCGGCACGACTGGCGCGAGCGTTTTTGCAATTACGAGGCCCAATCCCGGCTCGGCCGACTGCAAACTACCGTCGACGGTGCGCGACCCTTCCGGAAAGACCAGGGCTGCGTTGCCAGCCTTTAGAACACGAATCAAGGCCTTCAGGGCGCTTCGGTCGATGCCCTCTTGATTAACTGGGATTACATTAAGCTTTGGCAAAAGCCGGCCGAGCAGCGGTACATCCAGCAAAGTGCGCCGCGCCAGAAAATGAATCGCCCGATCACAAGTGGTGCCCGCCAGCGGGGGATCGAGATAACTCTGATGGTTCATTGCGAGGATGACGGGGCCGTCCTGAAGCATCCGCTCCCTATGAACTACACGAAGACGAAAAAACAATCGGCCAACGAGGCGACTAAGGTGATACCCGAGCCAGTAATAGAAATTCATTTAATCGCTAAGTCCGCAGGCCCATTTTCTCGAGTACGCCAACGATCTCGTTGATGACCTCCTGAATTGTAAGATGTGACGTGTCGATGATATGCGCGTCTTTCGCGATGACGAGAGGTGAGACGGGGCGCGAAGAATCAGCGCGATCACGTATCGTGATTTCGTCGCGTCCCCCTTGTGCGGCACGACGCTGGAGACGCACTTCAGGCGAAGCATTAAGGTAGAATTTGTACGGCGTGTCGGGAAAAACGACCGAACCAATATCCCGGCCTTCCACGATCAGATCGTGGCTTTGTGCGTGCTCGTGCAGTTTCTTCGCGACAATCTGGCGAACCACCGGGAACTGACTGACGCCCGCAACGTTTTCGTTTACACAATCATCACGCAAACGCTCCCCGGGATCCACGTCGTCAATCAAAATGCGCGACTCATTGTCTTGCAGGCAACATGTGATGGCGGCTGTCTGAAGGGCGTCAGCGATACGCTCGTTTTCCTCCGGGTGGATTTTCTTCTGAAGGATGCGCCAGGTGATTGCTCGATAAATCGCCCCAGAATTAACGTAGACAAATCCCAGTCGCCGAGCGAGCCCTCGTGCGACACTGCTTTTTCCAGAAGCCGCCGGGCCGTCGATGGCAATTACCCGATGAAACTGTTCCCGCATCCCGGAAATTAGCGCGCCTGAAAGATGCAGGGCAAGCGTCCAGTGATGTACATGCGGCCCCCAGATACTTCAGGGGATCATGCTCCTTCCTCGACCGGACCAGGAGTCAGTGAACCAATCACTGGCGTGCTGATCTGCATCCGTTTTGAATTTGTGAACTCTTCAAGCACGGTTTCAAAGCCAGGATAAGATTCACGAATACATTCGGCTTCCTGAACAATAGTTTCGCCATCAGCGAATAGGCCGGCTATGGCAAACGCCATCGCAATACGATGGTCGCCAAAGCTTGGCACACGGGCCCCATGCAGCGGCGCCGGACCAAGGATCTCCAGGCCATCGTTCATTTCCGCTACCTGTGCTCCCATGGCACGCAGATTGTGCGCGATTGCAGCGATCCGATCGCTTTCTTTTACGCGCAACTCTTCCGCGTGCCGAATAATCGTCTTGCCGTCCGCAAGAGCGCCTGCGACTGCAAGGATCGGCAGTTCATCGATAAGCTGCGGTACTTCTTTACCCTGAATGACAGTACCCTTAAGCGGCAAACCGGTGACTTCGACAATTCCACGCGGTTCAACTTGATCGGTTTCTTCAATCGCTTCGCGCACTTGCGCACCCATTCGAAGCAAAACACCGAGTAACGCCGTTCGCGTGTGGTTCAGGCCAAGATCGCGAATGAGTAGATGACCTCGTCGTTGAGCCGCAGCGGCAACCAGCCAAAAGGCCGCGGAAGAGATGTCGCCTGGAATGGCAAAGTCGCGGGACTCTGGGACCTGGTCGCCAAATACAGTGACGCTGCCACTCCCGTCCACCGCTATTCGGACCAGGAAATAATCAAACATCATTTCCAGATGATTCCGAGTTGGGGCTGGCTCGATTACGGTGGTCTTGCCCTTGGCAAAGAGGCCGGCCAGTAGCAGTGCGCCTTTCACCTGTGCGCTCGCGATAGGCGTTCGATAACGAATCCCACGCAAGGAACCGCCCTGAATGCGCAGCGGTGGCGTATCTTCCGGACCTTCCGCGACAATATTTGCACCCATTTGATGAAGCGGCGCAATGACTCGCTCCATCGGACGTTTTGACAGCCCGGCGTCCGCGACAAGGCGACTTTCAAAGGTCTGCCCGGCAAGCAACCCGGCGAGAAGGCGCATGGTGGTGCCGGAATTGCCGCAATTGATTTCGCTTTTGGGCGGCGTGAGAACCCGCCTTTTCCCGTGCACGATTAGCGTGGTCGGATCAGGTTGTTCGATCTTAATGCCGAGTGCGCGCAGCGCATTCACTGTGTGCATACAATCTTCGCTCGGAAGAAACCCATGAAGAGTGCACACTCCATTCGACAAGGCAGCGATGATTACCGCGCGATGCGAGATACTCTTATCGCCCGGCACGGTGATCTCGATGTCAATTCGAGGTGCCCGTTTTACTCGCAACTCCATAGATAAGAAGAAACCGTTAGTGAATACTCAATACGGGATGCTCGACAAAAAGACAGACGCTGCGACAATCGGCACCCAATATCAGCATCCAGCATCAGCCTTGAACACCCTCAAAAGCAACCCGTCACGGAACAAGAAAAATCTTATCCGTGTACGGATCCTTTACCTCCGTCCCCGGAGGAAAGCCTTCCACATCGATATATTTGCCAGGTGAATAGGGACTCTCTACCAGATGAGGCTTGCCAGGCACAGGAATTCCGTACGGATAATCTCCCTTTGCGATCTTCGTTGGCGCGGCTGCTGTTGGAGGAGGTGAAGCTGCTGCGGTTTCCGCGGGCGGAGTGCCTGTAGGTTGAGCGGGACCATTTGGATTGAACGGCTGTTGCGGTGGCGGGTACTGGTCGGGCTGACCGGGGGCATAGCTCGCAGCCCGATGTCGGGAGGGTGGTGGCTGCGGCTCTTCACTGCATGAGGCGACAACGAAGGCTGTGAACAGAGCAAGCGACAATGAGAATTTATAAATGGAAAATACTGCAACAATCGTATCCACAGTCTCAGTCGTTGCCAATCATTAAATCTCTTTTTTGTTCACGCTCGGCGGTGCTTTTGCAAAAACTCGTCCGGATACAATGACAGTCCGCTTTCCATCCGAATCCAAGATAGAGATATCGATGGCAAACAACACCCACGCAGAAATCTTGATAGTAGATGATGACGCCTTGAGCCGCAAAATCCTGGCGCAAGTGCTGACGTCCGCGGGATACAACTGCCAGGTGTGCGGGGACGGAGCTGAATCGTTGGAGATGATTCACGCCAAGCCGCCTTCCCTTCTGCTGCTCGACTTCGACATGCCAGGAGCAAATGGCGCCGAGGTGCTAAAACAGCTTCGCTCGGATCAGCACCAGGCAATTGCGCAGGTGCCGACAATTATGCTGACTGCGCACGGCAGCGAGGAAAGCGAAGTCAATTGTTTGCAAGCTGGCGCAGATGATTTTGTGACAAAACCAGTCAATGCAGCAGTGTTGCGTGCGCGAATCGAGACCCAGCTTCGTCTCCGTTCCATGAGGCGACAATTGGAGAGGCAAAATGACGAACTCGAAAGATGGCGTCGAGACCTTGAGCGCGATCTGGCGGCTGCGCGCTTGACGCAGCAATCGTTAATTCCCCAAAAGCCCCTGGTGCTTCCCGGATGGGATGTTGCAGCTTCTTACCGTCCGGTAATCCAGGTAGGGGGCGACATCTACGGTTGGCTGTGCATGAAAGATGGTCGGATCCTGTTCTGGATTGCCGATGGGTCCGGTCACGGGGCAGCTGCTGCACTGCTTACAACGCTCGCAAAGCTTCTCTTTCACCATGGCAGTGCGGAACACAACGCGCCCGCCAGCGTGATGGAAGCAGTCAACGATGACTTTCGAAGCATCTTTGGCGGCCGCTCTTTCATGACAGCGATGTGTGTCGCGATCAATCACAAAACGGGAAGCGCGCACGCGGTTGGCGCAGGTCATCCGCCTCTTCTCATCGTTCGCCAGAACGGTGCAACGGAATCGATTGCGTCGGTCGCGCCTCCGTTAGGCCTGGTCGAACGCTCCGAATTTGTGGAGACTGCGCTCGACTTTGAGCCAGGGGACGCCTTCCTTCTCTATACCGATGGCTTATTTGGCTCTTCAGAAAATGGACGCCATCGGGTGACACCCCAACAGTTAGAGAAGATGCTGAATCATTCTGCTCCAACTGCCGAAGTATTACTCAAGGGAATTTTAGAACAAGTAACGCCAAATAACCCCAAAGAGGCCTTGTCTGATGATATGACGGCTTTGGCGGTGCGCCGGATGGCCCCTCAATAAATTTTTCGTTTGCTTAAAATTAGTGTTGCTCTCTCCCCAGCGAAACGTTAATCAGCCTCCATGCCGAAAACCAAAAAGAAAACTTCCAAGCGCAAACCGAATCCCGCCTTCATGAGACCGGTCCAGCCTGACGATAAGCTTGCTGCCATTGTCGGGTCGCAGCCGCTACCGCGCTCGGAGCTTACCAAAAAGCTCTGGAACTACATCAAGAAGCACGGTTGCCAGGATAAAAAGAAACGAACCATGATCAACGCCGACGACTCACTCAGGCCTGTATTCAATGGTAAGGGCCAGGTGAGTATGTTCGAGATGACCAAACTCGTCTCGAAGCATCTGCGGTAGATCCCAAACCGTCGATAGCCCGGCGTTCGTTCGCCGGGCTATTTGCGGAGTGAAAATAAGTTGCTGCGCTGGTTCCGAATCCTTTCGGGGCTCTTGCGTCAGGCAGTATTTCCACCGAAGATGGTGACGTGAAAACCTATCGTTTTTTTCTTTTCGCGGTTGCGGCCTTTATTTTTATCTCCGGGCCGTTCGCCCGCGCGGAGTCTGACTCGCTCACTGATTACAAGAAAGCGCAGCAAGAAGCTAAGGCTGGTAACAAATTTCTGTTGCTCGATTTTACCGGCTCAGATTGGTGCGGCTGGTGCAAAAAGTTTGACAAAGAGATCCTGTTACAGCCGGAGTTTAAGGACTATGCGCGGAATAATCTGGTCATTGTAGAACTGGATTTCCCGCGTGCCAAACCGCAGACCCCCGAACTAAGAAAGCAGAATCGCGAACTTGCGCAGCAGTATGAGATTGTGGGGTTTCCGACTATTGTAGTGCTCAGCGCCGACGGACAAAAGCTTTGGCGGTATGACGGTTACTTTCCCGACGGTCCCGCGGCGTTTATCGCGCAACTACAGAAATTGCGGAAAGGCTGAATGGGCCTTGTTTTCTGCCGCAAATAAAATCGGCGGGTTTTCGCTCTCGTGCAAGGGAGGGAGCAGCGCCTTGCGTAACTGTTAGCCTCTGCCAGATACGCGTTCACCTTCGCCAAGCTCCTACTTATGTCCGCTTATCGTTTGCTGTTCTTTTGTTTCGCCATATTAAGCTTCAGCCTTGGGCTTGAAGCGGAACCCACGCCAGCAAAGCGAAGTGCAACGCGAGAGACTCGAGCCACGCCGGAGGAACCGGGCATTACATTCAACTCGGTCCATGTCGATGGGCCCTATATCGCGATGACCTTTGACGACGGACCGAGCGCGACGCTGACCCCAAAATTACTCGATTTGCTGGCTGCGCACCACATCAAGGCAACGTTCTTCGTGATCGGCGAAAACGTCGCGGAACATCCTGAGATCGTTGCGCGGGCGGCGCAGGAAGGTCATGAAATTGCGAACCATAGTTGGTCGCATCCCAATTTTGGTAAGATGTCGGACGAAAACGTCCGCCGCCAACTACAACAAACCGATGATGCAATTAAGAACGCCACGGGCAAGCGGCCCACGTTGCTGCGGCCGCCTTATGGATCGATCACGGCCCGCGAGAAACGCTGGATTCACGATGAATTCGGTTACGACATCATTCTTTGGGATGTCGATCCATATGACTGGAAACGGCCCGGCCCGGCTGTGGTCCGCGCTCGCATTCTTAAGGAGACGCGGCCCGGCTCGATCGTTTTATCTCACGACATTCACCCGGGGACGATCGAAGCAATGCCTTCCACTTTCGATGAGCTCGAGGCAAAAGGGTTCAAATTCGTCACGGTATCGGAATTGATTCGCATGGCGGCGGCTCGACCCTCCCATCCGAGTCCGCAGCCGGGCGGAACTGTTCCAGCGAGCGCTACTGAATCCCCTTCTCCGACTCCCTCGCCAGCGTCTTCGCCAGGCGGTTAGACTTTCGTTTAATACGCCTACTTCTTCGCGGCGCCAAGGCCGCGGTCTGCCATCCGCTGCTCGTTCTGACGACGCGCGATGACAAAGTGGTTATTTTCGCCGTAGCTCCGCCACGGCCCCGATGGCACGTCACGAACTTCGACGAATTGCCAATCGGTCACGTCGGTTGGCGCCAGTCCCAGGTAATCGCGCACGGCCGGTGAAACATCCAGCCCAGCACCGTGATTCAGGTTTGGTTTGGGACGCTCATTTCCAAAGACGTACTGAAAATGGTCTGTGCGAAACGGGCCGCAGTCCTCCCATTGGGCATAACAGGTGCGATTGCCCTTGCGAATGGCGAGCCATCGGTGCCAGCAGACTGACTGTCCCGGTCCCGTGTAGGCTTGCTTAAACCAGGGAATCACCAGTGGCGCTTCCGGCTTGAACTGACCGTGCGTCACATCGTTGTACGGCAAGGCACAGTAGAAGGGATTTTGTCGCGGTATGAATGCAATCGGAATGTAGCTTCGTCGCGCCGACGAATCTGGATTGTCGAAGCCGCCGTAGTTGTTCGTCCAGTTCGCGTCCCATGAACTTCTGTAGTTCGGGACGGGGTTATTGCCTCCCGCTTGTTCCCCGACCCAGAATACCGTGGTCACGATATTGGTCTTCCAAGGATAACGCTGCACCGCAGGACGCGAGCTGGTCGGGATAAAGACCTGCGGTTCTACTTTGAGCAGCGCCTGCTCCCGCAGCTTCATTGCGTACTTCGCAAAGTCGGCCGCCGTCGCATAGGGGGAAGTGGATTGTTCGTCGGCTTTAGCCGCGCAAGCAATCCCCAGACTCAAACAAGCCGCAAGAAGTCTCCTCATTAGCAAACGCCGCCACCCTCTACCCGATTCCCAACGCTTAGGCAAGCCGAAATTCGGATCCGACACGCCAATGATGTTGTATGATCCCAGCACGCGGGCGAGGCGCTTAATTCAGAAAAACCGGCATCGACGATTCCAACTACAGATTAGCCGCGGCTCAGCACCGTGTCTCGTTTGAATCGAAAATCGTCCGTCGCTGGATAATCCAGCGTGTAATGAAGCCCGCGACTCTCTTTGCGATATAACGCCGAATCAACAATCAAAGAGGCGACAGCTGCGAGATTGCGCAACTCCAACAGATCAACGGATACTTTGAAATTCCAATAGAACTCGCGAATTTCGCGCAGCAAGTTTCGCAGTCGCGCGCTCGCGCGCTGGAGGCGCTTGTCCGTACGGACGATTCCGACGTAATCCCACATCAACCGTCTGATCTCATCCCAGTTATGATAAATCACGACCAACTCATCGACGTCCTGCACATTTCCCGATTTCCATTCCGGCAACGGAATCTTTTGTTTCGAAGCCGATCGGGTCCGAACGGCTGTGATTGCGGCCCGATGCGTCACTACCAGGCCTTCCAATAGCGAGTTGCTCGCGAGCCGATTGGCTCCGTGCAATCCAGTACACGCGACCTCCCCAATCGCATACAGTCCCGGCATACTCGTCACGCCATTCACGTTCGTTTTGATTCCCCCGCATTGATAATGCGCAGCGGGTACTACCGGAATCGCCTGCTTCGACATATCGATCCCGAACCGCAGACATGTCTGATAAATGTGCGGGAAACGCTCTTGAACGAATTCCGGCGATCTATGCGTGATATCCAAGAATACGCACTTGGCCCCTGAGCGCTTGATCTCCGCGTCAATTGCGCGTGCTACAATATCGCGCGGCGCTAGCGAACCGCGCGAGTCGTAGCGCTTCATGAAATCTTCGCCGCGGTTATTGCGCAAGATTCCGCCTTCACCGCGTACCGCCTCCGAAATGAGAAACGATTTTGCCTGTGGATGAAAAAGACAGGTGGGATGAAACTGGATGAACTCCATGTTTGCAATCTCTACGCCCGCACGCCATGCCATCGCCACACCGTCACCGGTCGCAACGTCCGGATTCGTCGTGTACAGATAAACTTTGCCGCAACCGCCTGTGGCAAGCACGATCCGATCTGAACGGATAGTTTCTACCTCTCCGGTTTTTTCATCCAGGACATAGACACCAAGACAGCGATCTTCTGCCGCGAACCCGAGCTTTGCTGCCGTGATTAGATCCACGGCCATGTGATTTTCTAATAGCTGGACATGAGATTGTCGGCCCAGTTCACGCAACAAGGTGTTTTCGATTTGTTTCCCGGTTACGTCTTGCACGTGCAGAACCCGGCGCTTGGAATGACCGCCCTCTTTGCCAAGATCAAGCTCGCGATGTCCCGAAATCTCGCGTTCATCGAACTGCAGACCGAGCTCAGTCAGCTCGCGGATACGCTCCGGACCCTCAGTCACAATCGTGCGTACGACTCCTTCATCACACAGACCCGCTCCCGCTTCAAGCGTGTCATGCACGTGCAATTCAAACGAATCTTCATCGCTCGTCACACAGGCGATCCCGCCTTGCGCCCAAGCGGTGTTTGTGTCGGAGCCTTTGCGTTTCGTCATCACAGCCACCGAGCCGTGCATTGCCACTTTCAATGCAAAACTCAGGCCGGCGATACCGCTGCCGATCACCACGAAATCGTATTCCTTCATGACCGTGAAGCAGCAATCTTGCCTGCTGGGGCTAAATGCTCAAACACGCAGATAGAATTGTCTCGTCGCGACGTATTCCTTCATCCCAAGCGGATATTGTCGATCAGGCGAGTTTTCCCGAAGAACACAGCAACCGCGAGCAACGAATTCGTTCTGACCGTATTAATCGGTCGCAAGGTTTCCGCATCGACCAGCTCCACATAATCAATTCGTCCCAGAGGCGCTTCACTGATCACTCTTCTAACAAGATCGACAATCTCTCTCGCGGATTTGTTGCCGGCATTCTCCGCAGCCAGCAAAGCCTTGTGCAAAGCGGCCGCCTGCTCGCGCTCTTCAGGATTCAAATATTGATTGCGCGAGCTGAATGCCAGGCCGTCTTCTTCGCGCACCGTAGGCACTGCAATAATGTTGATCTTGAAATTGAGGTCGCGCACCATACGCCGAACGATCACCAGTTGCTGAAAATCCTTCTCACCGAACAAAGCGGCGTCCGCTGAAAGAATGTTGAACAACTTCGCGACAACTGTGCAAACACCGCGGAAATGTCCGGGTCGCGATTTGCCCTCCAATGTATTTGAAAGAGAAGTTTCCTCGACAAACACGGTGCGATCGTCAGCGTACATCTCCGCAACGCTCGGACGGAACAAAAGATCGACCCCGGCATTCCGACAAAATTCTTCGTCCGTTTTTTCCAAACGTGGATAGCGTTCGTAATCGCTTCCAGGTTCAAACTGCAACGGATTAACGAATATGCTCAATGCCACCTCGCCATCGTAGCCAGCATGCTTGCGTGCGACCCGGACCATTTCCCCATGCGCCTTGTGCAGAGCGCCCATCGTGGGAACAATTACACGGCATTTAGCATGCGACTGCGCTTGCGCCTCGGCGATCGTCGTGATGATCCGCATCCTGGAACCAGAGTCGATCATGGAATCAAATATCCAGAGATTCCTTTCAGCCTCCGCATAAAGCTACGGCCGGACAACCTCCGAATGCTTTCCTGGTCGGAAGAGAAATGGGGTCACGTTGATTCGAGCCAAATGCCTTGCCTGGCAAAGTGGAATTTCTTGTGACCGAAATTTTTCCATCCAGCCCGCAGGGCAAGATCACGCATCTCAGAAAAGGAGAAGGCTCGAACAGCAGAGAGCCGCGCATCGTAACGCGTCATCGGCTCGCGGAAAATCAGCGTAGTCAAAACGTAAATGCCTGCGACAAGGGAAAAACTACGTCGTAAATCCGACACCAGGACAAATCTTTTGGACACCTGGCAACATCTGCGCAGGAGGCGCACTGCGTCTTCATTGCTGAAATGGTGAAGCGCCAGTGTGCAAAGCGTGATGTCATATGATTCGACACGGTTCCATTCGAGAATGTTGGCTTCACGGTAGGAAATCTCAGGATAATCGGCGCTCAGTTTTCTGGCGATTTCCAATGTGGCAGGCTGCCGATCCAACGCATCGATCTCTACTTTGGCCCTGATCTTTCGCACATAATCGACAATCAATCGGGGGATATCGCCCGATCCCGTTGCCAGGTCGACGACACGCATTTTGTCGCCCGGTCTGATCCAACTGCGTATAAAACCCAATACAAGATGATAGCTTCCGAACCAGCGATTCAGTTGTCGAATACGTTCCAGATCGCGTTCCAGTTCGGCGGGGGGAGGCTGGTCCCGATCCATCATCTCCAGCACAGCTGGATCGAAACTTCGTTTCATTTTAATAGTGGCGCCTTCATGAGCCCCCGTGCGCCTAACGCGACATCATAGACCGCCGCTATGGCGATAGGAATTTTTGCCACGATTCTGGGAGCGCGGCAGTTTCCACGTCACTCGCAACGCGACCTTCGAATTCGGGACGGAAAACTGTGCTCGTCCCATAAACCATGATCACGTCTTCCGTGCCTTCAACGCGAATGGCGTGCGCCACGCCCGGTGGAATTACGATACCGACATTGTTATCGCCGCGATGATTGTCGCCATCCACAAAGAAGCGCATCACTCGCCGCGGTAGTCCCGCGCGAATGTCGAACAGAATTATCTCGATGCGACCCTGAATAAAAAACATTACGTCCCATTGCTCGTTGTCATAACTTCGCGCTGAATAATTATCAGGCTCATCGATATACAAGCGGCGCAACCAATCTACCGGATCACTATTTTCCGGAATGGTTGGTGGATGCACGTGAAAACCCTTGGCAGTTCCCGAAAACATCCGCGCAGCCGACCATTGCTTGGGCCAGAGACCAATCCGCGCGAGAATGCCTTCCTCGCGCCGTACAAATTCGCCGAAAAGTCCACGGTGCCGCTGCGGGTAAACTTTTCGCGCGAAAATTTCCACGCCCGGAATCCAAGCATTCTTAATCTCGCGCTGACTCCGATTCGCAGCGGCGAGTTCGCCTGCGTCCACGCCTCGTTGTGAAAGCTCCTGCGTGAAGGATGCCGTGCGGTAATCTCGGGTGTTTAGGTTCCCTCGCGCCCCAGAGTCGATACCTTGCCAAAGATTTTCTTCGTGCTTGCTCATTTCACTTTAGCCAATGATTTATTTGCCTAGCGAGAAATCGGCTCGTTCGCGAGAAAGATTTGGATTGTAATAGGGGTCACGCCGCAAAACGCCAGCCCAACGCTCGCGCATAATCGCTTCACCCTTCATGTCGACCTGATGGGATGGCGCTCGATGCCAGCAAAGTTTTGCGAACGGAGTGTAAACAATTAAATAGCCAGCTTGACGCAGTTTAAGGCAAAGATCGACATCGGCGAGTGCCCCTTCCAAGCTTTCATCGAACCCGCCCGCTTCCTGAAAAACGTCACGCCGCGTGAGCATACACGCGCTCGAAACGCCGCTGCAGTTTCGAGTCACCTGCAATTGGCGATTCGCACCAGGATGTTCTGCCGGAAAACCGTGAAAAGCCGGTTGCGCAGTCTTATTCACACCCACAACCATCCCCGCGTGTTCAACCGTAGCGTTCGGATTCAGCAATCGCCCGCCTACGACGCCGACTTCTGGCCGTTGGACGTGCTCGGCCATGATGGTCAGCCAGTCCGGTTCGATCGGTTCGATTCCTTCACCCAGGAAAAGAATCCATGGGTCGTTTGTTTGATTTACCACGAAATTTTTTAACGCGGAATCATTGGCCTCGCCTGAGAAACGCGCGGTACGATATGGAAAATGCGAGGGAAAAGCTGACGCGCCATGGAACTCATCGTGGTTAACGATCACAATTTCATAATTCGGATAACTTGTTCTGTTCGTCAGGGTTTCGATGCATCGCGCGAGCAACTCGAAGCCGTGGCAAGTTGAAACAATGACCGAAATTTTCTTCGCTTCCAACAGCCGGCGCCTGACGCAGAAGGCGTGGGTGCGCCAGTCCACACCCACATGAGCCGACTCGCCGCGGCGTTTCAGATGAGCTTCAATCGCAAGCCGCGACGCCTCGAGTTGTTCGGGCTTTTGACGAACGCTGATCGCACTGGAGCTCTCCGAGCGCCGCCAATGATACAGGACCCGGGGGATGTGATGAATTCGCCTGGTCTGCTCGATCACGCGAAAGAAGAGGTCGTAATCCTGGGCGCTATCGAATTGTGAAAGGAAACCGCCAGCCTGCTGCACGATGTCGCGTCGCACTGCGGTTAAATGGCCAACGTAATTGTAAGAGAGGAAAAAATCGGGCGACCAATCTGGCTTAAATAAAGGAGTCTCGACGCCGTCTTCGCCGAGCTTGTCTTCATCGGAATAAATCAGATCGGCATCCGGATGGGTCTGCAAAAGTTTCACAATCTGGAAAACCGCATCGGGTTCGATGACGTCATCATGATCGAGAAAAGCGACCCACTCCCCGCTAGCGAGCGTTAACGCTTGATTCAGTGCCGCTGAAATGCCTTCATGTTTTCCGAGGCTTTTCAGGATGATACGCCGATCGCGAGCGGCCAGCAGAGGCAGCGCTTGGAGCAACTCGGCGTCGCTCGATCCATCGTCGCTTAACACGAGCTCCCAGTTTTCGTATACCTGCGCGAGCACTGATTCAATCGCTTCCTGAAGCCGCTGCACAGGTGTGTCGAAGACTGGCATGATTACGCTAATTAGCGGCTTCGAAGCAAACGCACGCGATTCATTTCGCATTCGCTCAAGGTCGCGCGCAGTTGCGCGATGCCGCTCGAACCATTCCTGATATTCGCTTGGGGCGACGGATCGTCGACTTTCTCGCGCGGGTCGACGGAGCTTTTTCCAAACCGTTTTTGCCAGTTTTTCCGGAAGACGATATGGCGTGAGCAATACCTGGCCCACGCGGCGCTCCGGCGATTTCCGCATGGTCCGTTTCTGCTCGTTTAGCAATTTCAATTCGCGCCGGTATTCTTTGAGCTTGAGCAGTTTCTCCTCCAGCGCAGCGATATGACGGTGCGCCCCTTCCAGTTCAGAGCAACGGATTTGAAATGATCCCTTCAAGTCGCTCAGCGCTTTGTTGAGTCTGGCAAAAGCCACCTCCACGACCGGCGTTAGCGCGCCGGGCGGTACACTCGGTTGGCGTCGAAGACATAGGGCTCCCGGATCTAATTCCATTAGGTCGCATTCGTAATCCGGCAGTAGTCCAAAGCGCTCGAAACACTGAACGAGTTGCGGACGCCGCCTGGCAGCTTCAGCGCCGGGCCCGGGAAGGAGCACAATCCTGTCCGCGCAACGCGAGAGCGCTTCCGCTATGCGATTATCATCGTTTTCTCCAGAGGAATAAAACCAAACTGCGGTTTCAAAGTGCGCCGTGGCCTCACCCGGCCCCAGCTTTGTCGCCAGGTCACTGGGAGACAACACGACGGAGACTTCTCTTTTCGCTTCAGCAAACTGACGGCCAACTTCCTGAGCGCTCGCGCCGATGACAAGGAATCGGCCACCTGCGAACTTTCGCGACATAACGCGAACGAAATCGGCATTGGTGGAGTGGAAAGGCGATGGCGACACCGGGGATATTATATTGGTTGAAGGCAGCCACAGGCAAATCTACCCTGCCGCGCCGCCCCAAGATACCGCTCGTCCTGCAATGCTCGATTTCGTAGTCTATCTTCTCTACCGCGCGGGGTCGGCAATCGCCGCCGGCCTACCATTACCGGTTCTCTTTGTCGCCGGGGAGTTCCTCGGTTTTTGTGCATGGCTTTTGTCCGGGAAATATCGCAGCCTGGCAAAACGCAACGTTGCTATTGCGTTTACCAATGAAAAAACCTCGCAAGAAATGCGTCGCCTCGTCCGCCGCCATTTCCAACGACTCGGCGCTAATCTTCTCTGTAGTGTTAAACTCACCGCAATGCCGCCCGAAAAAATCCTGCAGCGGGTCAAGGTGGATAATATCGAGGCGATGGATCGAGAATTTCGCGCGGGTGTTCCGGTAGTGCTTGTTTTGAGTCATCTTGGAACATGGGAATTGTTTGCGCAATTGATGCCGAAGTTCGTCGGTTACGTGCGCAATGCGAGCGTCTATCAGAAGCTTGGTAACCGCTTCATTGACGCGCACGTGCGCCGGACACGTGGCCAAACCGGCTTGGAATTATTCGATCGCCAGCAAGGATTTCAACCGGTGATCGACCTGCTGCGTTCCGGCGGCGGCGTCGGTGTTTTGTCCGACCAACATGCTGGCGATCACGGACTGTGGACACCTTTCTTCGGAAAGCTGGCGTCCACTTCGCCCCTGCCCGCGTTGCTTGCCAAGAGGACCAGAGCGGCGCTAATCGCCGCAGGCGTTTACACGACGGGTCTGGCGCGTTGGCGCGTGGTTTTCACCGAGCGCTTTGATCCGCCCAAGGCAGATGCCTCCGTTGCCACGCTCACGGCAGAAATAAATCAGATCATCGAACAACAAATTCGCGTCGCACCGGAAGATTGGTTTTGGGTGCACAATCGCTGGAAGACGCCCCAGCCCAATTTCCTTCTCGCGCAGTATAAACGCGGCGTCCATCTGCCACCGGGCGTTTCACCTCAGGACCTAAAGCCATTTCAAATTCTCATTCGTTCAAGTAATTGGCTGGGTGATGCTGCGATGAGCGTGTCCGCAGTTCGCGCAATAAAGAGTGGACGGCCCGACGCGCGCGTTACGGTCGCAGCCCCGGAGAAGATTGCGCCAATGTGGAAGCTGGTTCCTGAAGTGGACGCGATCATTGTTATGCTAGGACCCCAACTCTTTTCATCTGTCCGGTTGCTTCGGCGAGAACCGTCTTTTGATGTGGCGATCCTTTTTCCAAATTCGGTACGGGCTGCTTTGGAGTCGTGGTTGACCAGAATTCCGCGCAGAGTTGGTTACCGCGGCCATTCGCGACGCTGGTTGCTTAACCAAATTGTGCCGGTCCCAAGAAAGCCAGGCCCGCCTGAACATCATTCGCTCCGTTTTCTCCGTATCGCGCGCGAATGCGGCGCAGACACATTCGACTCCCATAGTTCGCGAGCAGGTGTTCTACGTTCGACATCTAATGTCCAAATGGCCATCAACCGCCAACCGATCAAAATCGGTCTTTGCCCGGGTGCCGAATACGGTCCCGCCAAACGTTGGTTACCGAAGCGATTCGCCGAGGCGGCCGAAAAAATCAGCGCGCAATCGTCCGCCCGATGGATTCTGCTTGGAACGCCACGCGACGCCGCGGTTGGTGCCGAGATCGCGGCCGCCCTTGGTGATCACTGCGTGAATCGAGTCGGCCAGACGACGCTCGAGCAACTGATCGACGAGCTGCGCGAATGCTGTTTATTGCTTACGAACGATACTGGCGCGATGCATCTCGCTGCATTGTTGGGTGTGCCAGTCGTCGGCATCTTCGGCTCAACAGAACCCCGTCTCACTGGCCCACTCGGCGATGGTCACATCGTCTTGCGACATCATGTCGAATGCAGCCCCTGCTTTTTGCGCGAATGCCCGATTGATTTTCGCTGCATGAAGGCAGTGGGCGTCCAGGAAGTTGCCAATGCTGTATTGTCGATTCTGAGCAAACAATCAGGAGAATTTCAAATTTGAAATCTAACACCTCAAATCTCACACTTGCGGGCATGAGCTACGAAATCGCCGAATTATCGTTTTGCGTGTTACGAAGCAAAAACGGGCGAGTCTAAAGCCTCGAGTTTGAAATCCTGCCATGGCCGTTGCTCCGCGCATTCGCACAGAAGTACAGGTGATGTTCTTCGATACCGATTGCGGAGGTGTCGTCTCGAACATCGCGTATCTGCGTTTCATCGAGATCGCCCGTACGCTTCTCGCTGAAGAACTCGGTCTCGCCCTAACGGAAATGGCCGAAAAGCACAGGTATCCGGTTGTCGTGCGAACAGAAATCGATTATCGCCGACCGGCTAAACTTGGAGATCAGCTCGCGATTGAAGGTTGGCTGCACCGGGTAGAGCGCGTGCGGTTCTGGTGTGGATTCCAGATCACACGTCCAGCAGATAACATGCTGATCGCCCAATGCCGCCAGATGCTTGCGCTCATCGAGATGCCAGAAGGAAAACTGCTTCGTTTGCCCGAGCGCTGGGAGAAATATCGAAACACTGATTCCGCTGAGTTAGAGCGCGAAGATCGGACTCCAACTGCTGGCAGGGAACGTATTCAATGACTGCCGGCGCCCGCAGCCTAAGTCTGGAAGAAACTCTGCTTGAGCCGCCGGCTCTCTCTCCGCCGCCCATGCGCCGTGTCTTGTTCGTGATTCTGATTGCGTTGGCAGGGCTGCTGCACGTGGCGACGATCGGCTCCGGCGATTTATATAGCCAGACGGAAGGACAATACGCGGGCGCCGCTCGCGAGATGGTCGAGACACATCATTGGCTTCTGCCTACCAACAATGGCGCGCCACGTTTGCAAAAACCACCGTTGCTCTACTGGCTGATCATCATTTCGTTCAAGCTCTTTGGTATTAACGCGGCAGCTGCCAGGCTCCCGGTCTCGCTGGCAGTTGTCGCCTCGACTGCCCTGATTTTTTTAATCGGGGATAAGCTCACGGACTACTGGCGCGGTTTCATTGCAGGTCTGATTTATCTGAGTTTGTGCGGCACATTTCTGCTCGCGCGCATTGTCATGCCAGAACCAGTCGTGAGCGCATTCATTGCAGGTGCGATTTTTTGCGCGATCGGCGGTTATCAGCGCCGCCGTAACCGCCGCATCTGGTTTGCAGGCTTCTGGATTTGCTCGGGTTTTGCTTGTCTGACCAAAGGTTTGCTTGGCATCGCTTATCCGGCCGCGATTTTTCTTATCCTCTCAGTCTTTTACCGCGAAGCGCGTATGCGATTTCGCGGCCTGTTGCGATGGGAATATCTTGCGATCTTCATTCTGATCGTCGCGCCATGGCACATCTGGGTGCAATGGCATTTTCCCGGGTATTTTCATTATCAAATCAGCTCGGAGTGGCTTGGTCATCTGCGCGGACTTACCGATGAGACACACGATTTCCTCGGGATGCCCGCCTATCAATTCCTGGTCATGCATCTGGCCTGGTGGTTTCCATGGTCGATCGCGCTGTTGCCCGGCGTTATTCTCGCCTGGCGCCGGGTGATTCGGCCGCGCGAGATCAATTTCGCGGACGCATTGCCGCTTTGCTGGATGGGTGTTGTCTTTATTCCGCTGCTGTTTCTGGGACAACGCCAGGATTACTATTCAATGACCATGTGGAGCGCATTCGCGCTTTGGGCGGCCGTCGCGTGGGATCGAATACCGCAGAGGCTACGCGCCGCCGGTGTAATCGCTGTCGCCCTGGTCGGTATCATAATCGCGGCAACGGTGTTCTTTATTGCAGGCGCGGCGTCCGCTCTGAATGGAAACTGGGGAACTATGGACGCGCGCTGGACGGCCTGGAAGGCATTACAGGACATGCCCGTTGCGACTTGGCTCGCATTTCGACCTTTGGTTGCGATCTTTGGCGCGTCGCTCGTTTCTCTGTCGCTGGCAGCCCTGTACTTCATTTCCAAGCAACGCGAGAGACTTGCGGCCATCGCCCTGGCGGCCTCGATGATCCCTGGCGGACTCAGCATGTTGGAAGCCGTCGCGCAAATCGCTCCTTATTTTTCACTTGCGGACGTAGCGCGATTTCTAAATCCACGGCTCGATGCGCCTGGCGATACAATCTTTGAAGGACCGTTCGACGACAGTAGCAGCCTCATGTTCTATCTGAACCGGAAATTTTTCCTGGTTAATCAGAACCCCCAGAAAGAGACCCCGATTGGCAAACCTCCTATTGACATCTTTTTGAATGAAGCCGCTGTGTTGGAAAGATGGGGGCAACCCAGCGCGATTTATCTAATTATCGAGGAAAGCCGGACCGCTTATTGGAAACGGCTCTTAACCGCCCATTTTCACATTTATCATCAACTCACGACGTCGGGCACCTACGTGGTGCTTAGTAATCAATTGTGAAGGAAGTTGTTTGTTAAAAGATGAAAGGAGACTCTGCCCGTTTCTTGAAAAATTGCTGCATTGGTTTAATGTCCCCTCTCGCCTTCCGTTGCAACTTTGTAGCCATTTAACTCTTAACGTTTCAACCAGGTAATTTATGTCGCAACATCGCAGTTTAAAAGGAGCAAGCACAATCGCCGCCAGGCGCAATGTGCTAAAGCGCTTCGAACGGGTCGAGATTTTGAAAAAGCGCGGTCAATGGAAGGAAGGCCAGAAAGTCATCGGTCTTCCTAAAACGAAGCCGGACGTTTAACCGCCAGCGCGAGAGGTGATTAGTAAGAGCTGATTGGTGAAAAGTGACCAGTGGCGCTTTCACCTATTTACATCTCACTTCTCACTCGCTTAAGTGCGTCTCAACCGCTTCCTTGCTGCTGCCGGTCTAGGTTCGCGCCGGCACTGCGATGAGTTGATCGCTGCCGGCCGCGTCACAATTAACGGCAAAGTTTGCACGAATTTCAGTGCGCAGCCAGGAGCGCGCGATCACGTCAAAGTCGATGATAAGCTTGTTCACACCGCTCCGCCGCTGACGATCATGTTGAATAAACCCGCCGGATTCGTTTCGACTCGAAAGGATCCGCACGCGCGTGACACCGTCTTTGAACTCATACCAGAAAAATTTTCCCACCTCTTCACAATCGGACGTTTGGACGCGCAAACTCAAGGTTTGCTGCTTCTGACGAATGACGGCGAATTGGCGCAACGGCTCAGTCACCCGCGTTTCAAGGTGGACAAGGAATATGAGGTCACGCTCGACCGACCATGGGATCCGGCGCTTGCTTTGAAACTGGCACGCGGGATTCGTCTCGATGGCCAGCGCGCGAAAATTGCACAGATTCGCTCACTCTCGTCTACGCGTCTTCGCGTTATCTTGCGGCAGGGAATAAACCGGCAGATTCGGCGCATGTTCGAAGCTGTCGGATATCGCGTCGAACGGCTTCTCCGCATTCGAGTCGGAAACCTTCGAGTCGGCGATTTGCCAAGCGGGCATTGGCGAGCACTGACGAAAAGCGAGCTACAATCCTTAAAAGGGCGAGTCCCGGCGAGCCCGCGTCCGGCATCGCGGAAGCTTCACCCTTCAATGTGAAATGAAACTTGACGGTTGTAACACGCTGATCACGGGAGCGTCCGCTGGGATCGGCCGCGAATTTGCGCGTCAACTAGCCGGTCGCGCCAAATCGCTCATTCTCATTGCGAGGCGGGAGCAAAAGCTCAACGAACTGCGTGACGAATTAAATCAACGATATCCGAACGTCGCGGTCTCCGTTCTCAAAACTGATCTCGCTGACCCTGCGCAGCTGAATGAATTGCTGGCATGGCTGAATCATAAAGGAATTGACGTCGATCTTTTAATCAATAATGCCGGACTGGGCGATAGCGGCGCCTTCTCGACGAGCGATCCAATTCGGAACGAACAAATGACCCTTGTGAACATTGTCGCGCTCACCATGCTCACTCGCCACTTGCTTCCGCGAATGATCGCGCGACGATGTGGCGGCATTTTGAATGTTAGCTCGTCGGCTGGATTTCTTCCGATTCCCGACTTTGCGGTTTACGCAGCGACTAAAGCCTACGTTACAAGCTTCTCTGAAGCGCTTCGCGCCGAACTCCGGGGAACAGGCGTAAGCGTCTGTTCTCTTTGCCCGGGTCCCGTGCACACGGAATTTCAGGAAGTCGCCAAACGCCCGGGGGCTCAACCGGATACCGGCCCAGAGTTCGTCTTCGTTTCGGCCGAAGAAGTCGTGCGCGATGCGCTTGCAGCACTGGAGGCAGACCGCCCCCTTGTTATTCCCGGCTTTCCGATGAAACTCGGAATGTTTCTCGTCCGAATAACGCCAATGCCGATCCTGCGCTTGCTGTCGCGGCTTTCGCCAAGGCGATGCTGAGCTGCCTAGCGTGAATTCCGAGTCATGGTTCGCAGCAAAGGTGCCGAGAGAATCCTAAAGATGAAACCAGTTATGCTCGCTCTCGAAGGCTGCACGGTTGATTTTAATTTCTGACGTTATTACAAACATCACGAGGACGCCCAGCACCAAAATAGGCAGAGCAGAATTGATTCGGCGGAGGATCCAGCTGATGCCGTAGACATAAAATAACGCGAATGGAATCAGCGCGCCGCTCAATAATCGGCCCGACGTGAAATATGGATGCGCGCGCGAGGGATTGATACAATTGCCGAAATCGAACTGAATCGACAGCAACGCCAAAAATCCAACCGCCGCTATGAAACTTAAAGCCGCTATGGCAATCGCTTGCCGCTCAAACGTCGAGAGCCCGGCTTTCTTTCGCAATCCAAGGAGGGCAGCGCCGAGCAATACTAGAGTGGAAATTGTATAGAAGTCATCCGCAACTGGGCAATTTAACAACTGACCGTGCCATTTAACCTCGCCGCGCCAGAAACTAGCGATAAGGTTCCACCAAAAAACCCAGAAACCTCGTAGCGTAAAAATTGGATGGTGCCACCAGCCAACGAACGGTTTGTGTGTCCAGCCAAGCAAAGTGATTTTTGTTGCTGATCCGGTCAGATCGCCAAACTGATATTTTGTCCAGACAATCCAACTCCCAATCGGGATCGCGGCGCAGAGAATAAGCGTTACAAATGCGAGAAGGGTTGTCTTTGATTTTTGGCGGATCGACGGCGCCAGCTTCGCGATAATTGCGACCAAGGCCATAACGACCAAAGGCAAATTGGATAGTTTGGTCAGGTACGTAGCCGCGATTGCCAACCCTGTGAGTGCGCTAAGTAAGAAAGTCGGTCTGTTTGTACGCAACCATTGGAGACCGCAAAGAAACAATGCACCGAAGCATACAGGCGACAGAACGTCATTGTTCATGGCGTAAAAAATGTTCTGAGGAAAAAAGGCCAGCAGTAATGGCACGCCGAGACGCAATTCCACACGCTTAGGCGCTATGCTGCGTGCGATCACATAGCCGAGCAGCACCATTAGCGCGATCAGAAGACCATTCAGGAAACGGATCCAGTAAAGTGATTGAAGACCGGTCAGCCCGACGTGTTTTCCAATCCACCACCAAAGGCTCGCTAGTGTGTAATACAACGGCGGTTGAGAAGATTCGAAATTAACTTCACTGCTCCACGCGGCTCTTGTAACCGCGATCTCCGGCTCGATTTGCGACCAAGACTGCTTCCAGATAGGCGACGGAAATTTGCCTTCTGGGAAGCGATCGGCCGTGAAGAGAAATTCCGGCGACGCGTAGGGAACGATCCAGTTGAGAGTTTCTTCCTGAAGCCGAGCGAAGCTTTGTGGAAGCCGAGCGTGGGAATACTGTGTGACAAGGTCGAAATGAAGGTCCTCATCAATGTTGCTAAAGAACGGGAACGCGGCCGAGAAAATAAGCACCCGAATAGCGGCTGCGACACAGAGGAGCAAGATCAGGACGCTTTCATTCCTATTCGCCCATGCTCTTGATTCGCCAGAGACGTTCATCAAAACGTCGGAATCGGCAAAACCGCAGCAATTCGCTTACATCCGGCTGGACAAATCATGCGCGATACAAAACTCCGTCTCTCATCTTTAGCATGCAACTCGCAGTGCGTTGCAGCGGGCTGGTAGGCTTTGGGATATAAATAGAAGCGGCGGTCGCCTTCGACCGCCGCTTCGAAAGCTTTTGCAGGTTACATACCCACTCCAGTTCTACGAGGATTTATATTTGACCGAGCAACCGTATGGCTTGGTTTGTGGCGTGGAGATAGATTTGCCTGCCAATGATTGATCCAACGCTGACTTGATATAGTTCGTCGAGCTGGGAATATCTGCTGGGTTCGGCGTCGCCTTGCTGTCGATCGCTCCTTCATAAGCGATTTTTCCCTCTGGATTGATTATCACCATGTTTGGCGTGTTCTTGGCGCCGTACGCGCGGCCTACTTTGCCGTCCGGATCGAGAAGCAACGCAGTCTGCTGCGTCTTCCAGGAGGTTGCGACTTTCTGAGCCTGTTCCGGCGTCAAATTGCCTTCCGTACCGGGCGCGTTGGAATCGATGGTTAGCCATACCACGCCCTTATCTGTGTATTCCTTCTGCAGTTTTTGCATGTTATCGCTGCCGTAATGCTTTTTCACAAACGGGCATTCCGGATTAAACCATTCGAGCACCACGTACTTGCCTTTGTATTGAGCAAGCGAGTGCGTCTGGCCTTTTGCGTCGGCTAGCGAGAAATCCGGCGCAGCGCTGCCCACTGGCGGCGGCTCCAAGGCAAAAACTGCAGTAGCGATCAATGATGTGAGAACGATCAAAGTTATTTTTTTATTCATAAACGGATTAGAAAACGAAGTGGTTAAGCTAGTTCAATTTTCTTGCAATCAACATATTGGCAAGGAACGGCAGGAACACAAATACAGCGGTTTTAGGCGCGACAGCCGGAAACAGGCGTTTAAAAAAATCTTATTGTGCGGCAACACTGCGCGCCGCGGTTTGGAGTTTTTCCAGAACCATGCCTTTGGTGAGCACTTCCGGAAAAACAATCGGTTCTTCGTTTTTTCCGGGGTAGAGTACGTATAACGGAACGCCCGGCCGACCAAACTTCTGCAGCAATTTCGTGATCGCTGGATCACCGTTCGTCCAATCCGCTTTCAATTTGACGGTCGCGTGACGTTGAAAGGCATCTCGCACCTCTGCGCTTTCAAGCACATTGGCCTCATTAAATTTGCAAGTAAGACACCACGCCGCGGTAAAATCGACAAACACGGAGTGCCCTTGCTCCAGCTCCGCCTGCAAACGTTCAGGCGTAAACGCCTGCCAATCTCCTGGTAGTCGCGAATCGGCTAATGCGACATTGGTAGATCGAAATTTGCCGCCAACGAAATACACACCGCTTCCGAGCACGAGCACGAGCATGAGCACGAGGACGACACTTCGCTTCGCTGTTGATGCAGTCGGAAGAACGAAAGCACCTTTCATCCAGCAAGCGACACTGATCACGAGAAGAAAGCAGCTTGCCCAAATCGCTCCTTCCAAGCCGCGCTGAGCGCCCAGTACGTAAAGAAGAAACAGCAACGTCGCCAACAGCAGAAAGCCCATGAATTGTTTCACATGCAGCATCCACGCACCTGGCTTTGGCAGAAATCGCAGCCAGGCAGGCTGAGCACTCAAAAGCAGGTACGGGCCACTCATTCCAGCGGCAATCGCAACGAACATCGCCAAGATAACCGCAGCCGATTGCGAAAACGCAAAGCCGAGCGCGGTGCCGAGGAACGGCGCAGTGCAGGGCGTCGCTAGAACAGTGGCAAACACACCCTGGAGAAATGAGCCCAGATCGTTCTTGCGCTCGGTGGTCGAAAGCAATTCGCGCGTCAGGACTTGTGGCAGAGAAATTTCGAACACGCCAAAGAGGTTCAGCGCGAATACGAGGACAATCACGCTCAGTGCAAGAACGAAATAGGCGTTTGTGAATTGAAATCCGCCCCAGGTCACGTCGCGCCCGGCGCCCTTAAGCACAATGAGAAGCAGCGCAAGCCCGAGGAACCACGCGAAGATTCCAACCGCAAACGCGATACCGCTCCGCAAAACCTTCCGCCGGCTTTGGCCAGCCTGCTGAATAAATCCAAAGATTTTCAGCGAAATCACTGGCAATACGCAGGGCATCAAATTCAAAATGATGCCGCCCAGAAAACCGAAGAGCAGAAAAGTGAAGATCCCGCGTGCGGGCGCTGCGCTAGCCGCCGAAAGAGTCGGCGCGGCTGAAATTTGCCACGCTGCACGATCCTCGCCATTTGCCTGCTGGGAAAAGACGATCAGGCCCGGGATGGACGACAAATTCTTCTCCGACGACTCAATCGGAACTCGAAAGGTAACCTCATTCTTGTTGCGTGATTCGATCCTTGGATGGCCAACGACAACGTCCTGTTCTGGCAGTGGGAAAAAATCCAGCGCCGGATAATTAGCAAGGTTTTCGCTCGTAATCCCTAGACGGAGATCATGTCCAACTCGACTCCAATTTGCTGATGCCACATTCGATTCTGGCCAGTTTTGCGGCAACAAACGACGGTAGCGCGCGAAGAGCTCCGAATTCGCCGGTTGATTCGTCGTCGATACCGGTAACTCCAACTGCGGTGTTGCGCTGCCAGGAATACAGATTTTCTCGCAGACCAGCCAATTTGCCTCAGCTGAAAGCTTGACTCTTGAACTCTCTAGTTTCTGCGGCGGCGTGATTTCCTGCATCAGCAGGACTTCATTTTCATAGCCGTAAGTCTCGATGTCGCCCGGATCGATTGTTTTCAATGGTATTGGCCATTGAATCTCGCCAACTTTCCAGCCCGATGGCAGTTTCCATTTCAATTCTGTGGGAAGACCGGCGTCGCCAGAGAACGCCCAGTAGGTATGCCACCTCGGAGCCATCCGAAGCAGCAAACCGATAGTGAATGGTTTCCCGGGAACAATGGCGTTCGCATCAGCAAGCAGCTCGGCCTTGACGAGTTCTTTTCCTTGATAAACCTGCGCTCGGCTCTGCGACGTCAAAGCCAGGATAGACAAAGCAACCAAGTACGTCGCAGCTCGCGATGCCAGTCTCATGTTATTACCTAGCACTCGCTCCGGTTCGCGGCAATCCACGATGGTACGGCCCGACCGCCGGTCGCGTCGCAATTTATGGAACGACAAAAATCTTATCGGTCCAAGGATCCTTTACTTTGCTGCCGGAAGCGTAACCGCTCACATCGACATATCTCTTATCAGTGTCAAAGGGACTGAACACGTACCCTGGTTTCCCAGGGACTGCCTTCGCAGTCGGAAATTCCGACTTTGGAGAAGAGACTTTTCGCTGGGATGATGGTTTTGAACTGGTGTTTTCTCTACGGCCCGTCTGCGGAGCAGAGGCTGAGGTGCTTTGGGGCCTCTCCCGTGTAGACCGCGGCTGTTGAACCACCTCCGGCGGTGGAACAGGTTGACCTGGCTGGTTAACGTCTGAGGGCACGGTTTGTGTTGTCATTGCCGTGTCGGATTCACCGCCATGCCGCCGAAAGGCATAATGCACCGGCGCCGTAGCAACACGATAAGAACCGACCGCAACATCGCGCGTTACATGATAAGAACTCACTGCAACGTTGCGGGTCGTTCCACATCCGGCAAGCAAGACCGCGCCTAATATCAAAGTTCGCCTTAATCGTCTCATGTTGTTTGTAACAGATGTTGTCTTATCTCGATCTGTTCAATCATTTTATCGCAGCGGCGTCGGCAACTAGATGGGAGATTTGCTCCTCGGTTGTGGACCAGGAACACATCAGGCGGTAAACATCGGGCTCGATAAATTTGTAAAAACGCCATCCGCCCGTCTGGATGCCGCGTGCGACTTGGTCATCCAGTCGAACAAACACTGCATTTGCCTCCACGGGAAAGACAATCTCGACCTTCGGCACACTTTGCAGGCGCCTCGCAAGGTGACGTGCGGCACGGTTCGCGTGCTGGGCATTCCGGAGCCATACGTCCCCCGTCAAAAGTCTGATCCACGACGCAGCCAGAAAACGCATCTTGGAACCGAGCTGGCCGGCTTGTTTCGTTCGATAGTCGAACTCGCGCGAAACCTCCTTGTTAAAAAATATCACTAACTCACCAGCGCCCGTCCCATTTTTTGTTCCGCCAAAGCACAGAACGTCGACGCCAACTTCCCATGTGATCGTTTTTGGTGAGCAGTTGAGCGACGCGACAGCGTTCGCGAAACGCGCGCCGTCCATGTGCACAAACAATTGATAGGCACGGGCCAAGCCAGCGACAGCCGCAATTTCGTCAGGCGTGTAAACCGTTCCGAACTCAGTTGCCTGTGCAATGCTGATCACGCCCGGCTTGTGCGAGTGCAAATCATTCTGACGGATAAGCAGCGCTTTGGTCTGGCCAATATCGATCTTGCCGTTTCCGCCCCCGACCGGGAGCAATTTCGATCCGCCGGTAAAAAATTCCGGCGCGCCACATTCATCGGTCTGAATGTGAGCGTTCTGATGGCAGATAATGCTGCGAAATGACTGGCACACTTGCGCGAGCGCCAGCGCATTGGCTGCCGTGCCAGTAAAAACAAAATAAACGTCGCAATCGGTCTCAAAGATTTCACGGATCCGATCGTACACACGCGCTGTCCAACGGTCCTCACCATACGCTGCGGCATAATCCGTATTGGCTTCCTGCAATGCGGCCCACGCTTCCGGACAAATCGGCGCGGTGTTATCGCTCGCAAATTCGTGGTGCTCAACAGTCATGACACTGTTTGCTATCCAACTTTCTGTGGTCGATCAATTAGAACCGATCTCGCAGATAGGCAATGAGTGCGCTAAGCGCTGGCGGCCAGCTGGCAAGGCTCGACGAAAGCAGCGGCAAAAATCAAATCTCCAGCAACGCAGCCGTTCCCTATTTGCGAGATGGGTTCCAGCACAAAAAGAGATTGCCTGACAGATCCGAGCCCTGGGCCTCCGGACTCTGCCAGGCAAATCTCCTCCACTTGCTCCTCAAAATTACTTGAAGCAATTTCATTCTATTTTCGGAAACCGGCCCCAAACCGACCGTGTCCGGACGTAAATTTTTTTTGAGGCCCATGAAGGCGGCTGGTTCCGTCTTTGCTTAACGCATGGGGGCGAACTAATTTCGTAAAATGACGCCGCTCCAAAGCGAAATCGAGCAGCGCGGCAAGCGCATCTTCGAACTGGTTGATAAATACCCTGAGTCGCTTTTCAGCAAGGCCGGATTCTATCAGCGACTGATGACGCTCTCGATGCGTGATGAGCAGCTCAAATTGCAATTGTTTCGCTTTGTCGCTGTTCTTCCTTCGCTCCACACCTCAGACGAAATTATTGAGCATCTCCAGGAATATTTCGCCGATGGGCACGAGTCAGGAAAGGTCGCGGAATTTCTCGGGGCCGGCATTCGGCTGGCGGGCATCGTTCCGTGGATCAGCGGGCCTATCCTGCGCTGGAATGTTTCCGAAATGGCACGCCAGTTCATCGCCGGACGAAATCCGAATGATGTAATGAGGACACTTCGCAAGCGGCGGACCCAAAACATTGGCTTTACCGTCGATCTTTTGGGAGAAGCTGTCGTCAGCGAAACGGAGGCCGATGAATATGCGGCGCGTTATCTACATTTACTAGAGGGCCTGGCGCATGAAACAAAAAACTGGACCGACGCGCTGGAAAAAAATTCGGAGCTTTTCCCGGTTGTAAATCTTTCGGTTAAAATTTCTGCGCTTTATTCGCAAATTAGTCCGGACGACCCGGCGGAGACAATCGCCCATCTCGCGCCGAAGCTGCGGCCGCTTTTGCGTCGTGCGCGAGAGCTGGGCGCATTCATCAATTTCGACATGGAAAGCTATGCGCACAAAAATGGTACTCTTGAACTCTTCAAAACCGTTTTTATGGAGGAAGAGTTTAGGGACTGGCCGCATGCGGGAATCGTTATCCAAGCGTACTTGCGAGATTCTGACGCGGATCTGCGCCACCTGATTGAGTGGGGTCGCGCCCGCGGAACGCGGTTCGCTGTCCGGCTGGTCAAAGGCGCATATTGGGACTACGAAACAACGAAATCGCGCCAGAATGGCTGGGATTGCCCTGTTTATCTGGAGAAGCCAGAGAGTGATGCAAATTTCGAAACGCTCACGCGGTTACTGTTGGAAAATGAATCCATCGTTACCTCCGCATTTGGCTCGCACAATGTTCGGAGCATCGCTCATGCACAGGCGCTCGCGGAGCAACTCGGAATCGATCGCAGCCGCTTCGAGTTTCAGTTGCTCTATGGGATGGCTGGACCAATCAAGCGCGCATTGGTGGAAATGGGTTATCGCGTCCGCGAATATTGCCCCGTCGGTGAACTCCTTCCCGGAATGTCCTACCTGGTCCGTCGCTTGCTCGAGAACACCTCGAATGAAGGATTTTTGCGTGCAAAATTTTCCGAGAACGTTCCCGCAGAAGAATTGTTGCGCGATCCGCGCGAAATTTTGCGCGGGAGCCGAAACGGTGTTCTACCGCCATCAAATGCCACCATAAATATGACAACAACCACACCCAAGACACAGCCGGGCGCTCACTATGAAAACGCGCCCCTAACGAACTTCGCGTTGCCCGAAAACCAGGAAAAAATGCGGGCTGCGCTCCGCGAACAGCGCAAGCAATTTGCGCGCAAAGTTCCGCTCACGATCAACGGCGAAAAGATTTGGACCGACAACATGTTTTCCTCGGTCAATCCGAGCCAGCCAGACCAAATCGTCGGCTACGCTGCCGAAGCTGGCGTACCCGAAGCTGAACGCGCCGTCGCCGCTGCACGGATGGCATTCGAGAAATGGCGTCGCACTTCGTTTGAAGAACGCTGTCAATTGCTGGAACGCGCCGCTGAAATTCTCGAGCGCCGCCGGTTTGAGCTTTCCGCGCTCGAAGTCTTTGAGGTCGGTAAGCCATGGGCTCAGGCGGACGGCGACATTGCCGAAGCCATCGATTTTTGTACCTTCTACGCCCGGCAGATGCGCTTGATGGGTCAGCCGCGGCTCACGCAAAATGTGCCCGGCGAAGAAAGCTATCAGCATTACTGGCCGCGCGGCGTCGCGCTGGTCATCGCGCCGTGGAATTTTCCGATGGCGATCTTGTGTGGCATGGTCAGCGCCGCGCTCGTCACGGGGAACACGGTGATCATGAAACCGTCCGAGCAATCGGTCATCATCGGTGCCATGCTGATGGAAATTTACGAAGAAGCCGGCGTGCCGCCTGGCGTATTGAATTTTCTCAATGGCAAAGGCTCGGTGATCGGTGCGCACATGGTTAATCACAAAGATGTCGATTTGATCGCCTTCACAGGGTCGCGCGAGGTAGGTTTGCGGATTTGGGAGAGTGCCGGCAAAACCCGCGAAGGCCAGCGCGAGCTCAAGCGCGTCATTTGCGAGATGGGCGGCAAAAACGCGATGATCGTCGATTCCGACGCCGATCTGGACGAAGCGATTGTCGATTCGATCTATTCCGCGTTCGGTTTTCAAGGCCAGAAATGTTCCGCGCTCTCACGGCTGATCGTTCTCGAGGAAAACCACGACCGGGTCGTGGAACGTTTGCTCGGAGCCGCCGCCAGCGTGCGCGTCGGTAATCCTGAAGAGCCAGGTATTGTGGTCGGGCCGGTAATTGATGAGGCCGCTTACCGGCGCATTCTGGATTACATCGAGGTCGGCAAAGGTGAGGCGACACTCGCGTATCAGGCAAAGGAACTCCCACCGCACGGTTATTTCATTCCGCCTACGATTTTCACTGGAGTGAAACCAAATATGCGGATCGCGCGCGAGGAGATTTTCGGCCCAGTACTCAGCGTATTAAAAGTACGCGACCTCGATGAAGCGATCAAAGTCGCCAATGGCACCGATTACGCGTTAACCGGCGGCTTTTTCTCGCGCAGCCCGGCCAACATCGAACGCGTCAAGGCGCAGTTGGAAGCCGGCAATGTTTACATCAATCGCCCGTGCACCGGTGCAATCGTCGGCCGTCATCCCTTCGGCGGATTCAAGATGAGCGGCAGCGGGACTAAAGCCGGTGGCAAAGATTATTTGCTGAACTTCCTCATCCCGCGCGTCGTGACCGAAAACGTCGCCCGCCACGGGCTTGCTCCGGAAAAGACGCCCGAATACCGTGACGAATTTCTCTAGCCAAAGCACTAGCGCAGACATCTTCTCCGCCAGTTGGGGGCGGACTCGTCCCGTGGCAAGCTTGGGCGGACCGGCGGGCATCTCGCTTGCCGGAGCACTTACTTGAGAAAGATTGCCGTCGCCAGGGTCGCAGATCTCTACTGATCCAGGGGGCGACCCCTACTCAGCAGTTTCACCACAGTGACCACCATATAGAGCACCGGCCACGCCGAGGTCAGAACGATTAATGCAAATACCGCCATCTCCCTGGCACGTTCCCTTGCGGCTTCAATACGATATTCGCGCCCCAAATTGTAAAAATTCCTGAATCCGTATCTGTCCCCTCCGTCGTAAGGCGAAAAATAGCCACCGCGCCATTGGCCAAAACCAGAATGGAAAAAGTAATCGGTATGCGGAAATTTCCCTTTTCCGTCCGTGGAAGGACTCCTGGGTTTCATAACCAAAACCTCGCGTGCGAACCGACAACTATGATACCACGTTCAAAAAAGGAATCAGCCTGAAAAATAGCCCTCCTACGGCGGCGATTCGGCGAAACAATCAAGCAGCACAAATCAAAATGACATCTTATCGCGCTGGGAAGCTGTTAGTAAGGCTGCTGTTTGGCTGTGTCACGCGTGTTCACGTAATCCAGCCCGAAAATGCAAATCGGACCGGCGGATTTTTGCTGGCCGCCAATCACATCAGCCATTTCGATCCATTCCTTATTTCATTAGTGATTCGACGGAAAATCGACTGGCTGACGATGGCAGAATTTTTTCAGTCGTCAGTCGTGGGTTTTCTTTTGCGGGCGGTCGATGCGTTCCCGGTAGATCGAGATCGTGCGAATCGCAGAACCATCCGGACTGCAGTTGAAAGGCTGCAAGATGGACGTGTCGTTGGGCTTTTTCCCGAAGGCGGGATTCGTGACGGCGCGCGATCGCTGCTCGAAGGCGCGCAGCTTCGGCCCGGTGCATCAACGCTTGCGCACATCGCCGGCGTTCCAATTTTGCCGTGCGTTATCCTTGGCAGTGACCGTCTTTATTCAATAAAATCCCGAAAGCTTTCGGCGTTGCGGCGCACCCCGGTCTGGATCGCGTTTGGAAATCCAATTTCACATTCTCCCGTTCTCGAAAAATCAGAGGCACGAGCGAGAGTCGAATCTGAATTGGCGTCTTCATTCAAAAATCTCTATGGGGAACTCCAACAGACATTTCACCTGACGAGGGATGATCTGCCGCACTCGCCGCGAGAACGGATGAAGAGCAGGGTTGGATCGCCGCGACGACTCCCGAAAACTTTCGGGACAGCGCGGCATCTCTCCCGTAAAGTTCAGATCCGCCGTGGCGAGACCAATGGCAACCGATTTCACCGCTTCGCTGCGAGCGGAATCGATGCATTTCTATGCGCATCGATCAACTTTCTTCATACTCGCCACCGGCTAGATGGGAACAGTCGCGACGAAATGGAGCGCTACGTGCAGGAATGCGAGCGGCTCAACGCCCAACAGTATTACGCCTCGCCCCGCGACAATAATCTTGTTGAAGCCCTGAAAAACGGTCGCGCAACCATCGAATGGCGCAGCCCGATCGAGACCCAATTCGCAGCGAACAATGTCGCGCGCGCAGATTTTTTTCCTTCAGAACGTGGTCGAAGCGCACCGACGGTTCTCATTTTGCATGCGCTGATGTCTACGAGCCCCACTGGCTATCGGCGTTGCGCAGCGCACTTCAACGAACTTGGCTGGAACGCATGCTTCATTCATCTGCCATACCATTATTCGCGTGTCCCGCGGGGCTATTGGAACGGCGAGCTTGCGATCACCTGCGATCTCATCCGCAACGCGGAAGGATTGCGGCAAAGCGTAACGGAGCTGCGGCAATTGATGAGCGCATTGCGCGAACGCGGCTCCGGCGAATTCGGCGTGCTCGCGACCAGCTACGGCGGATGGATCGGCGCGTTGCTTGCCATGGTCGAGCGCGACCTGCGCTTCGCTGCCTTGATGGCGCCGATCGTAAATATCGAGCACGCGATCTGGCAGAGCCCCGCAGCGCGGTCAATCCGCCGCGAACTGCGTAGTGCCAATATCGAGCCGTGTCTCGTCGCCCGACATTTCCATCTGAGCTCACCGATCCATAACGTACCGCTATGCGACGCGGCGCGAGTACTGTTTGTTGCTGGGGAGTTCGACTCGATCGCGCCACTCGAACAGCTCGAGACGATCCAGCAAAAATGGCGTGGCTCTGAATTGCTACGCGTTCGCCAGGGTCATTTTGGCTACCGCATGTTGCGTGACACGATCGCTCGATTGAAAGACCGTGGAGATTTGTAATTTTCCTTGCTCTCATTAACACCGCTCTTCAGCGCGGTGCACCGATAAGCTGGGAATGAAAGCCGTTTAAACGGCTTTTCGGAATGGTGCCTCGCGGAAGCACCTAGCTGAAGCCAGGTGTTAATAAGACGGCCGCTTAAGTCCAAGAAATTCCAGACTTGGTCCGAGATCGCGAAACGCGGCCTTTGCGAGAACATTGTGGCCTTCGACCGAAGCATGCCAGCCATCGATCGGGTGAAGCAGTTCAACGCGACTCAGGTCGGCTGTCGCCAAGGCATCCGAATATTGCAATAGAATATTGGGCTTGTCAGAGAGTTCGCCGTTCAAGTCATCCACGATCTCGCGCAACTCCTCATTCACCATCCCTGCAAGCCGAATCAGATTAGCGCGGTATGCTGGCCGGAAGGATCTGAAATATTTGTAAGTGGTTGGCAAATGCGGATAGCGAGATGCATCGTTCGCTCGCAGGCGCTCTGCAATTTCACGCCCTCGGAAGTATGACTCGAAATTAACGAGTCCATACACGACGATTGCGATCCGTTGACGCTGCATGCGGACCCCGCCAATCAGCCGACGCATCTCTCGCGCGAAATTGTCTCGGAAACGCCGGCTCAGTTGTTGCAAATGGTTCTCCGGCTGCTGAAGCTCGGCGGGAACGCACCACCAAGTCCAATCAACGTTGTTGTGTCCGATCGAGATGAGCGTCAAATCGGGGAAACGTTTCATCGTCAACAAGGCGCCAATTTGCCCGGAGAAATTGCGTGTCCGAAGGATTCTTCGGAAAAAATTCTGCCGCTGCCCTTCATGATCGACCAGCGCGCCGATGCCTGCGCATTCAATCGCAACGAAGGGAGCGAACTTTTCGAGTCGTTTCGAAATGCTCTGAACGCCTGCTGGTGGCGGATTACTGTCGAGAAACCAATTATTTCCACGGCAAGTTCGCGCGCGCCAAACCGTGCCCCAGATCGATGAGACATAGACTCCTGTGCACACGCTGTCGCCGATCGAGGCAATATGTGGCAGCCGCGCGATCAGGTCAGCTTGCGTGATTTCGCCGTTTCGATACGCGAGGAAATCAGAATAAAAAGGAGAAGCCGGCTCACTAATCCGCTTCAGAAAATTTGCGCTGACAACCCGGACAGGCTTCCACATCAGTTCTATTAGCTGAAACGAAACTCGTCACTGTTGAGGTTTCAATCCAACCAATCCATTGCTTGGAGGAAGCGACGAAATTCGGGATCGTCTTTCGAGAGTGCCGGTAACCATTCACCAATCGGCTCCCGTTTCCACCACTCTTTCTCGCCGATCGGAGCGAATCGATAACGATAAAGTGGCGCACGAATATAGTGAGGTGGCGCGTTCGGAAAGGGATTGTTAGCAAGGAGCGAGAGCGTGCCCGGATCGTTATGCAGAAGTTTCCAAACAAAATGCAATGTCCACGGATATTCCTCGGGTGAAGCCATCGCGGCGAACCAGATTTGCCAGTCAATCCGCGGTTGATAGGGTGCGACGAACGGCGGCCGCCGATTTGGGTCACCCGGCTTTGCTTTGAACTCGTATTCCTTCCACTTGGTGTCGCCGGTGATGACTGAATCCTCGGTGCCTTCGAAAATGATTTCCTGGCGCTCCCGTCCGACTGTACCGAACGCTCCGTAGGTATTTACAAGACCGAGCGGATCGTAGGAATAATTCATCAGCTGTCGTCCTGAAACGAGATTGAGCACCGGGGCGGCGCTCAAATAGAGAATGAGAATCGACAGCGCTACCGCGATCGTGTTGTTGATGCGCGACGGCTCCGATTCCTGTGCTGCGCGTTCGGCACGCCTCACCAATAGCTTCGGCAGAAAATGGCACAGGAATGTATCGTCAAAGCACGCCAGGAACGGAACGATCGTCAGATAATTGAGGAACGAAAGATTGCCGCTGATGACGAGAAAGATTTGAAACGTGACGAGCAAGACACCTGCGACATGACGCACCTGCCGCGGTCCGAATGAAAACCACGGCACAATCAGTTCGACGAAATGGTTCCACGCCGTCTCAAACTTGTGAAACCAGTGTGGCGCGAAATGCAAATAACGGCTGATGGGGCTCGGGATCGGCTGTGTCTCGTAGTGATAGTAAAGACAGGTTAGATCGCGCCAGCACGGGTCACCGCGCAATTTGATCAGACCCGCGCCGATCATGATGCGAAACCCAAGCCATCGAAAGAGCCAGATAACGAGAATCGGCGGCCTGCATTTGGGAAACGGACGCCCATCGATCAACGGACAAAGGAAGATCGACAAAAAGCCGGTCTCGAGCAGTTGAATCTCCCAGCCATAACCGTACCAAATCTGTCCAACGTGCACGATTGACATGTACATCGCCCAGAGGACGCCAAGGAGAATTGCGTTGGCGTAGCCGCCAAGCACAACCAGCGACAAGCCGAGACCAATCCATGCGAGAATCGACAATGCATTGTCGGAAATTCCGAACCAAAAGAGCGTCGGCATTCCAAGCATCCCAGCGGTTCGCGAACCGAGTTGTGTTTGAACGCTCTCGAGAAAATGATTGGCCGGCGTTAACCCCTGCCCGCCAATAAGCGACACCAACTGTTGCGCCGCTACGAGAAAAGCGACTGCATAAACAAAGCCGAGTAGACGCAGAATGACGAAGCGCGTCAGCCAATAAGAGTTTCCAGCGGCTAAAAGCTTCTGGAAAAAACTCTCTTCGTTCATTACCGATAGGTTACATATACGTGCTATAAAAATTCAACGACGGAACGCCGAATGCGTGTATGTCATCCCGAGGCGCGAAGACGCCGAGGGATCTCGCGATGGGTGGTCCGTCGCAGAAGTTACCTAGCATGATCTTTCAAGTTTGTGGGAGGTCCCTCGCTTCGCTCGGGATGTCAGCGGGAACCAAACAACATCTCCTACCGCGTTGACACTTCGTGCGAGGAGCTTCAGTTTCTTTCCCTCGCGCCAGGGTAGCTCAGTGGTAGAGCAGGGGACTCATAAGCCCTTGGTCGGGAGTTCGAATCTCCCCCCTGGCATGCTCCGTGAGTTGAGCGTTGGATGTTCGGTGTTGGGCGTTTTTCTTTGATAAGACTTCCCTACTCTTTCGCCTTCGAAAGATACGGCTCCAAGTCTTTCTCACGGCCTTGTAGAACGGCCATGAAGCAAACGCCGTTGTGTTCCGTAACTGCACCGACCCACCCTTCCTGATGCACATAACGCCAACCGGGAAACGCCAACACAGTCCCGGTCTTGCTGTCTCTCTCTGCCGGGAAAAGAAAAAATTGCATGCGTTTTTCAGCCACCCAGATTTGGGCGATCCTCTGCGACTCGTCGTCGTCAAAAACGCGGCAGCCGATTGTGCGAAAATCGGCGAACTCGTCTGGAACGTCGTAGTGTTCAAGCCCGTGTTTCATAAAGAACAGATCACTTAGTGTCCCCGCTTCAGCGCTCACCGGATCGAGGGTGACCGATCGAGTGGAGCCGGCCACCGTCAATAATTTCCGCGCTGTAGCCGATCCTGGAAAATCATTTAGTCGACCGAGCACTTGGAACGTGAAAACCCCGGCGATTACCATGAGAGCAATGCTTATCGCGAGGACGGCAGGGTTGAGGACGATTCTTCTCCACGTCCACTTGGGGCGGCGAACCGCTTCCTTGTCCAAGAACCATTCAGCCGACTCGGGCGGTAGCGGCACAAGACGAATTAGTTCCGCAACGGCTCGATCAAAGTTCTGTTGATTAACAAATTCATCAGAACCGTCTGCACGTGATACCGCGGCGCGCATGGACCGATCAGCTAAGTGGTCCTGGCTGATGGGCGCGCAATTCAAAAGAGCGCGGCGCCGACGTAATAATCCTAGTGCCGTCATATCTCGGGTGCTCCGGTGTGCTTAGCGTCCAACCACGCCTGCAACTGTCGCCGTCCCTGCGATAAGCATCGCGATAGCATGCTCAGTTTGAGCTCGGCGATGTCGAGAATCTCGAGGTAATTGAATTCGTCGAGATAAAAGAGCGCCAGCGCGGTCCTTTGAGGATCGGGTGCGGCGGAAATCCAAACTGCCAGTTGCGCCGGCTCGAGCTGCTTGATCTGTGACGCAGCCCGTGGAGCTACGTCGTGCTCCTCGATTTCCAGCGATTCCGGTTGCAGGTCCGTCTTGCTTGCCTCTAAGCAAAGCCAGCGCGCCTCCCGAAAAAGCCAGAAGGACTCCGTGGGTAAGACCCCCTGAGCAGCGCGCACAGCCGCTTCGCGCAACGTCGTGTTAAAGACTTCCTGTGCCTTGCGCAAGTCGCCCAGCATCAAGAAACAAAAGCGATAAAGTTGTGGTAAATTTTGCTTTCGATCCGACACTCTCCCATCCTTCGTCTTTGCAAAATTTAGCCCACTCTACGCAGCTACCTACCATCGACAAGAGGCGATTCGCTTATCTTTGCACGAACGCTGCCCGCGTTTTGAGCGAAACCGACTACAACTCCTGTAACCGGCGCGCTACTTCCTCCGCGTTCTCCCGGCTGTTGAACGCCGAAATGCGAACATAACCTTCGCCTTGAGCGCCAAAACCGGCGCCGGGTGTGATGACGACATTCAGCTCTCGCAGCATCCGATCGAACATTTGCCAGCTCGTTAGGCCATTGGGCGTTTTCACCCAGATGTAGGGCGCGTTGACACCGCCGAAAACATCGAGTCCATCTTTTGCTGCGGCTGAGCGAAGAATTTTGGCGTTACCCATATAATGATCAATGAGCGCGCGAATTTCTTTACGTCCTTCAGGCGAGTATAGCGCTTCCGCGCCGCGTTGAACCGGATAACTCACGCTATTCGATTTCGTGCTCCAACGGCGCTGCCAAAGTGGATGAAGCGGAAGTCGGCGGCCGTTCTCCGTCCGCGCGAGGACCGATTTTGGCATGACTGTAAATCCGCAACGCACGCCGGTGAACCCACCGTTTTTGGAAAAACTGCGCAATTCAATCGCACACTCCCGGGCTTCTGGAATTTCGAATATGGAATGTGGAATCTCTGGATCGGAAATATAGGCTTCGTACGCGGCATCAAAGAGAAGTAACGCTTCGTGCTCGCGCGCGTAATCGACCCAGCGCGAGAGCTGTTTACGTGACGCAACGGTCCCCGTCGGATTATTGGGGAAACAGAGATAAACCAGATCGGCGTGTTCCGCCGGTGGGTCGGGAACAAATCCGTTTCCAGCTGTGCAGGCCAAATAAAGAATTCCTTCATAGCCGCCATCTTCTCTTGCCAGTCCGCTGTGGCCCGCCATCACATTCGTATCGACGTAAACCGGATATACCGGATCAGGGACCGCGACTTTGTTTTGATCGCCGAGGATATCGAGGAGGTAACCGCAATCGCATTTTGAGCCGTCAGAGACAAAAATTTCGTCGTCAGCAATGTCGATGTTGCGATCGCGATAATCGTGCTGAGCGATTGCCGATCTTAAAAACTCGTAGCCTTGTTCGGGGCCATAACCGCGAAAAGTCTCGCGATGGCCAAGCTCTTCGATAGCTCGCTTCATCGCATCGATTGCCGCACGCGGCAGTGGCTCGGTGACGTCCCCGATTCCGCAGCGAATCAATCCCTTGGCCGCTTCCGGATTCGCTTCGCAGAATTCGCGCACCCGTCTCGCGACTTCCGGGAAGAGATAGCCTGCCTGAAGTTTAAGATAGTTTTCGTTTAGATAAGCCATGCGCGTATCGCTGGGCTCTTTGATCGCCGAAGCCGTACAAGTTTAGCGGCGGTCATCGACCGCCGCTATAGCAGAACTGGCCAAGCGCCAATCAGTAATTCTTCGCGACCGCGTCCCAGTTTACCACGTTCCACCAGGCTTTGAGGTAATCGGGCCGCCGGTTTTGATACTTAAGATAATAGGCGTGCTCCCAAACGTCGACGCCGAGGATTGGCGTGTTGCCGTCCATTAGCGGACTGTCTTGATTTGGTGTCGAAATGATTTCGAGCTTTCCGTTCTTATTCTTAATCAGCCACGCCCAGCCACTGCCAAAACGTCCCACACCAGCGGCACCAAATTTTTCTTTGAACTCATTAAAGCTGCCGAACGTTGATTTGATGTCGTCAGCGAGTTTGCCTTTCGGTTCACCGCCGGCATTCGGTCCCATTATTTTCCAAAAGAACGAATGATTTGCGTGACCACCACCGTTATTCCGCACAACTGTGCGAATGTCTTCCGGCACCGATTTGAGATCACTGATCAAATCCTCGACCGACTTGTTTTCGAGATCAGCTTTGCCTTTGATCGCTTTGTTGACGTTGTCGATGTAAGCCTGGTGATGCTTGGTATGGTGGATTTCCATCGTCTTCGCATCGATATGCGGTTCCAATGCATCGTACGGATAAGGTAATTTTGGTAATTCGTAAGCCATAATCTATACAGTTAGATCGAACTACGCCGCGCGACAGGTTTTATTTTTCGCGCGAGAAGAAGATCAAACTCTCCTGCTGTAGACACTTCGCTCAGCGAAGCGAGGCGCTGAGATGATAAACACGGCTGCCGCCGCGCCGCCCAGAGGTCGGCAACTACAGATCGCAACGATAAAAACTCGGACGATGTCCGACGCCGCTGCGATAATTGACATAGGTCGCGAGGGCGAGCAGCGGGAAGTTTTGACGATACATGTCGTACTTCAAATAGAACACGCGTGGGAAACCGGTGCCTGTGATTTGCTCTTCATCCCACGATCCATCGGGTTTTTGCGAATTCAGCAGGTAACGCAAACCTCGCTGAATGCTCGGCCGATCGAGATCGCCGCACGCGCAGATGCCCATGATTGCCCATGCCGTTTGCGACGCCGTGCTTTCGCCAATGCCCTTGGTCGATGGATTTTCGTAGGTGCCGCAAGTCTCACCCCAACCGCCGTCGTTATTTTGACAGCTTTCAAGCCAATCGCGGCCGCGCAATATCCAATCCTGGGTCATGTCCTGGCCAATCGCGCGCAGGCCGCGCAGAACCTGCCAGGTGCCGTAGATGTAATTGACGCCCCAGCGTCCATACCACGAGCCGTCCTCGTCCTGAGTGTCGATCAAATACTGGATGGCGTCGCGGACGGATCGCGTCTTCGGATCGAACCCAATGTAACCGAGCAGCTCGAGTGTGCGTGCGGTAAGGTCACTGCATGTTGGATCGAGAATCGCATTGTGATCGGCAAACGGCATGTCTTCCAGCCATGGGGTGGTGACATTCTTATCAAACGCAGCCCAACCGCCATCGCGACATTGGAAACTGAGCTGCCAATCCAGTGCGCGTCGAAATGTTTCGTTGAGCGCTTGCGGATCTTTCGAACAAACCAGCCGCAGCGCCATTAACACCATCGCTGTGTCATCCGTGTCCGGATAATAAACGTTGTTGTACTCGAATGCCCATCCGCTGGCTTGCGGATATGAATTGTTTACCGACCAATCGCCACGAATGCGCACTTCTTTATTGACGAGCCATTCGGCCGCCTTTTGCAGGTTCGGGTCGTCTGGGGCAACGCCGGATTCCGCCAGCGAGATAATATTGATTGCAGTGTCCCAGATCGGCGAGAGACAAGGCTGAATCCGGAAATCTTCGGAATCGTCAACGAAGAGCCCGGCGAAATCCTGTTCCGCTTTGGCGTAAACTGGATTTGTTTTCGAATAACCAAGTGCGCGCAGCGCGATCAAAGAGTTCAGCATTGCGGGAAACACTGCCGCGAGGCCATCGCTGCCCTTGCCGATACGCTCCAGCATCCAGCGCTCTGCTTCTTCAAGGGCGCGCCGCCGCAGCGGACGAATTCGAAGCGGGCTCAGGAACTTAAAAACGTCGTCAAGCCGAAGAAAGAAATTGCGCCAGGTCCAGAAAGGTTCGCTGCGGGGCAAGCGCAAATCGCTTTGCTCGGTGCCGAGTGGATAGAGTTCGTGCAATTGCTTTTCGCCAGGCAAAATTCGAGTCGGTTTGAAATGGTTAATAATCGCCAGCGGCATGAGCATCGCACGGCTCCACGACGACATTTTGTAAATGTGAAATGGCGCCCAGCGTGGAAGGAGCACCATTTCCACAGGGATTGCCGGCAGATATTTCCACGGAAACTGGCCCAGTAACGCAAGGTAGAGCTTGCTAAAGGTATTCATCTGCGGAATGCCTCCGCGACGCATAATCGTCGCGCGTGCTTCCTGCATAAACGGCGCGTCCACCGAACAACCAGCGAGCTTTAGCGAAAAATATGCTTTCGCCGACGCATTAATTTCGCTCGGGCCACCATGATAAATGTTCCATCCTCCGTCCGGCAGCTGGCGTTTGAGAATGTGTCTCACGCAGCGCCGCTGCAATTGCGCGTCCACTTCGCTGCACCAATGCATGAAAAGGATGTAATCCGAGCAAAGGGTGCTATCGACGATCAACTCTCCGCACCAATGGCCATCTGGCTTTTGTTGGCGCAGCAGGTTCTCTTGCGCGCGCGCGATCGCGCCAGCGATCTCCTCGTCGTTCGCCGAATATGATTCCTCTATTTCAAGTCGCGCACTCGGCAACGCAATGAGGTTCTTCGACGATTCCGGCATGCAAATTCGATCTTTACGAGGCTTGCGCTGCAACTTCTGCGCGTTTCCCCATCAGGTGACCGTTACCAGAGCTCACGCCATTAAAAGCGAGAACTTCGCTGCCGCGGCCAGAGGGTTTCGGTTTCGAGCCGAAATTGAACTTGATGGTTTTCCACGTGTCTCCTCGTTGCGCTTGCAGCCCCAATGTGGCAGTCGGCTCGTAACCACAATGCACCATGCAGTTCTCGCATCGGCTATCACGCGCGACTCCGTTCACGACGCCATACCGCTCCCACTCGGTCTTTTCCAATAACTCCGCATAGCTCGAGTAGTGCCCGTCGGTCATCAAATAGCACGGGCCTTTCCAGCCGCGAATATTCCGTGTTGGGATCGCCCATGCCGAGCAGGTCAGATCGCGTTTGCCGGCAAGAAACTCGAAATAGACCGGCGTTCCCAGAAAGGTATAACGATTCATCCACTTCTCGACTTTTTGGAACTTCTCGATCGTCATTGCGCGGGTAAGAAAGAAGTTTTCCGGGCGCAGGTTCAGCCGTTTGATCATGTCCTTCTTGGCGGCGTCGTAATCGTATCCAGGGGTAATCGTATGACCATCCACGCCAAGATCCGAAAGATAATCGAACATTTGTTCGATCTCCTGCATGTCGGTTTCTTTGTAGATCGTTGCGTTCGTCGCCACTTGATAACCGAGCAGCTTCGCCATTTTGATTGCCAGAATGCACTCCTTGAAAACGCCTTCGCGTTCCACGATCAGGTCGTGTGTTCGTTCCAAGCCATCGAGATGCACGTTCCAGTACATCCATTTGGTCGGATCAATAGTTGGCTTTGCGGGATCCTTCGGTCCCTTGCGAATTTCAGCTGCGTCTTTTTCGCTTAACAATCCCCCAGCGAGCAACGCCGTGATTTTTTCTTCGACAAATTCCGGCCGAATGGACAACTGCGAGGCGATCCACTCGCGCATCTTCTTGCGCATAAACATGGCGTTCGTGCAAATGTAAACAATCCGCCCCTGCGTGAGCAGTCCCTGAACCAGCGCCTCGATATGCGGATAGATAAGCGGTTCGCCGCCGCAGATCGAAACCATCGGGGCGTTGCATTCCTTTGCCGCCCCAAGACAGTCCTCCAAGCTCATCATGTCCTTGAGCGACGTGGAATACTCTCGAATCCGCCCACAACCCGTGCATGTGAGATTGCACGTGTGCAGCGGCTCGAGCTGAAGCACCGTGGCGAATTTCTTCGTGCCACGCAACTTATGCCCAATCACGTAGCCCGCGATTTTCGCTGTAAGCGGTAAAGGAAATCTCATTGGAGCGAGGATAACAGGACGTCCCGGAGTGTCAATCACCCGACTGAAGCGCTCAGTTTGTTAATTGAATCGGCTCCCGCCCTCCGTTTGGACTCTGATTCCTTTCAAAATAGCCGGGCGTTACCTAAAACGCAAATAAGATGCGACTGTGGATGATTTATGTGGTTGAATAAAGTGCAAGTGTGTCTCCAAAAACGAACTATAAAGGAACCACAGATTATGAAACGAATATTGTTAGCAGCATTTGGCATCAGCCTTATCGGCTGTGCCCAACAAGCCGCGCCACCCTCGGCGACGACTGGTTATACGTACTCCCGTTATTCCACCACGGCAGAAGTGTGGGGTTACCGCAACCCAGCGTACCGGAATTGGACCACTGCCCAACTGCAGCAGCGCCGTCTCGATCTCTACGGAATGACTCCGCTCACTGAGACTCGACAAGGCGTACCTGCTTACATCTACCACGGACAAGCCCAGCCTTCGCAAGACGAGATCAAGGCGATCGAAGTTGAGTTGAACTGGCGTTATCAGCATGGTGACAAGACTGCGGAATTAAAGGAATTTTGGCCCTCATCGCGCAGGCATATTGCCAGCGGCCCTGAAACGGCCTTTTAACTTCGCGTAATCTCGATGTGATCTGGCGGGCGATGCCGGGCTAACAGTTTTTCGAAAGGCCAGATTGTCGCTGCGCTCGGTCAGGCTGGCGTGTTCCAGCCGCGACGAATAAGGCTGACAGCAATCGCGGCGAGAAGGAGTGCGATTATCTTCGATACACCGCGCAATCCCTGCCGGCCCATCCAGCGAGTGAACCAATTCGCATTCCAGAACGCCACGGCAACCAAACCAAGGTTAACCAGAAGCGCGATTAGCGTGAACACCAAGCTCACCGTATCAACCAAAACAAGCAGGGCCGTAAGCAAGGCCGGGCCGGCGATTAGCGGCATTCCAAGCGGAACGATTCCAAATTCGTTCCTCTCGCCCTGGTCAGAGGGCCTGAGACTGAGCAATTCGCGACCCGCCAGAGCAAGCAGAATAAGACCACCAGCGACTTGAAAGTCGGCGTCTGTTATTCCAAGTGCGTCGAAAATTATTTCCCCGAGAAACATGAATCCGACAGACACGCAGAGCGCTGTGAGAATTCCGAGAAACCCCTGCCGTTTCCGTTGTTCCGGTGAAGCGTTGGCAGCGAGGCCCGTAAAAATCGCGATAAGTCCAATTGGATCGATCGCGACAAAGATCGGAATAAAGGCAAGGAAAAATTTCTGAATCATCGTGGCGCACGTTTCTTAGCTTGCGCATTCGTCAAACGCAACCGCCTGGGGTGGGCAACGCCGCCAATTTGCCTTTGCGGCTCGGTGCGCATAAAGGTGTGGGCCAACTTCGACCACTATGAAATGCTCGGTTTTCCTGTCATTTGTTTTCGCCGCGGCGAGCCTGAGTCTTTCAGCCGCTGAACTGAAAACTGTCGATGACTTTCGACCTGCGGCCGCGAAGGCCAATGCCGTCTTAACGATTCCCGACTGGGAGCAATCGCCGAAAGCGGTCGAGGCAATGATGAACGATGCCATCGCGAAGGCGAATAAGGCATTGGATCAAATTGCCTCACAGGATCTGAAAAAGGTTACGTTTAAGAGCACGGTGGTGGCGCTCGATGATCTCACTTACGATGCAGGACTCGCGGCCAACAAGGCCACAATCATCAAAGAGACAAACACGAATCCGGAAATGCGCGCTGCTGGCGAGAACGCCATAAAGGCGTTTCAAGACTGGGCTGTGAGCGTTGATTATCGCGAGGACGTTTACAAGGCAATCAAGGCCCTTGCTGACACGCGTCCGAAGCTTTCGGGTGAAGACGAAAAACTGCTGAACGAAACGTTGCGCGATTATCGCCGCGCCGGCCTGGACCTTCCTCCTGATCAGCGCAAAGAGGTGGAGCAGTTGCGGAAAGACCTGTCCAAACTCGGGACTGACTTCGACACCAACATTGTTAAGGCCAACGCGCCGGTGATTTTCACGAAGGCCGATCTGGATGGGTTGCCGGAAAGCTTCTTCGCTTCGCCCGGCGTCAGGACGGGAGACGATGCCTACACAGTAATGGCAAACGTCACGTGGCAATTCAATACCGTCGAAGAAAACGCAAAGAGCGAAGCGACGCGCAAACAGCTTTACGTCATTCGCGAGACGCTCGCCAAAGAGGCAAATGTTCCTGTCCTCAACCAGCTGCTTGCGCTTCGGAACAAGATCGCTCTTCGGCTCGGTTACAAATCGTGGGACGACTATCAGACTGAAGTCAAAATGGCCAAGAATGGGGCGAACGCGGAGAAATACATTAGCGATCTGGTTATCGGAATTCAGCCCAAGTTTGAGAGTGAAATCGCGGAATTACAAAAGTTGAAGGCCGCTGAAACGAACGATCCGAACGCTAAGATCGAGGTGTGGGATTGGCGCTATTACGCTAACCAGCGGGACAAACAAAAATACGCCGTCGATAAGGAAGCGTTGCGCGCATATTTCCCGTTCCAAAAGGTGCTCGACGGCATGTTCAATATTTATCAGAGCATCTTTGGTCTGACGTTTGAGAAGATCGCTGCGCCTTACAAATGGATCGACGATCTCCAGCTCTACATGGTGACCGATTCCTCCACCGGCGAGCCGCTCGGGATGTTTTATCTCGATATGTTTCCGCGCGAAGGAAAATTCAATCACTTCGCCCAATTCGAAATCATCACTGGCAAACTGTTGCCGGACGGAAAATACCAGCGGCCAACTGTCGCCTTGCTTTGCAATTTTTCGCCTCCGGCAGCGGACAAGCCGTCTTTGATGACACACCAGGAAGTCGAAACTTTATTCCACGAATTCGGTCACGCGCTTCATTCGATTGTCACTCGCGCGAAGTACGGCCGTTTCGCCGGAACGCATGTGCCGGGGGATTTCGTAGAAGCGCCATCGCAGATGCTGCAGAACTGGGTCTGGGACAAGAAAGTGCTCGACATGTTTGCGGCCGATTACCGCGATCCATCGAAGAAAATTCCAGCGGAAATCATCAAAAAAATGAATGACGCGAAACTGGCGAATGCCGGTGTTCTTTATCGACGCCAGTTCGCCTTCGCATCGCTCGACCTCGAATTGCACAATCAGCATGCTGAGGATATGCCCTTCGATTGTGTGGCCATTTCAAATCCGATCCTGGAAAAGGTCTTTCTCCCAATTGATCCCAGCACTACCTTCGTTTCCTACTTCGGCCATCTGAATGGCTATGACGCCGGTTACTACGGCTATGCATGGGCCGACGCCATCGCCGCAGATATGGCAACCGTCTTCGAAAAGGCAAAGGATGGTTACCTCGACAAGCAAGCTGGTATGAAGTTACGCCACGAAATCTATGAGCCGGGCGATTCGCGTGACGTCACCGTTTCCATCGAGAAGTTTCTCGGCCGCAAACAATCGATCCAGCCGTTCTTGAAAAAAATCGGCATTCCCCGAGAGAAAAAGGAAGCGGTCGGCGGCTCATCGCAAAAAGGCCGCTAATACTTCGGTCATCACCAAAACGAAGTGAGGGACGTCACAACGCCCGTATCGACAACATTGCGGCGCTTAAAGAGTGTCGTTACAGAGTGGACATGAAAATTTCGGGCTGGTTGATTGCGATTTCTCTTACCGCTGTGACTTCGCTTTTCGCTGTGGATGAATTGGCGTTGCGTCTGGAACCGGCGTTGGAGGCGATTACGCCGGACGGTTTACTGGCGCACATCAAGGTTCTTGCGTCGGATGAATTCGAAGGACGTGCACCGGGGACAAAAGGCGAGGAACTTTCCGTTAATTACATAACGGATCAGTTCAGGAAAATCGGGTTGAAGCCGGGAAACCCAGACGGCGGTTACACCCAGGAGGTTCCGTTGGCTGGAATCAAAAGCGAACCACGAATGTCGTTCGCGGTACGCGATGGGACGATCGACCTGAAGTACCCCGACGACTTCATTGCGTCCTCCGCGCGTCTTCAACCGGAAATCAAGATCAATAATTCGGAAGTCGTCTTCGTCGGGTACGGCGTCGTCGCACCGGAATACGGATGGGACGACTACAAGAATGTCGATGTTCGCGGCAAGACCCTGCTGATGCTGATTGGCGATCCACCGATTCCCGATCCCAAAGATTCATCCAAACTCGATGAAAAAATGTTTAAAGGGAAAGCGATGACCTACTACGGTCGCTGGACTTACAAATATGAGATCGCAGCACAAAAAGGCGCTGCAGCCGCTGTGATCATCCACCAGACTGAGTCGGCTGGATACCCATATTCCGTGGTAAGAACGAGTTGGGGCAAGGAGAACTACGAGATTGATTCGCCAAATAAGAACGCGGACACCGTAGAAGCGCGCTCGTGGATAACGCTCGATACCGCGAAGAAATTGCTAGCCGCTTGTGGTGAGGATTTCGAGGCGCTGAAGAAGTCGGCGATAACAAAAGAGTTCCGGCCGGTGCCGATCAATGCAAAGGCTAATATCGACATCAAGCAACAGCTTCGCTCCTTTAAATCGCACAACGTCATCGGCAAACTCGAGGGAATCGATCCGAAGTTGCGCGACGAATATATCATTTACACGGCGCACTGGGACCACCTCGGACTTAATCACAATCTGCAAGGCGATCAGATCTATAACGGCGCGGTCGATAACGCCTCCGGCGTTGCTTCGCTTATCCAGCTCGCGGCGGCATTCGCAAAATTAAATCCGCCGCCGAAACGATCAGTTTTGTTCATGGCCACGACTGCTGAAGAAGCAGGATTGCTCGGCTCGAAATTTTACGCGCTTCATCCGCTCTATCCGCTGGAAAAAACGCTGGCTGACATCAACATCGACACCGTGAATCCCTGGGGCAAAACGCGCGACATCGAGGACCTGAGCAACAACAATTCAACACTCGATGATCTGCTGACCGCTGCCGCAAAACGCAATGGCCGAGTGACGCAACCGAACAGTCAACCGGAGAAAGGCGGTTTCTATCGTGCCGATCATTTCGAATTTTCCAAGCGCGGCGTGCCCTCGCTCTACACTGGCGGCGGCAAGGATTTCATCGGAAAACCAGCAGACTTCGGCCAGCAAAAGAAAGACGATTACATTGCGCACCACTACCATCAGGTCTCGGACGAAGTTAATCCAAACTGGGACCTCTCCGGCGCAGTGCAGGATATTCAACTTCTGTTCGAGGTTGGCTATCAGGTCGTGAACGGCGACAAATTTCCAGAGTGGAAACCTGAAAGTGAGTTTAAGGGGAAGCGAGATGAAATGTTAAAGAGATGATGTTACGAGCAATGTAAGAACTGGGTTGCATTGTAGCGCATCTGATGGTTGAATCGGAACTCGCGAATTTGAAAATCGAATGGGCTCTCTCAAGAAAAGACGAAAAGCGAAAATTGCGAAGCATAAGCGCCGCAAGCGCATGAAAGCGAATCGGCATAAGAAACGGCTCCGATATAAAGCGTAACAGGAGTTGTCGCGACGCTATAACGGGCCTGCCACCCGCGTTCATGAGAAGCACAGCCAGCACGGTCGCCTCTATAGGTTAGGGTAAGGTTTGCGGAGGCTGGGCCGAAAGCTACCATTTAAGATGTGAGGAAGCCCAAAAAGCGGAGCGTTTCGCTGCGCAGGTGGTTTTTCATTGCGTTCGCTTTTCTCGTTGGCGCGAGTGCAGCAGTCGCTCGAACGCCGAAATCTTCGTCGGCGACAACAAAAAAGACTGGTCGCCAGGACGATTCGCTCTATGCCAGGCCGGCTGCCGATCTCGCCCTGCGTTTGGAGGGCGCACATAAAGCGGATGCGCTAGTCCATTTTGTCGAGGGAATGTCATTCGAAGAAAATGGCGAGATGGATCGTGCGCTGGAGGCGTATCGCAAAGTGCTAAATGTCGATCCCGGTCAATCGCAACTCGCTTCGCGCGTAGCAGCTTTGCTGATAGAGCAGGATGATTTTCCGCAGGCGATTGACGTGTTGAAAGATGCAATCAAGGCAAACCCGAAAGATGCAGACCCGTATCAACAACTCGCATTTATTTATGCGAAATATCTTAAGAAAACCGATCAGGCTATCGATTATGCCAATCGGGCAGTTGCCCTCAATCCCGGAGACATCGAAGGTTACCAGCGCCTGGTGGAAATCGAAGTTGCGGCCGGGCAAGAGAAAAAGGCGCTGGAAATTCTGGATCGTGCCACAAAGGTTCGCAGCGACGACGCCAACTTCTGGATGCGTCTGGGCAAACTTTACGTGGCCATTCTTTTCAAGTCCGATTCACAGCCGAAGCCCGACGAACTGAAAAGGACCAACGAAATTTTCAAAAAGGCAGCCGAACACGCCGGCGATGATCCTGCGATTCTAAAAGATGTCGCCGATTACTATGCAGCCTCCCAGCAATTGAAAGACGCAATTCCGCTTTATCTGCACGTTCTGGAGTTGCAACCTGACGATGCAAATGCGCGAGAGAAACTGGCAACTGGTTTTATCCTGACGAATCAGCGCGGTAAAGCAGTTGAGATGCTCGAGCAAATCATCAAAGAGCATCCTGAAAAGTACCAAACCTACGATTTATTAGCACAGGTGCTGGATGATGAAGCGCGATCGCTCCAACGCGCCAAAAGAGTTGACGAAGCCAAAGCAATCTTTGCGAAAGTGGCCGCAAATTATGAGCAAAGCCTGCTGATTAATCCAAATCACGTGGGCACATATTTGCATCTGTCGGAACTGCTGCTTGGCCCTTTAAAAGATGCCGATCGCGCGGTCAGATTGCTGACAGAAGCCCGGCGTCGATTTCCGGGGGCGCCGGAGATCGTTTACTATCTGGCCATTGCCCAAAGCGAGGCGAAACAGACCCAGCAGGCCGTGGCGACCTTTGAGGAGGCACTGCGCGAAGCGCAACTCGACCAGGGCAATGACATGGTAAATGCCAAGTTCTATTTCAACTATGGCGCGACAGCAGAGCAGGCCGGCCTGTACCAAAAGGCAGCTGATCTTCTTCGCAAATCGATCGCTCTAGACCCGGCGAACTCTGCGGAAGCCTGCAATTATCTCGGCTACATGTGGGCCGATCACAACATGAACCTGGACGAAGCCGAAACGATGATTAACCGCGCGCTCGAGATAGAACCTAATAACGCTTCTTACCTCGATAGCCTCGGTTGGGTCGAGTACCGAAAAGGCAAACCTGATCAAGCTTTGAGCAACCTGCTCCGTGCTGCAAAAACTGCCGACCACGATGATCCAGTTATCTTTGAGCACATTGGTGACGCCTATTTCAAATTGAATCGGCTTTCGGAAGCTCTGGAATCCTGGCAAAAAGCGCTGGCGCTCGATCCAAACAATAAGAACCTGGCGAACAAGATCGAAAGAACGAAGGCGCCAATTGGCAACGGTCCTCCAACAAAGACAAATCAAACCCAGTGACGCCCGACGTTCTCGCGACGAACATAAGCGGTTATCCCACGCCGTGGCAGCGCAAAGTGATGTGGGCGGCTCTCACAGCCTTCTGTGTGGTTCTCCTCATTCTGATTATCGGCACGGTGATTTGGGCCAGCGCTAATGTCATTAGTTTCCTCCAACCGATCCTGATCCCAGTCGCTATCGCGGTTATTCTGACTTATCTGCTGGATCCGCTGGTGACGAAAATGTCTCGCGGTACGCTCAGTCGCACCAAGGCGGTAGCTCTTCTTTTTGCCATTGCCTTTTTTGCTCTCGGTGGATTGGCGGCGTGGCTCGTCCCGACCATCTCAATACAAAGCGCGAATTTCGCAAAGCAAGTTCCTGCTTATACCGAGCGAGCCCGCGACTACATTGTGGATCTAATCTATCGATTCGATCAGTCCTTCGGATTCCTCGGCAGTGGCCGTACGAAATCTGCATCGACAAGTTTTACCAACTGGCTCATCGGACCGATACCCTCTCCTTCTCCTCATGCGCAACCGACTGTCTCTCCTACACCTAAAGCTTTCGAGACTACCCCGGCTGCTGAAACAATCGCGCCGAGCCCGCCAAAGCTGACCACTGCCGAACGCCAGCGCATCCAGGCGTACGTCGAAAAACAAATGCCTAATTTGCAACAGGCACTTCCGACGCTGATGGAAAAGTTCTGGGATATCCTTAAGAAAAGCATCGGTGGCTTTCTTGGTGTCACAGGTTTCTTGCTCAGCCTAATCCTGGTGCCGATCTACCTTTTTTTTCTGTTGAACGAAAGGCCGCGGATTGAAGCGAACTGGAGAGAATATTTACCTTTACGCGCGTCGCCCCTCAGAGACGAAGTCGCCGAGCTTTTGTCAGAAATCAACAGCTACGTCACTGCGTATTTTCGAGGGCAACTACTGGTGTGTCTGGTTGATGGGATCCTCATCGGCACAACGCTGACAATATTTCCCGGTCTCAATTTTGCGCCGGTGATTGGTGCGCTCGTTGTCGTGCTGACCATGATTCCCTACATCGGGATCATCATCTGCTGGGTGCCGGCCGTTCTGATTGCAGCTTTCCAATGGGGCGACTGGACGCATCCTCTAATTGTGACTGGCATTTTCATCATTGTTCAAAATCTCGAAGGCATATTTTACGCCCCGCGAATTGTTGGGAATTACGTCGGGTTGCATCCAATGACGGTGATCGTGTCGATCTTTGTCTGGGGTTTGATCATTGGCGGGATAATCGGTCCCCTTCTTGCCGTCCCGCTTACAGCCACCGTAAAAGTGTTGTTGGGACGATATGTTTGGAGCCGGCGTTTGAGGGAGAAAATCGAGGACTCGGTGAAATCAATTCCTGTAGTCAAAGAGGCAGAAGTAGCCACGCGCTCTTAGCCTCGGCAGCGAGCACGGGTGTGATGGATAAGAACAAGTCGATCGTTGCGCCCCGAGACATGACATGAAAATCGCGGAGCGAGCCGAAGAGGCTGGATATAGAAGAATCGGCCAATCTCTCTTTGGTCTGGAATCCTTCTTCCAACGACAGCTCTGGCCAGCTCGTGTCGCTCTTGTAGCCGCTGGATTGGCAATTGCGATTCTACTTGGCACTCTTTTTCTCAGGTACGGCTTGAAACTCTATGAAGACTGGCGCCAAACCCGCTTGTTACACGAAGCCGCTTTGATGCTGCAGCAGGGAAGATTCAACGAAGCAACACAGACCGCGCGAAAACTCCTGGCACAACGTCCCGATTCTCAGCCGATCCTCTACATATTAGCGGAAGCAGCAGAGAAACAGAATCTCGAAGAAACGATTTCATGGCGTGAACAAATTGCGCGTTTGCGCCCAAAAGACCCGGACAGTCAGCTCAATCTCATTTCCGCGGCGTTGCGCTTTGGAAAGCTCGATCTTGCTCGAAAGACGCTCGATCAGATTGCAGCCAGTGACCGACACAGGGCCGCTTTTCACGTTGTTGCAGGCTGGTTGGCTTCTGCCGAAGGAAACTTTGCCGAACAAGAAGAACAATTTGCCGCTGCCGTAAAAAAAGAACCCAAGAATGATCTCTACCAGTTCAATCTCGCAGCGCTGCAAATCCATTCCAGCGATGCACAAAAGAACGCGAACGCCCGCGAAAATCTCGAGCGACTCAGCAAGCTCGCTCCCTATCGGACCGGCGCGCTGCGCGCTTTGCTTAATGATGCTGTGGCACGCAATGACTTCTTAGCGGGGAATAACTTCGCGCAACAGCTCCAAATGTCGCAGGAGGTGACCTTCGGTGATTATCTTCTCTGCCTGAATTTTTATCGGAAGCTCGATGAAAAAAAATTCCACCTACTGCTGGAACGAGTAAAGCCTTTTGCCACAAAGAATCCATCCGATCTTGCATCGCTTATGAGATGGATGAACGAAAATGGACTTACCGGAGAGGTTGCTAAGTGGATCGAGAAACTTCCCGTAGAGAAACTGACTTCACCGCCCGCCGCTGTTGCGGTGGCAGACGCGTACGCCAATGTGAAGAATTGGATGCGTTTGAAACGATGGACTCGCAAAGGAATGTGGGGCGAATCCGATTACCTGCGCCTTGCATATCAGGCAATTGCCACGCGTCAATCACGACAAGACAATGCGGACATAGAATTCCATGCGCTTTGGCGCGCTGCAGAACAGTCGACACACGATCATCCCGAGCGCGAAGTTGTCCTCGCCCGTCTCGCATCGAAATGGAATCTGGAGAAAGAATCCGAACAATTGTGGCTGCGCGTCGCAGAAGATCCACCGATGCGACGCGAGGCGCTGGACGCGCTTCGCCGGCTTTATCGCAAGACCAACGACACCGAAAGACTTTACGATGTTCTCCAACGTCTACACGATAGCTCTCCAAATGAAGCGCCGATCACGGCGGATCTAGCGCGACTAGGCCTGAACCTCGAGCGAAACGTAGAACCCCCGCATGAACTGGCGAAAGAGGCCCATGACCGCGCGCCGAACGAAGTCAACTGCGCCGTGACTTATGCGTTCTCTCTGTATCGCCTTGGCCGACACCCGGAGGCCCTTGCAACGATTCAAGGATTGCCAGCAGACCAATTACGCGACCCGCATGCGGCAGTTTACGCGGCGCTATTGCTGGCCGACGCAGGCCAAATCGACACCGCCAAGGATTACGTGGCCGCTGCGGACGACGAGATTTATCCGGAAGAAAAAGTAGTGCTCGACGAAGCGAAAGCAAAAATCGCCAGAGTATCTGCAGCTCCGTCGCCAGCAGTTTCACCAGTTCTTGCCCAACCGAGTCCACTGCCAGCGGCTTCGCCACGTTGAATCGGTAGATTCGGTCCATTGTAATGTTGTAACGAATCACACGCGCTTGCCCTGCGCCTTTTCCTCTTTCGCGATCGCCCTTGTCCAATGCGCAATATCGTTGGCATTCATATGGACGCGTTGCTGCAGTCTCGCATCGCGAAATCCTCGCTCTTGAATGTCCATGAGATATTGCTTTCGCGAAAGCAGGGTGCCGCGACAAATGGGGTCAGCTCCGGCAGTGCGCCTCTCGCTTCGCAACCGCGCGACCAAATTGTCCATGACCGCGGCGGGAATTTTATCGCGCTCGCCTGGATAAATGTAACCGAACAACACCAAATGGCTAAGTAACACTCGCCAGTCCGGACCGAAGCGACGAACGAGGTGCGGCCAGTCGAGTTTCTCTGCGCAGCTTTGAAAGATGTGCGCAATATCGGCGCCGTCGAACCGCTCGCGTTCCATAATGTACGCCTTCATCCAAATCATTTCCTCTGGCGCACAAAGCTTCACCGACAAGCCAAGGAACTTGTGACCACGCGCCCGCTCGAACCATGTGTCATCCACTTCGCACAATCCGTTTCCGGCGCGAAAAATCAGATCAACATGATCGCGACCGCGCCCGGCCTTGGCGAGCCAATGCGGAAAAGTCTTTTTCGTCTTGTAGCCCGTGCGCTTAAGTACGTCGAGGGCCAAATCGACATGCTGCGGTCGCAAGTATAGATCGAAGTCTTTTGTCTTACGCGAGACGCCTGCGTAAGCCTCCACCACGTAAGCGCCGCCGATCAAAAACGGAATGTCCGCATCCTGCAATGCGACCACCGATCTGCGATGAAGGCGATCACTTTTGTCTTTCCTTCTCTTGGCTGCTGCCCTCGCTGGCGTCATCACCATCATAACGCAACTAAAGCGCGTGACGCGCGCATGGAGGGGCTAAGTTCCGGCGAACGCGTTCACAAAGGCGTCGCAAAGCTTTCCTGCTCCAAAGCGTCCATTGAAGTGTGCGATTACGTTTCTCAAAGAGAATGGCTAAGCGAGCGCTACGAATCGCTGCGACCGCGGATCTTCATTACGGTAAACACTCGCGTGGCACGTTGCATGAGGCGTTCGCCGAGATTTCAAGCAGCGCTGATATCCTGTTGCTTTGCGGCGACCTCACCGATTATGGACTTCCTGAGGAAGCTGAGGCACTCGTCACCGATATTCGCGCCGCCGTAAAAATCCCAATGCTCGGGGTGCTGGGCAATCACGACTTCGAATCGGGACAGGCGGAATTGGTTTGCAAAGTTCTTGATGACGCGGGAGTGAACATGCTTGACGGCGAAGCCGTCGAAGTCGCCGGCGTCGGCTTCGCAGGCATCGCTGGTTTCGGCGGTGGTTTCGGCCGGCGAATGTTAAACGCATGGGGCGAACCGCTCATTAAACAATTTGTACAGGAATCCATCAGACACGCTGTGCGGCTGGAACAGGCGCTGGCTAAGCTACAAGCGGAACGGCGAATCGTAGTACTACATTACTCCCCTATCCGCGCCACGTTAAAAGGGGAACATCCCGAAATTCTTGCTTTCCTTGGTTCCAGCCGACTAGAAGAACCGATCAACCGGTTTCGCGTCGACGCTGTGTTTCACGGCCATGCCCACAACGGCATTCTGGAAGGTAAGACTTCGACCGGTATTCCCGTTTACAATGTCTCTGCGCCCGCGCTTCGCAAAACCGGCAAACCTTTTCGGATTGTCGAATTATAGCGCGTCTGTGTCAGACGCCAATCGATCCGAGCGGTTTCTCGCCGATAACGCGCCATGCTTCTACATCGGCGCGGTTTCGTGTCGGGGAGACGCATCGGACAGCTTTCAATGAATCAAACGCCACTTCCGGAAGCGGCACTTCAATCGAACGCGTCAGCAAGCACCTCTCCTGAATCGACATTCTCTTATAGAGCAGACTCAAGTGCGGATTGAGCTGGTAATCAGAGGAATCTTGGACCTCGGCACGAATGCTTTGATTAACCTGCTGCAATTGTCTGTTCATAGCGAACTGCACAAAAAGCGTTTTGATAAATTCATCGGAATGGCTGACCTCGAGCGATTGGAGCACGATAGGCTCGCAATTTCGAGCGGCCATTGAAAGCGTTGCATCAACTGCATCTGTGCTGTCCGCTCCGACGTAAATTGTCACGTGCGGCAAGAAAACAGGCGCATCATATCGGCGCGCGAGATCGTTAATCAAATCCTGAAAGAAGCGGTGCGCCGGCTCAGCCGGTATGAGCCAGTGAGCAATAACGGTTCGTCTAGACACAGTCGGGGCGCAGAACAATCTGCGGTTAACTCCAGTTCTGCAATTCAACAATATTTCCTTCCGGATCTCGCGCATACACGACTCGAAGAATACCGACGTCATCTACTTCTGTGGTAACAGTGTTTCCGACTGTGCTGCCGCCAGCCGCAACCACTGCCCGCAACGCCTCGTCTACATCGTCCACGGCAAATGCGATGTGACCGAACCCGCACTGGTTCGCGGAAGGCAGGTCGGGCTCGACCAATTGATTATAGCTGAAAATCTCAAGCGTTGGACCATCATCGCCATAGCCGGGCAATTGCAGATGAACGCCGCTAAGATGAGCGTTCCGAAGCGAAGTCAATTGATCCAGCCAGGCGCCAGACATATCGCGCTTCGGAGGCTTAGGCTTACATCCGAAGACTTCGGAATAGAATCGAACCAGTCTTTTCCAATCTCTGGCAATCAGATTTGTGTGAACGTATTCGGCGCGGATTGGCATTATCGTCTCCTTTGCTAAAGTCTTTCAGATACTAGCGCGTGATCTTCCTTTATGCCGACCAATGTTCTTGGAACTGAACTGAAATATTGTTGTCGGGATCCGATGACTGGATTTTACCGGGACGGATTTTGTCGAACGGGCCCTGAAGACATTGGCCTTCATACGGTCTGCGTGAAAGTCACGCAGGAATTTCTCGATTTCTCGATGCTCGATGGAAACGACCTTATCACGCCGCATCCGGAATGGGGCTTCCCCGGACTGAAGCCGGGTGACAAATGGTGCGTGTGCGTGACGCGCTGGAAAAGCGCTCTGGATCACAATCGCGCGGCTCCGATTGACCTTGAAGCCACGCATGCCTCCGCTCTCGAATTCGTCACGCTGGAAGAACTAAAGGCGCTCGCGCTCTCACCGTAGCGTGCGCGGTTGAATAAGAGTCCGTTTGCAGCCACGCTAACGCCGAATTGAAACTGCCGTTTAGTCTTTTTCTGGCGCTGCGCTACCTGAAACCAAAGCGCACGTTTCTCTCGATTATCACACTGATCTCAATTCTCGGCGTGACGCTGGGCGTAACAGTGCTGATCCTGGTGATTTCTGTCATGACCGGGTTCGATCGCGAGCTGCGTCAGAAAGTGATCGATTTCGATGCACACATTCTCGTGAGCACGGAGGACGTGTTGCGCGACTGGCGAATACTCAAAGCAAAAATCGACAACACGCCGGGCGTGGTTGCGACGGCTCCCTACATCCAGGGACCGGTGATCGTCGAATTTCAAAACAAGCGCGTCGCCCCAATGATTCGCGGTGTCGATCCCGCAGAAGAGGAGAAGGTCATCCCTCTGAGAAAATTCATCAAATACGGCAATCTCAATCTGGAAGGCGAATCGACCGTACTTGGGATTGAGCTTGCGCGAAAACTGCAGGCAAACGTCGGGGACAAAATCACAGTCTATTCGCCGGGCAATCTTGGACAGATTCTCGATGGCATCAAAAAATTGGAAAATGCCCAGGGAGAAGAGGAAAAAAAAGCGATCGATCAATTGCGCGACGTAATCCTGCCGAAAGAACTGACTGTTACTGGTATTTTTGAGACAGGTCATTACCTGCACGATTCGGAGTTTCTGCTAGTGCCGATCTATGTCGGACAGGAGTTATACGGACTGGGAGACGGATTACATGGCATCACCGTCAGGACTGAGAACCCCTACGGTGCTGAGCGCGTGAAACAAGCAATCGAACAATTTCTTGAACCACCGCGATACGCGCAAACCTGGATCGACATGAACAGCCAATTTTTCGAAGCGGTGCGGCTCGAGCGGACTGTGATGTTTTTCCTGTTGTTCTTCATCGTGGTTGTTGCGGCCTTCGGAATCATGAGCACGCTCATTACGGTAACGGTTCAAAAGCGGCGGGAGATCGGAATCGTGAAAGCACTCGGGGCAAACATTGCCCAAATCATCTGGGTCTTTCTTGGACAGGGAACCGTCGTTGGGCTCTTTGGAACTCTGACAGGATTAGGCCTCGGAATGACGTTAATCCGTTACCGCAACGAATTCAGCCACTGGCTCGCGTCTACATTTCACATCGAGGTCTTCCCGCGCGAAGTCTATCAGTTTTCGTCGATTCCCGCGGAAGTCATCCCGCGAGATGTCGCCATCATTTGTATTACTGCGTTTTTCATCTGCTCGATTGCCGCGCTCATTCCCGCGTACTTCGCCGCCCGTCTCGATCCAGTTAAAGCGCTGCGCTACGAGTGAGGAATGCACATCGATTACTCGCAAGAAGCGCTCGACAACTTGCGAATTCTCCCACGACGTTTCGCTGATCAGATAGTGCGAAAGATTTCGCGACTCGAACACGGTCTGATGGGTGACATCAAGCGACTTCAAGCCGGCGACTTTGGTTATCGTTTGCGTTCCGGCAACTATCGAATCTTATTTGACGTCGTTGGTGATCGCATAGTCATTCAGAGGATCAAAAAACGCGACCAAGCATATGATTAGCACCCAGAAAAAGACCACATTTGCAAAACAGAAGCGGCGCATCGTTAAGGAAATTTCACGGCTTCGCGAAGAAGTTGAGGATTTAATGGACTATCTGGATCTGCTCGAGGCGCGCGCAAAAAATAAAGGCAAGCGAACATACACAACTGACGAAGTGCGAAGTGAACTGGGACTGTCATTGCGCTAGGTTCCGCTCGCATTAAGAGCTAGGAGAAGGGCATCTAAGACGCGAAACGCGTAATCGTATCCTTCCGGCCATTCGCTTGCCCTCGGGCCTGCCACGTTAAGGATGTCGATCTTGGTCTCGCGGACAAAATCGGCGATTAACTGCGCGGCCTTTTCAGTGGAAACGTTGGAGGCATCGATCAGTTCGTGCGGCCGTCGTTGCTCAACGCAGAAATGAAGTGTTTGCTCGGTTCCGCCACTCAGTTTACCAGGGTAAATGATAACGGTCCCATTGGAATCTTTGACATTCTGCAAAGTTCGCTCAGTCGATCCACCGTTTTCCAACTCCTTAACTGCATAACGATCCGGAATTCTACCGAATTCATCGAGACGTCCAGTTGGACACCAACCGCCGGATTTGATTCCATGTCTTAGCGCGGCATCGAGAGCCGCGCGATCCACACCCGTTTGTCCACCCGAAATGATTTTCACTGCCTTCAGTGCATTTAGTCGCCGGTAGGAACAATGTCCGCACGTTCCACCATCAAGATCACCGTTCGTTCAGGCGCGCGTGTGCGATGGCGCACACCTTTAGGCACAACGAAGCCTTGTCTCGGCGCAAGATCGACAACGCGATCTTCAAGATCGATTAGGAAATGTCCATCGAGCACGAAAAAGAATTCATCGATATCTTTATGTTCATGCCAATGATATTCGCCCTCGATCACCGCCAGCCTGACGACCGAGTCGTTCACCTTGCAGAGCGTCTGGTTATACCACTTGTCGGTGCAGGCATCGGCTAATTTCTGCACATCGATAAGCCCAAGCGGTCCGTGCAAAATGTTGAGGTAAGTCTTGTACGGAAAATCTTGCGCTGCTTTGTTTGGATCCATGATTGGAATTTGGACATAAAGCAGGCCCCGAGCAAAGGGTTCTCCTTCACACGAGCGTGGAATATTCGTTTTCTGTCATTCCGAGCGAAGTCGAGGAATGGAGCGACCGGAATGAGCGACATAGACGGTGGCGCCGCGAGGGTAGCGGCTAGAGAGTCGGGACGAACGAATCAATCTCTGGATTTTTCTTTGCATGCCAGTGAATCGAAAGATGTCTCGACTTCGCTCCACATGACAATTGATTACTCTTCGCCATCGAAATAATTCGTTTCTTCGCCTTTTACGACAACCCGATCCGCAGCGGATGACTTGTTCACCTTCCACTTCCCACTATCCGGGTAGTAGTTCGATTCGCCAATTGGGTTGTCTGCGATCACGTAATAGACGAGGTCTTCCTGCCCTGAGTTACTCAATTGATGCGGTTCGTCCGGGCCAAAAACGAACGCATCTCCAGGCACGACCTCGGTCGCTCCATCCTTGTGACGAACGCTCCCTTTTCCAGAGACCACTAAATAGAGCTCCCATTGCGCCGAATGCGCGTGATAGGGAAAAGCTCGTTTCCCCGGAGGCACTTGATTCCATTCCAGGTCAAAAGGATGACGCTTCGACAAATCAAGGGAAGTCGGTTCGCGTCCGAGCGCTTCCGAAATTCCCCTGAACGACACGGCGTATTTCCCACCAGGTGACTGCCATGCCTCGTCCTTGATCTGGTCTAAATTTACTTTGCGCATAACTGCCTAAACCAACATCGGTTCATTCTTCGCCGTCGAAATAATCGGTCTCGGTCCCCTTCACGACGACTTCGTCCCGCGCATCTGTTGTCACCGCCCATTTTCCGCTGTCAGGATAATAACAAGAATCACCCGTGCTGCCGCCGCTACGCGGGTTATCGGCGATCACGTAATAAACAAAGTCCTCATCGCTCGCATTCCAAAGCTGGTGCGCTTCACCTGGCTGAAACAAAAATGCGTCTCCCGGTCCAACTTCGATTGTCCCATCCTTGTCGCGAACGCTGCCGCGGCCGGAAACGACCAGGTAAAGCTCCGATTCGGCGGCATGCGCGTGATAGGGACAAAGGAATTTGCCTTTTGGAATTCGGACCAGCGTGAGGTCAAACGGATGCCGCTTTGATAGATCGAGCGAGTCCGGCTTGCGTCCGAGAGCGATGGAAATATGTTTCATGAATCGCCCAAACTTTCCTTTCGGCGATTTTCGTTCCTGCTCCGGAATATCTTTGAGATTTGCTTTGCGCACGTTGAGAAATTTTGAATCTATCCAGATGAGAGTCGCCTTCTAGCCGCAATCGAAACAACTGCTATCCCAGCCCAAATCACGTTCACAAAAGAGGAAGGATATGCCCGATAAAAGATGGTGTTAGCAACCAAGAGAAGGCTGCCGATGATGTTGAGGAGTTGGTAAACAGTTGAGTCTGCCTCCAATTTTCTAGAGGAAACCATCGCGTACGCCACCAGGAGAAAAGCTGCTCCCGCCCATCCGATCGCATCGAACCATATTTGATTGTTCATGCTCAAAAATGTTTTTCGGTGTGAATCCTAAATATTCCACTTCTTCGGCAGTTTTTGTTTCAGTTTTTCGACCCGTTCGAAGAGGTCGCCGAGTTTGTCCACGCGAACAAGGACTTGATCTGAACGGAATTTCAACAGCTCGGCTTTTTTCTTTTTCAGGCAATTTTCAACCTCCTTCCAGGTGACTGGAGTTGAAACGGTCGGTTCTTCTCTGGCACGGAGTGAATAGACACAAATGGTGGTCTTGTGTTCGTCGTTCTGGCTCCAATCGACGAACACTTTGCCTTTGCGCACGGCCTTGGACATGTTCGAGGTGACCAAATTCGCATGCTCGTGCTCCAGATATTGAGCGAGAGAGCGCGACAAATCCTTGGTTTGATCGTAGGTCACCGAGGTATTCAGCGGCACGTAAACTTGCAGTCCCTTGGATCCGCTCGTTTTTGCGAACGATTCAAGTTTCATTTTGGCTAACAAATCGCGAAGCCATAGGCCCACATGGCAGCATTGGACGATGTCGGCGGGCGGGCCGGGATCGAGATCGAACACCATCATCGTCGGGCGGTCGAGGTCGTCTTTGCGTGACAGCGATGTGTGGAGTTCGAGATCTGCGAGGTTTGCAGCCCAGACGAGCGTCGGCAAATCGTTGGCGAGGCAATAATTCATCGTACGTTCGTTACCTTCACTCCACACCTTTGCCGTCTGGACCCATTTCGGGCGATGGGACGGACAGTTCTTTTCGTAGAAAAATTCGCCGTCCACACCGTCGGGGTACCGTTTCATGGTGAGCGGACGGTCCCTTAGATGCGGCAAAAGGACTGGCGCGATGCGGATGTAGTAATCGATCACCTGCCCCTTCGCGAATCCGGCTTTGGGATAAAGCACCTTCTCGAGATTCGATACCTGAATCTTGCGATCTTCGACAATTAGCTCCGCTTTTTGAGGCATTGATTTAGGCAAACGTCCAACGCCCAACGCCCAACGTCCAACGTTGAATTGAGAAAACCATCAGGCGAAGAACCTCTCGGGAGGCAGCAGGGGCTGTGGTTTGCAAATGCGCGCCACACAATGCTCCCAGCTTTCATGTCCGCTAAGAATTTCAATCTCCACCCGCAAAAAATAAATGGGTACTTTTAGTTTAGCGTCGGGCAAACGCGGCATGCGCACCGAATCTTTTTCAGTTGTCACAATCATCTCCAGATCGCGTCGGATACAACGTTTGATGAAACTGATTAGCTCCGCTTCGGTATAGTAGTGGTGATCGATGTAACGCTTGGCCAGGTCGACGTACGCGCCGAGCTTTTCCAGTGCGCCTTCGAAGCTTTCAGGCGCGGCGATGGCGCTGATCGAACCAATAAAAGTGTCACGCAAACGCTCCAGTGGCACTTTTTCGCCGGTGAAAACATTCTGCAGATAGAGCGGCTTGTGCGCGCATTCGATAATCTCCGCGGTGCGATTGTAACGGCGAATCCGTTTCACAAGCACGTCGTTGGATTCCCCTGTACTTTTCGTGATAAAGATGTAACTGGCGCGTCGAAGATTTCGCGGCGCCTCACGCAGCGTGCCACGCGGAAGAAGAAATTCATTGCCGAACGGCGCCTGCCGATCCACAAGCACGATGTCCAGCCGATGTTTGAGATGGAGATACTGCAAGCCGTCGTCGAGCAGGAGGGTATCGACTTTCCATTTGTCGATGGCAAGCAGACCACTTTTGACGCGATCTTTGTCCACGAGGACGATCACGTTCTTCAAGTTGTGCGCCAGCATGTACGGCTCATCACCAGCTGTACGCGAATCAAGCAAGAGCGAAGTGCCATCGGAGACAGTTCGGGGAGGATCAGGATTTCTGTTGTAGAGGCGACTTAGCAAGCTTCGTCTGCGCGGCATGCTTTTGTAGCCGCGACTAAGAATCGCCACCCGGCGCCCGCCCGTCTGCAGCGCGCGGGCAATCTTTTCCACAATAGGCGTTTTGCCTGTACCTCCCACAGTCAGGTTGCCCACGCTGATCACGAGAACGCCAAGCGCGCGCTCGCGAAAAATTCTTTTGCGATAAAAATAAAGCCGCATTTGGACGAGCCGATCGTAAGCGAACGAAAGCGCGTAGAGGATTCCCCGCAAAATCGAGGCGCGTACGCCATGACGGCGCTCGAGCACAACGTCGATTCCAAACTGTTCCAGATTTTCAAGCCGCCGGCCCATGGCAAATGGTGATCAGTGATCCGTGATCGGTGATCGGATAATACGCGCGCCTTGGTTGTCGGCACGCGTGACGATTGTACGCGACAGCGACGACCGGGCAGCACGCTTCATGGCCGCAGCAACCCGATCTGGCTGTTGCAACGTTATCGCGCAGATTGTCGACCCGCTTCCGCTAAGGAAAGCACCAAGCGCACCTTCTTTTTCCGTGCCGGCGATGACCCCTGGAAGAAATGGAATCAGTTTTCCGCGAAACGGCTGATGCAGATAATCGGTAAAGGCGCCGCGCAGTTTTTTGTAATCTTTTGAGGCGAAGGCAGCAGCAATCGCACACGCATTTGCACAATTTGCAACCGCGGCGGCATGCGAAATTTTCGATGGCAGAAGCTTTCGCGCTGTCGAAGTTGGAATTTCGAGGTCTGGAACCAGTAAGACGAAGTACAAGCGCAGGGAAACTTCGAAGCGTTGAAACGTAGGGACGCCGCGCTCCAAAAGTCCGCCAGTCAGGCGGACTCGTCCCGTGACGGACTTTCGGGAGTCGGCGCAGCGCGCCGAACCTGCCACTACCGTAAACCCACCAAAAGCCGCCGGTGCAGCGTTATCAGGGTGACCTTCCAAGTCAGCGCACAATTGGAAAATCGTCAGTCGGTCGAGCGGATTGCCACTGAGCTGGTTGAGCGCATACAAAATGCCGAGGCGAATGGTTGCACTGCTACCAAGGCCACGCGAACGCGGAATTTTTTCTACAATTGAAAAAGAAAACGAAAACGCGCGGCGACGTGCCTGTTTGAAAAACCGGCCGGCTGCCTGCGAGACAATTTGCGGATGGGGTTGTTCGCGCGATCGACAGCGAGTAACTGTTACGCTGTTATAAATGCACAGCGCGACACCGAGGCAATCGAAGCCAGGACCGAGATTCGAGGTGCTCGCCGGAACGCGAACGGTAACTTGCTGCATTCGGAGACGGAGTGTAGCGGCGCCCAGCTTCAGCGGCAACCGATCCGTTAGGCCATGCCGAATCGAAAGTATGCCCGTAGATACGGCTGACGAAAATGAGTCCTGGCTGGATTGATGCAAGCTTGTTTCGCGATTTTCAAGCCGAGGGGACGGACGCGCATCGGCTCTGCACAATGGATGATGGCTGGGTGGAGCGCTTCGGGCACGACATTCTCATCTCGTTCAAGCGAGTCTTGGTTCGCGAGCGGCTCATTCAGGAATTGAAGGAATGGGGAGACAGTATCCCTTTCAAGTTTGAACGCATTTTCGCCCGATTCGTTCCTCGAAAAAGTGAACTACGCGAACCGCCTCGGCTCATATGTGGAAACCCGGCTGAAAATCTACAGACGATCACTACCGAGCGGCGTTTGAAATTTGGGATCGACTTCGGCGCGGGCTTCTCGGTGGGCCTATTTCCAGATCAGAGAGAAAATCGCAGCTTCGTCCGTCACATCGCGCCCAAGCGCCTGTTGAACTGCTTTGCCTACACTTGCTCCTTTTCTGTGGGCGCGGCCTACGTCGGAGCAACGACCCTCAACATCGATCTTTCCAAGAAATCTCTGGCACGCGGACGCGAGAACTTTGTATTGAATGGCCTGCCAACGATGGGCCATCGCTTCATCGCCGACGATGTGATGGCGGTACTACCGCGGTTAGCTGGGAAAGGTGAGAAATTTGACGTCATCATTCTCGATCCGCCAACTTTTTCGCGGTCGCCCGGAGGAAAAACCTTTCACGTTGAAGACGATTTTGAAAAATTACTGGTTGATTCCCTCGAACTGACAGAACGAAACAGCCATGTTCTAGTGTCTACTAATTGCTCTACATTAGGTGAGCATGCGTTAGAAGTGATGGCCCGCTACGGACTCAAGGCAGCACGCCGCGCCGGCACACTGCGCCGCTCGTCTCCACTCCCTGATTTCCCACCCGGCACGGGTGCAAGCTCGATTTGGCTGACCTTGCGTTGACAGCTAGATGCGCGCAGGACTGGATCAGAATCCGAATCATTAAACGAAATGGACCGATCAACTGCTGAAGTCGCCGCTGAATTTCCGGAACGCGGACTGCATTGGGTGAAAGAACAAGTCGAGACAGCTCTTAGCGAAACTGAGGATTACATTCGGGAAAAACCGGCACAATCACTTCTGTGTGCGTTTATGGCCGGCTACGTTTTGAACCGGCTGCCGCTGGGCCGAATTTTGGGCGGTCTTTTTCGATTGCTCGTTGTGGCCCTGAGACCCGCCATTCTAATTTACGGCGCCGCCAAGCTGTATCAGGCGGCGCAGGAAGAAGAATGATGCTGTAAGCGGCCGGCTGCGGCAAGCGCTGAGCTCCTGATCGGCGTTTGACACAGACGCCGCTACAATCAGCCCTCCAAGGTGAACCCAATCTTGAGTGTCACCTGCCAATGACCGACCTTGCCGTTTTCGATGTATCCGCGCGTCTCAGTCACCTCAAACCACCGCATATTACGTACGGTTTTCTCAGCGCGTGCCAGCGCATTCGTTATTGCGTCTTCAAATCCAGTCGGCGAAGAGCCGACGACCTCAATCTTTTTGTAAACATGATCAGACATGGGCCCATTATTTCCTGAGAGCGTAGGGAAAAACAATAAAAAGGCGAGTCTCAGCTGGCACGGACCTTGTCCGTGGAGCCGGCGAGCGGCCTCGCCTGCCGAGTCGCCAGCGAATTTGCTTTACAAACACATTGTAATTTCGGCAGCCTCGGCGCGTGGGGAAATCGCTGGCGATCTCAGTATCACTGCTGCTGACTGCTCTTTCCTGCCTCCGCGCTCAGGACCAAGAGCGCAAGCTCGTCGATCGCCTGCTTAGGCCGGACATGACCCTGCAAAGCAGCGAACAGAAGAAGAAATTCATCGCTGATGGCACGTCAATAAACAAGAAGGCGAGGGTCAGTACGTTTTACGTCGAGAAAAAATCTAAGTCGAAAACGTTTTTGGGAACACGTGAACTCTCGACGCAGCAATTCAATTCCCAGCCTTTCCACGGTAGCCGCAGCGCATTTCAGAATTCATTGCAGCAAGCTGCGGGAAATTCTCGACTTGCTTATCCCACTCAATCGGCCCGCGGGCCCCGCGAAGCTTCTCAATCCGACAAAAAGATTGCCAGCCGCGCATACGCCCAGAACCGACCTTTTCTGGATCAGGGCAAAAGTCAAAAGTCGCTCAACCGGCAAAACGCACCGCTCACGATCGACCAGGTGCGCGGGTTGCTGAACAAAAACAAGTAGCGCGCAGGCCGGGCGCGCTATTGTTGATCATGCAACCGGATGAAGCTCTGGCGTTGCTAAAGCAAGGCGCCGCCCAACTCATCGACGAAAAAGAACTGCGCGACAAACTCGCGCTGGGCCGCCCGTTGCGTGTGAAATTAGGTGTCGATCCAACTACCTCCGATATTCACCTTGGGCACACCATTGTTTTGCGAAAACTGCGGCAGTTTCAAGACCTGGGGCACCAGGCAATTCTAATCATCGGCGATTTCACGGGAATGATTGGCGACCCGAGTGGTCGATCTGTGACGCGGCCACAATTGACGCACGATGACGTCCAAGCGAATGCGGCGACTTATCGCGAGCAGGCTTTTAAGATTCTCGATCCGGAGCGAACAGAAACCGTCTGTAACGGCGACTGGTTTCGAACCATGTCGTTTGAAGATGTTATTCGACTCAATAGCCGGGTCACATTGCAGCAAATGTTGCAGCGAGAAGACTTCAAGACGCGAATCGATAACGAGCAATCGATTCGCGCTCACGAAATTCAATATCCAATCATGCAGGGCTGGGATTCAGTAATGGTAAAGGCTGACGTGGAACTTGGGGGAACGGACCAGCTCTTCAACATCTTAATCGGGCGCGATTTCCAAAAAGAGGAAAGATTGCCGCAGCAGGTTGTTTTTCTGCTCCCGATTCTCGAGGGGTTGGATGGCTCCAGGAAAATGAGTAAGAGCCTCGGCAACTTTGTCGGAATTAACGAACCGGCCTCTGAGATGTTCGGAAAACTGATGAGCATCTCGGACGCTTTGATGGCGCCATATTATGACTTGCTCCTGGGACGCACTCCACCGGTTGAAGTGCATCCGCTCGAAGCCAAGAAGCAGCTCGCGTTCGAGATTGTTCAGACGTACCACTCGACTGCTGTTGCTCAAAAAACGCTCGATGAGTGGAATATCCGCTTCAGCAAACGCGATTTGGAACACGCCGATCTGCCGGCGTTTCCAGTGATTTCAGGAGAGGATCTACCAGCGGTGACGCTCGTTTCGAAGATTTATCGGGAAGTATTCAATCTGGAAAAATCGCACAGCGAAGTCTCGCGACTGATTAAACAGGGAAGCGTAGAAATCGACGGAGCGAAAATTCGCGACCCTAAAGCCACGCTTACCGTTAAGTCAGGTCAAACTCTTCGCCTCGATAGAAAACACGCGGTGCGAGTGCACTGATCCAGAGCGCGCGCAACGCGGCGCGAACGGCATTCCACTGTTTCAGGTACTGGCTTTGTCAGGCGGTGGCCGTTTGGAACATCGGCATAACGCGCGCGTGATCCAGGTAACTAGCAGCGATGCCTTCAAAGTGCGCACGGATACTGCGCAGTTCGGCGGTGACAAAATTGTCGACAAAATGCAAGCGCCGATCCAGCCAGGCAAACAGCTTATTCTTGATGTCGTAGTGAACCGCTAGCGTGACTTCGGTGCAATTTGGTCGAATCTCAGCAAAATCAACGATGCCCATCAGCGCAATATTTCCGCCGACGGACTCGAATGCGTATTGGTCAGGTGAGTCGCTCTCGACCGACAAGAGCACTGTATGAGCTTCGAAGCCCAGCGGGCCTCGGAAGCTGAAATCGACCGTCTTGGACGAAGTGACAGTTGCTCGCGTGACCATCAGAAACTGCCGCCGATATGACTGAATGCTGGCAAGACGTGCTTTACACTCTGCCACCGGTTGACTCATGTGTAAGGTTTTTTGTAAGAGCATAAAAATAAGCGATTTTTCGGGATAAAGAGAGCAACAGGGATGCCAATCTCATTTCCCGGTAGGAGCGCACACGGAATCCCGAGGAAAGTGTTCGTTTTTTTTACAACTCTGTATCGACGCGACACGCTAGGAGTCGATTGTCGAATCTAGCATAAGTCGCCAGTCAACAGGCAATTCTGTAAGGTTTTCCCCTAGTCCGCAGAGCACTGGAACATCCAGAATTTTTCTGAGAATATCGGCATTGGTCAGAGCCGCTATGTCGCCGATATCTTGCGCGTTGTTCAACACGAGCCCCACACAAGGGAGTCCGTGTCCCACGATGCTTTGGACAGTAAGCGCCGCATGATTGAGGCAACCGAGCCGATTGTATGCGACCGCCAGGACTGGCAGCTCCATCGCCACAGCCAGGTCACTGATGAAATAATCAGGACGAATCGGTACCATCCAGCCACCTGCCCCTTCGACGATGACGTGTTCAACCCGGTTCTGAAGAGCATGAAAAGCAGCGAGTATATTTTCGATATGGATATTCGTTTTCTCAACCAAGCTGCCCACGATAGGCGCCGCAGGCGTCTTTAACCAAACCGGATTGATTTCTTCGATTGTCAGACCGTCACAACCAGAGGCTAGGAGAAGCTCTGCATCTCGACGGTCTCCGCAGCAGATCGGTTTCATCCCCGCACAGGACGCGCCCGATGCGCGCAATAGCTGCAAAAGCCGGGTGGCAGTATACGTCTTGCCTACACCCGTGTCCGTCCCGGTGACGAAAAGGCTCACGCAACCTGCTTGACGCGCTCTGATCTGCGCGCCGCACGACTCGCACTGATACTTTGCACCATTGAGCGGAAGATCTTCGCACCATCCATACTGCCAAGTCGCGCATCCGATGCACGATCAGGATGAGGCATGAGGCCAAACACGTTTCGCTCGCGACTGCAGACGCCTGCGATGTTTTCGATCGACCCATTTGGATTTGCTTCCGGCACAATGCAACCTTTGTTGTCAGTGTAACGCAAAATCACTTGTCGATTTGCGTTCAGCTCGCGCAACGTCGCTGCGTCTGCGTAGAAACAGCCTTCGCCATGGGCTACCGGCAGTCGGAGAAGGGTCCCCTTTGGGCAACCGTGAGTGAATGGTGAGTCATCTACTTCTACGCGGGTATTGACCATGTCACACACGAAACGCAACGAGCGATTGCGAACCAGCGCGCCCGGTAGCAGACCGGCCTCGCATAAAACTTGGAATCCGTTACATGTCCCGAGGACAAGCTTCCCAGCGCCCGCCTCACTAATCACCGCCTTCATGATCGGCGAAAAGCGAGCAATGGCGCCGCAACGCAGGTAATCGCCGTATGCAAAGCCACCCGGCAGCACAATTGCTTCAAAATCGTCCAGCGAGGTTTCCTTGTGCCAAACGTATTCGGCGTGCAATCCGTCGAGTCCATTAATCGCCGCAACGCAATCCTGATCGCAATTTGAACCGGGAAACTGGACGACCGCGAATCTCATCATCAATTCAGTGCGCCGCAGCACGCTGCTCCGCGTGATAATCATTGACGACCAGGCAAGCGTGAATAACTCCTGGAATCCAGCCCAGCAACGTCAAAACGAGGCTGAGAAAGAAACTGGCGATGCGACCCGTCAACAGCACGGCAAGCGGTGGCAACACAACGCAGAAAAAATATCGCAGCGCCTTCATTTTCGTTTCCTTGCCTTTGATTTGCGCAGTTGAGAGTTGGGCATTTTCCTTTCCTCTTCGTCCTCCGCTTTTTTCAACTGGTAATCTTCAATGACCGGATTTGAAAGCAAATCGCGACAAAGACCGCGCAATCGCGTTTCAAGATCACCATTTTGCCCATCGATATCTATCTCCATGTATTTCCCAATTCTAACGCTGCGGACTTCCGGCATTCCCAGGTGCCGCATGGCATCACGCACCGCATTACCCTGAGGATCGAGCACGGCAGCCTTCGGCATGACGATGACCTTTGCTTTCACTTCTTCACCATATTTGCCTGCGTCGTGCGAACAAGCGCAATTCAAAAACGGGACTACTTCAAAACAACGACGTCCAACGCTCCTTCACGCCGAAGCACATTGACGCCGACGTCTCCGGCGTCGTGTCTGGTAAGCAAAAGATCCGCGCGTCCGGCGGCTACCTTTAAACCACGGATCGTCACCTGCTTGAGGAAACGCGGTAAGACCGGCTTCGAGAACGTCAGTCTTCGTTCCGAAGCCGAAACGCTCAGGCCCAGGCAAGCTTCTAGCAGAAGAAACACAGCGGCCGACGCCCAGGATTGTGGAGCACAAGCTACAGGATACAACGTCGGGGCTTCACCGGGGCGTCTGGGGAAACCGCAAAACAGCTCGGGAAGACGGTGCAGATCAAAGAACAGGCTCGCATCGAGCAGACCGGCTAGGATGATCGCTGCTGATTCTTTCAGATCGTAGCGGGCGAACCCGGCGGCGATTAACGAGTTGTCATGGGGCCAGACCGATCCGTTGTGATACGACATCGGATTGTAACGCGCCTCGCTGGTAGCGACTGTCCGAATTCCCCAACCGGAGAAGCACGTTTCATGTGTCAGTGTCGCAGCAATACGACGCGCATGCTCTGCGGATGTGATTCCGGCAAAAAGGCAATGACCCGCGTTCGACGTGCGGACCCTGCAGGGTTGCTTCCTGCCATCGAGCGCAAGCGCGTAGGTGGAAAGCTCATCACACCAGAAACTCTCTTCGAATCGTTGGCGGAGGGTTTTGGCTTGCTTCGACAAATCACGCGCCCGTGCATCATCGCCGAAGAGTTCAGCCAATGCGGCCGCCGCCAGCTTTGCAGCGTAAACGTAGCCTTGCACTTCGCACAGAGCGATTGGTCCCTCGGCAGAAGTGCCGTCCGCGTGGAAAACTGCATCGTGAGAGTCCTTCCAGCCTTGATGAATAAGCCCAAGTTTCGATCTGCGAGTATATTCCACAAAGCCGTCGCCATCGATGTCGCCATAATGATCGATCCATGCGAGCGCTCGCTCCACGTTCGGCCAAATTAACTCGACAAATGCGCGGTCACCGGTGCGCCTGTAGTACGCGCCGGCAAGAATGATGAAAAGTGGGGTTGCGTCGATCGTTCCGTAATAACGCTTGAACGGAATCTCGCCCAAGACGGCCATCTCGCCCGCGCGTGTTTCATGAAGGATTTTGCCTGGTTGTGCATCTTGCTCGGCGTTCTCTGCATCCGCTTGCGTACCAGCTAGGTACGCCAGGACGCCGCGCGCGAGGGTGGGATCGAACCACATGCACTGGAGCGCGGTAATAATTCCGTCTCGCCCAAATTCCGTGCTAAACCACGGAACACCAGCGTAAGGATACGATCCATACGGAGTTTCGGTCCGCATCATTTCAAGATCGGCGAGCGAGCGATTCAGCCAATCGTTGAATTGCTCATTTGAGGTAAAAATCAGAGGCTGACGTGCATGCGCCGATTCCAGAGCGGTCGCCGCCTCCTGGACGATCTTTTCATAACAAGGCTCGATCTGTCCTCGTGAGTCAGCATCCACCTCGCAGGCGATTACCCATCGATAACTGGCGTCTTCGCCAGGCTCGAGCCGAATTTGGTAGTTGGCCGCAGATTCGCTTAATCGAGTGGGCGGCGGTTCGAAAACGATTCGCGTTCGACGAGGTCGTCCATCCAATCCCTCGTATGCGAGCACCACCTCATCTTGCGCAATTTTTGTCTCTAAGCGGCGGCCGCGGCGCTCCCGCATCGTGCCTCGCAATTCGAAAATGTCAGCAAAATCGGCATCGAATTCGATCGAGAAAGAAAAATCCATTACCGCGCGTCCGTAGTTATGAATTCGAAGCCGCTCCTGACACGTTCTCTTCCACAAAATTTTCGAGCGAAAGATGTGGACTATGCCTCGCGGGATCACTATCTCACTGTTGCGAAATACATCCGGGTTTGTTGAATCCACCGCCAAAACGGCATTGTCTTCTCTGACGGTGGAACTCAGCAACAGGGGCCGATCTTTCCCAAGCTTCAAGGTCAAGCGGGATAAAAATCGGGTGTCCTGGTAGTATATGCCGAGTTCGCCGGTACCGAATGTGTCGATGTCGCCGAACCGATCGAACACCGCGAACGTGTCTCCCTGTTTGAGAACGCGGGTACGAACGTCGATGCGAGATGACGACGAGCGAATGTAAAACGCGTCCCGGACGCGGATAACTTCCCTTGCCATTAAACGAGAACCTCCAATACTCCTGTCTGTTGTTGATCAGTCGCTTATAAATCCGCACGTAACCACTAGCCCACGAGCAATTATTGTCGCTTGCCTTTAGACTTCGCGAACAACGTCGGTCGGATTTTTATCTTCACGCAACCCAAGGAAAACCGGCGCGCGGAGTTTCCCGTCGCGGGTCCACTCCGCAAATTTGATTTCGCAAACGAAAACTGGCCTTACCCAATGCATTTTGCGCATCATCAAAGGCGTGATGTCTTGAATCCATTGCCCATTTTGCTTTGATGGTAGATCGACAAAAGGGCAATGATCGCGCGCTTCTTTCTGAAATTTCTTGTACAAGGTCGACAATGATTTCACAGTGAAGCCAGTGCCAACTTTGCCGGCGAAAGTGAGTTTCTTGTTCTCATAGTAACCAACGAGGATCGCACCGAAATATTTGCGAGAGCCTTGCGGCGGCGTGTATCCGCCGATAACGAATTCCTGTTCGTTGACACATTTGAGCTTTATCCACGCGCCGCTTCTGCGCCCGGATTCGTAAACAGAGTTAGGTTGTTTGCCGATAATGCCTTCCAAGCACCGGCGCCTTACCTCTTCGAGAAGTCGTTTGGCATCGCCGCCGATCGCGCCTGAGTAACGGATCGGGTCACCGGCGTCAGCGCAGAGTTTTTCCAGAGCGTTTTTGCGCGCCTTTAATGGAAGCGAAATCAGACTCTTCCCGTCGAGCTGGAGCAGATCGAAAGCGTAAAAATAAACTGGTGTCTTTCGCCCCTCCATCTCGCGTGCTTGCAGGAGTTGAAACGAAGAACGCCCCTCCTCGTCGAGCGCTACCACTTCGCCATCGATTACACATTCACGCGCTGGCAAAGTTTTTATCGCTTCGATGATCTCGGGGAAGCGCCCAGTCAATTCATTTTCATTTCGCGATAGCAGTGAAACTTTTTCGTCCCTTTTGACTCCGATCAGACGGATACCGTCGAATTTGAGTTCGTAAATCCAATCGCCGGTCGCCGGTGGTTCCTCGACCAGCTTCGCTTTCATCGGCTCGCTGAAACGAGCTTTTGCCGAGGGTAAATTTGGTAGGGACGCTATTTCAGAGCGAGCGGTTCGGTCGACGCGCTTTGCGGCCGGCATGCGATGTGCCTGTCCTACAACCGCGTCTTTCGTCTTTTTTTTTATGGCGGCACGGACGCGAGCTTTGAATTCTGATGAAGAGCTCTCGTCCGCTTCGCGACCGGATTCCCACTCGGCATCGCGAGCTTCTGCGATTTGCTCCATGGTGCGTCCTGTTTTGACCGAATGGTCTTCCTTTTTTTTTGATATCGGTTTCGCATCGCCTCCCGTTTTCAGGATCAGCCATTGATTTTTTTCATCATCACGACCGCGAATTCGCACAAGTGTCCATTCGCCTTTTGCTTTTTCGCCTTCGAGAACGAGATGCAGCTTGCCTTCCTTAAGCGATTTCACAGGTTGTTCGCCATAAACGCGGTAATTCCCACGGTCCCACACCATCACCGTGCCGCCGCCATATTGCCCCTCCGGGATAATTCCTTCGAAGTCTGCGTATTCGATCGGATGATCCTCCACTTCCACTGCGAGATGTTTTTCACCTCGTTTCCAGGGAAGCCCTTTGGGCAATGCCCATGATTTTAGCACGCCCTCCATCTCCAAGCGGAAGTCGTAGTGCAAGCGGCGCGCAGCGTGCTTTTGAATGACGAAACGCGACGCACCTTTGATTTTCTCGGGCAATGGCTTGCCTCCGGCAGGCTCGGCTGTTTTCTTGAAGTCCCGTTTCCGCTTGTATTCGGCCAGTCCCATTCCACGGCAACTTAACTGCGGATTAGCCGTGTGCACGCGACGTTATGGAGGTTGCTTGTATCAAGCAGCCTATGACTACGTCCGATGTTCGCAGCGGCGAACGCCGCTACAACGGCCTACGCTTCACTCGGTAGCGCCTCGCCGACGAGATAGCGGACAAAACGGCGGATGATGATATTCTCGCCCAGCTCGGAAATCTTGGTGTTGAGCAAATCCTTGATGGTCACATCAGGATTCTTGATGAAACCTTGTTCGAGCAAGCAAACGGTGCTGTAGAATTTGTCGAGTTTTCCTTCGACAATTTTGTCGGCAACGTTCGCCGGTTTGCCTTTGACCTGGGCTTTGTAAATTTCGCGTTCGGCTTCGATGAGATTGCCTGGCACATCTGCACGGCTGACGTAAAGCGGGTGGGCTGCCGCAATATGCAGTGTGATATCCTTCACGAATTCGCGAAAGTTCTCGTTCCTCGCCACGAAGTCGGTCTCACAATTCACCTCCACTAGCACGCCAACCTTCCCTTGCAGGTGAATATAAGAAGCGACGACCCCTTCTTTCGTTGCACGCGAAGCTTTCTTTCCCGCGCTGGCAATTCCCTTGGTCCGCAAAATCGTCTCCGCTTTCTCCAGATCGCCAGCGCTCTCCACAAGGGCGCGCTTGCAATCCATAAAACCTGCGTTGGTTTTTTCGCGGAGTTGTTTAACTAGTTGGGGATCGATCTCAGCTGTTGTCTTCATGAATTGATTAGAGCCTTAAAAGAGAATCCAGCGCAGGTTAACTATCAACCATCGGCTATTGGCTATCGGCTGGCTACGCTGAAACGCCAGCCATTTCGACTTGCTCGCGGATGCGCGCTTCGTTGCTCGCCGATACAATAGCATCCACAAGCTTCTGCAGAATCACGCGAATCGCGCGGATCGCGTCGTCGTTGCCAGCGATTGGGTAATCGATGATGTCTGGGTCCGCATTCGTGTCCACGATGGCAACCACTGGAATCCCAAGGCGCCGCGCTTCGTTCACGGCGTTTTGTTCACGAATCGTATCGATCACCACAAGGACGTCGGGCAATTGCGACATCTCGATGATGCCCTCGAGATTACGCCGGAGCTTTGCCGCCTCACGATTAAGAGCAGCCAGTTCCTGCTTGCCCATCTTCTTGTATTCGGGTGATTTCTCGATCTCTTCGATGTATCGCAGTCGCCCGATGCTCTTGCGAATGGTCGCGAGGTTGGTCAATGTACCGCCCAGCCAACGCTGATTGACGTAAAACTGACCGCAGGCCAGAGCAGCCTCCTTTATCGCTTCCTGCGCCTGTTTCTTGCAACCAACGAATAAAATTCTGCCTCCACGGCGTGTGACTTCCTGCAGAAATTCCGTGGCCCGCCGAAGCTGAAGCACGGTCTCGTCCAAATTAATGATGTAAATCTGATTCCGCTGTTCGAAGATGAACGCCTTCATCTTCGGATTCCAGCGCTTCGTCTGATGTCCAAAATGAACACCAGCTTCCAAAAGCTCAGGTACTAATTCTGTCGTATCGGCCATAGGAGAAAATCCGCAAGAGGGGAACTTCAGAGCGGGACGGTGAAGATGCTACAGCAAGGGTCGATGTGCAACCCGAAATTCAGCGTTATTACTGGCTTCACTTAGTGCCGTATTGGGATTCGTGGCAAAGGGCTTTGGATGTCTGTCTGTCGCGCCCTGGGACGCCAGACGCGATCGGGTTCGAGATTGACCCAAAGGGCGTGTCCTCCTTCCCAGAAAGATGTGGATCAGCAGTAAGATCGGCAAAACCAGGCCGATAGCGAGATGAATCCAACTGGTCCACGCACGCAGTCTTTCGCCGCCCGCGTAATAAAGACCGTAGCCGGTGATGGTCAAAACAGCGAACGCACTCAGAAACACCGAGCCGTTTAGGCGGTTACGGCCCGCGCGCCATGCGAATCTCACATGGCCAGTCAACAGCATGCCGATCAATACCAGAATCGCCATCGCGGCCGCGCCATGGAGCTTCATCGCCCAGGTTTTCGCGCTTGTTTCAAAATCGCCGGGCGACACAGCCAGATAATTCCAATATGCCCACGCGACGCCGCTAAAAAAAAGCAGCGCTACGACGGCGTAGAGAAAATATCTCTGCAAGGGCTTCAATCGAATCGAGTCTGGTCGCGGGTGTCGCATGGCGAGTGAAACATCCAGGATGGCGTACCATTGCGCTCAAGCAACAGTGCGTCTGCACGATACTGCGCCAGCAAGCCCGCGACCTTTTCACGCAGCGTAAAAACAAGTTTCGTCAGCGCATCCGCTATCATGCATTCAGCAGCCGCGACGGTCACGCTGATTAGTTCGCAGGCAGATTGACCAGTACGCCCGTCAAGTATTGGGCCCACATACTTGCCGCGATATTTTCGACGCTCGAAATAGACTCCCGAGGTCGCCATGGCACGCTCGCGCAGACGCACCGCGCCGGCAGTGCGTGTCGGCTCGACGGGATGACGCACATAAACAACCTCCGAGGCCGATCCAAATGTTCGCAGATCACCGCCCGCGTTTACGATTCCGGCCGTGACAGAATTATTTTTCAACGCTGCAACAGCGCGATCAACCGCAAAGCCCTTGGCAATGCCTCCTAGATCAACGATCAGCCGGTGGCGGAATTGAACGTTGTGTTCATCGTCTAGAACGATGTCGCGCCAGCTTCCGGCACTGCAAAGCCGCGTGCCAGATCTCGGAAGATAATCCCATTTCACCAGTTGCCGGGCCATTGTGATGTCAAAGACGCCATCGCTTTTACGTGAAAATTCCTGTGCGGATTTCAAAACGCGCCAGGTCCATGGATGAACTTTGACCGGGCGGCGCGAAGCATGGCGATTCATTCGCGCGACATCGCTGGTAGGATCGTGAAAACTCATCAGCCGCTGCACCTTTTCCATCGCGGTGAAGGCGCAATCGATATCGTGAGGCGATCCCTGACATGCAATCTCCACAAGCGTGCCGAGTAATGGGCGGCAGCGACGAATTTCAATGCCTGAGTGCGATCTCATAAAATGCCAGAAGGCGTTTCACGCCGTCGGTGATGTGCCGGCAACTCAAAGTTGCTCCACTGATGTTTTTGATGTCGCTATCGAGTTTAAGCGTGGATTTGCTGGTCTTTCCCACAAATTGGGCTCGCCATTTTTGATCGCGAATCTGGCCTCCATAAGTCTCGCGATAACCCATGATTTCAATCTGCTTGACCGAACCCTCGGGATTGAGTCCGGCCGCATAAGTGATGAATTCGTGTTTGCCGACAACTTCATCGACGATAAACCAACCCCCGCCGCTGACGCGCCAGACCTGCTGCTCGTCATGCAAGACGCGGACGCCGCTGGCCTGCTCAATGGCTTTGCGTTGAACGCTCGTCAGCTTTACCGGCGCCGCCGTGAATGATTTGCCGGGAAAAATCGCCTGCTGCGCTTGATCGACTGTGAGGTATCGAACGGCAAACGCGGATGGCACGACCAGCGCGGAAATAGGCAGCGCGATGAATGCGAACTCCGATTTCATCACGCGCTAGAAGTTAATTCCCATTCTGAAGCGCACGTAGTATTTTTCGTGCTCGTCGCCAAAGATGTAGCCGTCGTGCGCGGCAAACTCCTTGTTATCGTGACTAAACGCCTCTCCGATTGGTAGCTGATGAAGGAATCCAAGGGTAGCCCACCAGCGTTCGCCGCCATAATGAATCGTCGGCCCCAAAAAGTAGGCTGAATGCTCGTGGATGGTGGCATCGGCAAATTCGTGATGATTCCAAAATTCCAAACCTGCTGACCAATTGCGCACAAAGCGGTAAGAAAGTCCGGTGAACCATTCGAACATGCCGTCGCGCTCGTAGCCGCCACCGTCCTCCTTTTCGAATTCGAGCTCGTAATTGACGTTTAACGCCCAAACAAGCCGGTCTTCGAGCCAGTTCTTTTGTAGCAGAATTTTCCATTCCAATTCTGTTTCCTGATCACCCACCGATGGTTCGAAATAAAGCGCGAGACCAATTGGATCCTTGTAAGGGCTCAGGAGCCGATAAATCCCTTCGAGCGAAACCGACTCAAAATGATAACTGTCGAACGTCGTCGCCGGATTGTGTCCGGCGTGCACGTCTTCACCGCCGGTTTCGTAAGCGCCACGCAAACGATTGCCAGGATGCGCCGGATCTTCAGCCGGAACATCGTCATTCGCGTGGACGTAATGATGGTTGAGATAGATCGCGAGCTGGAAATTATCCGTCACGCCGTATTCGAACTCCTCACGAAAATCGATAACGCTATAGCTACCATGCTCCTTTTCCCAACGAGTGGTAATCCATTGCTCAAATTCGCCATGACCTTTCGGCGTAAGGTCAGTCGTGTAAGTCCACGAAAAGATCGCTTCATGCCCGTGCGACGTGGAAACAGCGAACAAAAGAGCAGCGACAAGCGTTAATCCGAACTTCATTGCGACGATGCATAACACGCAACGATGAATGTTGCTGCCGGAGGCTTGCCAATTTTTGACGCTGAATTGCAGCGCAATTCAAGGTGCGCCACAGCAATACGCCGCTAATGGGAATTCCGAGAGTCTTTCTCGACGTACCTCGCCAGGATCCACAAGAGATCCGACAGACGATTTAGGTACCGCAAAATCTCGATGTTAAACTCCGGGCCACTGGTGCTGAAACCGGCGATCTGCCGCTCGGCGCGGCGGCACGTTACGCGAGCAAAATCAAGGGCAGCAGACACCAATGTTGCTCCGGGAATCACCCAATCTTTCGGATAAAGCGAATCGTCCTTCTCGAGAACGACAATCACGGCGGTGACCCTATCGACCATCGCTGCTGTGGTGAGTTGAAAACCATCTTTGACATAACGCTCCCGATCGTTTTGCGCGGTTGCCAGTTCTCCCATGAGAACGATTAAGTCTTTTTGTACGGCGAGAATTTTGTCTGAAATAAATTTGTCAGTCGAAACGGATCTGGCTAAGCCTAGGGCTGCAGTCAGCTCATCGACACAGCCATACGCATCGACGCGTGGATCACCCTTCGATACGCGATGGCCGTACATCAGAGACGTTTCGCCTTTATCGCCCGTTTTGGTGACGATCGACATGACAACTCTAGGTGGAGTATTGGAGCGATAGGGTAAGAGAGTAATGGGATTTGTTGTCGCCCATTACTTCATTACTCCGCTACTCCCAGAACTTACCCGATGGCCGGCTGTGGCTCGGCTTCTTCCATCACCGGCGCACCAATTGGCTCACCTTTTTCTACCAACTTGATCTCGCGGTGCTCGGGGAAACCGGTACCGGCGGGGATCAAGTGACCCATAATCACATTTTCCTTGAAGCCGCGCAGCCTATCCACCTTACCCAGTGTAGCCGCTTCTGTAAGAACACGGGTCGTATCCTGGAATGAAGCAGCCGAGATAAAGCTGTCCGTCTCGAGCGAAGCCTTCGTGATGCCGAGTAAGACCGGAACGGCTTCTGCCGGCTTACCACCCTTCTCGACGACCTTCTTGTTTTCCTCCTCGAAATCGAGCTTGTCGACCTGATCGCCCCAGAGCAATGATGTATCGCCAGGATCGGTAATCTTCACTTTTCGCAACATTTGACGCACGATGATTTCGATGTGCTTGTCGTTAATCTCCACACCCTGCAACCGATATACCTCTTGCACTTCATTGACGAGGTGCTCTTGCAAATCCTGCGGTCCGCAGACCTCGAGAATTTCATGGGGGACGACAGGGCCCTCGGTAAGTTGCTGACCCTTCTTTACGAAATCGCCCTTAAACACGATAATGTGTTTGTTAAGCGGGATCAGGTGTTCTTCCTCGGCTCCGGTGTCGGGATCCTTCAAAATCAAGCGTCGCTTTCCGCGGACGGTGCCGCCCATCTCGACAACGCCGTCGATCTTCGCAATCTCTGCGGCATCTTTTGGCCGACGCGCTTCGAATAATTCGGCCACACGCGGCAAACCGCCAGTAATATCTTTGGTCTTTGCTACCTTCCGGGGCGTCTTGGCCAGTAGCGCGCCACCACGCACCTTTTGGCCTTCTTCCACGATCACGTGGGCGCCAGCTGGGATGGAATAACTCGCGAGCACTTCCTTCTTGTCATCCACGATAACGATTTGTGGATGCAAATCCTCCTTGTGCTCAATAATAACGGTGCCCATCAGGCCGGTCGCCTCATCGACGTCGCGTTTGATCGTGACACCGGCGATCATATCGCGGAATTCGATCTTGCCACCCTTGTCGGTGAGAATAGGCACATTGTATGGATCCCATTGAACGAAGGTTTCGCCCTTCTTAACCGCGCCTCCGTCACCTTTGGAGATCATTGATCCGATCACCACGTTGTAACGCTCGAGTTCGCGGCCCTCTTCGTTGTGCACACTGATCGAACCGTTCTTGTTCAAAGCGATCCAGCTGCCGTCGAGCGCCTGCACTGTCCGCAAGTCGTTGAAGCGGACGGTGCCATCGTTCTTGGCCTTGATGATTGGTTGCTTGAACGTCTGGCTGGCCGTGCCGCCGATATGGAACGTGCGCATCGTTAATTGCGTTCCCGGCTCGCCAATCGATTGGGCTGCGATAATCCCTACCGCTTCGCCAAGCTTAACGAATTGGCCCGTAGCCAGATTGCGCCCATAGCACATTGCGCAGACGCCTCGGCCACACTCACAGGTAAGAACCGAACGAATCTTCAAGCTCTCGACGCCCACTCGCTGAAGGTCCGCAGCGATCTTTTCATCAATCAACTGATTCGCTTTAACGATCTTCTTCTTTTTGTCCACCGGATCAGCGATCGTTTCGCAGCTTACGCGTCCGATAATGCGCTGACCAAGATCGACTACTTCTTCGTCGCCCTCGTAAATTGAGCGCACTACGATGCCGTTTACGGTGCCGCAGTCCTTTTCATTGATAATGACGTCCTGTGCAGCGTCGACCAGTTTGCGCGTTAGATACCCGGAGTCAGCCGTCTTTAGCGCGGTGTCCGCAAGACCCTTGCGAGCACCGTGTGTAGAAATGAAATACTCGAGCACGCTCAGCCCTTCGCGGAAGTTCGACGTGATCGGCCGCTCAATGATTTCACCCGAAGGTTTGGCCATCAAACCGCGCATACCTGCGAGCTGACGGACCTGCTGGCGGTTGCCACGTGAACCGGAATCGACCATCAAGAAAACAGGATTCAACTCCTTGCGCCCGTCATTGTGTTCCAGAGTGCGGAACATGGCACTGGAAATTTCGTCACCAGCGTGCGTCCAGATATCGATAATCTTATTGTAGCGCTCGCCATCGGTGATGATGCCTTTGCGATATTGCTGATCAACCTGTCGAATCTGCTTATATGCGTTTTCCAGCTCGGTCTCTTTTTCCTTCGGAATGATCATGTCCGAAATCCCAATAGAGATGCCAGCTTTAGTGGCCTCGGCAAAGCCGAGCTCTTTTAATTTGTCCAGCGTCGCGACAGTTTCTGCTGGTCCTGCAATTTGATAACAGCGCCAGATAATGTCGCTAAGCTGCTTCTTGCCGGCGGGTCTGTTGAAAAATCCAAGCTGCTTAGGCCAAATCTCATTAAAAACGACGCGACCCGAGGTGGTTTCGATCGTTTTGGCTTCAGCATTTCCATAGATCGTTTGCTTACCGATATCCGGGTTCTTAATCCGGATACGGTCATGTGCGCGAATGCTTCCTTCTGCCATTGCGAATTCTACCTCGGCCGCATCGCCGAAGAGCGGGAGCCGCTGGCCATCTTTGCCGCCGCGAGGGTTTTGGGTGAGGTAGTAACAACCGAGGGTGATATCCTGGGAAGGCGTCGTGATGGGTTTGCCACTGGATGGGGAAAAAATGTTATTCGGCGCGAGCATTAGCATGCGTGCTTCCATCTGGGCCTCCACTGAGAGCGGCACATGCACTGCCATCTGGTCCCCGTCGAAGTCCGCATTGTAAGCTGTGCAAACCAAGGGGTGAATGCGAATGGCTTCGCCTTCGATCAATTGCGGTTCAAAAGCCTGAATGGACAATCGATGCAGAGTGGGCGCGCGATTGAGCAGCACCGGGTGACCTTTGGTCACTTCATCGAGAATGTCCCATACCTCGGGCGTCTGACGCTCGATCATCTTTTTCGCGCTGCGCACGGTGTGCACGTAGCCCAAATCTTTCAGCCGCCGGATAATAAACGGCTCGAAAAGCACCAGCGCCATCTTCTTCGGTAATCCGCACTGATGCAGCTTTAGCTCCGGACCGATCACAATTACGGAGCGGCCTGAGTAATCGACGCGTTTGCCGAGCAAATTTTGACGGAAACGCCCACCCTTGCCCTTTAGCATGTCGCTCAGGGACTTCAGAGGCCGATTCCCGGCGCCAGTCACAGCGCGACCGTGTCTGCCATTGTCGAACAAAGCGTCCACCGCCTCCTGCAACATCCGCTTTTCATTCCGAATGATGACGTCCGGCGTTTTAAGCATGAGCAGGTTTTTCAACCGGTTATTACGATTAATAACCCGGCGATAAAGGTCGTTCAGGTCTGAGGTGGCGAATCGTCCGCCCTCGAGGGGAACCAAAGGGCGCAGATCCGGCGGAATGACCGGCAATACGTCCAGAATCATCCATTCCGGACGCGCATGCGAATTTTGGAAGCCCTGGATGAGCTTGAGACGCTTCGCGAGTTTCTTGCGAATCTGTTTGCTCTTGGTGGCGGCCATCGCCTTCTCAAGCTCTTTGTTGAGCTTGTTGAGATCGATCTCGGCCAGAAGTTTTCTGATCGCTTCCGCGCCCATGCCCGCAACGAAATCTTCGCCGTACTGCTCCTGCGCCTCCCGGTATTCGACTTCGTTAAGCAGTTGTGTTTTCTGTAGTGGCGTTTTGCCCGGATCGATGACGATGTAATCCTCGTAATAGATGATCCGTTCGAGCTGCCGGGCGCTCATATCCAGCATGAGCCCGATTCGCGAGGGCATGCATTTGTAAAACCAGATGTGCGAGACGGGTACGGCCAATTCGATATGACCCATCCGTTCACGGCGGACCCGAGCCAACGTAACTTCGACGCCGCACCGATCGCAGATGACGCCCTTATGCTTGATACGCTTGTATTTTCCGCATGAGCATTCCCAGTCGCGCGTCGGACCAAAAATGCGTTCGCAGAAAAGACCTCCCTTTTCCGGTTTGAAAGTCCGATAATTGATTGTCTCAGGATTTTTGACTTCGCCTTTGCTCCACGAGCGCATCGTGTCACTCGACGCGACACCAATCGCGACTTGATCAAAACCCACGGGCCGCTCTTCGCCCACTAACTCACGCCAGGAATGTTCGTTCATTTTTTACAAATAATTTACAATTTAAAAATTACGCGACGCTCTCCAGAAACGTAGGAGGTTGGCCGCCGACCTTCACGTCGAGGCCCAAGCTCTGCATTTCTTTGATTAGAACGTTGAAAGATTCAGGTGTACCGGCTTCAAGCGAATTATCACCCTTGACGATCGACTCATAAATCCGGGTTCGCCCCTGCACGTCGTCGGATTTAACGGTGAGCAGTTCCTGCAAAGTATAGGCGGCTCCGTAAGCTTCCAGCGCCCACACCTCCATTTCACCAAAACGCTGGCCACCGTATTGGGCCTTCCCGCCGAGCGGTTGTTGAGTGACGAGCGAGTACGGGCCTACCGCGCGAGCGTGAATCTTGTCCGCCACCAAGTGGCCGAGCTTCATCATATAGATGTAGCCAACCACCACTTCCTGATCGAAAGGATCGCCGGTCCGTCCGTCGAAAAGCTTTGCCTTGCCGCTTTCCTGCACCCAGGTAAATCCCTCCTTCTTCCGGGCATCATGCAAATATTCGCGAATCTGTTTTTCTTTGATTCCATCAAACACCGGGGTGGCGACCTTAAATCCGAGTGCCCTCGCGGCAACTCCCAGGTGTGTTTCGAGAACTTGTCCCACGTTCATGCGGCTGGGCACACCCAACGGATTAAGCACAATTTCAACCGGCGTTCCGTCTGCCAGGAAAGGCATGTCCTCTTCGGGCACAATGCGGGCGACGACACCCTTGTTTCCGTGCCGCCCTGCCATCTTGTCACCGACGCTCAGTTTGCGTTTGCTGGCGATATAGACCTTGACCTGTTTGATGATTCCGGGATCGATATCGTCACCGCTTTCTACCCGGTCCATGGCGCGATCGCGTTCGAGTTCGAGCTCGGCGAACTTGTGTTCATATGCGCCGATGATTTCCCGGATCTTATTGCGGATCGGACTCGGATCGATCTCGATGTGATCGTGCGCTGTCGCCAGCTTTCGCAACAGGGTCTTGGTAATCTTGCGATTGGCTGGAATAATGATCTCGCCGTTCTTGGCGTTGACGACGTCGAGAGGAACTTTTTCGCCGAGCAGGACGTTCGATAGCGAGTCAGTCAACTGTTCGACGAGCGTCTCTTTCTTGCGCTTGTGTTCTTCACTAATGGTTTTGAGTTGTCGTCTGGTTTCCGCCGGCGTGAGTTTTTCGCGCGAAACTTCGCGGCGGGAGGAGACCTTTACGTCCATCACAATCCCATAGGTGCCTGAGGGAACAGTGAGCGACGTGTCCTTCACGTCCGCTGCTTTCTCGCCAAAAATTGCACGCAGCAGGCGTTCTTCCGGCGCCAATTCGGTTTCGCTCTTCGGGGTGATCTTGCCGACCAGAATGTCGCCCGGCTTCACTTCCGCGCCGACCCGCACAACCCCATCAGGTCCGAGGTTGCGCAGAGCTTCTTCGCTGACGTTCGGAATATCGCGCGTGATTTCTTCGGGTCCGAGTTTGGTATCTCGCGCGCCGATCTCGAATTCATCAATGTGGATGGAGGTGTAAACATCCTCCTTGACCACTTTTTCTGAAATCATGATAGCGTCTTCGAAGTTGTATCCATTCCATGGCATAAATGCGACGAGCACGTTGCGTCCCAGAGCCAGCTCGCCCTGATCGGTGTTTGGACCATCGGCGATGACTTGACCCCGTTTCACGTGCTGACCTTTGTGCACAATCGGCTTCTGGTTCACGCACGTGCCGGCATTGGACCGCATGAATTTGCGGAGTTCATAAACGTGGATCCCAGCCTCCGGATCAGTCTTAAGCTTCTTCTTGCTCTCGGGAAGATGACCATCTTTCGTGACCACGATTTGGTCTGCCGTAACCGAAGCGACCTTTCCGCTGTCGGTTGCCAGGACAACCGCGTGAGAATCTCGCGCTACTTTGTCTTCCAAACCTGTGCCCACCAGCGGCGCCTCGGAAACCACGAGAGGTACGCCTTGGCGTTGCATATTAGAGCCCATCAACGCCCGGTTTGCGTCATCGTGTTCGAGAAACGGGATCAGGCCAGCCGCCACTGATACAAGCTGTTTCGGCGAGACGTCCATGTAGTTCACCTTGGACGGATCGACTTCCAGAAAGTCGCCACGGTAACGCACCGATACCTTTTCGCCTGTGAAATGTCCGCGTCCGTCAACAGGCGCATTGGCTTGCGCAACGAGGAAATTCTCCTCGCGATCAGCAGTAAGATATTCGATCTGATCGGTCACGCGGCCCTTTTCCACCTTACGATAGGGCGTTTCGATAAAGCCGAACTCATTGATGCGCGCAAAGGTGCTCATCGAACTAATCAGGCCAATGTTTGGACCTTCCGGTGTTTCAATGGGACAAATGCGCCCGTAATGGGATGGATGAACATCGCGCACCTCGAACCCGGCACGCTCCCGGCTGAGGCCACCAGGCCCAAGAGCCGACAAACGGCGCTTGTGCGTTAATTCTGCGAGCGGATTCGTTTGATCCATGAACTGCGAAAGCTGCGACCGGCCAAAGAAATCGCGGATGACCGCACTGAGCGCCTTTGGATTGATAAGCTTTTGCGGGGTCATGCCGTCCACATTGATGTCGAACAGAGTCATTCGCTCCTTGACCAGACGCTCGGTGCGAGCAAGACCAACACGGCATTGGTTCGCCAATAGTTCACCGACGGTGCGCACGCGACGGCTACCCAAGTGATCAATATCATCAAGGGTACCTTCGCCCCGTCGCAGATTGATCAGGTATTTGATGGCAGCGATAAAATCTTTGTCTGTTAGGATCCGCTCGGTAGGATCAACGTTGATCCCAAGTTTTTGATTGATCTTGTAACGGCCGACCCGCCCGAGGTCGTATTTTTTTGGATCAAAGAAGAGCCTTTTCAGCAAGGCACGCGCATTGGCCACAGTCGGCGGGTCGCCAGGGCGGAGACGGCGGTAAATGTCCTTGAGCGCTTCTTCCTGATCGTGCGCCGGATCTTTTCGAAGCGCCTTCACGACGGTGTCATCGTTAGAGATGTCGATCACTTTCACCTCGTGAATTTTAAGCGCCATGATCTGGCGAACGGTCGCCAGGGTAAGCGGTTCGAACGCGCGCGCCACGGTCACCTCGCCGTCGCGGATCTCAGCAGTCAGCACTTTAGTGGCGAGCTTCTCTTCATCGAGTTTCTCGCTTAGCTTCAGCGTCTCGATGTTATAAAAAAGCTTGATGACGTCTTCGTCAGATCCATAGCCCAGAGCGCGCAGGAACGTGGTGGCAAGAAACTTCCGGCGCCGCTTGCGTCGGTCGAGATAAATGTAAAGGAGATCGGCCGTATCAAATTGGACCTCAATCCAGGATCCCCGATCCGGAATGATCCGGAAGCTGTAAAGGACCTTGCCGTTTACGTGGATAGTAGATTCAAAAGCAATCCCCGGAGAGCGATGCAACTGGCTTACCACTACACGCTCTGCGCCGTTTATAACGAAAGTCCCTTGGGGCGTCATCAGGGGGATTTCACCCATATAGACTTTCTCTTCCTTCGTGCCTTTTTCTTCGCGCAATTGGAACGTGACATGCAACGGCGCGCTGTAGGTCTGTCCTTCCCGCTGCGCCTCCAAGGCGCTTAACTTGGGCTCCCCGATCTCATAGTGGCTAAAATCGAGCACCGCTTTTTCGTCATAGCTCTCGATCGGAAAGACCTCCTTGAAAACAGCCTGGAGTCCCTGATTTTTTCGCTTAGAAAAAGGAGTGTCCTTCTGAAGAAAATCAACGTACGAATTGGCCTGAACCTCAATTAGATTCGGCGGTTCGATCCCTTCCTTGATGCTTCCAAAGTAAATACGTTCCGACATAAGTCACTGGTCAAGAGTTAGGCCTCGCTACGTTCACGCACCAATCGTGGACGAAACGGGCAAGATTTTAGGGGCTCAGCAACGAGCGAAGGGCGCAAAAATACACCCAAAACGGCGGTCTGTCAAATTGACCACCGTTGAGCTGCCATTCTTGTGCTTTGCCGTTGAGCGCCGGGTTAAAAATAAGTTCTGCCTGCTTCTAACAGAAAAGGACAGTAGCTTAAAATTTCTGCTCCGCAAGGAAAATGTGCCATGGGTGGTCTGTACCCATCCGTTTGAATGGACGGCGACAAACAACCGCGACCTATCGAGGCGTCGCTATTTGACTTCGACTTTTGCACCAGCGGCCTCGATCTTCTTCTTCATCTCGTCCGCCTCTTCCTTTGTCACGCCTTCCTTGATTGTCTTTGGGGCGCCTTCGACAAGCGCCTTTGCTTCAGCCAAGCCCAGTCCAGGCACCGCGCCGCGAACTTCCTTAATCACAGCAATCTTGTTCGCGCCCATTTCTTTCAAGATCACGTCGAACGTGGTTTTCTCTTCCGCTGCCGGAGCTGCCGCTCCGCCCGCTGCACCGCCGGCGGCTGAGCCCGCAGCCACTGCCACTGGGGCAGCTGCGCTTACACCCCACTTCTCTTCCAGTTGCTTGACCAACCCAGCAATCTCCAGCACCGATAGGTTGCTGAGTTGCTCCACCAATTTATCTGTGTCTGCCATTTTTATTTCCTCCAATTGCCGCTTCCGAAAGCTTTCGGAAAATTAAGGCCAATAGCCATTGGCCCGGACAGTTTTCGTTTCACTTCCCAACCCGCCATCGCGAGCGGAAAACCTGTTTTACGCCGTCGCATGCGCAGCCGCGCCCTCCTTTTCTGCCTTTGCATTCAATAGCCGCGCAAATGCGGAGCCCGGTTCGTTCAGTAATCGCACGAAGCGCGTTGCGGGAGACAACAACAGTCCCAGCAATTGCGCCTGCATAACTTCGCGCGCTGGCAGGTCCGCCAGCGTTTCCAATTCTGCGGCGGAAAGAATCGCCCGATCGACAAAGCCAATCTTCAGCGCGGCGACCTTGAATTCGGCCGCGAATGTCTTGAAAATTTTTGCAACTGGCGCTACATCTTTGTCGCCTGTAACAACCGCTGTTTGACCAGTCAGCGTCTCGTTTGCTTCCGGAAAACCGGAATCGGTCATGGCACGTTTGAGGAAATTGTTCTTCACAACGTGCACTTCCGCGCCGGCTGGCGCTAGTCGGTTCCGCAACTCGCTAAAATCGCCAACTTTCATTCGCTGATAGTCGGTTACGAGCACGAACGGAGAGCGTTTTAGCTTCTCGGTAAGATCCAAAACAACGCTGGCTTTTTCTGGTCTCATTCTATTTCGATATTGTGTCTTCTAGACTACACGCTCAAATACGGCGCGGGATCAACGGGAACTCCGGGGGACATGGTCGCACTGATTGTCACGCCTTCAAGGTACCGCCCTTTCGCGCTGGCGGGACGAGCCCGAACCACTGCCTCGATCACCGCGTTTCCGTTTTCCACGAGCGCATTTTCCTCGAATGAAAATCTTCCAACCGGCACCGCCACGTTGCCATTCTTATCCAGCTTAAACTCCACGCGACCGGCTTTCACTTCCCGCACCGCTTTGGCTGTATCGTCTGTGACCGTTCCAGTCCGCGGATTCGGCATCAGTCCGCGCGGCCCAAGTACCTTCCCCAATTTCCGCACCTCTGCCATCGCTGCCGGCGTTGCGATTGCGACGTCAAAATCCTGAAAACCTTCCTGGCACTTCTGAATTAGATCCTTCATCCCAATAAACTCCGCGCCTGCTTCCCTGGCTGCCTGTGCAGACTCGCCCTCGGCAAAAACCAGTACACGAACCTGTTTGCCGCTGCCATGCGGAAGGGGACAGGTCCCGCGGACCATCTGATCGGATTGCTTGGGATCAACACCAAGCCGGAATGAGACTGTTACGGTCTGATCAAACTTAGTCGGCGGAAATTTTTTCAGCGTCGAGACGGCCTCTGGGAGACTGTAAGCCTTCGCCCGATCTACCTGTTGCGCTGCTGCGCGATAACGTTTGCTTCGATTTCTTTGCATGTCGGTGTGCAGTTCTATCGCCCCGGCCTCTTGTGAGGAAAACACGGGGCTCCTGCCAAAATATTAAGCCGCTCAGTCCAGCGGCGGGGCGTCCAACTTAGCGGCTATCTTTTCCTTGTCAAAATCAAGTTTAGTGCCGTCGACTCCAACACGGCTAGTCCGCTGGGTCTCCAACTTCTGCGGGCTCGGTTATCTTGGTAGCGTGTTGAATAATCGGCCCGTTCCTAATGATTTTTCCCTCTTTCATCACGAAGAACACTCGCTCTGTTGCGGTAATATCGGTAAGCGGATCGCCCGGCATCGCAATGATGTCAGCGAGCTTTCCCTTTTCCAAGGCGCCGGTTTTTTGCGCGATGCCGAAGAGCTCGGCATCACTTGCTGTGGCAGATTTTAATGCATCGGTTGGCGTCATTCCGAGATCAACCATCAGCTTAAACTCTTTGGCGTTCTGACCGTGTGGAAAAACGGCGGCATCAGTGCCGAAAGAAATTCTCACTCCTAATTTTACCGCGTTGCGAAACATGTCCGAGCGGGCAGCTGCTGCAGCTTTCGCTTTGGCCTGCAATGCTGGTGGATAATTCTCCAGTTTGCTCATGATCCATTCGGTGGCCATAAGCGTTGGCGTCAGGAAGACGCCCTTGTTTTTCATCCGGGTGAGTGTTTCCGGTTTCATAAATGAGCCGTGTTCAATGGAATCAACGCCAGCCTCGATCGCTTCCCGGGCAGCCTGGTCGCCATGACAATGCACTGCCACTTTTTTGCGCAAACGATGAGATTCGTCAACGACTGCCGCCATCTCAGCCGGCGTCAATTGTGGGGTGTCCACTTCGTCTGTTAAAGAAAGTACACCGCCTGAAACTGCAGCCTTAATCACGTCGGCGCCATTTTTGACTTCGAACCGCACTGCTTTTCGCGCGTCGTCCGGACTATCGATAATTCCATCCGTGTAATCCGGCTCACGCCCAAAAAGAAAATCACGGAATCCGCTGGTCGGATCGAAGTGACCGCCGGTGGCGCCGATTCCCTTAGTCGCAACCAACATGCGCGGACCAACGACTACTCCTTTGTTAATCGAATTGCGCAGGGCAACATCGACAAACTCGCGGCTGCCCACGAATCGGCTTCCGAGATCGCGCACGGTAGTGAAACCTGCTTCGACAGTAGCGCGCGCGTGCGCCGTGGCAATGATCGCCTGCTCGGAGACGTTGAGATCGAGCTCTCCCAGTCGGCGCACATTGTAATCGCCGGAGTAATCCAGAGTCAGATGTGTATGTGCGTCCATGAATCCCGGCGCGAGCGTCGCATCGCCCAGATCGATCACCTGCGCGTCGGCTGGAACAGCCAGATTGCTACCAACATCGACAACCTTATCGTCTCGAACGATGACGACGCCATTTGGAACGAGTGATTTCGATTTTCCATCGAACAAGCGCGCGGCTTTCAGCGCAATCACATTGTCAGCCGCTCGAACTGGAATCGCCCCTATGGCAAATGCCAGGATTGCCAGAACAAGGCGCAACCATCGATCACAAGCCAGGACGTTCATCCCCGCGCATATAAAAGGTTCGCGCCAACAAAGCAAGAGGACGCCGGGAAAATGACCCAGCCTGAATGACGAACGACGCTTAAATCAGTGAATGATGAAACGAAACTGCGCTACGGTTTCCGCGCTTTCGCCGCACTTTCGGTGAGTCCCTGCCTCGCTAAGGCGAGATCCGGCCTAAGCGCGAGCGCCTGTTCGAAAGCAGCAATGGCGCGCTCATGTTGACCAAATAAAGCCAGATAGCGTCCGCGATTAATCAGCATCTTCGTGTAGGCGGGTATTACTTTAACGTTTACTGGATCGCCTTTGTCGAATCGCAGTGGCCCGTCGGCGAGGCCGCGGATTTGTAGATGCACATCAGGCGAATCATGAAAGCCCTGATTGTCCGCGAGATTAAACACAAGCCCTTGCGGAACGAGTTGATATTTTTGACTAAGCCATTTGGTCAGCTCGCCGTTGACTGAGTCGGAGGAAAGCAAGTCGTTCGTCATGTAAACCGGAGCAACCCTGCTTTCGTTCATCACCATTGATTGAATCATCTCTAAAAATGCTGCGCTGATTCTTTGAGTCAGCGCCGGGCTCCTGGCAAAAACTCCGGGATCGCGCTCCCATTCTTTGAGGTTTTCAACAAATGCTTCAATCTTGTCGCGCGACCGCTCGACCAAAGCGGGATAAGCATGACTTAGGTAATCGAAATACCACGAGCGACGCAGGAGATTGATATCCACAACCTTAACGTCTCGCCGCCGTTGTTCTATCTCCTGCGCATAGAACATGGGAGAGACAACCTGCCAATCGAGCGTGAGCAAGAGGCTGTTGGGCGCGATCGTGCTCAACAGATTTTCGACGTAATCATGGGCGATAAAATATTGCCTGCGATTATTAAAAGGCCAGTTAGCAGCGAGAGTAATCGCGCACACAAGCAAAACAACGACTGCAACCGCTACAGATAGCCTCCCGGCCGGCGCGGGCTTGGAAACGGCCCGTCCAATCATCCATCGAATGCCAAGACCAGCGGCAACCGCGATCGAAATAAATGCGGGTAGATAGTACGCATCCTTGTCCTCCGCAATTTCGTAACTGAGTGCGTAGGCCAAATCGGCGATGATAACCGTCAGGAGAAACCAGAAAGTCGTACGGTTCCGATTGAAAGCGTCAACGAAACCTGCGAAAGCCAGAACCAGCGACAACGGAAGCCACGGAAAACCGAATTCGCGCAGCGCCATTCTGCAGAATTCAGCAAACTGTTCTCCCATTATCTCCGGCTTAAAGGAGAAATAGACCTGATACTGTCTGCCCGTGAGGTGCCACCATATTTCCTGCAGCGAACGCGGATGGCCCCAGTTAATGACAGGCGAGCGCGACGCTGCGAGAGGGAGGTAGGCATAAACGGCGATGAGTGCGCCAATTGAAATCAACGCGGCATAAATCAATCGTCTGCCGGTGAAGAACCTCACGCCCTGCGTTCGATAAACAATGACTGCTATGGCAGGAAGGGTTAGTGCCACGGTAACGTGATGAACGCCTAGCGCTAGTCCGAAGACCAGCGCAGCCGCATAAAGGCAAGCGTCATAGCTTGTAATCTGCGAAGTGATTTCGCCAGCATTGATCGCCGTGCCGATATGCATCTTGTCTGCGACGATACGTCGCCGCCATCGAAGCATTAGAAAGAAGATAACGAGGATGAGCAGCGTATTCAGAGCATAAACCTCGGTGATCGTCGCGTACGACCAAAGAGTGCGTGAGAAGGCCATGAGCAAACCCGCGCCCACCGCTGGCGCAGCAAACAACCGGCGGGCAGGCCCCGATTCTTCAGCTGTTTTACTCTGCTGCCCGACTTTCTTTCGTCGCTTCGACGTGGCGAGATATGACGCAGTAATGGTCAGTTCTGCCACCGTGAGCGTGAGCATCGCGCAAGCGAGCGCCGCAAAAAGCGCGGACGAAAAGTTAATCCGCACCGCAATGTTTCCAAAGGGCATAAGCGATGCAAGATGGGCGAGAATGATCCACAACGGAACGCCCGGCGGATGTGCGATTCCCAGGCCGCGGGCAACTACGATTAGCTCTCCGCTATCAGTCAGAGTAACCGTCGGCGCGAGCGTCCAGCCATAAAGAAGGAGTGCGACCAAAAAGACGATGCCGGCGCAGAATAGCTCGGCTCGGGAAAAAGAAATTGTTCGAGCATTTATTTGCGTATCCGCCTTTGGCGCCGGCGCGCGGCTCGTAACCTTCTCCCGAGTTTTCGCTTTATGAGGTTGCATATTCTTCGAAAGCTCGCGGGCCATCGCCTATCGTCTCGCAAACTCGCCTTCCTGCAAACGATGGCGTGTTGTTTGCACCTCGTCCCATGGCCAGCCAAAGCAGAAGTTAGCCGCAATTAACGGTCTTGCCTTCCCGCTACTCCTCGCTTGAATCCGACAAGGTGAAACTCCGAACTTCTTCGCTAGCCACGATTATTTCGTGGGCATCGATCCTGGCTACAACACTGTGCGCGCCTTTTGCCGCAATGATCGTCGCGCAAACCCCAAGTCCAAGACCATCGGCGTCGCAACCGCCGGCCGACTACGATCTTCGCTGGGGCGTGAAAATTCCCATGCAGGACAAGGTCGAACTGAACGCAACGTTGTATCTGCCGAAAACGCCGGACGGATCATTACCGAAGACGCCGGTGATCTTCACACTCACGCCTTACATCTCAGATACGTACCACGCACGCGGCGCTTACTTCGCATCGCATGGATACGCATTCGCGCTTGTCGATGTTCGCGGTCGCGGAAATTCCGGCGGCGAGTTCGAACCGTTTGCAAACGACCCGCGCGACGGCTACGACGTCGTCGAGTGGCTTGCCAAGCAACCGTTTTGCGATGGCAAGGTTGCAATGTGGGGCGGTTCCTACGCAGGATTCGATCAGTGGGCGACGGCGAAGGAATTCCCGCCACATTTGGCGACAATCGTTCCCGCTGCAGCTGCTCATCCGGGACTTGATTATCCTTCGACCCAAAACGTGGGTCTAACGTACGACATGCAATGGTACACGCTCACCAGTGGGCACGCTGCGCAAGACAATCTTTTTGCTGATCAAAAATTCTGGCGCACGAAATTCCTGGATGCCTACAAGAAATACATCCCGTTTAAATCGCTCGATTCGTTTGTCGGAAATCGCTCGCCTAATTTTCAACGCATCCTCAAACACCCCGTAATCGATGCGTACTACGACGCGATGGTACCGACCCGCGAGCAGTTCCAGAAGATTGCGCTGCCAATTCTAACAATTACCGCCCAATACGATGGCGATGAATTGGGCGCCCTATCCTATTACCGGGATCATCTGGCAAATGCCTCTCCAGAAGCGCGCGCAAAACATTTTCTAGTCATTGGCCCATGGGACCACGCGGGCACACGTACGCCTACGGATGAAGTCGCGGGCATAAAGTTCGGACCTGCGGCCGTTGTCGATCTTAACGATCTCCATCGGCAATGGTATGACTGGACAATAAAGAGCGGCCCCAGGCCGGAATTTCTCAAGAACCAGGTCGCTTACTACTTGCTCGCGCCGGGAAACAGTGGCGCAAATGGAGAATGGAAATACGCCGAGAGTTTCGAAACCCTCGTCGCAAATCCTCAAAGTTTTTATCTTGATTCCAAAAACGGGGATGCGAATGGCGTCTTTCGTTCTAGCTCGCTTACTGAAAAGCGGGCCAACGAGGGTTCGGACACATTCATTTACGATCCGCTGGATACCACGCGCGGCGAAACAGTTGATGGGATCGATCCGAAAGAAAAAACGGCAGGCATCGATCAAACCTATGCGTCGAGCATTGGCAAGGACGGTTTGGTGTATCACACGGAGCCGCTGCCTAAGGAAACGCCGCTCATAGGCTGCCCAGCAGTAACGTTATGGGTATCAATCGACACGCCCGATGTCGATCTCTCCGCTCATCTCTTCGAAATCCAGCCCGATGGGACGAGCATCGCGCTTTGGAGCGATATTCGCCGGTTGCGTTATCGTGAATCATTGCGCGAACAGAAGCTGGTGAAGCCAGGCGAAATCGTACGCTGCGATTTTAATCCCGGCCTGTTCGTAGCTCGTCGTTTGATGAAAGGCAGTCGGCTGCGGCTTGTCATTTCTTCGCCTAATTCCATCCACCTGGAGAAGAATTACTGTTCGGGCGGAGTCGTCACGGAAGAAACGGCTAAGGACGCGCACACCTGCCACGTGCAGGTATATCATGACGCGACCCATCCCAGCACGATTCAACTTCCGGTTCGATGATGCGCTGCGCCGTTACAATTTTGGTCATCGCGGGCACATCTTTGCTCCTAGGGACACCGGCCCGAGGCGCTTCGATCCACTCGGCAAAGCATTGAAAAAAATGGTGATTGCGCCGGATTGGTATGTCGCTGCAAAAAGCTCGCCGTATTTCACAAACGCCGAGCCTGAGGAATCGGCGTCTCTCACTGCATCAGCTTCGCCTGAGGAATCTGTATCCCCTACCGTAACGCCGATACCCACCTACAAATCGCCTGATGGTTCTGTCGAATTGATCTTACGCGAAGATCCAAACGATGAAGATGATCAGATCGACGGGCCGGGGCATGCAAAACATTTCCTGCTCCGCGATTTAAAAACCGGAGCAGAGACTGAATTTGAAAAGCTGCCCGGGTTTTACGGAGTCTATGGTTTGCTGCACGACAGCCATGATAAAGACCAACATTTTCTATTCGATGGATCGTTGCACCTCGCATTCTTCGATTTGCACTTGAACAGCACTGATGGTGACACGGTTTTTGCACTCGACCTAACGGCCCCGCGGCTCGTCCGGCTATCACCTAACTGGGCTACCCCAATTCCGCTGCCTGGCGAAGCAGCTTTTCTTACATTTACAGAGAATCGTTATGTTCCCTTCGCCGGCAGCAAGAAGACGGCAAACTGCTCTTACATGGAACACTGGGACGAAAAACTGAACAAGATTCGTTATGCCCGCGAAAAATCCGCCGCGCTCTGTTACGGCGCGTCGATGTATCGGCCCGGCAAAAATCCTGGCGTGATCACCCTGCGGCGGGGCGCTGATTAATTGGCCATGAAGAAAAGTTGGGCGGGAGTTCTTCTCTTTGCGCTGTTGTTAATCAATGCTTCGGCTGAAACCGAGTCACTAGACAAATTAGTGAACGATTTCTGGGCATGGCGCGCGAAATACGCGCCGTTTACTGACGATGACGTGAACCGAATCGAGCGGCCAGGAGGAGTTCGCGATTGGTCGCGATCCAGCATCGATAGCCAGCGAAAAGATCTGGCTGAATTCGAAACGCGCTGGAAAAAACTGGATGCAAACACTTGGCCAATCCCGCAACAGGTTGATTATCGCCTGATCGGTTCAGCCCTGGCGCGGGTTCGCTGGGAACTGGACATTAATCCGCGCTGGAAACGCGACCCGAATTTTTATGTCGCGCAGACGCTCACGCCCGTGGCCGAAGCGCTCACTGTGCCAGGAGCATATGATGCAGCGCGTAGCCGCGAAATTCTCACCCGCATTGGAAATATTCCTTCGATCCTGCAACAAGGCGTCGTCAACCTGGATAAGCCGCCAGCGTCGTTTGCCACAGTAGCAATTCAAGCGCTGGAAAATATGAGGCCGCGTCTGCGCCAAATGGCGACGGGATTACTGAAATCCACGACTCTCAAGGAAAATGAGTTGAACAGCGCAATTGATCGCGCGGCGGATGCGCTTGACAGTTTTCGCGAAAAACTTCGCGAAATGTTGCCGTCGCTGCCGAACGAGACCGCCCTTGGACGCGACGCCTACGTTTTCTTTCTCAAGAATGTCGCGCTAATCCCTTATTCGCCTGAAGAACTTCTGGCGATGGGCAAACAGGAATGGAATCGTGCCGTCGCTTTCGAGGCATTCGAGAAAAATCGCAACAAGAATGTGCCGCCGCTTAAGATCGCTGACAACGTTGACGATTGGATCAAGGATGCGGCAGCGAAAGAACTTCAAATCAGAAGATTTCTCGAGGAACGCGGTATCCTCATTGTCCCCAATTGGGTTGGGCATTACACGTTCCGACCGATGCCAGAATATCTGAGCGCGTTGCAAGGTTTCGGCGAGACGGACGACTTCACTTCGCAATCGCGGTTGAGCGAGAATTGCATCCGTTATGTGACCAAGCCTTCAGGGAAGCTAGGTTACTTCTGGCAGGCAACGGCGGAAGACCCGCGGCCAATAACCGTTCATGAAGGAATTCCCGGCCATTATTTTCAGCTGTGTCTTTCATGGAAACATGATGACCCGATCCGGCGGCATTACTATGACTCGGGGGCAAACGAAGGCATCGGCTTTTATGCAGAAGAAATGATGTTACGCGGTGGCCTCTTCGACGACAGCCCGCACACGCGCGAGATCATTTACAATTTTATGCGACTCCGCGCGTTGCGTGTGGAAGTGGATGTAAAACTCGCGCTCGGCGAATTCACGCTCGACCAAGCCGCTAAATATTTACAGGAGAAAGTCCCGATGGATGAACAGACGGCGCGTCAGGAAGCGATCGCCTTCGCAACCGGCCCCGGTCAGGCCATTACCTATCAGATCGGCAAATTGCAGATCATAAAATTCCTCGCCGACGAGCGGATGCAACAGGGCGAAAAATTTAATCTGCGCTCCTTCCACGATTTCGTATGGAAAAACGGCAATGTACCAATCGCGCTGCAGAAGTGGGAACTTCTCGGCGACGCGAGCAGTCTTCCGAAGTAGCGGCTGATCTATTCGACGATTTCGAGGCCCATTTGGCGGGCGGTGCCGGCGATGATTCGGAAAGCGGCTTCATCATTCCGCGCGTTGAGGTCTTTGCGCTTCGTGTTCACGATGTCCATCACTTGTTTGCGCGTGACTTTACCGACTTTCGTTTTGTTAGGTTCCTTTGAGCCGGCGGCGATGTTGGCCGCTTTCTTCAAGAGAACCGCGGCAGGCGGACTTTTCGTGATGAATGTGAACGATTTGTCTTTGTAAACGGTGATGACGACCGGGAGAATGTCGCCGGCTTGTTTTTGAGTCGTAGCGTTAAATTCCTTGCAGAACGCCATGATGTTGACGCCGCGCGGGCCGAGCGCAGTTCCAACTGGCGGTGCAGGATTAGCCTGGCCTGCGGGAATCTGGAGTTTGATTTCAGCTACTTTTTCTTTTGCCATTTCGAAAAGTTCTTAGTTGAGAGTTGATTGTTGATAGCTGTAGATCTTAGCCGCGTTCCACTTGCCAGTATTCCAATTCCACCGGAGTTGCGCGACCGAAAATGGTGACGGAGACACGGAGTTTGCCACGCTCAGGATCGATTTCCTCGACGATGCCAGTCTGGTTTTGGAATGGGCCGTCGGCGACTTTCACCGATTCGCCAACCTCAAAGCTGACCTTCGGTTTCACCTTTTCTTCGCGCTCTTTCATTTGAGCGAGCATGCTGTCTACCTCTGATTGGCGCATTGGAATCGGTTTGTCTTTGGTGCCGGCAAATCCAATCACGCCGGGTGTGTCGCGAATGAAATACCAGGTGCGCCCGACCAGCTGATTGTTCTCGTCGAGCAAATGCATGTTAACAATCAGATAGCCTGGAAAAAATTTCCGTGTGGTCTCGCTTTTCTTGCCTTTCTTGATTTCCGATACGCGTTCGGTTGGAACGAGCACTTCGTAAATCAGGTCGCCCATTTCTTCCGTTTTGACGCGCTTCAAGATGTTCTCGCGCACCTTGTTTTCCTGACCGGAAAGCACATGCACGACGAACCATTGATCTTTCCCTGCGAGCGTTTGTGCCATAATCAGTGCAACCGCGTGAAAAAGTGGACTACGTTCACCAAAACGAGATCGAAAAGCGCGACATATCCACCGAGCAATAACATTGCGATAGCGACCACAACAGTCGAATCACTCAGTTCCTTGTAACGGCGGAATCCTTTCTCTTTCGGGTCCCAAGGCCAGGAGCATTTCTGCAGCTCGACCTTCACTTCGCTGAAGAAGTTTTTAACTTTGGTGATCATCTAAATCAAAACAACATCCAACATCCAATGCCCAACGTCCACTTACGCATCTGCTGTCGTTTCGAATTCAGAGTTCGATATTGAAACGTTAGGCATTCGCGGTCTGTTTAACCACGCCAGGAGGGACTCGAACCCCCAACCGACGGTTTTGGAGACCGCTACTCTACCAATTGAGCTACTGGCGTTCTTAGTCTTCCTCTTCCACTCCCTCTTAATCTCCTCTTCCTTCGGCACCCGTTCAAGAAAGCAGAGTGAGAGGTAGAGGAAGAATTTTAATCCAGAATATCGCTCACGCGACCGGCGCCCACCGTCTTGCCGCCTTCGCGAATTGCGAAGCGGATCGTTTTTTCCATCGCGATTGGCGTGATCAACTCCACTTCGATTGAGATGTTGTCGCCAGGCATGACCATTTCCACGCCTTCAGGCAACTTAACGGTGCCAGTCACGTCCGTCGTACGGAAATAAAACTGCGGCCGGTAATTGGTGAAGAATGGGGTATGACGTCCGCCTTCCTCTTTACTCAGCACATAGACTTCCGCCTTGAATTTCTTATGGGGCGTAATCGAACCAGGCTTAGAAATCACCTGGCCACGCTCGACTTCTTCCTTCTTTAGGCCGCGTAACAGAACGCCGACGTTATCGCCAGCGCGCGCTTCATCGAGAAGTTTGCGGAACATTTCGATGTCGGTCGCAACAGTTTTTGCGGTAGGACGAATGCCGACGAGCTCAACTTCTCCCATTTTCTTGAGAATCCCGCGCTCCACACGCCCCGTCGCGACGGTGCCGCGGCCTTCAATATTGAACACGTCCTCGATCGGCATCAGGAACGGCTGATCGATCGGCCGCTCCGGTACGGGGATGTAATCGTCGATGGCTTCGACGAGGGCGAGCACCTGCTTTTCCGCGTCGGCGTCCCCATTAAGTGCCTTGAGGGCGCTGCCTTTAACAATCGGGATTTTATCTCCCGGAAATTCATACTGCGTCAGGAGATCGCGCACTTCCATCTCCACGAGATCGAGAAGCTCCGGATCATCGACCATATCGACCTTGTTCAGGAACACGACAATCGAGGGTACGCCAACTTGGCGTGCCAGCAGGATGTGTTCGCGCGTTTGCGGCATGGGGCCGTCCGCAGCCGAGACGACCAGGATGGCGCCATCCATTTGCGCCGCGCCGGTGATCATGTTTTTCACGTAATCGGCGTGGCCGGGACAATCCACGTGAGCGTAGTGACGTTTGTCGCTCGAGTACTCCACGTGTGCCGTGTTAATTGTAATGCCACGCTCTTTTTCTTCCGGAGCGTTGTCGATTGACTCGTATGCGCGTACTTCGGCCATGCCCTTCTTCGACAGCACCATCGTAATCGCTGCCGTCAGGGTTGTTTTGCCGTGGTCTACGTGACCGATGGTGCCGACGTTCACGTGCGGCTTGTCGCGTTTAAATGCTTCCTTAGCCATTTCAATTCTCCTGGTTAACTAACTCTCCAATTTTCTGTGATTGTCTCCCGCCGGCCCTCAGGCTGCTCTGGAGCCCATGACCGGGATTGAACCGGTGACCTCGTCCTTACCAAGGACGTGCTCTACCAACTGAGCTACATGGGCTGCTTTTCGCCAACCCAGCGACTCCGCCGCAACCCGAGCGGCAAACCGGTTTCGCCTCTTGCCAGAGATTCAAAAGTCCCAAAGCCGCGTCAAATTTGCAATTTGAACGACCATGGGACCGCCTCGTTCCAGCAAAAAGCGTCCGCAAGCTAACCGCGCTCATTGTCGTGTCAAAGAAATTTCTTGTTAGAAACAGCGCATTTCGCAAGAGGCCGTAGAGTGCGCTGTCCTCGGCGCATCAACGGATTCTGCCGCTGGTCTCTTCCGCCTTTCCTCGTGTGACGAATCGCATGATGACTGCGATTATGATGAGCACCGCAATGGCGATCCCAACATTCAGCGGCGTTATCAAACCCGGGCCGGGCGTTGGAGTGGGAGTGGCCGAAGGTGGAGGCGGTGCATTTTTTGCCGCCAGCATTCCCTGCACATATTGTAAACGTTGAACCGTGTCGTAGTCATCTGGCTTTAGTTTTAACGCCGCCTGGTAATCGGCGATGGCCTTCTCATACTGCTGCAAGGAAGTGTACGTCGCGCCTCGCTTCACCAAGTGCTCGACATCGTTTGGGTCCTTCTCGATCAATACCGTGTAGTCCGCTACGGCCACGTCGTAGTTTTTCAGGTTCCGGTTTGCCCAGGCGCGCCGATCATAATTTTGTGGATCATCTGGTTGTTTCTGAATTGCAGTGGTGAAGTCCGCGACCGCTTTGTCCCATTGGTTGAGACCGATCTCAGCAAAACCGCGAAATTTGTAGCTGTACGCGTCATCTGGTTTGAGTTCGATCGCCTTATCGAAATCTGGCAGCGCTGCATCGAACTGATTTTGCATCACGGCGGTCATTCCGCGCTCGCGGTAGGCCACTTCATCCTTTGGAGAGACTTCGATCGCCTTGGAAAAATCTGCTAAAGCAGACGAATACCTTGTGGCCGCGCCAGCCGAATCTCCATTTGCCTGAGCTGCCTGTGCTGCTTGGCGATAAGCCGTGCCCCGATTAGCGTAACCGCGCGCATCTTTCGGATTCGCTTCAATCGCCTTTGTAAATTCGGCAACAGCAGCGTCGAAATTTTTTTGTTGAGCGAGCTCGATCCCTCGCTGCATGTGGCTCGCGCCCCCCGCTGCTGGTTTGGCTGGTTTGGCCACGCACAGGTGACTACCTCCAAAACAGAGAAGTGATGCGGTTGCGATGATAATTGTTCGCTTGTTCAAGATATTCATTCTCCTTTCAGCCTAACTGTTGAGCGATTTATGCTTGCAGGCGAGCAAATTAACGCGCGGAACGCCTAAAATGAACCAAACAAATTCGATTGCAGGACTCGACGATCGACACCGTCGCACTCGCCTGTCTGAAGGCTATGCTGCTGTCTTTGCCACCGTCCTTATTTGGTCCACGCCATCACTATTCATGTATTATTTGAATCGCTATTACGATCCGTGGGCACAGAATTTTTATCGTTATTTTGTCGCCTGTCTCGCCATTGCACCACTCGTGTTTTATCGGATCCGACGAGGCGGGCCGGAAATCGACCTGCGCGCCGTTGGGCTCTGTCTTCTACCCTGTCTGCCGAACGTCGTCCATCAAGTGACGCAAGTGATGGCTCTCTTCTACATGGGCCCCGGTGTCTACACGATTTTCATTCGTTCTTCGGTCATCTTTACCGCGCTGCTCGCGCTCGCGTTCTTTCCAGAGGAGCGCTTCGTCATTCGGCAATGGACATTCCAAGCCGGCACTCTGCTTGGCTTAATCGGTGCTTTCGGCGTGATCTGGTTTCAGACCAACGTGCAATCACAGGAGCGGCATATCGCGTTGCCTGGATTATTTATTGCTTTTGCCGCCTCGTTCTGCTGGGCGCTCTACGGCGTTCTGATTAAGCGCCCATCGGCTCAGCTAGGGTCAATCCGCAGTTTTGGTTTGGTCAGCGTCACCACTTCTGCACTGCTTCTTCCGCTCACCCTCGCGTTTGGCAAAATTGATACGCCGCTTCACGCGGGCGCGGACGTGAACATGATTCTGGTCATTTCAGCCGTGACCTGTATCACGCTCGCCCACGTTTTGTATTATGTGGCGATCCGCCAAATCGGAGTCGCGCTCGCCCAAGCCCTCCAGCTTCTATGCCCCGCTGGCGCCATGGGACTCTCCGCCTGGATTTTCCACGAACGCCTTACCGGCCTGCAACTCTGGAGCGCGGCGATTCTGCTCGTCGGCGCATTTCTCGCCATGCGCGTGAAACCCATCGCCACTGCTGTAACGGCAGAGAATATCTGACCAAAGTTAAGCGTCGCCAGGAAGGACGACGCGTAGTAGGAAGTTAACAACGATGCCATTTTTCAGCGTTTTAATATTTCGGAATGCTTGATACTGGACACTCAGCACGGGATTGCATTATCCAGTAACGAGAATCGAGCATTCAGCATTCGCTTCCGTCCTGTGAATCTCAAAAAGTATCTTCGGGCCCGGCAAAAAGTGATCGATCGCGCGCTGGATCGGTATCTGCCAAAAACAAGCACTAAACCTGTCACGCTCCACAAGGCGATGCGATACAGTCTTTTTGCCGGAGGCAAGCGATTGCGGCCGATCCTTTGTCTCGCCGCCGCCGAAGCTTGTCGCGGCAACGTCGATACCGCCCTTCCCCTCGCCTGTGCCGTCGAATGTATCCACACCTACTCGCTGGTGCATGACGATCTTCCCAGCATGGATAACGACGATTTTCGGCGTGGCCGCCCCACCTGCCACAAAGTTTTCGGCGACGGCATTGCTGTACTGGCGGGAGACGCGCTGTTAACGATCGCGTTTGAAATTGTTTCGAACGCGAAACCGGCGCTGCGTTACGATATTTCAATTTTGTTGCGCGAAATCGCGGTTGCAGCTGGGAGCCGGAAACTGATCGCTGGGCAAGTGGCAGATCTCGAAGCAGAAGGCAAGAGAGTTAAGCGCGATCAGTTGCGATTCATCCACGAGAACAAGACTGCAGCCATGTTGAAAAGCTCAATGCGGCTCGGCGCGATGAGCGCCAACGCAGACGCCAGGAAACTTTCCGCAATCACACAGTTCGGGGAGCAGCTTGGTCTCGCTTTTCAAGTCATCGACGATATCCTCGATGTAACGCAAACTTCGGAGATACTGGGCAAGAGCGCCGGCAAAGATGTCGCGGCAAAAAAAGCGACTTATCCTGCGGTAATTGGCTTGGAGAAATCACGCGGCGAAGCCAGACGGCTCACGCGCCAGGCGCACGATGCCCTGTCCGTGTTTCAGGAAGGCGACGCTGAAGCACTTCATGCGCTCGCAAATTATCTTCTCGAACGCGAGTACTGACGCTAGGGACGGCACGCCCGGCGGTCGTGCTCTACCTGGCTAGCGCCAAATTTGGGTCGATTTCCTCGGTTACACGGGATTGAAATCCAGCGCGCAATCGCAACAACGCAGCAAACGCGATCATGGCCGCGTTATCCGTGCACAACCATAGCTCGGCATTTTTGAATTCAAATCCGCCGCGCACGCATGCCTCGCCCAATTGCCTTCGCAATTCCTGATTGCAACTGACACCACCGCTAACCGTTACAAGATTGACGCGATATTTCTGCGCTGCTGCAATCGTCTTGCTCACTAGGACATCAATAATCGCCTGCTGAAAAGAAGCGCAAAGATCGGCGAGAAAGTCGCCCTTCAACTTCGGCAGCAAATAGCGGACGGCAGTCTTCAACCCGCTAAAACTAAAGTTCTCTGAATCGAGAATGCTGCGCGGCAAATCGAAACGATTGGGATCACCGCTTCGTGCATGTTTTTCAACCTCCGGCCCGCCGGGATAACCCAGCCCGAGCATCTTGGCGACCTTATCGAACGCTTCGCCCGCGGCATCATCGACAGTTCGGCCGATTAATTGATAATCGCTCAGGCCACGCACGAAGATCGACATCGTGTGTCCGCCGCTCACGATGAGTGAAACATGTCGTTGGATTTGCTCGCTTTCAAAAAAAGGCGAGAGCAAATGTCCTTCGAGATGATTGATAGCAAGATAAGGTTTGCAGAACCCAATCGCTAATCCTTTGGCAATCGATGCGCCGATCATGAGCGAACTCGCCAGACCGGGTCCGCTAGTTGCGGCAAACGCGTCGATTTCCGACAAACCAATGTTCGCTGAACTCGCAGCGAGATTGAGCAGCCGCGGCGCGTAGATAAGATGGTTTCGCGACGCGATCTCAGGCACAATTCCACCGTATTTTTCATGCGCAGCGATTTGCGATGCCACTTCGCTGGCAAGCAATTCCGACGCTGAATCGCCGTTGCGTCGACGCAAGATCGCAACGCCGGATTCGTCGCAGGAGGTTTCGAGCGCCAATACTGTCATGTTGAGCGAAGTCGAAACATCTCGAACGTAAATTCTCCGGCACACAAAAGAAACCGGGATTCTTCGACTTCGCTCGGAATGACAAACAAGCGAAAGCCGCGCGCCTATTTCTTTACCGCTTGTGCTTTCGGCGCGTTCTCTTGCGCGTAAATCATAACGCCCTTGAGCGCATCGATTGCCCGCAGCATCTGCGGGTCTCTCGCTTTGATGATGCCTTTATCGGCCTCGGGCTTCATATTTCCCATATTTCGCAGCGCAAAGAGAGAACGCTCCTGCTCGGCGGTCATGGCAACACGAATATTCGGCGCCACGCCATTACCCTGAATGACCTGTTTGCTCGGCGTGTAGTATTTTGCTGTTGTAAAACGCACCGCCGATCCATCCGGCAATTGCATGACATTCTGCACGGAACCTTTTCCAAAGGTTGTTTCACCGACAAGCACGGCCCGACGCAAATCCTTCAGAGCTCCGGCAACGATCTCGGCTCCGCTTGCGCTGCCTTCATTGATCAACACCACCATTGGAAAACTCGGGCGCTCCTTTTGCGCCCCGGAAGTTGAATAATCGTGTTGTTGCGAAGCAACCCGGCCCTGCGTTGAGACCACTTTCGTATTGGGTGGCAGGAATTGCGCGCAGACATCGACCGCGCTATTCAGCAGACCACCTGGATTGTTCCGGAGATCGAGGACGAGTGCCTGCATCCCTTGTTTCTGCAATTCATCGAGCGCTTTCGATAGTTCGTCGGCAGTCGGCTCGTTGAACTGCACCAATCGGATATACCCGATCTTGTACGGTCCGGTCAGCTCCGGATCGAGCAATCTCGCTCCCTTCACACTTTGAATTTTGATCTCGGCGCGTTGCAACGTGTATTCCTTGATTTCTTTGGTCGAAGGTCGCAGCAGCGTAAGGGTAAGTTTTGCTCCGGCAGGTCCGCGCAAAACATTGATAGCGTCCTGCAGATCCATTCTTTCGGTTGAAATGCCGTTAATGCGCAAGATCTGGTCACCGGAAAGAATTCCAGCCTTGGCGGCAGGCGTGTCCTCCATCGCCGTAATCACTGTAGGCAGACCGTTTTTCATCGAGACCTCAATCCCGAGTCCATTGAAACGACTCCGTGTGTCGTCCTGCATATCACGAAAGTCGTCCGGATCCATGAACTGGCTATGCGGGTCCAGCGAGGAAAGCATCCCCTTCATCGCCGCGTTGATAAGATCGTGGTAGCTCGTCTTGTTCTGATCCACGTAATCCTGCCGGATCAATTCGAGCGCTTTTGCGAAAATTGAAATTTGCGCGTAGCCGTTATCGTCTTCACTCTTTCCCGGCTGCTCTTCCTGCGCGAATACCGCGGGGAGAAGACCCAGCAAGAGACAAGCCAACAACGGCAAAATCATGAAGCGCCTCATACTTCGACCCGAATTTGAAGAACAGGCTGACCATCGCTCACAGCGAATTTTTGGCAACATCCAACGCAAACCGTTGTCTTAATGTTCCGCCGCCAATGAAACCAGTCTCTCGCGTTAAGGCTATCTTGTTCATTCTTTTGCTCGCGGCGCTCTGTCTTTTCCCTGAAGGCATTCGCGGTTTCGCTGCGGAAGCAGAAGACGGCGAGTATGAGGCCGTCGCCGAGGAATACATCAAAGGTTATCTAGGCGCTCACCCCTTGGAAGGAACCGCTCTCGGGCTTCATGAATATGATGGCAAAATCACTGACTACAGCCGCCTCGCGCTCGATGCCGAGCTTTCGCGGCTACGGCGCTTCGACGATCGGCTGAGCAAGTTCGATCCGGGCAAACTGAGTTCCCGCCAATCCCTCGATCTGCGAATTCTCCAGGCGGCAGTTAAGAAGGATATCTTTCAAATGCAGGACATGTCGATATTCGAACGGAATCCCATGGTCTACGCGCGCGCTGCCGATGTGAATGTTTATATCAAGAGGAATTTCGCGCCGCTCGAGGATCGCGTTCGCAGCCTGGTCGCGATCGAATCTCAAATCCCAAATATCCTCATCGCGGCGAGGACAAACCTCAATGAAGTCGTTCCCAAACCCTATGTGGAGCTTGCCATCCAGATTGCAAAAGGTTCCGCCGATTTTCTGAAGAAGGATCTCGTTGCCGCCGTCGGCAACCTCAAGGACGAACAGCTTCGCGTCGCCTTTCATGAGGCCAACCGCAAAGCCACAAATGCGCTGAACGATTATGCAGCGTGGCTGGAGCGGGAGAAACTTCCGAAAGCCTCCATGGATTTCGCGTTGGGCGAAGAAAAATTCAGGCGATTCTTGGAGCAGACCGAACTCGTCGATCTTCCTCCGCAAAAAATCCTCGACATTGGAATGGCACAGTTAAAGGCGGAACAGGAAGCGTTCGCCGAAGCGGCAAAAAAGATCGATCCCAACAAGTCGCCGATCGAAGTTTTCAAGCAAATCCAAACCGAACATCCCGCACCGCAAAATCTCATTCCCGATGTGGCCAAAGATCTGGACAAAATTCGCAAATACGTCTCAACCCGTCGTTTGGTCAGCATCCCATCCGATGTTCGAGCAAAGGTGAAGGAGACGCCGCAATATCTCCGGGCCACCTCTTTTGCTTCGATGGACACGCCCGGTCCCTTCGAGAAACGCGCCAACGAGGCGTATTACTACGTCACGCCCACGGAGAACGACTGGCCGGAAAAACAAAAAGAAGAATGGCTCACCGCCTTCAATTATTACACCTCCGATGTCGTCTCGATTCACGAAGCTTATCCTGGTCATTATGTTCAGTTCCTGTGCCTGAACGCATCGCCGGCAAACAAGGTTGAAAAAATCTTTGGCAGCTACGCGTTCGTCGAAGGATGGGCGCATTACTGCGAGAAAATGATGGTCGACGAAGGCTACGGCAGTTCCACCAACTCTACCCCCAGCGAAGACGATGTGAAACGCGCGGCTAAATATCGAATGGCTCAAGCCGACGAAGCACTGCTCCGTCTCTGCCGCTTATGTGTGTCGATCAAGATACACACGCAGAAGATGTCGCTCGACGAGGCAACGAAGTTTTTTCGGGATAATTGTTATTACGAGGAAAAACCGGCGCGCTTGGAAGCGATGCGCGGCACTTTCGATCCCGGTTATCTCAACTATACCCTGGGCAAATTGGAGATTTTGAAATTGCGGGACGATTACAAAGCCCAGCAGGGCGACGATTTCTCACTGCAAAAATTCCACAACGAGCTGCTCAATCACGGTATGCCACCCATTCGTCTCCTTCGCGAAATCATGCTCAAAGACCAGAGCAAATGGGACCAGGTGCTTTGAGCAAGAGTTAAAAAAGGGTTAAAAAAGTTAAAAAGCTACAAAGTTTAGGCGCTAAGCAATCGCTTCCCTTTTAACTCTTTTAACTTCACCAAGGAATCTCTTTCCGATCACGCAAAAATTTTCCAGTCAGCTTCTGGGACGCATCGGCAGCAAGCCACACAATCGTGTCCGCGCCTTCCTCCACAGAGCGGGTAGCGCCCTGGCCGCCCATATCCGTGCGTACCCACCCGGGACAAACGGAATTCACAGCAAATTTCGGCAATGCAGCGGCGAGCTGCGATGTCACGCCGTTGAGTGCGGTTTTCGAGATGCAATAAGCCGGCGACCAACCATCAGCCCCGCCGGTCAATTGCCCGCCGCCACTGGAAACGTTAATCACACGCGGCGCTTTGCTTTTTTTGAGGAAAGGCACGAACGCGCGCGTCACGCGCAGCGCGCCAAGCGTATTTGTCTCGAGCGTCTTTCGCAAGAGCTCGTCGCTGATCTCCAGAATTCCATTGTCTCCGTCAACAATGATCCCCGCGTTATTGACGAGCACATCCAAGTGATCAGCAGCTTTGGCAAACTTGCGCGCGGCAGCCGTGACGCTTGAATTATCTGCGACATCGATCTCCAGAAAGGTCGCTTTCCCGCCTTTCTTCGCGATCTCATCCGCCGCTTTGCGACCGGCGTCCTGATTACGCGCGCCGATGAAGACGTGAAATTCCTTTCCCACGAGCTGACTCGCGACTTCATAGCCAATCCCCTTATTCGCTCCTGTGATTAATACCGTCTTCATGCGCGGCGATTCGCCAACCCTTAATCAACCCGGCCGTCGTCATCCTCGCCTGGCAACAGGTTGCTCAACATTGGCTGTGGATTGGAAGGCAATTCCTCTACGTCGCGCAATTTTTTGGTGATAACTCGGGAACGAACATCGACATCTTCCATCTTCCGCGAAGCTTGATCGATCTTCTCTTTCACTGCCGACAATGCGTCACCGAATTTTCCGAACTCGGTTTTCACCGTCGCCAGCAGATTCCAGACTTCACTTGAACGCCTTTGGATCGCGAGCGTGCGAAAGCCCATTTGCAGACTGTTGAGCAATGCGGCCAGCGTAGTCGGCCCTACGAACGTGACGCGGCAATCGCGCTGAACGTTTTGGACCAAGCCCACACGACGGATTGCTTCCGCGTAAAGACCTTCACTCGGCAGAAATAACAGCGCAAAATCGGTCGTCTTTGGCGGATTGATATACTTCTCGCAAATGTCTTTTGCACAGCGCTTCAATTGCGTCTCCAGAGTTTTCATCGCCGCTTCCACCGATGTCGAATCGCCATTTTCCTGCGCCGTCATCAAGCGCTCGTAATGTTCCATCGGAAATTTGGCGTCGATTGGCAGCCAAACTGGCGCGCCGTTCTCGTCGCCGGGTAACTTGATCGCAAACTCAACGCGCTCATCGGTGTCATCGCGCGTCTTCATGTTCTTAGCGAACTGCTCGGGCGTCAGCATTTCTTCCAACAAGACGCCGAGCTGCCATTCACTCCAACCGCCGCGCGTTTTCACGTTCGTCAGCACGCGTTGCAATCCTCCCACGTCGCTGGCCAATTGCTGCATTGCGCCGAGACCCTTATGTACCTGCTCAAGCCGATCGCTTACCAGCTTGAACGATTCGCCGAGGCGTTTTTCGAGCGTGCCCTGCAATTTCTCATCGACAGTCGCGCGCATTTTGTCGATCTGCTTTGCGTTGTCCTCCTGTAATTGTTTCAAGCGCAGATCGACAGTCGATCGCATGCCTTCGAGAGACCTGGTCAATTCTTCGCGCTGCGCTTTTGCGGCACCCGCACCCTCTTCGCGGCTGCGCGCCATCTCTTCGCGAAGCATCCGCTCGCTTCGCTCCTGGGCGCGTTCGAGTAAGTCGATCTTTCCGCCAATCCCCCCATCCTCAGCTGTACCGCGCCGTCCCAACAGCAACACGATTGCGACAAGCAGGCCCGCTCCAAGCGCGCCGATGACGAGGTAAAGAACGTTCATTTTCTGCGGCAAAATCCCTGAGGTTAACCCCTCAAGAGATTCCTCGACTTCGCTCGGAATGACAAGAGCGACTAAAACCGCAGCTTCACGCCGCCGTACGCGGCTCGGCCGAGCGCGGGAAAACCGAACACCTCTGAATAATGTTCGTTCGCGAGATTGTCGATCCGACCAAAAATCGACACGTGTGGATTTACTTCATACTCGGCCGCAATGTTCACGAAGCTGTAATCTTCAATGTCGAAATTCGGGCCTCCAAAGTTTAGTTCCTCCCGCGCATTTACGAACTTTGCTTCGACCACAGTGCGCAGTTTTTTCCACCAAAGATAGGAAGCGGAAACGTAAACTTCGTTGCGGGGCCGCCGCGGCAAACGCGCGCCTTGTGGTTGTGAAATGTCTTCCGAGGAAGTGTTCTTGGCGTCCAAGTAGGTATAGCTTACCGTGAACAGAAGATTGGTGATCGGTTGCGCGCGCAGTTCGGCTTCTAGCCCTTGGGTTTCTGCCGCGCCGAGATTCAGCGTCTGAAAAAGGCCATTCGACCCAATCGCGTTCGACAGGTCGTTGTGAAAATAGGTCAGGCCGATGTCAACGCGGCTTTGCCAGAGCTCCTGTCTGACCCCGATGTCCCAGCCCAGGTCTCGTTCGGGTTTGAGTCCGAAATTATTCCCGAAAATTTTGTCCTGACTGCTTGGGGGACTGAATCCGGTCGCCACACTGGAATGCAAAATTGTGTTTGTGCGGGCGATCTTGTAACTGCCCGCGCTCCGATAAGTCCAGACACCGCCGAACTGATTGAAGTGATCAAAGCGGCCGCCGACGACAAAGATCAAGTTCTCGATCGGCGTCAGTGTCGCCTGTAAGAATCCGGCGATCTCTTCCGTGTGATCGCTTACAAACGTTGGTTGCGGTCCGAAAATCTGCAGAACAAATGGGCGCTCCTGTCCCGCGTTAACGCGGCTGTAGAAAAAACCCGACGTTAGCGTGAGCCACGACGTTGGACGCAAATCATTTTGATAATCAACTTGCGTACGTTCAAAGAGGGCTCGAGTCGGGCCGACAAAGCCATCTTGGTTCGGATCGTTCAATTGTCGCTCATGATCGTAGCTGAAAATAAATTTGTGGTCCCACCAGTCAGTCGCTTTCCAATCGATGTGAGGGCCAATTAACCAACGCTCCGTAAGAAAGTGATCAATGGGGCGTGGATCGAAGATCGTGTTTGGATTTCCAGTGTCGCTAACTGAGTAAGTAAACAAGCTGCCAATCCGCAATTGCTGGTTCGGCGACCAGCCAACGTCAGTAATCGCAGCAGTGTTACGGTAATTATTGTTTGGGCGGGCGTTATCTGTGTCGAGGCGGCTTGCGCCGACTGAATAATCGAAGTCGCCGATCTTGCCGTCGCTCTCGCCCCATTCGCGGAAGGTGTCATATGATCCGCCTTCGGCGGCGACCATCGCTCCTGGCGCTCCTGTGCCTTGTTTGGTAAAAATCTGGATAACGCCTGCGAGGGCGCGCGGTCCGTACAAGGTACTCTGCGGCCCACGCACGACTTCGATCCTGTCTATATCGTCGATGGTCAGATCGGCGAAATTAAAGGCACCTTGCAAACCCTGATTGATCGGGATGCCATCGAGCAAGACTTGCGTGTGTTCGCTGCGCAATCCGCGAGTAAAAACCGAGGTCAACTGGCCGGCTGTTCCGGTTTGAACAACGGACAGACCAGGCACTTCACGAAGTGCATCACTGACCCGTTCGATTTGTTTTTGCTCGAAATCTTCCGAGTTAATCACGCTCACGCTAGCTGGCGATAGATCGAGCGGTATATCGAAACGCGTTGCAGTAACGACAACTTGCTCGGTCTCCGTTTCAACTGGTGAAGGAGTAGGCGTCGGTTGCTGGCCAAAGCAAACAACTGGCGCGAAGATTAGAAGCGCGGTGAGCCGCATTAGGTAGCGCGCCCGTCTCGGGTGCTGGCGAGCGCGCCTCGCGATCGCGAACTTTCCCTTTCGAATGCGACTGCCCGAGATTATCGCGCTAAGAAAAGACTGCTTCGGCGCGATGCCGAAAGTCCAAGCCGGGCTGGCGATTGCACCCGAGATGGGTGCGCTACCCGGACGAATTCGGCCGAACCAAACTGGACGATTTTCCATAACAAGTTACCTCCAACTCCGAGAGTTGGACTTGTTAGGCCGTGATTATTTCGGGAGTCGCAGACTTCCGCTACAGGGCGCATCGTCCAGCTCTCATTCTTCTTTTTGCGAAGAAGTTTTTTCGCGTGTGGCTTTTATAGCGACGCTCGCCGCGGCGAGCGCGGGGCGGCTGATACAGCCGCTCCCACATCACGAATGAGGTGGACCGGACAAATATTCTGGCTCCTGGCATTCGAAGAAGTTGAGAGTCTTTAGTTGAGAGATGAGAGTCAAAGCCAGGCATGTCCGCCTCACTCAACTCTCAACACTCAACTCTCAACTGGCCTTCACCTTCTCCCCGCCTTCACCCCCGAATGTGGCATCGGCATCCGGCCGATGAATACATGGGCTGGAAGCCCATGCCACTATTCAAGGATTGGCCCAATTGGGAAGTCGTATCCAGTTACAGCAGCGCAACTGCTCCCGATTCGCACGGGATTTCTTGCGCCGATCCACTTTTCCAAGCTCGCAAAGAACTGGATCGAGAAGTAGCGGCTTGCGAGCGCCGCTGCAAGAATTTTTTCGCAGTTATCCGGCTGGCATCGCGACAAACCGCCGGCCAAGTCCATTAATCGAGCCGTCCGCAGCCAGTATTACTTCCTGTTCGGCGAAAGCTTGAAGGATCGCATCGCGTTTCTCCACCGCAGTGATCGCGCTGGCGATGTACCGAAAATAATAGGCCGCGTTCTCTCTGATGACGCGGCGTGACACTTTTTTGAGGTGCGCGCCGATCTCCGCGGCGGTGTGTAATTCTTCCTCATGACTTTGTCGCCACGCTTTCAATGTCTCCGTTTTTGACAGTACCTTGTGTTGAAACTCGTCGCTCACTACCAGCAAACCAGTCGCTTCGATCAAACGGATCGCGCTGCTAAACCAGCACAACGTTTTTTCATCCGTGGATTCATAAGCGAAATCCTCGACGATGATCAATCCACCCTCGACGAGACCAGTCGCTGCGTGTCTTATCGATTCGTCCAGTGGATGAATGTGGTGAAGCGAGCGAATGAACAGGACTGCATCAAAATGGCCGTCACCAAAATCAGGCCATGTAGCAACGCGCGCATCCACGCCGAGCTGACGAGCAGCGGCGACAGAATCACGGTCGCTGTCGATTACGATCACTGCATACCCGTCCTGCGTCAGGCACGCCGCCACCTCGCCCTCCCCACAGCCGACCTCTAAAATCCGATGGCAACCCGGCGGAAGAAATCGCTTGATGAAATCGTACGTGTAGCGCGTTTCGAATCGCATCCTTGTACGCTTTAACTCGCTGCTTGCGCTTCCCGGCTCAAGATTTATCTATCTCTCGCCAATTCTCGTTTTTAAAATTGCATTCTTCTTCCAATTTCATCATCACCGGCGGAGCCGGTTTTATCGGCTCCAATCTCACTTTGGCGTTGCAGGAAAAATTTCCGGAGGCGCGTCTGACCGTAATTGACGATTTCCGGTCTGGTGATTTTAAGAACCTCGCCGGATACCGCGGCGATTTCGTGGCGCAAAACTTGGCAACGTGCGATTGGCCAGACCAATTCGGCGATCAAAAGTTCGATGCCATTTTTCACCTCGCATCAATCACAGACACAACGAATCACGACCAGTTCGAGCAAGTGCACGACAACGTGGAAAGCTTCCGGCGGATTCTGGATTTTTCACGCCCGACGAAAACGCGAGTCATCTATGCTTCTTCCGCGGCGACCTACGGCCCTGCGACCGAGGCTAGTGTGGAATCAAATAGCGCTGCGCCGGCAAACGTTTACGCCTTCTCCAAAGCGATCATGGATAATATCGCCAAGAGAGCAGCCGCCGAGTCGCCGGATTGGATGATCGTTGGCCTGCGTTACTTCAACGTCTATGGACCGCGCGAAGCACACAAGGGTGTGCCCGCCAGCATGGTGTATCATTTGTCGCGGCAAATGAAAGCCGGTCAGCGGCCGCGTATTTTCAAGCATGGTGAGCAGAAACGCGATTTTGTTTACGTGAAAGACGTTGTCGAAGGCAGCATTCGCGCTCTCGATGCGCAAGCGAGTGGAATTTACAATCTCGGCTCGGGCCGGGCGCGATCCTTCAACGAACTGGTCGCCGTTCTGAACAAATGTTTGGGCACCGACTTTCCGCCGGATTACATCGAGAACCCGCACGCGCATTATCAAAACTTCACACAAGCCGATCTCACGAACGCCCGCACCATGCTCGGGTATAAGCCGCAGTTTCCCTTGGAAGAGGGTGTACGCGATTACATGCAATGGTTGTATCCCGGGTAGCGCACGCGTCTCGCGTGCTGGCGAGCGGGTTCCGCGATTGCGAACTTTTCTGGCGCTATACCACCGCTTAAAATTCGCGCACTAGGCAAAGACTGTTTCGGCGCGACGCCGAAACCAACCTGCGCCACGCGTGCGCTACCCCTCCCAAAAAAATTTCGTGGGCCGATCGATTTCCTCGGGCAGACTTTTGTGCACGGGACAATTGAGGGCCGTCTGTTCCAGCACTTCGCGGTGCGGCGAATCGGCCGGAAGCGGAATGTGAACTTCCGACGGAAGCGCAACGATGCGGCGCGGTGCGTCCTTGGACATTTCCTTGTGCACTGACACGGTCATTCCGCGCAGATCGACACCCAGTTCCTGCGCCTTGATTCCCATGGTTGTGCTCATGCACGTAGCCAGAGCTGTAGCGACGAGATCAGTGGGCGAAAACGCTTCACCTTTGCCCTTATTATCGGTCGGCGCGTCTGTGGAAATCTTTGACTGCGACGGACCATGCTCGGCGTTGCAATGCAAATCCCCGGTGTAAATGACGTCAACTTTGACCATGCTGGATTATGCGACGCGATTCACGGCTTGTCATGATAGGAAATGTCGAAATCGAATGACGAACAACGAAGGAAGCTCGAATGACCCAATGACGGAAAGCGATTCGGGCTTCGTCATTCTTTCGTCATTCGTCATTCGTGCTTCGTCATTTCAATTGGCGTTTCCTGAATTTTGTCTGCATGCTTTGCAAGCTCATCGCGAAACACGCGTGTGAGATCAATGTCGTGCATAACGATCATGTCGGTGTCGTGTTTTTTGTAATCGTCGTTTTGCCAGCCTTCATTCCACCAACAGAAACCGATCACGCCTGGCCATCGGCTTGCAAATAGATCTTCGAGCGCCGTCTTCGCCCAGTCTGCTGCATTGACTCGCCGATTGTGCAGATCGCAACCGAACTCAGCAATGATGATTGGCTTGCCGGGTGCGAGTTTCACAAGACGTGGATAAGCCTCGCGCATTTTAAACGCCAAGCTCTCGGTGCTGTCCGTTGTCATAGGCGTGGTGGGTCCATAGGCACTAAGAGCGACCCAGTCGCAATAGTCTTCGCCAGGAAAGTAGTTCTCGAAACGATTCCAATTTTTCTCCGGCTCATCGAGCCAGTTCACGTGCCAAATCCATTGTAAATTATCGGCACCTTCGGCACGCATCAGATCCACAATATGCCGGTACGCTGCGATGTAGCGTGCTGGACCTTCTCCGGGGCCACCGTTCCACTTGCCGTTCCAGCTGAACCAGTCTCCGTTCGGCTCGGTCCCCCACTCGATCAAAATCGCCGAACCAAAATTTTTCGCGTCGCGCGCCCATGCGCGAAGATCGGCGTCGAACTCGTCCGCAATGATCTTTTGGACTGAAAAAAATTTCTCCGAATGCTTCTGATCAACATCCGAGCGAAGCATCAGCCGGACATACGGAATTTTTCTGAGATCACGAATCCAGTTGCACATCTCCGCTGGAAATTTCCGCGACTCAAACCAGTTGTTTGCGAAATAGATCCACGCTGTTTGTTTGCCAACCGCTTGCTCGTACCGCGCCACGTCAATCGGCGTAACATCGTGCTCAGTTGGGTCATGCTCGTCAGTCCCAACCCCGCCCCAATACAAGCCGTGATAGAGTTTGCCGGCGGCCGGGACTGCAACATGAACGTCTTGCGCGTGCAGTGTTGCAGCACAAGTCGCCAGCAGCAGGTGAATTGCCTTCACCGCACAACTGTAAGGCCCACGCTTCGCCTGCCAAATTGGCAACCGAATCCTCCGCCTTATTCGAAACACGTACGATATGAAAAAGAAAATTACGGGAAAAGATCTGACGAAAGAAGCGCCACGCAGTCCACGGGTTCGCGTTGGCGGTTACGCGATTCTTGGACGTACAATCGATAAATGTCGCGCGTTGGTAGCGGGAAATATTGGCGAATATCACTTCGATTGTCCGCTCGATAACATGGTCTTTGGTTTCAAAGGTGTGAAGGGCGACGATTTCAAAGCGCAGATCGAGCAGGGCGCAAGCGACCAGGAAATGGTCGAATGGCTCAACCAGAACGGCGAAAAGAAAACGCCGGAGGAAATCGAACGCTGGGCTGACGAAGTGGAGGCCAGCAGTCTCTACAACCATCCGGAAACGGAAAAGCGCGATTATTTCAGCGAAGAGACTAAGAAGCTCGGTTTAGACCCGTCGAAGACCACAACGTTCGAGTGGCTGGAAATCGACGATAGAGTCTCTCATCAACAACAAGCTGCGTAACAATGCTGTAAGGTGGATCGGCTTCTCCTGAAGACGATGGTAAGCCTCGCCGAAGGCGCAAAATCAAAATCAGGGGACAGAGCAGCACTTATTTACCAACACGTTTAGGAGTCGCCGCGGCGACCGTTCCATCCACGAGCTACGTCTTGATAAGCGGAGGGGGAACGTCTTCGGTTATTCCCGCGTCCAACCCGCGGCGCAGCTTGCTGTGCCGCACACTGTAGAGAAAATAAATTACCAGTCCGATTCCGAGCCACACAACGAACCGAATCCAGGTCATCACAGGCAAACTCAGCATTAGCCCGACGCAAAGGATCACACCAAGAATTGGGAACACGGGAACAAACGGAACGCGAAATGGGCGCGGGCGCTCTGGCGCGACACGGCGCAACACGTTTACACCCAGACAAACCAGAATGAACGCAAAGAGCGTCCCGATATTGGTCAAATCGGCCAGATCACCGATGTTTGTAATCATGGCGACAACGCCCACGACGACACCTGTCCAAATCGTAGTGATATGAGGCGTCCGGAATCGCGGGTGAACCTTCGCGAAATATTGCGGCAGCAATCCATCGCGTGCCATTGCCATGAAGATGCGCGGCTGACCGAGCTGAAAAACTAGAAGCACCGAAGTTGTTCCAGCGAGCGCTCCCGCGCTAACTAGCGCTTGTGCCCACGGCTTGCTGGCAAAGGCGGTCGCAACAGCAGCCGCGTCCCCAGCATAAACGGTATATTTCTTTATTCCCGTCAGAATGACCGACATCAGGACATAGAGCAGAGTGCAGATGATCAAGCTGCCGATGATCCCAATCGGCATATCGCGTTGCGGGTTACGCGTTTCTTCGGCTGTGGTCGAAACGGCGTCGAAGCCGATGAAGGCGAAAAAGACAATCGCCGCCCCGCTCATTACCCCTGCGAAACCGTGAGGCACGAATGGATGCCAATTGGTAGGGTTGACCATGAAGGCGCCGTAAGCGATGACGAAAACGACTACTGCCACTTTGATGATGACAATCCGAGTGTTGGTGCTCGCGCTCTCACGAATTCCGTAAACCAAAAGCGCCGTTACGGCAGCGACGATGAGGAGCGCAGGAAGATTAAAGGCAATCGAGTGACCTGCGATGACTGGCAAGGCGGTGGACGAATAACCTTCCAGAGCCGCGCCGCCCTTAGCGAGCAAAAGGGTGGCTGTCTGGTGATCGTTGACCAACCAGAGCGGAAACTTCAGATGAAAAAGGCTATCGCATAATTGCACGAAATAACCAGACCAACCGACCGCCACCGCCATGTTTCCGACCGCATATTCGAGGATGAGGTCCCACCCAATGATCCACGCAACAATTTCACCCAGTGTCGCGTACGAATAGGTGTAAGCCGAGCCGGACACGGGAATCATCGACGCGAGTTCGGCATAACAAAGCGCGGCAAAGCCGCATGCGATGCCTGCTACAATAAATGAAACGGCAATCGCCGGACCCGCGCCTGCGCGACCAAAGACAATATTTGCGCCGGACAACCACGCCTGAAGAAAGTTAATCACCGGCGTCTCGAGCCGAGATGAAAACACCTGACCGGCTGCCGCGGTTCCGGTCAGCGCGAAAATTCCCGCCCCGATGATTGCACCAATCCCGATCGCGGTTAGATCGAGCGGGCCGAGCGTCCTTTTGAGTTGCCGATCCGGCGCAGCGGCCTCGGCCATGAGAAGGTCCGGGCTTTTGGTCTTGAAAAGGTCAAGTGCCACCGCGTGAGATCGTGTCACTAACGGCTTTGCCCGGTCAATGCAAACTTTACGATGAGGAAACCGCACCGTCGCTAATGCGATGTCATATTTTGTACACGCTTGCTCATTAACGCCTTGAATCAAGGCGTAGACTCGGCGGAAAGGTTTTTGTAATCTGGGGCTTGTATGCCCGATGAACTTGAAAAATTTATCCTGGGTGACACCGCCATCTCCGCAATCGAACAAGCGTCATCGGGTCGGAGGCGATTTTTCGGCCGCCGGAAAATTCAGCGTCCTCCGATTACAGACTGTGAGAATTGTGGAGCACAACTGCAGGGACATTGGTGCGCCAAATGCGGCCAACCGGCAATCGATTATCGGCGCTCCTTCCGGCACGTCATTGCCGATCTACTCAACGAATTCCTGAATTGGGACTCGAAGGTTTTCGCAACGATTGGGCTTCTCCTGGTTCGCCCGTGGAAACTGACGAACCAGTTTCTCGCCGGCCATCGCGTGCGTTACGTGCATCCGCTGCGTCTCTATCTTCTCGCAAGCATCTTGTTTTTCTTTGCAATCAACTACGCGATCAAGTCGGCCCACTTCGAGCCGATAAACCTTTCTCCGGAAAATCGCGCCGAGGCTCGGGATGAATTGCAGCGAGAAAACCTGCCCCCGGAAGTCCGGGCGAAAATCGAAGCTGCGCTTGGCGGCATCGAAGTTCCGCCTGACAAGCGCGCGCGGCTTGAAGAAGAATTGAAGCGCGAAGATCTACCGGCTAAGGCGCGCCGCGAAATCCAAGAACGTTTGCAGCACGGCGATCCTGTGCCGAACGCGCGCACCAAAATAGAAGACGCAATGAAGGATGTGCCGCCGGAATTACGCGCCAGAATTCAGGACGCACTGAAGCGTGCTTCTCCAACGCCGGCTGAGGAACCTCAGCAGTCGGGGCAAACGACGCCAGAACCCAAAGAGAACAATAAGCCACGTGTCGAGTCTCGTTCAGAAAAGAACACATCAACGCCATTCGAAAAATGGATCGAAACGCGAGCAAAGGAAAAGATGGGCGAGCACGGAACAAAGATGGCTCTGTTTATCGCGACGCTCTTTAACAATCTGCCTTACATGATGCTTTGCTGTATCCCCCTCTTTGCCTTTGTCTTGAAGATCCTCTACATCCGCCGCGACATCTTCTACATCGATCATCTGGTGTATGCGCTTCACATCCACACATTCGCTTATACCGGGGTTATGCTAATCGTGCTCGCAACAATCGGACTCAACCACGTCGCTCCAGGTACGATCACAGGTTCGATTATCGCGCTCCTTTGGATCGCGTTCGTAGTCCAAATTTTCTTGTCAATCCGTCGCGTTTATCGCCAGGGTTGGTTTATCAGCATTTTCAAATTCCTTTTTGGCGGATTTGCGTATCTGATCGTCCTGGTATCCGCGCTTGCCGTTACGTTTTTCATCACAGTCGCATTACCATGAGAAAACTGATCTCCTTTGCTTTCGCGTTAGCCAGCTTTTCTGCCACCGCATTTCCTGTCGATCGCCACATTGCTTTCGAACGCAATAACGCCGTTTACATCGCTAATCTTGACGGCACGAACGAGAAAAAGATCGCCGACGGAATTTTTCCTGCGATCTCACCTGATGGAACTCGTGTCGCGTTTAACACCGTCGAAAAAACGAGCGAAACGACTTACGTGCGTCACATGGCGGTGGCAGACGTCGCGACCGGTAAGGTGAACGTGTTTAAGGACGTCCCAAGCGAGAATTCGTATTACCCAAGCTGGACGGCTGACGGTAAACAGATCCTTTTCACTACGCGCCCCCACGAAGTCTGGGAT
>Ga0209268_1000001_pt1 | contig 163413 bp, 158 predicted proteins | sample GraSoiAngelo_143_FD_185900 | JGI IMG/M metagenome (GOLD analysis project Ga0209268, IMG submission 185900) | Grasslands soil microbial communities from the Angelo Coastal Reserve, California, USA - 14_1009_02_30cm (SPAdes) (version 2) | ecosystem: Environmental > Terrestrial > Soil >... | reverse complement strand
ACTCAGCGCGCGCCGCGTCGCCAGCAGGGGACCTTGCCGGCCACGAGCACGGTGCCGCCCGCTAGATCGTCGAGCCCCCCGCGGCGTTCCCACCCTCATGCTCCGCGCCAACGCGGGTTACCCTCGCCGGTGTGACCGTCGACGCTCAGAATTCGCGCTGCCATCTGAGCTAACGGTGCGCCGGCGCGTGACAGGAGAAAGCGGGTAACTACCTAGATTGAACCGAGTGAAACCCCGGGGTATTCCGGAAGCTACCCGTGGGACGCGTTGCAGCCAAAAATTCAAGGGGGGTCGACCAGGCGATCGAGTGAGATCCGTTGCCTCGTACGCGAGTGTCCAAACGTTGAAAGTGACCCGGCCGTGCGCCCGACGCGTCGTTTTGGCGCTCGCGGTTCTCGCGGGGCTCGGAACCGCGCCCGCCGTCGCGCAGGAGGCGAAGGACGTCCTCCGCCCGTGCACGACGACGGATCTCGTCGGGACCTGGGAGGTCATCCGGATCGGCGTGGTCCCCTCGACGCGCGTGGACCGGACCGATCCCCACTTCTACCGCTACCAGCGCTACGTCTTCTCCGCGAACGCCACGATGCGCCACCTCACGTCGAAGACGCGGATCACGCCCGCGCTCCACCGCGCGCTGCTCTCCCGGGCGACGCCGACCACGTGGTCCGTGGACGGCAACGGGCGCCTCGTCACGGAGCGGGAGGGGGCGGCCGATCCCGAGGTGGCGACGTGCGAGGTGCTCACCCGGCCGGTGATCGATCCGCGGGGCGGCGTCGCCTCACCGCCCGGTGACGTCCTGCTCACGCACGCGGACGGCGCCGACCGGCCCGTGATGCGTCGCCAGCTGCGCAGGCTCGGCGGGGCCGGCGACTGACCTCGTCGCGCCTTCCTTCGGTGACTCGGGTGCGCGCGGCGTAGGCGCGGGCACCGTCATCCGCCGCGGCATCTCTCGGGCGGGACGCTCGAGCCCGATCTCCTCGTCGGTGTTCCACAAGGCTGCGTGAGCCGCGGTGAGCGTGTCGCGGAGGGGTTCGTCGTCGGGCGCGGCCTCGATGCCGCGGTTGAGACAGGCGATCGCCCGATAGATCAGCGTGCGGCGCCGCCCGGGCTCCGACTCCTGGACCGCCCGGTCCAGCAGCGTCCGTCCGAGGCGGCGCGCGGTCGCCGCGCGATCTCGAGGCGGCGGGAGATCACGCGTCGTCGGACGCCCGGGCCGGACCGACGGGGCCGCGCTGGGGATGCGCCGCGCCACCCCGCCCAGAGGCGGCGCGTCGCGCGGGCGAGTCGGCCGGACGAGCTTCAGGGTGCCGAGGATGAGGAGACCCGAGGCGACCAGCGTCGTGAGGGCGAGGACGACATCTTCAGCCGACAGCCACTCCACGGGCCTTATTTGACCGCCGGGCGGTCTCCGCACCAAGAAAATTCTCGCTAGAAGTGGATCCGGACCCGGTAGGTGAGCTTGGTGGCGCCGTCCTTCGGAACGGCGATCGTGTAGCGCAACGTGTGGGCCTCGACCTTTTCGTAGGGGTGGCTGGAGGCGAGGACCTCCCAGTCGCCGGGAACCGGCTCGACGACCGTCACCGTCTGGGGCTCCGACTTGTGGTTGCGGAGGGCGATCTCCCACTCGACCTCATAGAGGTTCGAGGCGAGCTTCCGCCAGTCCTTCTGGGTACGGCTGCCGACGAGATCGAACGCGTTGCCCATCTTGATCCTCACGCGCTCGTCCTTCGGGGTGTGATCGATCCAGTCCTCTCCGATGAACTGCTGGCTGCCGGACCGGTCGGCCTTGTAGACGCGGATCTTGCCCTTCGGCAACGGGACGCCGAGCCGGTTCTCCTTGCTGTTCTTGAGCTCGAGGTACACGGCGATCTTCTGGTTCGAGATGGGCATGCCATAGGCGTTGCGGTAGTAGTCCTGCGCGCCGTAATAGATGAGCTGCTTGGCCACGGGAATCTCGTTCGCCGCCAGGAGCGAGAGCTGCTTGGTCTGGTTCTCCTTGATCGTCGTCCGGCCGTCGAGGGTGTAGAGGTGGTACTCGAAGAATCCCTCGGACTGGAACTCGCGGCTCGCGTCGGCGGCCGGGGCCGCCTTCGCGGCGAGCTCCAGAGCCCGCGCGTCCCGTCGCCCATCCCGAGCGCGGTTCAGGTCCCCCGCGACGAGCTTGAGCGCGGCGTCCTTGTAGGTCGCGCCGCTCTCGTTGTCGATCGTGACCCAGCCCGTGAGGTCGGAGAGCGTGTCGGCGGCGTTGAGGACCATCACGTAGTCCGCCTTCCACGTGATGCCTCCGGTGAGATACGACGCCTCGACGCGTTGGGGGCTGGCCGTCTGGTTACGCAGGAGCCAGACGAGCGTCGGCCGGGCGACGAGGTTCTCCGGGAGCGCGGGCAGCACGAGCCGCCCGTACTGGCCCATGTGGATCTGGCCGTTGATCTCGAAGATCGGCCCGTTGGTCGAGAGCAGGGTCGCCTCGTGGTACGTGCCGTCGCCCTGGTAGAGACGGACCTTCTTGCCGACGTACTTGTCCATGAGCTTCTGGCTGGTGAGCAGGTCGTACTCGTAGTTCTGCTCGAGGATCCGGATGGACGCCGGGTCGGTCAGCGACTTGAGGTGGACGGTGGTCGGGTCGATTCGGGCGGCGACCTCCATGAACTGCACCTCCGACGTCCCCGCGGGGAAGCGCGTCTCGCGCACGTCCTTCACGAGGCCGAGGTTGCCGTTGTAGATCGTCACCATCACGTCGCGCTGGTCCTCGCGCGTGACGGCCCGCGGCGTGACCGCGAGGGCGGGCGTCGCCCCAAGGGCCTCGGTGGTGGCACAGAGCACGAGCAGCGTCAGGGCGATCGGTCGCGTTCGCATCGGTCGTTCCTCCTGTCCGGGTGCGGCGTCTGCCCGGTTAGACAGGGGGGGAGAGGGAAAGTTCCCGCGGCGGCGCGAGGCGGTTCCGAGGGCGGCGCTACTCGACGATCTGGAGCGTGACGCGGATCTCTGCGGGAAGCTCGGTGGGCTCGCGCTCCGGCGTCCACGTGCCGAGCGCCGCCAGCTCGCGGTTGACCACGGCCCAGCCGGTGCGGGAGATCGTCAGCTCGATCACCGTCGCCTCGGCCACCGCGCTTCGGGCGACCTCGGCGCCCCCGGCCTTCGCCACGAGCTCCGCCAGGGCCCGGGCCGCCGCCTCGCGGTCCTTCACGACGAGGCGGCCCGACACGTCCGCCGGAGTCGGCTTGGCGCCCTCCTTCGCTGCTTCGCGCGCTGGCGCCGCAGCTCTCGCCGCCGACTCCGCCTTGCGCTCCGCGGCGGGCCCGGGTGCGGGCGCCGTGGCCGGCGCGGCCTTGGCGAGGTCGCGCCGTCGGGCGGCGTCGGCCTCGTCGGCGAGGCTCTTGGCTCGCGCCCCCGGCCTGGCCGGCGGCTCTTGAGGCGGCGGCGCTTCCGTGACCGGCTCGGGACCGGGCGCCTCGACCCGCGCGGTCTCCTGGAGCTCGGGCGTCGTCCGGAAGAGATGGCCCGCCATCACGCCGACGAGCACGGCCGCCGCCGCCCCGAGCGGAAGCTTCACGGCCCAGGGGAGGAAGAGCCCAGCGGCGAGTCGCCGGTACCAGGGCGCAGGGCGCGCCGCCCTGCGCACGCGATCGACGAAGCCTGAAGGCGCGCGCACCGGCTCGACCCTGCGCATGAGGGCGACCGTGTTCCTGAGGAGCCCGAGCTCGCGCCGGCAGTCGACGCACGTCGCGACATGCGCGTCGACGGCGCCGCTCGTGTCCGGGTCGAGCGCCTCGTCCAGCAGGGCCGAAAACAGCTCGCGAGCCTCGTCACAGGTCATGGTAGAAACCGCTCCAGCTTCTCCTTGAGATCCATCCGCGCGCGGTGCAGGCGCGAGCGCACCGTGTTGAGCGGCAGGGCGAGCGCCTCGGCGATTTCCTCGTACGAGAGGCCCTCGAGATCGCGGAGCACGACCACGAGGCGCCGCTCATCGGGGAGCTCGGCGATCGCGCGGTGGAGCGCCGCCTCGAGCTCACTGCGCTCCAACTCGTCAACCGGGGTGGCGCCGCCGCTCGCGAGGCGTGTCAGGGTTTCCTCGCCCTCGTAGACGCGTCGCCGCTCGCCGGAAGCGAGACGGCTGAGACACAGGCGCGAGGTGATCGCGTAGAGCCACGTCGAGAGCCTCGCTTCACCACGGAACTCCGCGACGGCCCGGTGGACTCTCAGAAACACCTCCTGGGCGATCTCCTCCGCCTCGGGGTGGCTTCGCACCATCCGAAGGGCGACCCCGAAGACCCGATGCTGGTAGGTGATCACCAGTTCCTCGAAGGCCCCCGGGTCGCCCCGCCGGAGCCGGTCCACCAGATGGGTCTCATCGCCACCGCGCCCTTCCATCCGGTTAGACCATACCGCCCGCTCCTGGTTCCCCCAAAGCCGTGATTCGGAATCCCACCACGTGCGGAGACCGAGGTGGCCGTGGCACGTCAGCGGACGAGCCCGATCTCGCGCAGGAAGCGCCGCACGCCCGGATGGATGAGCTCGAGGCGCGGCGCGGCGGCGACGGTGTTGGCGGCCGTCGTCTCGCGCGCCTGCGGCAGGCGCCGCGCCAGCGCCTCCTCACCCTGGTGAAGGGCACGGGCGAGGCGATACGCGACGTCGTCACCGAGGGTGGGGCGCGCCATGATGAAGCTCCACGAGCCGACCGACGCGAGCGGCGCGTCGAGCCCCGGGTAGACGCCAGCGGGTACGCTCATCGGCTTGAGAAAGGCGTGCTTCGCCAGGATCCGCTTGATCCCGTTTCCGTCGGGCACGAGAAATCGGGCGCCCGCGGCCCCCGTCGCGACCGCGGTGAAGCCAGGCCAGCCGAGACCGCCGCCCCAGAGCGCCGCGACCCGCCCGTCGAGCACCATACTGGGGCCGTCGCCCGCGCGGTCGAGGTAGACGGCGTGGAAGTCACGCTCCTGATCGAGGCCGAGGCCGTCGAGCACATAGCGGGCGAGGATCACGAGCCCGGAACCCCGCGCGCCAAAGGCGACGGGCTTGCCCCGGAGGTCGGCGATCGCGCGATACGGGCTGTCGGCCCTGACGACGAACATGCCGGGCGTCGAGTACATCGCAAACAGGATCGCTAGCTTCGCCGGTGGCCGGCCGACGCCGGTGAGCGCTTCATGGACGACCTCGCCCTGGACCAGGGCGAGATCAAGCTGCCCCGCCTCGAGGAGCGGCACGTTCTCCGTGCTGCCTTTGGTGTTGCGCGGTTCCACCGAGAGCGAGGGGTCGATCGCGTTGATGGTGTCGGCGACGGCGGCGCCGTAGACGGGGAAGCCGCCGCCTGGCGTCGCGGTCCCCAGGACGACGACGAGTGGGGCCAACACTTCCAGCATGCCCGCTACGCTACCATGGCGCCGGGCTATACTCCCGGCGGGAGGTGGCCGATGACGCGCTCGATGTGGATCGCCGCGCTCCTCCTGGCCGTGCAAGCGTCGACGGCCCGGGGCCAGCCGGCGCAGATCACGATCGCCCCGCCGGCCGAGGCGACGACGATGGATCCCGGCCGCAGCACGCAGGTGCTGACCGTCAACTACTTCGTGAACCTGTACGACACGCTGACGCGGTGGGACGGCGCGCTCCGGCTGCAGCCCGGGCTCGCGACGTCCTGGCGGAACGTGAGCGACACGACCTGGGAGTTCACGCTCCGCCAGGGGGTGAAGTTCCACGACGGCGCGCCGTTCACGGCGGAGGACGTCAAGGCGACGCTCGAGCGCAACCTCGTTCCCGGCAAGACGGTCGTCCAGGCGGGGTTCGCGACGATCGAGTCCGTTCACGTCGTTACCCCGACGACCGTCCGCATCGTGACGAAGAAGCCGGACCCGCTGCTCCTCGTGCGCGTGGCGCAGATGGGCGCACAGATCCTCCCGGCGCGCCTCACGACCGACGAGGGCGTGAAGGAGCTGGCGCGACGGCCGGTGGGCACGGGTGCGTACCGGCTCGTCGAGTGGGTGAAGGACGAGCGGCTCGTGATGGAAGCCAACCGCGATTGGTGGGGCTGGGAGGGCAGGCCGCCGGCGATCGAGCGCGTCGTCTGGAAGCCGATTCCCGACGACTTCCCCCGCATCGTGGCGCTCGAGAAGGGCGAGGCCGACATCATCACCAACGTGCCGCCCGACCGCATGAAGGCGCTCGCCGAGGGCCCGAGCACGAAGATCCTCTCGACCCCCGCGACGCGGACCGTCACCTTCTGGATCAACGCCACCCAGCCGCCACTCTCCGACTCGCGCGTTCGGCAGGCGCTTCACTACGCCCTCGACGTCAATGCCCTCATCAAGAACCTGTACGCCGGAATGGGCAAACCCATGAGCGGCGGGCTCGCCGACACGGACTTCGGCTACAACCCCGGCCTCAAGCCGTCTCCCTACGACCCGGTCAGGGCGAAGCAGCTCCTCGCCCAGGCGGGGCGCGCCGGGGGCATCGACGTGACCCTCTACGCGGGCAGCGGAACCATGGTGAACGACAAGTTTCTGCTCGAGGCGATCGCCGACATGTGGGCGAAGGCGGGCATCCGCGCGCGGGTCGAGATGATGGAGATGGGCGCGCGCCAGCGGATGAACAACGAGCGCACGCTGCCGACCAACAGCCTGCTGCTCATCAATCCGCAGTCCACCCTCCTCGACGCCGACGGCTCGCTCTGGCGTCTGTTCCACCCGAACGGCTTCGGCGGCAAGTACTGGGCCGGCAACCAGCCGGGCCAGCGCTTCCACGAGCTCATGGAGCAGGCGCGCTACTCGCTCGACCCGGCCAAGCGCAAGCGACTCTACGCCGAGGCGACGGGGATCGTCCACGAGGAGAAGCCCTGGCTCGAGCTGTTCCAGGAGGTCGTGGTCTACGGTGTGGCGAAGCGTCTCACGTTCAAGGCGCGCCCCGACTACCGGCTGATCGTGTCGGAGATGACCGTCAGCCGGTAGCGTGCGCTCAGAAATTAGGTGATCCACCGTGGGAAGTCGCGCGCGAATCGCGCCAGGGTGAGCGGGAGGATGCGGCCGTCGCGTCGCGCCGCCGCGCGGTCGGCCGCGGTGTTGTACCCCCAGGTGGCGAGGAAGAGCCGCACCCCGGCGAGCCCGGGCTCGCGCGCGACGTCCTGGAGGGTGCGAAGGCGGTCTTCGACGAACCAGACGCGCGCGGCGTCGCCGCCGGCGATCAGCTCGAGGAGGATCGTCCGCTTGGGCCGCCGCGCCTCCTTGCCGCAGACGTCGGCGGCGCCGAGCGTCAGGCCCTGCCGCGCGAGCAGCATCCGCGCGAACCGCCCCTCCTTCGTGGTGAGGACGACGACGCGGACCGGCCCGCCGGCGAGCCCGCGCAACCGCTCGATCACGCCGGGGTAGAAGCCGTGGCTCGCGAGCCAGCCGGCCTCGTCCTCTCCGATCCACTCTTCACGCACGCGGTCGAGCTCGGCCGCGACCGGCTCGCGCGCGCCGCCGAGGTCGGTGAGCCACGCGTCGGGGCGCCAGTCCCGCGCGAGCGACGCCGGGGACGCCCCCGCGCGCAGCGCGTGGATCAGCACCGGCATCTCCCAGCCGCTCTCCACGAGCGGGCGGAGCCGCGCGAACCGCTCGACGAGACCTCGCGGTGGCGCCGGCGGCGTACCCGGACGGAGCCGTCGATAGGTGCGCCAGGCGGACTCGAAGTATTCGCGGATCCCGTCGCAGAGCACGCCGTCGAAGTCGAGCGCGAGGATCGCGGGCCCGCCCACGACCGCGGACTCTAGTGTAAAGTGGCTCCATGCGCAACGCGTGTGCCCTCGTCGTCGCGGGCCTCGTCCTCGCGGCTCCGTCCGCCGCGCCGGCGGCGACGCTGGACCAGGTCGTCCGCGACCTCGAAGAGGCGTACAGCCGCATGCTCGACCTCCGCGCCGAGTTCACGCAGACGGCGTTCAACAAGAGCCTCAATCAGACCATCCCGGCGGAGGGCACGGTCTATCTCAAGAAGGGCGGCAAGCTCCGCTGGGAGTACAAGGAGCCGACGCCCCAGGCGATCGTCTCCGACGGCAAGAAGCTCTGGGTCTACACGCCCGCGCTGAACCAGGTCAACGTCGGCGACGCCCCCGAGGCCCTGGCGGGTCCCGCGGGCAGCTTCCTCGCGGGCCTCGGGCGCCTGCGCGCCGAGTTCAGCGTCCGCTTCCTGAACCCGGCCCGACCTCAAGATATCGACGGCCACTGGGTGCTCGACCTCACGCCCAAGCAACCGCTGCCGACGCTCGCGCGGCTCGTCCTCGTCGTGGACGCGGAGACGTGGGAGGTTCGGCAGGCGGTCGTGTACGATGCGTTCGAGAACACGGTGACGATGCGCTTCACCAAGGTCGCGATCAACTCGAGCCTGCCCGATGGGCTCTTCACGTTCGTGGCCCCGAAGGGGGTCGCCACCGTGCCGCTGCGCTGAGGGGGAAGCCCGGATGCCCGCCGAGAACTCGTTCGACATCGCGTGCAAGATCGATCCGCAGGAGGTCACGAACGCCCTCGACCAGGCGCGGCGCGAGATCGAGACGCGCTACGACCTCAAGGGCTCGAAGAACGAGCTGCGGCTCGAGGCGAACGAGATCGTCGTGCTCGCGGCCGACGACATGAAGCTCAAGGCGGTCGTCGACATCCTCCAGTCGCGCCTGCACAAGCGCGGCGTGCCGCTCAAGGCGCTCACGTACGGCAAGGTCGAGGAGGCCTCGGGCGGGGTGCTCCGGCAGAAGATCGCGCTCCAGCAGGGGATCCCGATCGAAAAGGCGCGAGAGATCGTCCGCCTCATCAAGGACACGAAGCTCAAGGTGCAGGCCGCGATCCAGGAGGACCACGTCCGCGTCTCCGGCAAGAACCGCGACGACCTCCAGACGATCATCGCGCGGCTCAAAGAGCGAGACTTCGGCATCGCGATCCAGTTCACGAACTACCGCAGCGTCTGATCTGCTCCGCTCCGATCCGCTACGCCTTGACAGATCGCGGTCTGTCTGCACACATGGTTTCTGACTCGAGAGCGGCGTATCGGGGATTTCCCCGAGTTCGTCTTGAGGGCCACACGATGCTCGCACCACCGCTCTCGGGTGAGAACGCCGTCGATGGTCGCTGCGAGGAAGGAGGAGCGCGATGCGAGGACTCGTGGGTGCTCTCGGAGGAGTCGTTCTCGTCGGTCTCGGCGTGGTACCCGGGTGGGCCGGCACGGTCGCTCCGCTCAGAGTGATCTCGGCCGGAAGTCCATTCGCTCCCGGCTGCGAGGTGACCCCGCAGCCGAACTCGACCAACTACCAGAATGCCGAGGTCGAGCCCTGGGTGGAGATGAACCCGACCGACTCGAGGAACATGATCGCCGTGTGGCAGCAGGACCGCTGGTCGAACGGCGGAGCGCACGGCCTCGTCACGGTCTTCACCAAGGACGGCGGCGCAGCCTGGGCGACCCGGACGCCGCACTTCAGCCGCTGCGCGGGCGGCACCGCCGCCAACGGCGGCGACTACGATCGCGCGTCCGATCCGTGGGTCACGTTCGCGCCGAATGGCGATGCCTACCAGATCAGCCTCTCCGTCAACCTGTTTGAGAACTTCGTCACCGCGATCCTGGTGAGCAAATCGACCGATGGCGGCGACCACTGGAGCGAGCCCGTCACGCTCATCCGTGACACAGACCCGCGCTTCTTCAACGACAAAGAGACCATCACCGCCGACCCGACCGACGCTCGCTTCGTGTACGCGGTCTGGGACCGCGTCAACGTCCCGCCGGGGGACGTGAATAGGTTCCTGGTGGGAAACCTCGAGCACAAGCGGGATCGCGGCTTCACGGGGCCGGCCATGTTCTCCCGCACGACCGACGGGGGACACACGTGGGAGCCGCCGCGTATCATCTACAACCCCGGAGCCAACAATCAGACGCTCGGCAACCAGATCGCGGTGCTCCCGGACGGGACGCTGGTGAACTTCTTCACCGAGTTCCTGTCGTTCAAGAACAGCGACGGGGGAACCCAGAACGACGTCAATCTTTCGCTCATCCGGTCGACCGACAAGGGCGCCACCTGGAGTCACGGCCAGCCGATCCGTGCGGCCAAGGAGATCTTCCAGGGCGCGCTCGATCCGGACACGGGCAGGCCGATTCGAGCCGAGGGCGTCATCGCCGACGTCGCCGTCAATCGGACCAACGGGCACCTCTATGCTGTCTGGCAGGACCTCCGCTTCCGCGGTGTCGACGAGGTCGCCTTCGCCAGGTCGACGGACGGCGGCCTGACCTGGTCGGCGCCGATCCGGGTCAACCAGACGCCCGCCAGCACGAATCCGCTGAATCAACAGGCGTTCGTGCCGACGGTGCACGTCGCCGATGACGGCACCATCGGAGTCACCTACTACGACTTCCGGTTCAACGACACGAACCCCGGCGCCCGGACGGATTACTGGATCGTTCGGTGTAAGCCCTCGGGTGCCGTGACGTGCGCCAGGCAGGCCGACTGGACGGACGAGACCCGGCTCACGCTCACGTCGTTCGACATCGAACAGGCGCCGGCAGCGCGAGGCCCCTTCGGGTTCTTCGTCGGTGACTACGAGGGGCTGACGAACGTCGGAGACGACCTGGTGCCGGTCTTCGTCGTGGTGAACGACGGGCACCCCGAGAATCGGACCGACGTGATCGAGACGACGGTCGGGCCCTAGGCCCCGCGCAACCCTTTCCTGGGGGTGGCTCGGAGGGGGCCGTGGCGCCCTGCGGGCGCGCCTGTGACATCGGCCCCCTCCGAGGAGCCAGGGTATACTGATGTGCCCGACATGAAGGTCCATCTCACGACCCTCGGCTGTCCGAAGAATCAGGTCGACTCCGAGCTGATGCTCGGGATGCTCACCGAAGCCGGCTTTCCCCTGGCCGCCCGGCCCGAGGACGCCGAGTGCCTCATCGTCAACACGTGCGCCTTCATCGACCGCGCGCGCGAGGAGTCGGTCGCGACGATCCTCGAGCTGGCGAGGCTCAAGGAGACGGGCCGCTGCCGTGCGCTCATCGTCACGGGCTGCCTCACCCAGCGCTACGGCGGCGAGATCCTCCGGGAGATGCCCGAGGTGGACGGGATCCTCGGCACCTCGAACCTCACGCGCATCGTGGATCTCGTCCGCCAGGCGGCGAACCGCCACGACTGGGCGACCTCGGCGCCGCCGGGCTACCTCTACGACGCCACGACGCCGCGCCTCCTCTCGGCGACGGTGCCGTACGCCTACGTGAAGATCGCCGAGGGGTGCGACATGGGCTGCACCTTCTGCGCGATTCCCCAGTTCCGCGGCCGCCACCGGAGCCGCCCTCGCGCGGACATTGTGCGGGAGGTCGAGGCGCTCGCCGCGCGTGGCGTGCAGGAGGCGATCCTGGTCTCGCAAGACACGCTGGCGTACGGTCGCGACCTGCCGAACGGCGGCGACATCGGCGACCTGCTCCTGGCGCTCGGCGAGACGCGCATGCCCTGGATCCGTCCCATGTACCTCCACCCCGCGCACGTCAGCGACCGGCTCATCGCCAAGTGGCAGTGCGCGCGCATCGTCCCCTACCTCGACATGCCCGTGCAGCACGGGGACGACGGAATTCTGAGATCCATGCGCCGCGCCGTCACCGCCAGACGCATGACGGAGGTCGTCGCCGCGTTCCGCGACGCGATCCCGGACCTCGCCGTCCGCACGACGGTGCTGGTCGGCTTCCCGGGCGAATCGGAGGCGGCGTTCCAGCATCTCCTCGAGTTCCTCGACGCGGTGCGCTTCGACCGGCTCGGCGTCTTCACCTACTCGCCGGAGGAAGGCACGCCGTCGCCCGGGTTTCCCGACCAGGTGGACGCCGAGGTGGCGGCCGAGCGCGCGGCGATTGTCCAGGACCTCCAAGACCGGATCGTGTGGGAGGAGAACGCGAAGCTCGTGGGGACGGTCACGGACGTGCTCGTCGACGGCCCGAGCGAGGATCCGGCGTTCGCGTTCGAGGGCCGCACCGCCGGTCAGGCGCCCGAGATCGACGGCGTGGTCTATCTCCGCGGCCGGTTCGAGCCCGGCCGGTTCGCGCGCGCGTCCATCGTCGAGGTCGAGGGACACGAGCTGGTCGGCGAGCGCGCCTAGCCGCGTCGCCGCGGCGGACCGCGTCGCGCTGATCGTCGCCACGGCCGGCGGTACGGGGTGGATCCCCGTCGCGCCCGGCACCGTCGCCAGCGCCCTCACCGCGCTCATCCTCTGGCAGGTACCCTTCTCCCGCGCCGGCCTGCTCGTCTTCTTCCTGATCGTCAGCACGGTCGGGATCTGGGCGGCGCATCGGGCCGAGCGTGTCCTCGGACGGAAAGATCCACCAGCGATCGTCATCGACGAGGTGGCGGGGATGACGCTCGCGGTCCTCGCGTTCCCGCTCACGCTCTCCACCCTCGCCGTCGGGTTCCTGCTCTTCCGGCTCTTCGACGTCACCAAGCCGTTTCCGGCTCGCGCGAGCGAGCGCGCGCCGGGAGGCCTCGGCGTCATGGTCGACGACCTGATCGCGGGGCTCTACGCGGCCATCGTCCTCGGGCTCCTCAGGACCATGACCCGCTGGCCGTGACCGCCGTCGCCCGGGTCGTGACGGTCGGCGTGGTACCCGGCGCGGCGCTCCCCGACCCGGAGGGCGCCGCCGTCGCCGCGGCGCTCGCGGAGGCGGGCGTGCCGGTGTCGAGCCGCGTCGTCCTCGACGAGGACGAGGCGGCGCTCGAGCGGGCGCTCACCACGGACGACGGGCTCACGGTCGTGATCACGAGTGGCGGCGGGTCGGCGGGCGACGTGGTGCGCCACGTCCTCTCGCGCGCGGTGGGCGCGCGGCTCGTCCTGAGCGAGCGGTTTCTCGCCGCGCTGGAGGAGCGCTACCGGCGCCTCGACCGGCCGGTGCCGCGCCGGGCCGAACGCCTCGCCCTCCTGCCGCAGGGCGCCTCCACCTGGCCCGTCGACGGAGGCGAGCCGGGCTGGGCGCTCGAGAGCGGCGCGCGGGCGTTTGCGGTCCTCGCGAAGGACGCCGGCCTCCCCGCGGCCCTCGCCGAGCACCTCGTGCCCTTCGCCCGCTCCCGCTTCGCGGGGCGCGGCGTCGTCCTGGTGCGGATGCTCCGCGCCGCGGGCGTCACGCTCGGCGAGGTCGAGGATCGCCTGGCGGAGTGGCTCGGGACGGCCGAGCGCCGAGCCGTCGACCTCGCCGTGCTTCCGGGCGACGGCGAGGTGTGGGTGCGGCTCCGCGCGCGCGGAGCGACGCCCGCCGAGGCGGCGAGCGCCTTGAGCCGCGCCGAGTCGCCGGTCCTCGAGGCGCTGGGCGACGACTGCTACGGCCGCGACGCGGAGTCGCTCGAGCTCGTCGTCGGCCGGCTCCTGCTCGAGCGCCGCCTGACGCTCGCGGTCGCCGAATCGTGCACGGGCGGGCTCCTCGGCCACCGGCTCACGAACGTCGCCGGGTCGTCCGCGTACTTCGAGCGCGGTGTGCTCGTCTACTCGAACCGCGCGAAGGAGGAGTTGCTCGGCGTACCGGCGGAGATCCTGCGCGACCACGGCGCGGTGAGCGCGCCGTGCGCCGAGGCGATGGTGCGCGGCGTCTGTGCGCGCGCCGGGACGCCCTGCGGCCTCGCGATCACCGGGATCGCCGGCCCCGACGGCGGCACGGCCGCGAAACCGGTCGGCACGGTGTTCGTCGCGCTCGCAGTCCCGGGAGGGGTGTCGAGCCGCCACTTCCGCTTCGTCGGCGACCGGGCGTCGGTGAAGTGGCAGTCGACGCAGGCCGCCTTTGACATGCTTCGGCGCGCGCTGAGCGGACGGACGTGAGGGCTCCCATCACCGCCGTGGCGGACGTCGAGGTGCGGGCCTTCGTCGCGATCCGGCTCGATGAGGCGGTCCGGGCCGCGCTCGGCGCCGCCATCGAAGGGCTCCGCCGCGTGGCGCGGGACGTCGCCTGGGTCGTCCCCGACAACCTCCACCTCACGCTGAAGTTCCTCGGCCAGGTCCGCGCGGCGCGGACACCCGAGCTCGTCGCCGCGCTCACCCGGGCGGCGTCGGGGCTCGCCGCGTTCGAGGCGAACGTCGCGGGGCTCGGCGCGTTTCCGACGCCGACGCGCGCGCGTGTGATCTGGGCGGGCGTGGGGCACGGGACGGACGCGCTGGTCCTCCTGGCGAGCCGCGTGGACGAGGCGCTCGTCGCGCTCGGGTTCGAGCGCGAGCCGCGCCCGTTCTCGCCGCACGTCACCCTGGGCCGCGTGCGCACGCCGCGACGCGATCTCGCCCTGGCCGAGGCCTTGCGGGCCGGGGACGCACAAAAGTTCGGGCGGCTCGTCGTCGAGCGCGTGGCGCTGATGCGGAGCGACCTCGCGCCACGCGGCGCGCGCTACACGGAGGTCGCCGCCGCGAAGCTCGCGTGATGCCGGCCCGTCGCCATTCGTGGACATTGACGGGACCCTCGCGCGACTCCTAGAATGTTCGCAGCGACAGAATGCTCGCAACATCCTTGAGCAAGGAGACGCGCATGGCGGAAGCGAAGAACGACCGGCGCCAGGCCCTGGAGCTAGCGATCGCGCAGATCGAGCGGCAGTTCGGCAAGGGCTCCATCATGCGCCTGGGCGCTGGCGGGCCCCTGGAGGAGATCGCGGTCATCCCGACGGGCGCCCTGTCGCTCGACCTGGCGCTCGGCATCGGCGGCTTGCCGCGCGGCCGCGTCACGGAGATCTACGGGCCGGAGTCCTCGGGCAAGACCACGCTCGCGCTGCACGTCATCGCCGAGGCCCAGCGCCTGGGCGGCATCGCGGCGTTCATCGACGCCGAGCACGCGCTCGACCCCATCTACGCGAAGAAGCTCGGCGTGAACACCGACGAGCTCCTGATCTCGCAACCGGACACGGGCGAGCAGGCGCTCGAGATCGCCGAGACGCTCGTGCGCTCCAACTCGGTGGACGTGATCGTCGTGGACTCCGTCGCCGCGCTCGTGCCCCGCGCCGAGCTCGACGGCGACATGGGCGACTCGCTCCCGGGGCTCCAGGCGCGTCTCATGTCGCAAGCGCTCCGCAAGCTCACCGCGGCCATCTCGCGCTCGGGCGCCATCCTCATCTTCATCAACCAGATCCGCGAGAAGATAGGCGTAATGTTCGGGTGTTTCCACTACAACACCCGCGTGCGCTTGGCCGACGGCACGAGCATGAAGATCGGCAGGATCGTCAACCACCGTCTGCCGCTCCAGGTCCTCTCGTGGGACCCGGACACGGGGAAGATCGAACCGCGACGGATCACGAACTGGTTCGACAACGGGCGCACCGACCATTTCATCCAGTTTGAGGTGCAAGGTGGCCGATCAGGACGGCGCCACTTCGCGGCGACAGAAAACCACGTCATCCTCGCACCGCGAGGATGCGTTCGAGCGGGAGACCTCGAGATCGGTGACGAAGTGCTGGTCGTGGTCAAGGATTACCGGCTGACCGACGATCAGTGGCAGGTGCTTCTCGGCGGAAGCTTCGGCGACGGCTCGCTCCGGAGGGTGGGTACCCACTCTACGCACTTCAGGGTTGGACACGGAGCCGAGCAGAAGGACTATCTCGAGTGGAAGCACGGGATGCTGGCGCCGTTCGCCGGACCAATCAGGCGCACCGGCAACGGATTCGGCTTCGACACGCTCGCAATGCCGACACTCGGTGATCTGTGCGCCGAGTACTACGGCGATGTCGGACGGCTCGCGTCGAGTTCTGTGCTCGACCGCCTGGACCTGCGTGGAATCGCGGTATGGTATGGCGACGACGGCTCCTTCGCCGGTTCGTACGCCCGGTGGGGCAAGGGCAAGGCCGTCCTCTACAACAAGGCCCTCACCGGTGACTCGCGCCAGCGGGTTATGGAGGTATTCGAGCGGCTCGGCGTCGGGCGGCCACGTGACGACAGCCGAGGCTTCTGGTTCGATTCGGAGCAGACCGCACGTCTGCATGTCCTGATCGCGCCCTACGTTCACCCGTCGCTTGACTACAAGCTCCACCCGAGCCAGCGGGGGCGGTTTTCCTGGCACCCGTCGGTAGAGGCCGAGAGTCTCGTCGATCGGGAGTATCTGCGGACAGCGCCGGCACGCATATTGAGAAAGTACGTCAAGCCGGCGACCCACACGAACCATCGCTATGACCTGGAAGTCGACGGCCATCACACCTACCTGGTCGACGGCGTCGTCGTCCACAACTCGCCCGAGACGCAGCCGGGCGGGCGCGCGCTCAAGTTCTACGCGTCGATCCGCATGGACATCCGGCGGCTGGACGCGATCAAGCAGGGGACCGAGTCGCTCGGCGTGCGGACCAAGGTGAAGGTCGTCAAGAACAAGCTGGCGCCGCCCCACCGCGAGGCCGAGTTCGACATGATCTACGGCGAGGGGATCTCGAAGGCGGGCACGGTGCTCGACGCGGGCGTCGAGCAGTCCATAATCGAAAAGTCCGGGACCTGGTACACTTATAAGAACGAGCGTATCGGGCAGGGGCGCGAGAACGCGAAGAAGTGGCTCCAGGAGAACCCGGCGACGCTCGCCGACCTCGAGGCCAAGATCCGGGACGCCCTCGGGCTGCGTCCGGCCGCCTTGAGCAAATAGGAGTCAGCGATGCCGATCGACTTCGAGAGGCTCCTCGTGACCGGCGTCGAACGAGGCGCATCGGACTTCCACCTCAAAGCGGGCGCGCCACCGATCCTCCGCATCCACGGGCGCCTGATGCCGCAGGGCGATTTCGGGGTCATCACGGCGGAGGACATGGACGGGCTGGCCCGCAAGATGCTCGCGGAGCGCTGGTACAACCAGCTCCGCGACGGCAAGGAGATCGACTCCGCGTACTCCGTCCCGAACTTCGGACGTTTCCGCGTCAACATGTTCCTGGCGCTCGGCGCCGTGCGGGCGGTGTTCCGGGCGATCCCGGCGAAGAAGCCGCGGTTCGACGAGCTCGGCCTGCCGCCTGTCCTCGAGCACCTCGCGATGGAGCGCCGCGGGCTCGTCCTCTGCACCGGCATCACCGGCTCCGGCAAGTCGACCACGCTCGCGGCGATGATCGACTTCATCAACCGCAACCGGAACGACCACATCATCACGATCGAGGACCCGATCGAGTTCACCCACGAGGACATCAACTGCGTCGTCAGCCAGCGCGAGATCGGCCACGACTCGGCCAGCTTCGCCATCGCGCTCCGCGCCGCCCTGCGCGAGGACCCCGACGTCATCCTCGTGGGCGAGATGCGCGACCCGGAGACGATGTCCGTGGCGCTCCACGCGGCGGAGACCGGCCACCTGGTCTTCTCGACCCTCCACACGCTGAACGCGGGGGAGACCGTCAATCGGATCATCGGCACCTTCCCGCCCCATCAGGAGCAGCAGATCCGGGACCAGCTCGCGGCCGTCATCCAGGGCGTCATCTCGCAGCGGTTGATCCCGAGGATCGGTGGCGAGGGGCGCGTGCCCGCGGTCGAGGTGATGATCGGCACCGGAATGATCCGCGACTGTATCCGCGAGGCCAAGCGGACGCCCGAGATTCCCGCGGCCATCGCGCAAGGCCAGTCGCAGTACGGCATGCAGACCTTCGACCAGTGTCTGCTCCGGCTCTACCGCGAGGGCCTCGTCTCCTACGAGACGGCGCGCGAGGCGGCGTCGAGCCCGGACGATTTCGACCTCAAGGTCCGTGGCATCTTCTCCACGGGCGAGCAGTCGTTCGAGCAGAAGAAGGACGAGAAGCCACCCGACATGGTGCCTCGGGCCGGCGCGGCGGGCGCCAGCCCCTTCTTCAGACGATCGTAGCGGCAAAGCGCCTGGTCGACGCCGCGGCCGCGCACCGCGCGGCGGCCGATCTCCTCTCGCGGCGGGCCTGGACTCGCCGCGAGCTCACCCGGCGCCTGGAGCGCCGCGGCGCTGCTCCGTCCGTGGCCGCTCAGGTGGTCGCCGACCTCGCCGGGCGCGGCTACCTGGACGACGCCGCCTTCGCGCGCCAGTGGGTGGAAGCTCGGGCGGCCCGGGGCTACGGTCCGGCGCGCCTCCGCGCCGAGCTCCGCGCGCGCGGCGTCGCGCGGTCGCTCATCGACGCGGCGCTGCCTGCCGTCACCCCCGAGGGAGAGCTCGCCCGGGCGCGGGCGGTGGCGCGCCGGCGCCTGCCGGCGCTCGGCCGGGGCGATCCCGTCCGCGTCGCCGTCCGCCTGCGCGACTTCCTCCTGCGCCGTGGGTACTCCGCGGCGGTCGTCGCCCGGGTCTTGCGCGAGTCCACGGGGCACTCCGTCGAGGACTGAGCGGAGTACAATGGGCCTTCCGATGACCGGCAGCGCGATCCGCGAGAAGTTCCTGGCCTATTTCGAGCGTCACGGTCACACACGCGTGCGGTCCTCACCCCTCGTCCCCGGCACCGACCCGACGCTCCTCTTCACGAACTCGGGCATGGTGCAGTTCAAGGCCGTCTTCCTCGGTGAGGAGCGGCGCGACGACGTGCGCGCGACCACCTGTCAGAAATGCGTCCGCGCGGGCGGCAAGCACAACGACCTCGAGAACGTGGGCCGGACCGCGCGTCACCACACGTTCTTCGAGATGCTCGGGAACTTCTCGTTCGGCGACTACTTCAAGGCGGAGGCGATCGCCTTCGCCTGGGAGTTCCTCACGCGTGACCTCGGGCTCGACCGGCGGCGCCTCGCGGCGACCGTCTTCACCGACGACGACGACGCGTACGCGCTCTGGAAAAAGGTCGCGGGCCTGACAGACGACCGGATCCTGCGTCTGGGCGAGGAGGACAACTTCTGGGCGATGGGCGACCACGGCCCATGCGGTCCGTGCTCGGAGGTTCACTTCCATCAGGGCGACCACCTCCCCTGCGCGGAGGTCGCGGCCGGGCGCGCCTGTCTCGGGCCCGCGTGCGAGTGCGACCGCTGGCTCGAGATCTGGAACCTCGTCTTCATGCAGTTCGACCGGAACGCGGAGGGGCAGCTCGTCCGGCTGCCCAAGCCCTCGATCGACACCGGGATGGGGCTCGAGCGCGTCGCCGCGGTCATGCAGAACAAGAAGTCGGACTACGACACCGACCTGTTCGCGCCCCTCATCGAGCGTGTCGCCGCGCTCTCCGACAAAGCGTACCGGGCCCGCGAAGAGCATGACGTCTCGATGCAGGTGATCGCCGACCACGCGCGCGCGGCCACGTTCCTGATCGCGGACGGCGTGACGCCGTCGAACGAGTGGCGCGGCTACGTGCTCCGGCGCATCATGCGTCGTGCCATGCGGCACGGCCGCCTGCTCGGGCTCACCGAGCCATTCCTCTGGCGGACCGTGGACTGGGTGGTCGGGCTCATGCGCGACGCCTACCCGGAGCTCACGACCGAGCGGGCCCGGGTCGAGGAGACCGTGCGGACCGAGGAGGAGCGCTTCGCGGAGACCCTCGACCTTGGCATGCGACTGATCGAGGAGTACGACGAGGCGCAGCGGCGCGAGCGGCCTCCGAGCGTCACGAGCCCGCGCACGCTCAGCGGGGAATTCCTCTTCAGGCTGTACGACACCTACGGATTCCCCAGGGACCTGGCCGAGGAAATCTTCAGGGACAAGGGGTGGCTCGTCACCGACGAGACCCACGCCGCGTATGAGGCCGAGATGGCGGCGCAGCGCGAGCGCGCGCGGGCGGGCGCGGCGTTCGGGACGGGCGAGGATGCCGAGGCGGCGTCGGTCTACGCGCGCCTCGCCGCCGAGGTCCCGCGCGTCGAGTTCGTCGGCTATGACACGCTCGCGGCGCCCGCGCGCATCCTGGCGCTCGTCGACGCGACCGAGGGCAGGCTCTCGCGCGTGCGCGAGGCGACGGCAGGCGCCGAGGTCGAGATGATCCTCGACCGGACACCCGCGTATGCGGAGTCGGGCGGCCAGGTCGGCGACACGGGGACGATCGCCGGGCGCGCCGGCCGCGGCCAGCTCCTCGACACGTACTATCGCGGCCCGAAGCTCATCGTCCACCGCGTACGCGTCGTGCAGGGCGGCTTCCACGAGGGGGAGGATGTCGCGGTGAGCGTCGAGACGCCGCGGCGGCAGGGGCTGCGCCAGCACCACACGGGCACGCACCTGCTGCACGCCGCGCTCCGCCGCGTGCTCGGCACCCATGTGGCGCAAGCCGGCTCGCTGGTCGCCTCCGACCATCTGCGCTTCGACTTCTCGCACGGTGCCCAGGTGAAGGACCGCGAGCTCTCCCAGATCGAGGAGCTGGTGAACGAGCAGGTCCAGGCCAACGTCGAGGTGGCTCGGATGGAGATGGACCTCGATGAGGCGCTCCGGATGGGCGCCCTGGCGCTCTTCGGCGAGAAGTACGGTGACCGGGTGCGCGTCGTCAAGATCGGGGACTTCTCCACGGAGCTCTGCGGCGGGACGCACCTGGACAGGACGGGCGAGCTCGGTCTGGTGAAGGTCACGACCGAAGGCGCCGTCGCCTCCGGCGTCCGGCGCATCGAGGCCGTGGCGGGGAGCGCCGCGCTGGAGACGGTCGCCCGGAAGGAGGCGGCGCTCCGCGAGGCGGCGGAGATCCTCAAGATCGCACCGCTCGAGGTGCCGAAGCGGCTCGCCAAGTTGCTCGAGGAGCAGCGGGTGCTCGCGAAGCAGTTGGCGGAGCTCGAGGCCAGGCTGGCGCGCTCGCGAGCGGAGGAGCTGATCGCGGCGGCGCGGCAGATCAACGGCGTCGCCGTGGTCACGGGGCGGATCGACGGCCTCGACGCCGACGGCCTCCGCTCGGTCGCCGACACGCTGCGCGACCGTCTCGGCTCGGGCGTCGTCTGCGTCGGGAGTGTCACCGACGGCAAGGTGAACCTCGTCGCCGCAGTCACCAAGGATCTCGTCAAGCGCTTCCAGGCGGGGCGGCTCATGCAGGAGGTCGCCGGGGCCGTGGGCGGCCGGGGCGGCGGGCGGCCCGACCTTGCCCAGGGCGGCGGCCCCGACCCGAGCGCGTTGGACGCCGCGCTGACGCTCGTCTATGACGTCGTCGCCCGGGCAACCGGCTAAAGGGTAGAATATTGGGCGATGAGCCCCTCGTTGGGCCGCATCCTGGTCGTGGATGACGAGGCCCCGGTCCGGGAAGTGCTGAGCGAGTACTTCTCGTCACAGGGTTACACGGTGGACGAGGCCTCGAACGGCAACGACGCGATCGGCACGATCCGGCGCCACCGGCCCGACGTGGTTCTGCTCGACATACGCATGCCCGGCCTCGACGGCGTCGAGGTGCTCCGGCGGGTCCGCACGTTCGACGACGCCCTGACGATCATCATGGTCACCGCGAACGAGGACGTCGGCCTGGCCCGCGAGACGCTCAAGCTCGGCGCCTTCGACTACGTCGCGAAACCCTTCGACTACGACTATCTCGACCGCACGGTCTCCGCCGGGATGTTGAAATCGGGCGCGGGGTCTACGGATGTCGACCCGTGGCGGCGGCTGGCGCACGCCGTCTTCCGCGCGGCGCGCGCCATGAACGCGACGGCGCGCGCCTCCACGGGCGCCCGCCTGGAGGCGGCGGCCCTCGCTGCCGCGCGGGAGGTCGCGACCCGCCGGGCGGCGGTCGCGGCGGAGCACCTCGACGAGATCGAGCTCCTCCTGTCCATCGCCACCGACTTGGGCGACCTGCCCGGACCGGATCGCACGCTCGTCGAGACCGCGCTTGAAGCGGCGCGTCGCGCGCTCCCCGTCGCGTCCTGACGGGCGGCGCCGGGCGGCCGCCCGACCGGTGGTCGAGCCGCACCTTGCGATCCTCCATACCGTCGCCGAGACGGTGAGCCGTACCCTCAACGTGGACGACGTCCTGCGCACGGCCGTCGAGGCGTTGACCCGCGTCACGGGCCACGAGATCGCGAGCCTCCACCTCCTGTCGGACGACGGCAAGACGCTGCACCTCAGGGGCGAGCGGGGAATGTCGCCGACCCTGCGGGAGGTCAACCAGACGCTGCCGGTCGGCGAGGGCTTGATCGGCCGTGTCGCGGCCACCGGCCGGACGGTCCGGGTCGAGAAGAACTACGCAGACCCGGATCTGCTCCCGGCGGCGCGGGCGGCGGTCCAGCGCGAGCACATCCGAGGCTTCGTGTGCGTGCCGATCCACAGCCGCGGCAGGATCCTCGGCACGCTCTCGCTCGGCCGCAAGACGGTCGACCGCTTCGAAACGAGGGAGGTCGCGCTCCTGGAGGCGACCGCCGACCAGATCGGTCTCGCGCTCGACAACGCCCGGCTCTACTCCGAGACGCGCCACCAGCTGGAAGAGCTCAGGCGCACCCAGGCGCAGCTGCTCCACGCCGAGAAGCTGTCGGCCGTGGGCAAGCTCGCCTCGGGGGTCGCGCACGAGATCAACAACCCCCTCACGACGATCCTGGGCCAGACGCACCTCCTGCTCGCGCATCCCCAGGCGACGGACCAGGTGCGCGAGCGGCTCCGCATCGTGACGGACGAGGCCGCACGCGCCGCCCGCATCGTCCAGAACCTCCTGCTCTTCGCCCGACAGTACCCGCCGGAGCGCCGGCCGTGCTCGCTCGCCGCCCAGGCGCGCCGGGTGCTCGAGCTGAAGAGCTATCAGCTCCAGCAGGACAACGTGAAGGTGGTGACCGAGTTCGCGCCGTGCCCCCACGTGCTGGGCGACGAGAACCAGCTCCAGCAGGTGCTCCTGAATCTCGTGCAGAACGCGCACCAGGCGATGGCCCAGAGTGCCGGAGCGCGGGTGCTCACGGTGCGCATCTGGCCGGACAACGGGCGCGTGTGCCTCGAGGTTAAGGACACCGGGCCGGGGATCCCGACGGAGGCGATGCCGCGGATCTTCGACCCGTTCTTCACGACGAAATCCCCGGGCGAGGGCAGCGGGCTCGGCCTCTCGATCTCTTACGGCATCGTCGCGGAGCTCGGTGGGCGGCTCTGGGCCGAGAACTCTCCCCAGGGCGGCGCGTCGTTCCTCCTCGAGCTGCCCGTCGGAGACGAGACGAGCTGATCCGGCCCGGCGTCGCGCTCCTGTCCCTCGCCCTCGCCCTGAGCTCCTGCGGCGGCGTCGGCGAGCCCGTGCCGGGCGCCCCCGCACATCACCGCGAGCGGGGGTTCGCCAACACCGATTCCGCGTCTGTCGTTGCCTCCGGCTGGGTACGGCTCCGCTTCTTCGTCTCGCGCGTCTGGGCCGCCACGGTTCATCCCCGGACCGCGCACTTCCCCGTCGTCGCGAGCGACCTGGGCGCGATCCGGTCCAATCCCGGCGCCACCACGGTGACCTGGGTCGGCCACTCGACGCTCCTGATCCAGCTCGACGGGGTGAACATCCTGACCGACCCGCAGTGGTCGGCGCGCGCGAGCCCCGTCCGGTTCGCCGGTCCGAAGCGTGTGACTCCGCCCGGCCTCAAGTTCGAGGACTTGCCGCCGATCCACATCGTGCTCATCTCGCACGATCACTACGACCACCTCGACGTCGCGACCGTCACGCGCCTCGCCCGCACCCACCGGCCCCGCTTCCTGGTCCCCCTTGGGCTCCGGGCGTGGCTCGCGGAGGTCGGGATCATGGAGGTGGAGGAGCTCGACTGGTGGCAGAGCCGCGCCGTCGCCGGGCTCACGCTCACCGCGGTCCCGGCCCATCACTTCTCGGGCCGCAGCCTGTGGGACCGGAACCGCCGGCTTTGGAGCGGCTGGGCCGTTGTCGGCCGCGCCAGTCGGCTCTACTTCGCCGGCGACACGGCCTACTACGGCGGGCTCAAGGAGATCGGCGCGCGGCTCGGCCCGTTCGATGTGGCGGCGATTCCCATCGGCGCGTACCTGCCACCCGTCATCATGCAGGCGAGCCACACCACCCCCGAGGAGGCCCTGCGGGTGCTGGCCGACGTGCGGGGCCGCCACCTCGTGCCGATCCACTGGGGCACGTTCGATCTCGCCGAGGAGCCGATGGAGGAGCCTCCCGCGCGCCTCGCCGCCGAGGCGCGCCGGCTCGGGCTCGGCCCCGAGCGCCTCTGGCTCATGAAGCACGGCGAGACCCGACGCTGGTGACGCGCCGGCGGGCACCGCCCGCGAGCGGACCTCCGTGAGCTTGGCACCGGGTCAACCCCCAGAAGCTACGGGTTTCGAGAGGCTGCGCCGCCGCCCCGCCCGCCGGTCCGTCACAGCGCTTCGAGGTGCAAGCCCTTCAGGTAGCGGGTTTCGGGGATCGTGAGAATGACCGGATGGTCGCTCGCCTGGGAGAGCGGGGCGACGAGCCGGAGTGATACCCCCGCGTCGACCGCGGCGTCGCGGCAGAGCTCCTCGAAGCGCGCCTGGGGCACGTGGTGCGAGCACGAGAACGTGAGAAGGTCCCCCCCGCGATCGAGGAGCCGCATCGCGCGGAGGTTGATCTCCTTGTAGCCGCGCACCGCGGCGTCGAGCCGGGTCCGACTCCGCGCGAAGGGCGGCGGATCGAGGACGACCAGCCCGAAGCGCGCGCCCGCGCGCTCGAGGCGGCGCAGCTCGTCGAACACGTTCGCGGCGACGAGCTCGGCTCGCTCGGCGACGCCGTTCAGCGCCAGGTTCTGCCGAGCGGCCGCGAGCGCCTCGAGCGAGGAGTCGATCAGGACGGCGCGCCGGGCGCCTCCACGGAGCGCGTGGCACGCGAAGCCTCCCGTGTAGCAGAACGCGTCGAGGACGTCCCGGTCCGCGGCGAGCCCTGCGGCCCGGCGGTGGTTCTGGGACTGGTCGAGGTAGAGGCCGGTCTTGTGGCCGGCGCCGAGCGTCACCGTGAAGCGAACGCCGCCTTCGTCCACCTCCACGGTCGCCGGCCCTGCGCGCCCGGCCCAGCCGTGAGCCGGCTCAAACCCCTCGAGCTGCGCCGGCCCGTCTTCGTCCTTGTTGAAGACGGCCAGCTCACCCAGCACGCGGCCGAGCGCCGCCTCGATCTCCCGCCGCCGGCGCGCCATCCCGAGCGTCCCGCACTGGACGACGAGCACGGAGTCGTAACGGTCCACGACGAGCCCGGGCAGGCCATCCGCCTCGCTCCACACGAGGCGGCCGAGCGAGGGCGGCCCGGACGCTTCGCTGGAGGCGCGGCGGGCGACAGCGTCGGCCAGGCGCCGCTCGAGAAAGGCCGCGTCGAGCGCCTCGTCGCGCCAGGTCAGGATGCGGCAGCAAAGCCCGGGCCGCGGATTGTAGTAGCCCCGCCCGACGAAGCGCCCGGTCGCATCGACGACGGTCACCTCCGCGCCGGGCTCGACCGCGCTCGCGTCGGCCACCTCGCCCTTGAAGATCCAGGGGTGCGCGGGCACCCGCGGGGACCCCCGCTTGAGCCTCAGGACCGGACCCCGCCGCACGCGGCGGCCGGCCTCGCGGGCGCCCGCCGGCTTCATGGCGGCGCGCGCTCTCAGGTTCGGCGCAGGACGACGACCATGATGAGGGGGTGCTTGGAGCGCTCCAGGATCTGGTGTGGCTTGAATCCAAAGAACCACTGGACGAACTCGAAGCCGCCCGCCAGCGCGACGAGCGCTCGGAGCTCCTGCGGAAAGACCATCCGCGACAGATGCGACTGCCGATAGCGGCGGCGCGTCCCGTTGTCGATCGCCTCGAGGGTCATCCGCTCGTGGAAGATCTGGCTCACCGGGTCCACCCGATTGAGCGCCGAGAACGACGCGCGCACGATCAGCCGCCCGCGCCGCTTGAACCACGACCAGCTCCGGGCCGGGTTCGTCCACGACGAGGCCACGAAGCGGTCGAACACGTAGAGGCCGCCTCTGCGAACGGCCCGCGCGACCGCGCGAAGGTGGGCGAGGAGCTGGTCATTGGTCAAGAGGTGTCCCTGCGAGTCCTGCATGCAGATAGCGGCGTCCACGAGCCGCTCGAGGCGGAAGTCGGTCATGTCGCCCACGCGGAGCTCGCCCTGGCGGTCCTTGGCGGCGAGCCGCTGCCGGACGAATTCGATGTTCTCCGACGAGAGGTCGAGCCCGGACATCGCGTACCCGCGATCGGCGAGGCGGATCAGGTGCGGCCCGGTTCCGCAGGCGATGTCGAGCACCCGGTGGACCCGGATCCTGGCGTACCGCTTGAAACAGTGGACGAGGAAATCGACCTCGACCTTGCGGTTGGTGTCGAACGCGATCTCGTAGAGCCGGGGAGCGGCGTAATCGCGGTAGCGGCGCTTCACCGGAGGTCGCCCCACCACGTCAGCATGGCCTCTCGGATGACCCATGCCGCGGCGATGCCGGTGCGGCCGGTCGGGTCCCACGCGTGGGCCACTTCGACGAGGTCGCCCCCGATGACGCGACACTCGCCGAGCAGCCGGACGATCTCGATGAGCTCCGGGACCCGGAGCCCGCCGGGTTCGGGCGAGCCGGTGCCCGGCGCCTCGGCGGGATCGAGGACGTCGACGTCGATCGTGACGTAGAGCGGGTGGCCGCGGAGCTCGGGGAGGAGCCGCCGCACGACCTCACCGGGAGGACCCGCGAGGACCGGGTAGAAGTGCGGCCGCCGGCGCTCGTACTCCTCCCGGGAGCCCGTGCGCATGCCCACCTGGTAGACGCGCTCTTCCGGCACCACGTCCATCACCCGCGCCATGGCGGAGGCGTAGTTGTAACGCTCACCCAGGAACTCCTCGCGCGTGTCGGGGTGGGCGTCGAGCTGGAGCACGCGGAGATCGGCGAACGCGGGGGCGAGCACCTCCATGACGGGCACCGTCGCCGTGTGGTCGCCGCCCAGCATGAAGGGAATGAGCCCCGGCCGCCACCATGCCGCGATCTCGGCGCGGGCCGCGTCGAGCTGTTCCCGCGGCGGCGCGCCGTCGGGAAGCTCGCAGTCGCCGATGTCCGCGAGCGGCAGATCCTCCAGGTCTCGCCCGAGCGCGGGCGAGTAGGTCTCGACCGAGTCTGAACCGAGCCGAAGATCCCGCGGTCCACCCGAGGCGCCTTTCCGGAGATTCACGCGGCCCTCGAACGGGATGCCGTAGACGACGACGCGGGCGTGCTGCAGCTCACTCGGACACGCGATGAAGCGAGGCGAGACGGCTCTCATTCGCTCGATTCGTCACTCTACCGTCGTCGCGTCCCGATGCAAGCGGAAAGTGCGGCGCCGCGCCGCTGGCGGGCGCGTCGGCAGTGTCGGCGAGGCTCGTTCAAGGTGTCGCGAAGGCTCTCGGCGGTGTCGTGGAGGCTCGAAGGTCGCTCGGCGGCCGGCCACGGAGGCTCCGGAAGGTCGCCGCCAGGGCCTCCAAAAGGCGTTTTTTTCTTGCAATCGAAAAAAGCGGGCCATACAGTGAAACAAGTTTTGGGTGTAAACGAGAAATTTTTTCGTCGAGCGGCGACGCCGGCAGGCGTCGCAGGAGAGGTGCGGTAGATGACCGGATCGGAGAAAGGAGGGCCACAGGATTGAACGCCCTGGGACGACACCTTCTCGTCGAGTTGTTCGATTGCGATCCCGACGTGATCAACAACCTCGAGGCCGTGAAGGGAGCCCTGATCGAGGCGGCGAAGCGGGCCCAAGCGACCATCGTCGACGTCGTCTTCCATGAGTTCAACCCCTTCGGCATCAGCGGAGTCGTCGTCATCGCCGAATCCCATCTCACCATCCACACCTGGCCCGAATACCGATACGCGGCGGTCGACATCTTCTCCTGCGGAGACGTCCTCCAACCGGAGATCGCCGCCAGCTACCTGGTCGAGCAGTTCGTGGCCGAACGGCACTCGATCGTCGAGATGCAGCGCGGGACGTTCCTGAACTCCAGGGTGCCCATCGCCAACAAGGCCGCGGTTGCCTTCAGGTGACCAGTCCCCAGGCATACAAGTGGTTCTTCGAGACCACGACGCCCGTCGAAGGGCACATGCATGCCATCAAGCGGACGATCGTGGAGGCGCAGACCAAGTTCCAGCACGTCGAGATCATGGAGACGGCCTCGTACGGCAAGCTCCTGGTGCTCGACGGACGGATCCAGTCCAGCCAGGCTGACGAGTTCATCTACCACGAGGCCCTGGTCCACCCGGGGATGCTCGCCACCGACCGGCCGCCCCAGAGCGCCCTGGTGATCGGGGGCGGGGAGGGAGCGACCCTCCGGGAGGCCCTGAAGTACCGTTCCCTCACGCGGGCGGTGATGGTCGATATCGACGGCGATGTTGTGGAGCTCTGCCGGAAGCACCTCGCCGAGATGCACCGCGGGGCCTTCGAGGACGAGCGGACAGAGGTCCGGAACGAGGACGCACGGGGGTACCTCGAGAGGACGGCGGAGCGCTTCGATTTCATCTCGGTCGACCTCGTCGAGCCCCTGGAAGAGGGGCCGGCGTGCATGCTCTTCACCAAGGAGTTCTACACCCTCGTTCGGGACCGGCTCACGCCCGGCGGCACGATGACCGTGCAGGCGGGGATGACGAAGATCAACGAGCTCTCCTTCTTCACCGCGATCCACCGGACCCTCCGGGACGTCTTCCCGGTCGTGGCCGGCTACCAGACCTTCGTCGCGTGCTTCGGGACGCCCTGGGGGTTCATCGTGGGGAGCAAGAAGGTCGACCCGCGGCGTCAGGATTCTCAGGTGATCGACAAGCTGATCGCCGAACGTGTCGGTGGCGCCCTCGAGTACTGGGACGGCCTCACCCACCAGCACGCGTTCGGCCTGCCCAAGTTCCTCCGCAAGGCGATCGACGCCGAGACCCGGGTCTCAACCGACGCCCACCCCCTGACCTTTTCCTGATCGCGCGGCTCCATGGCGGCCCCCCGCGGCATCGGGCTGATCCTCCTCGTGGTGGTCGCGGGCTTCATGGTCGGATCCGTGCTGGGCGAGCTCGTAGGAGGCCTGCTGCCCGTCGGGCGTGCCCAGACCTTCCTCACTCACGGGCCGATGATCGGGCTCACGCCCCCTGCCACGCTCGACCTGCGCTTCCTCTCCATCACCTTCGGCCTGAGCCTCAAGGTGAACCTGGTCGGGGTGATCGGGATCGTGGTCGCCGCCCTCACCCTCCGCCGCCTGTAACGCGATCGGGGCCACACCGCGCGTGAGGGTGGTGCTTGCATCCGCGTCGCCCCGGAGGCGCGAGCTTCTGCGCCAGATCTGCCCTGAGTTCGAGGTGGTGCCCAGTGAGATCGAGGAGACGCTCTGGGGTGAGCCGACGCCCGAAGCAGTCGCCGGGCTCGCGTTGAGGAAAGCTCACGCCGTCGCGGTCCGAGCCGAGGGCGCCGTGGTCCTCGCCGCGGACACGCTCGTCGTCCTCGACGGTGTCGCCTTCGGCAAGCCCGCCGGCCCCGAAGAAGCGCGCGCGATGCTCCGGCGGCTCTGCGGCCGAGAGCACGAGGTCATCACGGGCGTCGCCGTCGTGGATACGCGGACGGGCCGGGAGGCCACGCGCGCAGTCGTGAGCCGGGTGCGCCTGGCGGCTTCCCCAGACGCGACCCTGGACTCCTACGTCGCCTCGGGAGCGCCACTCGACAAGGCGGGGGCCTACGCGATCCAGGACCTCGGCGGCGCGCTCGTCGAGCGGCTCGCCGGCTCCTACACCAACGTCGTCGGGCTGCCCGTCGAGGAGACGCGCCGTCTCCTCGCCGAGTTCGGCGTGCCGGTCAGCGAGCCTGCCGGGCCGTGATCGCCTTCTGGAGGGGCTCGAGGTGAAGCATCTCCTCGGGGCGCGGGATCCTCGTGGTCGCGGGCAGGGGCGTGTGGGCGCGGATGATTCCGATCGTCTGCTGGAGCTCCTCGGCCGAGACGAGCCCGTCGGGGAGATGGCAGGCGCGCGCGGCCTCGAGCCGAAGCTCGAACTCGTCCTGGGGGCCCACGGTACGGCTCGGCAGGCGCGTGGCGAGCTCCTCGGCGCTGGCCCGGCGGATCCGCTCCTGGGCGGCGAGCAGCGCGCGGGCGAACGCCGCGAGGTCGGCGTCCGGCGGACGCCGGTCTGCCCGGACGAAGACGGCGGCGCTCACCGTCCGGAGGCCGAGGGCCGTGGCGACCGCCGCGGGCGTGCGGAAATCGGCGAGCAGCGTCGCGCGGCCCTCCTCGAGGAGGCGCGTGGCCATCGGCTCCGGGACGAGCGCGGCGTGGATCTCACCCGAGTCGATGGCGCCGACGATGCCGCGCCCCCCCAGGCTCATGAGATGGAGCTGCGCGATGCTGACGCCGGTACGGGCGAGCAGCCAGCCGAACCAGGCGAGCTCGGGCGCGCCCGGTGTCGTCACGCCGACGCGGAGCCCCGTGAGGCTCTCGACCGACCGCACGGCGCCCGTATGCTCCGAGGCGACGAGCACCGCGAACGGCGGAGCGGCCGTCAGGCCGAACACGAGCCGTGGGGTCTGGCCGGCGCCGCGCGGGCCGAAGCGCAGCAGCGCCTCGAGCGTGGTCGCGGTGAGATCCGCCTGGCCCTGGGCCAGCGCCTCGGCGGCGCCGGACTCGGCGCGGGTCGTCCGGATCGTGACCTCCAACCCCTCGCGCGCGAAGTAGCCCTCGGCCTCGGCCACCCGGATCGGTAGATACTCGGATGACGTCGCCGGGCCGCTCACGGCCAGCGTTAGCGTCTGGAGGAGGACGATGAGCCCCAGCATCGGCTTAGCGCGTCGCCGGCGCCGGCGAGCCCCAGGGCCGCCGCGCGACCGCGTCAAGGCGCGCCTCCTGCGGCTCTATGCGGCGCTCGAGCGGCGATTCGGGCCGCAGCGCTGGTGGCCCGGCCGGACGCCTTACGAGGTCTCGGTGGGCGCCGTGCTCACCCAGCACACCGCCTGGACCAACGCGGCCCGCGCCGTCGCCGCCCTTCGCGCGCGCCGCCTCCTCACGCCACGACGCCTCGCGGCGCTCGGCGAGGCGGAGGTGGCTCGCGCCATCCGCGCGGCGGGCACGCCCCGCGTCAAGGCGCACCGCCTCAGAGCCCTCACCCGCTGGCTGCTCGGCCGCTTCGGCGGCGCCTTCGCTCCGATGCGGCGCCTCCCACTGGCCCCGCTCCGTCGTGACCTCCTCGCCGTGCCGGGGATCGGGCCCGAGACGGCCGACGCGATCCTGCTCTACGCGGCTCGCCGCCCGGTCTTCGTGGCCGATGCCTACGCCCGCCGCGTGCTCACGCGCCATCGCCTGCTCGGACGCCGGGCGGGCTACGACGAGGCGCGCCTGTTCCTCGAGGCTCGCCTGCCATCGGATCCCGCGCTGTTCAACGAGTATCACGCGCTCCTCGTCCGTGTCGGCAAGACGCACTGTCGGACGGTGCCGCGCTGCGAGCGCTGTCCTCTGCGCTTCGATCTGCACGGAGCGAAGCCCGCCCGCTGACACGCGCGGGCTCGTCAGCGCGTGCCCGGTCGCGAGCATTCGATGAGGAGGGCGACAATGCGCGCGTCGGCGTCGGGGACGGCGAGCGTCATCGCGCGCGCGCCCATGTCCTTCAACCGGCGCGGGTCGCCGAGAAGGCGGCCGATCTCGGCCAGGAGCCGCTCGGGCGCGAGCTCGGCCTGCTCCAGCACGACGGCGCCGCCGGCCCGCTCGACGAGCCGCGCGTTCACCGTCTGCTCGTCCCCGCTGGTGCCGGGCAGCGGGATGTAGAGCGCCGGCAGGCCGAGCTGGCAGCACTCGTTCACGGTCCCGGCGCCCGCGCGGGCGACGACGAGCGCCGCGGCGGCATAGATCCCGGCGAGCTCTGCGCCCACGTACGGCACGACCGCGTAGCGGGCCCGGAGCGGTTCCGGGAGCGCCGCGCGCCGGGCCTCGAGCCACTGGCGATCGCCGGTCGCCGGGTTGTCGCCGCACTGGTGGATGACCTGCGCACGCTCGAGCAGCGGCAGGAGGGCGGCGCCGACCGCCCGGTTGATTCGCTGGGCACCCTGGGCGCCGCCCGTGACGTAGACGAGCGGCAGCACGGCGTCCAGGCCGAAGCGCCGGACCGCGTCGTTGGGCGAGCCGCCGCGCAGCTCGGGCCTGAGCGGGTTGCCCGTCACGATGATCTTCGCGGCGGGGAAGTGGCCGCCGCCATCGGGGAACGTGACGGCGATGCGACGCGCGAAGCGGGCGCCGACGCGGTTCGCCAGCCCCGGCACGGTGGTCTGCTCGTGGATGACGATCGGAAGCCGCAGGGCCGCGGCAGCCAGGACGACGGGGAGCGCGACGAAGCCACCCGTGGCGAACACGACGCGCGGTCGGAGCCTCGCGAGGAGCCGCGTGGCGCTCGCGACGCCCGCGGGGACGCCCACGGCGAGGTCGACGACGTTCTGCCACGCCCAGTAGCGGCGGAGCTTGCCGGTCGGGATCGCGAAGTAGGGGATGGCGCGCTCGGGCGCGCGCCGGGCCTCGACGCCCGTCCGCGAGCCGATCCAGGCGCACGCGATCGAGCGCTCGCGCAGGACGGCGGCGACGGCGAGGCCGGGGCTCGTGTGGCCGCCGGTCCCACCCCCGGCGATCACGACCTCAACCAGCACGATTCTTTTCGCGCTGGCGATCGAGCGCGAGCTCGATCAGGCGCTCGAGCAGCTCGCCGTAGCCGAGCCCGGAGGCCTCCCACATCCGCGCGTACCCGCTCGTCGCGGTGAACCCGGGGATCGTGTTGATCTCGTTCACGAGGATACGATCGCCTTCGAGAAAGAAGTCCACGCGCGCCATACCGGCACAGTCGATGGCGCGGTAGGCCTCGAGCGCGAGCGCGCGGATCCGCCGGCTCGTCTCGGGCGGAATCGGCGCGGGCACCGTGAGTCGCGCCTGGCCCTCGGCGTACTTCGTCGCGTAGTCGTAGAACTCGCCCGCGTACGTGACCTCGCCGGGGAGCGAGGCCACGGGCTCGTCGTTGCCGAGCACGCTCACCTCGATCTCGCGGCCGCAGACGGCACGCTCGACGAGGATCTTCCGGTCGTGGCGCGCCGCCTCGTCGAGCGCCCGGGGCAGGGCGGCCGCGTCTGGGACCTTGCTGATCCCGACGGACGAGCCGAGATTCGACGGCTTGACGAAGCAGGGGAAGCCGAGCGTCTCCGCGATCCGGCGCGCGACGCGCTCGGGCGCCGCGCGCCATTCGTGACGGGTCACCACGAGGTGCTCGACGACGGGCAGGCCATGGGCCTGGAACACCGCCTTCATGGTCGCCTTGTCCATCCCGACGGCGGAGGCGAGCACGCCCGCGCCGACGTAGGGCAGATCGGCGAGCTCGAAGAGGCCCTGGATCGTGCCGTCCTCTCCGTACGGGCCGTGGAGCATGATGACGACGACGTCGAGGCCGCGCAGCTCGACGGGGAGGCCGCCGGCGGGCTCGGTCCGGGCGAGGCTCGTCGTCGCGGCGCTGTCGACGGTCTCGGCGCGACCGGCGAGCGCCTTCTTGATCGCGCCGGCGGCATCGTCCGAGGGCAGCGCCACACGCGCCTCGGCCGCGAGCGCCCGCAACGGGTCGCCGCCCACGACCCAGCGCCCGTCGCGCGCGATCCCGATCGGCACCACCGTGTGACCGCGCGCCTCGAGCGCCCCGATGACCGAGGCCGCGGACGCGAGCGAGACCTCGTGCTCCCCCGACCGGCCGCCGAAGACGACGCCCACGCGGAGGCGCGACATGCGCGCTACCGGACCGCCATGATCATCGCGCGGGCGATGAGGCTCGCGAACCCCTGGACCTGGGGGTACCAGAAGACGCGCGTGAGGTACGCGGCCAGCGCGAGCAGGAGGTACACGCAGAGCGTCGAGACCCACTCCGGCATTCCCGGCCGGCGATAGATCGCCTCGAGCATCCCGGTCAGCACGGAGCCGACGAACGTCACGATGCTAAACCCCGCGACCAGCGCGAGCGGCGTCAGGAAGAGAAACACGAAGATCATGAAGATCGCGTCGGCACGATCGATCTTCTCGTGGAAGATCTGCGCGCCGGCGGGCCGCTCGGCGAGCGCCTCGAGCGCGTCCCCGAGTCGTCCCCACGACACGAAGCCAAAATAGCTCACGAGGAAGCCGGCGATGAACACGAGCAGGAGCCAGTGCGACCAGCGCTTCGGGTCGAAGGACCACACGGCTACGCCTCCGCCCGCCGCCGCTCGGCGCGCCAGCGCCGCCACTCGGCGAGCCGCCGGCCGAGCTCGGCCTCGAGCCCGCGGTCGGTCGGCCGGTAGTACTGGCGCCCGCGGAGCGCCTCGGGGAGGTCGTCCTGATCGACGCGCGCGTCGGGCGCGTCGTGCGCGTACTGATAGCCCGCCCCATAGCCCAGGTCCTTCATGAGACGCGTCGGGGCATTCCGAATGTGCAGCGGCACGGGCTCCGCCGGCCGCTCCCTCACGTCCGTCTGCGCCGCGTCGTAGGCGACGTACACCGCGTTCGATTTGGGAGCGAGCGCCAGGTAGAGCGTCGCCTGGGCGAGGGCGAGCTCGCCTTCGGGATCACCGAGGAAATGATACGCCTCCTTCGCCGCGAGCGTCAGCGAAAGCGCGTGCGGATCGGCGTTGCCGACGTCCTCGGAGGCGAACCGCACCAGCCGCCGGGCGAGGTAGAGCCGGTCCTCGCCGGCCTCGAGCATCCGCGTGAGCCAGTAGAGCGCCGCGTCGGGATCGGAGTCGCGCAGGGACTTGTGGAGCGCCGAGATCAGGTTGTAGTGCTCTTCGCCCGCCTTGTCGTAGAGGAGGGTCTTCGTCTGCGCCGCCTGGCGGACCGACGCCCCGGTGACCCGCCGCCGGCCGCCCGTCGGCGTGAGCCCCACGGCCACCTCGAGCACGTTCAGCGCCGCACGCGCGTCACCGTTGGCGAGCCGCGCGATGAGGCGAAGCGCGTCGTCGTCGACCTCGGGTGAGAGGCCGGCGAGGCCCCGCGCCGCGTCGCCGAGCGCGTTCCGCAAGATCGCCACCACGTCGTCCTCGCCGAGGGCGCGGAGCACGTACACACGGCAGCGCGAGAGGAGCGCCGAGTTCACCTCGAACGACGGGTTCTCGGTCGTCGCGCCGACGAGCACGATCGTGCCCGTCTCGACGTGGGGGAGGAAGGCGTCCTGCTGGGCGCGGTTGAACCGGTGGATCTCGTCGACGAAGAGGATCGTGCGCGTCCGCGTGCGTGCTCGCGCCCGCTCCGCCTCGGCGACGACCTCACGGATCTCCTTCACCCCCGAGAGCACCGCGGAGAAGGCCACGAAGCGGGCGCCCGTGGTGTGGGCCATCAACCGCGCGAGCGTCGTCTTACCCGAGCCGGGCGGCCCCCACAGGATCATCGAGTGGAGCTCGCCCGTCTCGATCGCCGACCTCAGGACCGCGCCCGCGCCCAGCAGATGCTCCTGACCGAGGACCTCGTCGAGCGAGCGCGGGCGCATCCGGTCGGCGAGCGGCGCGGGCGCGGCCGTGACCGGCGTCTCGCGCGACGTCGTCTCGAAGAGGTCCGTCACGTCTGCCCGTGCCCGTCGTGGCAGTGCGAGCCGAGGCGGTTCGACCGCCGAGGCGAGCCCTGAAATGCTCCGAAGTGGGCGGCGAGCCACTCGGGCAGCCGCGCGAGGTCCTCCAGCCAGGCGACCGGCGTGACGCCGTGACGCGTGAGGTCCGCCTCGCGGGCGCCGTAGGCGACGAACGGCACGCCGACCGCCGCGGCCGCGACGCCGTCCACCCACGAGTCGCCCACGACCACGGCATCGCGCGTGTCCCCGTGCGGTGCGGCAGAGCGCGGGGAGGCGGGTTGACCGCCGGGCCGCACCGCGAAATGTTCCGAGATGACCCGCCACCCGTCGGGATCCGGCTTGAGCGCGCTCATGTCGTCACGCGTCACCACGAGATCGAGGAGGGCGGCGAGCCCCAGCCGCTCGAGCGCCGGCAGCGTGACCGCACGCGCGTTGTTCGTCCAGAGCGCGGTCCGGAAGCCGGCGCGTCGCGCGCCCCCGACCGCGTCGAGCGCGCCCGGCTCGAGCGCGGCCGCGTCCATCGCCTGCCGCTCGTGCTCGAGCGCGATCGCCCACACGGCGCGCTCGAGCTCGGGCGCCTGGCTCTTCGACCAGAGGACCAGCTCGAAGACCCGGTACCGCTCCGGCCGCGCGGGCAGCGGGCCGCGCTCGCGCTCGAGGAGCCGCCGCATGTCGGCGGCCATCGCGGCCAGGTCGAGCGGCGTACGGATCAGGGTGTGGTCCAGGTCGAACACGCACAGACCCACGCCCTGACCGTATCACAGCCGTGCTACGATGAGCTGTCATCATGACGCGCCGGCGGTCGTTCCTCTCGGCGTCCGTAGTCCTGCTCGTGGTCACGCTCTCTGCCCCGCCCGCACGGGCTCTGGACGAGCCCGAGCGGCTCAGGCTGGTGGGCGAGCGCGCGTTCGCCGACGGGCTCTACCCGCTCGCCCGCCGCGTGCTCGAGCGGTTCGTCGCCGAGTACCCGACTGACCCGTGGGTCGGCAGCGCCCTGTTCCTCCTGGGTCGCGCGCGCTTCACGCTGGGCGACACCGAGTCCGCGCTCGAGGCGTTCCGGCGCGCCCAGGGGGCGGTCCCGTCGTCGGAGGCGCTCGAGGCGAAGTTCTGGGAGGCCGAGACGCTCTTCCGGCTCCAGCGTTTCGCCGAGGCGCGGCCCGCGTATGATGCGGTCGTCAAGAAGGACGCCACCGGGCCGCGCGCGCCCGACGCCCTCTACGGCCTCGCGTGGAGCGACCTGGAGCTCCACCGGCCCGAGGTCGCGATCGTCGAGTTCCGCGAGCTGCTCGACCGATGGCCGGACTACGCGCTGGTCCCGTCGGCGAAGCTCCACCTCGCGCGTACGCTCGTCGAGCAAAAGCGCTTCGGCGACGCGTTGCCGCTCCTCGAGAGCTTCGCCACGAAGTACCCGAACCACAAGCAGCTCCCCGACGCGCAGTACCTCTTGGGTTTGGCGCGCGTAAAGTCGGGAGACGCGAAGGCGGGGCTCGCCGACCTGCGCGCGTTCGTCGCCGCGGCGCCGAACCACGAGCTGGTGCCGGCGGCGCGCCGGCTGATCATGGAGACGATCACGCGCCAGGGCGACCGAGGCGAGCTCGAGGGTGCCTACAAGGTGCTGATGGACCAGACGCCGGCGACGCCCGAGGCGCTTTCCGACGCGGCCTCAATCGCGGGCCGGCTCGGGCGGCCGAGCGACCAGGTGGCGGCGTGGCGCCGCCTCAGGAAGGAGTTTCCCGATCATCCCCTCGCCACGCGCGTGGCGCTCGACCTGGCCAACGTCGCGTTCGAGCGAAAGGACTGGAAGGATGCGGCGGCGCAGGCCCACGCGGCGGCGCAGAGCACCGACGACGCGGTCCGTGCCGAGGCGCTCCTGCTGGCCGGCCAGTCCGAGATCAAGCTCGGCCGCTTCGGCGCCGCCGCCAAGACGTTCGAGGCGGTCTCCGGCGTGAAGAACATCGAGGTCGGGATCCGTTATCGGGCGCTCGCCGGTCTCGGGCTTGCGCGGGAGCAGCTCAAGGACTTGCGCGGTGCTCTCACCGCGTACGAGTCGGTCGTTCGCGGTAGCCCGGACGCGACGCTGCGCGACTGGGCGCGCGACCGCGCCCAGGTCGTGAAGAGCCAGCTCGGGCGGACACCGGCGAGCCCCGGGAAGGACGCACGGCGGTCGTGAGGCGTCGCGCGGTCGCCGCGATCGTCCTCGGCGTACTGCTCGCCGCGCCGCCCGCGCGCGCCGCGAGCCTGCTCCCCCTCGTGCCCCCCGCGCCCGATCTCACCGCGCTCATCCCGTTCGCCGAGGTGCCGCTCGACAAACCGGCCGTCGGCCTTGGTGACCTCCCGCTCCCCGAGGCGCCCGCCGACCTGCCGTCGTTTCCGCCCGCAACGGTGTGGGCGCCGTGGGGCGCGAAGCCCACCGCCGCGCTGGCCGAGCCGGGGCCGCTCGCATGCGTCGGCGCGTTCTTCGGCGTCGCCTCCTCGGCACTCGAGTGCGGCCGGGCGCGCATCGCCAAGGGGGAGTACGACGACGCGGCGAAGACGCTCGAGCAGGCCGCGAAGAGCGGCGAGGAGAAGGACCTCGTGCTCGAGGCGCGCTTCTGGCTCGGCGAGACGTACTGGCGGCTCGGGCGGGTCGAGGCGGCGGACCGGTTGTTCCGACAGGTCGTCGAGACCGCGCCGAAGGGGAGCACCTACGCCCTCTGGGCGACGCACTCGGTCGGCTGGACCGCGCTCCGCATCGGCGACGCCACCCGCGCCCGCGACACCTTCGCCCAGCTGCTCGCGGGCGCCGTGCCGGCGGTGATGGAGCCGTGGGCGCGACACGGTCTCGGGCTCGCGAGCTACGCCCTCGGGCGGTACGACGAGGCGGTGGCCGCGTGGGAGGCGCTCCGGTCGAGGGGTGTGCCGGCGGCGTTCGCGCGCGACGTCGGCTTCTGGCTCGGCGAGGCGCTCGGGCGCGTGGGCCGGTACGACCGCGCGGCCGCCGAGCTCAACCGCTTCGTCGGCGGCGGGCCCCACGCGCTGCTGGACTCCGGCTGGTTCAGGCTCGGCTGGTGGAGCCTCGCCGGGCAGCGCGGGAAGGAGAGCGTGGCCGCGTTTCGCACGTATCTGGCCCCGCCGACCTCGCCCGCGGCGGCGCCGCGGACCGGCACGGAGCGCGACTGGGCCGAGGCGGGGCTCGCGCTCGCCCTGCTCGGCAGCGACGTCAACGCGGCCCGGGCCGCCGCGCGCGGCCTCGAAGCCCGGCGCTCGCCGCTGCGGGACACGCTCTTCCTCCGCTTCGCGAAGGCACTCGTGGATGGCAAGAAGGGCGCGGAGGCGCAGGCGCTCATCCAGGAGCTGCTCGGCGCGAACCTGACGCCCGCCCTGCGCGGCTTCATCCTGCTCCTGAACGGGGAAGCGAGCCGCATCCAGGGAAACCTCGACGACGCGCGGACGCAGTACGACCTGGCCCGGCGGGCCGACCCCACAACCGCGACGGGCTGGTTCGCGGGGTTCCGCGTGGCGCAGATCAACGTCGAGCTGCGCGAGTTCGCGCAGGCGGCGCGTGACCTCGCGGGGCTCGTCGCCGCGGCGCCCTCGACCGAGGCCCGCGCGACGGCGCTCCTGCTCCAGGCCGAGGCCGCCTACCACGCGGGCACCTACGCCGCGGCCAGCGCGGCGTTTCGACGCGCGCTCGTCGAGTTCCCGGGCCATCCGCTCGCGGGCGCGGCCCAGCTCGGCGTCGCGTGGGCGACGCTCCGGCAGGATCGCGACCAGGAGGCGCGGCGCGAGTTCCTCGAGTTCGTCCGTCTCCACCCCCAGGACCCGCAGGCCCCGGACGCGCTCCTGCTCGCGGCGGAGCTCGCCCTGAGAGAGCCGTCCGAGTGGAGCCAGGCGAAGGCGCTCCTCGACCGGATCGTCGCGGAGTACGGGGATCGGCCGCGCACGGAGTTCGCCAGGCTCAACCGCGCGGTCCTCCTGCTCCGTACGGGCGACGCCAGGGCGGCCCAGGCGCAGCTCTCTGACTGGATCGCGCGGGCGCCGTTCGGGCCGCTCCTCGGCCGCGCCTACGCCGCGCTCGGCGCTGCGCTCCTGGCGGCAGGCCTGCCGGTTGGCGCGGGGAACGCGTTCACGCAGGCCCAGCGCGAGGGACTGGGCGCGCTGGCGACGCTGGGCCTGGCCGCGTCCGCGCTCGCGCAAGGCAAGCCCGACGTCGCGAAGGGCCTGTTCGAGGACGCGCGCGACAAGGGCACGCCGGCGATCGCGCACGCGGCGGAGTACGGCCTCGCCGCGGTCGCCTTCCAGGGCGGCGCCCACCAGGAGTTCAGACAGCCGGCCCTTGCCGAGCTCGCCGCTGCCCCCAAGGGGCGCGGGGCGCCGCGGCTCCTCTACGTCTTGACGGGTCTCGCCGTCGAGCAGAAGGACTGGTCGGGCGCCCTCGGGTTCGCCAGGCGGCTGGGCAACGAGTCCCCAAACGACGAGGCGGCGGACGACGCCTTCGAGCGCATCGGGGCCGCCGCCGCCCAGGTTCGGCTGTGGCCGGTCGCGTACGAGGCGTACGGCGAGCTCCGCCAGCGGTACCCGAAGAGCCCGTTCGCCGACGCCGCGGTCGTCACCCTCGCCGAGGCCCAGCTGGAGACGGGCCGGGCCGATGCGGCCCGGCAGGCGCTCGAGAGGTTCTTGACGTCCCCGCCCGCGGACATGAAGCTCGGGCGCGCGTGGCTCCTGCTGGCCCGTGCGCGCGCGGCGGCGCGCGACCGCGTCGGCGCCCTCGACGCGTACGCGCGCGCGGCCAAGGAGGGCCGCGGGCCCGAGTGGGGCAAGCCGGAAACCCTGGCCTACGCGCGCCTGCTCGCCGAGGACAAGCGCGCGAGCGAAGCGCGCGGGATCCTCTCGGAGTTCCTCCGGCGTGCCGACGGCGCCGACGCCGCCGACGCCGCCTACGCGCTCGGGGAGACGTATCAGGGCGAGGGAGATTTCCCCGCAGCCGTCGAGTACTTCATGACAGCGGCGTACGTGGCGCCCGAGTCCGCTCCCGGCCGCCGCGCGCTCCTCGGCGCCGCCGAGAGCCTGGTGGCGCTCAAGCAGCCCGACTCGGCGGCGGTCGTCTACAAGAAGCTGCTCGAGCAGTCCCAGGCCCCGGCCGAGCTCACCGCCGCCGCGCGCCGGGGCCTGAAAGAGATCGGACGGTGAAGGGGTACGGGGGCCGTGTCCTCGCCGTGGATCTCGCGTCGGGCGCCACGCGGATCGAGTCGCTCGCCGAGCGGACGGCACGCCGGCTCCTCGGCGGCAACGGCCTGGCCGCCCGTCTCCTCTACGACCGCGTCCCGCCCGGGACGGACCCGTTCGCGCCCGCGAACGCCGTCGTCTTCAGCGTGGGGCCGATCACCGACACGACGGTACCGGGCAACAGCCGCGCGTGCGTCGCCTCGAAGTCGCCGCTGACCGGGCTCTTCTTCGACTCGACCTTCGGCGGCCGCTTCCCGGCGACGCTCAAGCGCACGGGCTTCGACGCGGTCGTCATCACGGGTCGCGCGGCCCGGCCGTCGTATCTCGTGGTGACGGAGACGGGCGCCCTCCTCAAGCCGGCGGATCAGCTCTGGGGGCGCGCGACGCGGGACACGGTGCAGGCGCTCGTCCTCGCCGAGGGCGGGGACGCCGACGCGATCGCGATCGGCCCGGCGGGCGAGCAGCGCGTGCGCTTCGCGGCGATGGCACATTACTGGAAGAACCGCGAGGGCGTCTCGGGGCGTGGCGGCCTTGGCGCCGTGCTCGGCGCCAAGCAGCTCAAGGCCGTCGTCGTGACGGGGACGCGGAAGACGGAGGTGGCGGATCCGGCGGCCCTCAAGGCGCTCGTGGAGGAGACGCGCGAGCCTCTGAAGAAAGGCACGCAGGCGCTCTCGACCTACGGCACGCCGTTCCTCGTGGGGCCCATCAACGCGCTCGGGGGGCTCGGCGCCTTTAATCTCAAATCAGAGGTCTTCGCCGAGGCGCGCCTGGTGGGCGGCGAGGAGATGAAGGCCCACTACCACGACCGGGACACGACGTGCCTGAAGTGTCCGGTGGCGTGCGGCAAGCAGTACGCGATCCCCGAAGGCGAGTTCGCGGGCACGCGCGCCAAGATGCCCGAGTACGAGACGATCTTCGCGCTGGGCCCGATGCTCGGCATCGCGAACCCCGAGGCGCTGATCCGCGCCAACGACCTCTGCGACCTCCTCGGCCTGGACACGATCTCGATGGGCGTCACGCTCGCCTTCGTCTGCGAGGCGCTCGAGCGCGGCTGGCTCACGAAGGACGATCTGGGCGTGGACTTCGGGTGGGGGAACTGGCGGGGGATGCTCACGCTCGTGGAGATGACCGCGCGGCGCGAGGGCTTCGGCGCACGCCTCGCCGAGGGGGCCTGGCGCCTCGCAGAATCCGTCCACCCCGACGCGACGAAGCTCGTGTATGCGGTCAAGCGCCTCGAGCTGCCGGCGCACTCGGCGCGGGCGCTCAAGGGGCTCTCGATCGGCTACGCCACCGCGACCCGGGGCGGCAGCCACCACGACACCCGCCCGACGCCACAGTACGCGCAGGGGTTCGACCGCCGCTCCGCCAAGGACAAGCCCGCGTTCGCGGTGCGGAGCCAGCATTTCACCGCCGTCGGCGACTCGCTCGTCATGTGCCGCTTCACCGCCGAGCGCGGCTACGGTCTCTTTCTCGAGGAGCCCTACGCGCGGATGGTCCGCGCCGTCACCGGCTGGGACACGACCGTCGAGGAGCTCGAGCGCGTGGGCGAGCGCATCATCAATCTCGAGCGGCTCTTCAACGTGCGCGAGGGCGTGCGGCGCCGGGACGACGTCCTCCCCTGGAAGGTCATGCACGAGCCGATTCCTGAGGGCCCGTCGGCCGGGATGTACTGCCCGCCTGACGAGCTCGGCGCGATGCTCGACGCGTACTACGCGCTCCGCGGTTGGGACCGGGACGGCGTGCCGACGCCGTCGCGGCTCGCGGCGCTCGAGCTGGGGTAGAGTAGGGCGGGTCCTTCGACCGGGCGGATAGCTCAGCTGGGAGAGCGCGGCTCTTACAAGGCCGAGGTCAGAGGTTCGATCCCTCTTCCGCCCACCAAAAGATAGCCCCGGCGATTGCGGGCTTAGAGTGGTCGAGCGCGTAAGCGATAGTCGACAATTTCCATCACCCACTTCCACAACCGGTCCTGGGCGGCGGGATCGGCGTTGGGTTGCACCTGGGCGCGCCAGCCCACCATCACTTCGCGCTCGACGGCCCACAACCGCACACGCTGACGCGGGATGAGCGTTCGCCAGTGCTCGCCGACCTTGGGGCTCGCATAGATGAGCCGAACGGTGACATTCCGGGAGAGAAATTCCAACGTACCGAAGTCGATCGTCTTGAACGAATCGGGCGCGCCGGCCTTAACGCCGGGAACATCAGGGATGCCATCGCTCACCACGATGATGGTGATTGGCGTGAGGACCAGGTTTCGTTCCTTAGTGATCCGCGCGACTTGGCGGAAGAACGCGCTGAAGTCCGTGAGGGGATCGGTTGGCGGAAACCACCGTTTCAAGTCCGCTTCGATCTGCGGGATGGTCTTCCCCGCGAAATCGTGGATCGGGCGAAACGCCTTCGGCTCATTGCTGTCCTTGCCGCCGATCGCTGCGACGAAGAGGTCTCGGGGTTTCGCCAGCCCACCCAGCTCGTTGACATGGCCGTAGAGGTAATACGCCAGGAACGTCATGGCGTCCTCGTACCCGGCATGGCGGAACGAACCGCTCGTGTCAACGCCGACGAAGAGGGTGCTGCGCGATAGTGGCTCAGTCGTATCGGCAGCCTGACCCGGTGCTATCGCGACCACGACACTAGCGGCTGCGAGGGACACGGCGATTCGCCGTAGAGACGCAACCCTGCCGCGTAGCCCCAGAGGAGCGAGTCTAACCATCGCACCTCCGCCTGCAGCTGATCGCGGATCGACCCAATCCGGATCAGCCGATCCCGGGGGCGTTGCCTTCATTCCAGGCGACAGGACTGAGACGGGGGCCAATGAAGAAGGACATGAGCATACCGGCTCGGGTGCATGTCGGCCCCGGTCCGCCGGAAGTAGGCTTCCCAGAAGCGGGCGATGTTCTCCGCGAGCGCTGCGGACTTGGCGGACGCGCCCGACACGTAGACGCACACGCCTGGCAGCTCCGGGACGAGCGCTTTGGTCCCGAGCTCGGCCAGAAGCCTCTCCATGGCAGACGGACTCCACGCGATCTTCTCGAAGTTGTACTCGGGCGTGTCTTCGATCATGTCCGACATCAGCACCAACACCTTTCGCCTGGCCTCGTTGTGGAACAACTTCTGGGCGATGAGGAGTGAGCTGAAGATGTCGGTGTACGGGCTCGAGTAACGCCTCCCCAAGACGTCCGCGACTTCTGTTTTGACCTTCGCCTTTAGGTCGAGGACCTGCGCGTCAACCTCCCTCACTCGACGCTTGTATGTCAGGACGTTGTCCCGCCACCCGCTGAACTCGGGCTTGGCTGGCAAGATGACCTGGACGAGGGGACGGAACTCGGTGAGGGTCTTGTCGTGGATGGGCGCCATCAGAAGTCGGTCCCCTGCCGAGAGCGACGGCAGGATCTGCGTCTCGATCTCGCGCTGGTAGAGCGCACGCTCGCCACTCTTTATGCTCCCAGAGAAGTCTAGAAAGATGATGACGGCTGTCCCGGGTGACGTAGCGGCCATGCCAGGCGACAAGAACGCCTGCATCAAGAGGAGAATCGCGAGGGTTATCGGCCGATGGCGCACGCCGACCACCTTCGGGCTCGGAAGCTACGGTCCGCGACGCTCGCCTGGCGCGCGACTGGGGGACGGCGCGCGCAGCTCAGCTCGGCATTCTATGGCGACGGCCACTTGGTTGATCGTCGGATCGGTTGACAAGGCCGTCACCGCCGGGTCGCACGACGGCGCCAGCCCGAATCGCCGCCGAAGATCGTCGATCGACAGCTTCTGGATGTCCATGAACTCGGCGGTCGTCATCAACAGGCTGACAGCGAGCAGAATTCGCCCAACACCTACTCTCACAGCCTGAGTTTACGAGATCGCGGCTGAAGATCCCCTGAAGGCAACCTGAATTTTCCTTCAGGTTGCGCGCCGCGCGCGACCGGGCGATAGGATAAGACCGCGATGCGAGTCCTCCTGATCGAGGACGACCGGAAGGCCGCAAGGCTCCTGGCCAAGGGGCTTCAGGAGGAGGGCTTCGTCGTCGACGTCGCCCCCACCGGCGAGGACGGCGAGGAGAAGGCCGCGGTGAACGAGTACGACCTGATCGTGCTCGACTGGCTTCTGCCCGGGAAGGACGGGCTCGCGGTCTGCCGCGCCCTCCGCGCGTGCGGCAGCTCCACCCCGATCCTGATGCTGACCGCGCGTGACAGCGTCGCCGACCGCGTCAGCGGTCTCAGCACCGGCGCGGATGATTTCCTCACCAAGCCCTTCGCCTTTGCCGAGCTACTCGCACGCATCAGGGCCCTGCTCCGTCGGTCGCGCGTCGCCCAGCCCCCCGTGCTGCGGGTGGCCGACCTGGCGCTCGACCCGGCGACCCGCCGGGTCACCCGCGGAGACGGCCCGGTCACCCTCACCCCAAGGGAGTACGCGATCCTCGAGGTGCTGATGCGGAACGCCGGCGAGGTCGTGAGCCGTACCCGCCTCGCCGAGCGGGTGTGGGACGACGCGTCGGATGTGCTTGACAACCTCCTCGATGTCCACGTGAGCCACCTCCGCACCAAGATCGATCACGGAGCGAGCGTGCCGCTCATCCACACGATTCGCAGTGTCGGCTATCGGTTGGGACCGCCGGACTCGGCGGAACCATGAGACCGCTCAGCTTCAAGACCCGGCTCTGGCTCGGACACGTCGCGGTCCTGGCCGTGATGCTGATCCTCGCGGCGATCGGCGCCGACTGGGCGCTCCGCGGCGTGGTCCTCGGGCAAATCATCGACGACGCGATCCTCTCACTGGCCTCGACAGAGGCGGCGGCGCTCCAGGCCGATCCCGGACAATCCATCCGTGTCCACGAAATCGCGCCCAGCGCGGGCCCGCCCTCGTTTGTGCGCCTCGACAAGTTCGTTCAGATCATCGACGCTGACGGACGGGTCGTGGCGCGGAGCGCGACGCTCGGCACGGCCCGCCTGCCGACGCCGGCCGCACTCCTCGCCCGATTGCGCGACGGTGAGACGGTGTTCGGGACCGTGACCGACTTCGGCGAGGAACCGATTCGCATGGTGTCCCTCCCGGTTGACGCCCGGTGGGCCCGCTATGCCATCCAGGTGGCGATGTCGCTGGACGACGCGTACGCCGTATTGCGGTTTGGTCGATGGCTCTTCGTCGGGATGTCACTGGTCATCCTCGCTGGGATCGGGCTAACCGGCGCCCTGCTCGCCCGCCGCGCCCTCCGGCCAATCGACGACATGGTGACGCAGGCTCGGCGCATCGGCGAGGCGAACCTCGCCGAGCGCCTGCCCCACCCAGGGCCGCGAGACGAGATCGGCCGGCTCGTCGAGACGCTCAACGACATGCTCGACCGGCTCGAGCGGAGCTTCGAGGCCCAACGTCGCTTCACCGCCGACGCCTCGCACGAGCTCCGTTCACCGCTCTCACGTCTCCGGGCAGAGCTGGAGGTAACGCTGCGCCGACCGCGGCCGGCGCGCGAGTACGAGGAGACGCTGCGCTCGTGCCTCGACGAGGTGCGGCGCGTCCAAGAGTTGATCGAGGAACTTCTCGGGCTCGCGCGCATCGACGCGCGCCAGGAGCCCGAGCCGGCCAAGCCCATTGCCGTGAGCGAGATCGTCGAGGCGGCCGTGGCGGCGGTGAGGCCGGAGGCGGAGCGGCGCGGCGTGACGGTCGCGGTCGAGCGTCCACCGGAGCTTCTCGTGAACGCCGCGCCGGGCGCCGCCAAGGTCGCGCTCGCCAACATCCTCGACAACGCCGTGAAGTTCTCGCCGACCGGCGGTCAGGTTCGGATCGTCGTCACGATGGGTCGGGAGGAAGCGGTCATCGCCGTCTCGGACACTGGGCCAGGCGTCTCGCCGCAAGAGGTGGCGAGGCTCTTCGAGCGCTTCTACCGGGGCAAAGCCTCGCACTTGATGGACGTGCCAGGCTTCGGCCTTGGGCTGGCGATCTCGCGGGCACTCGTCGAGCGCCAGGGCGGGCGGATCTCCGTGGTGGCGCGGACGGAGAAGGGCGCGACGTTCGCCGTGCACCTCTCGCGTGCCTGAGCGGGAGGGCACGGGGTTTCGCAGGCGGCGTCGGTCATACTCCAATGGACAGCTCGAAGCTTCGGAAAGCCACGACCTCGCGCGAGACTCCGCGCGAATCAAACTGACCCACTGCCCGCCGTTCGGGCGCGTTGACAGAAGCTGGACGACGTGTCATAAGTCGGGACCTGAAACCTCTCGCAACCTCCCTGAGACCACCCCCACGGGCGCCTCCGAGACGCCCGGGCCACGCACGTTCGTTCAACGGTCGCCGATGCGAGACTGTTCTTCCGCAGAGGCCGCTCGCCCCTGAAGGGCCAGGCAAGGAGAAGCGCATGGGAATTTTTCTGAGCGAACGTGAGCTTACAGAAGTCGAGCCGGCGGAACACGCGTTTCCGTCGCCCGTTCCCACCCAGATCGTCTCCAACGGGGAGTTCAACCCACTGCCGCAGACCGCGCAGCAGAAGCAGGTCGAGGCGCGCATCAAAGAGCTGGCGGACCAACACGGCGCCCGGCAGGGTCTGGATCGACGCCGGTTCCTACGCACCGGCTGCGGCATGGCCGCAGCCTTCGTGGCCATGAACCAGGTGTTCGGCAAGGTGTTCGACGTCTCGGAGGCTGAGGCCGCCGATCCCGCCCTGGTCGCCCAGCACGCCGACGCGATGAAGGGTCAGTTCATCTTCGACGTGCAGACTCACTTCGTCCACGACAAGTACTCGCAGCCGGGCATCCTGGGGCTGGCCGCCTTCGCCTCCGAGCATTGGAACCCCGCGCTCACCAAGTCGGAGCAGACGGATCTCTACTACTACAAGTTCGAGAACTACGTGCGGCAGATCTTCCTCAACAGCGACACCTCGGTGGCGCTCCTGAGCGGGGCTCCCTTCGACGACAGGTCGTGGGAGTTCCTGCCCAACACGCAGATCCGCGAGGCCGTGGACATGGTCAACCGGGTCGGGGGCGGCACCCGGCGGATGCTGGGCCATGCCGTCATCACACCGGGGCAGCCGGGCTGGATGGACGCGGTCGACCTCGCCATCGACAGGCTGCATCCCGACAGCTGGAAGCTCTACACGATCGGTGACCCGCTGTCGGCAAAGACCAAGTACCCCTGGCGGCTCGACGACGAGAAGCTTGTGTACCCGTTCTACCAGAAGGCCGTCAAGGCGGGCATCAGGACCCTCTGCATCCACAAGGGGCTGATGCCGGCCGACTACGAGCAGAGCTGGGCCGGCGTGTGGAAGTACAACACGCCGTGGGACATCGCGAAGGCCGCCAAGGACTGGCCCCAGTTGAACTTCGTCATCTACCACGGCGGCCTGCGCGCCTTCCAGGAGCTACCCGACCAGGCCCTCGCCGAGTTCGACCGGAGCGGCGAGATCAAGTGGGCGAGTGACCTCGCCCGTATCCCGGGCGAACAGGGTGTCACGAACGTCTACGCGGAGATGGGGACGAGCTTCGCTAACTCGTGCACGGCCAACCCGCGCTTCGCGGCTGCACTGCTCGGCACCTGGATCAAGAACATGGGCGTCGATCATGTCGTGTGGGGCACCGACTCGGTGCTGTACGGCTCGCCGCAGTGGCAGATCGAGGCGCTGCGCCGGCTCGAGATCCCCGAGGACATGCAGAAGAAGCACAACTTCGCCCCGCTGGGTCCGGCGACGGGCGTGGTCAAGAGCCAGATTTTCGGCCTCACCTCGGCCCGGCTCTACAACCTCAACCTGCGCGCCGAGTACCCGCGGCTGACGCTGGACAAGTACGCGCAGATCAAGGAGGAGTATCGCATCGCCGGCAAGCTCGACGAGCTACGCGACAATCACGCGCACGGGTTCATCGCGAAGCGCTCGGCCTAGCTCAGCGAAGAGCTCGCTCACCTGCCACGCCGATGGCCGGGGACGCGGAGTCCCCGGCCATCTTCCTTGTTCGAAGGATACGATCTGGCCAGCCGGCGTGGCGCAAACGGTCCGCTTTCACCTCGCCCGGTTTTCCAGAAACCTGCGCAAGCTCCTGTCGTCCCGCGCCTTCGACGCCCTGGCATCCGTGATGCTGCTCACATCTCGGGGACATGCCGGAGATGACGACGCGCCGTATGCGGACGACGCTCATACTGCTCTACCTCGCCGTGTTCATGCTGCCGCCCGGCGCCGAGCCGGCGACGAGGCACCTCCGCGAGCGGGGCGCCGATGCTCAGGCCGAGACCCAGGCGGATCTGGCCCGACCCCCCGAGGGCCCGGCCGAGCACGTGCGCATCATCGAGGTCTGCTCCGGGGAGCACGAGGCGTCGGTCGGCATCGCCTTCATGATGTGGCCGAGCCAGCACAAGGGCGTGTACGGCCGGTATCACCTCGAGGAGCACATGGTCGACTGGCCGCCGCTCGTCATCGTCAACTACGACCGTGCGAACGAGGAGATCACCCACACCTTCTTCCGCGGGCGGAACTGGACGAACGAGGAGTTTCTTCGGGCGTTCCCCAAGCCGTGCGTGATCCTCGGGCCGCCAGACGCCGGCGTGAGCAGTGTCGTGAAGTGACGCGCTAAAGGCGCGCGTCGGCCTCGGCCGTGTACCTCGCGAGCCGGCACGGTCCGAGGAGAAGCCTGTCTTGATACGGATCCTGGAGTGCATAGACCGTCTCCCGAGCGATCTCGCAGGACTCACGCGTGGGGAACGGCCCCACGTCGCCGTGCGCCTCCCAGGGGCCCGACCAGGCCATGAGCGACCACATCGCGAAGATCCAGACAGTCATTCCCGCTTCCGGCACTGGCCGACATACACCCGCCAGTCGTCATCGGCGACGTTGAGGATCTCGCCGCGCGCCGCCTCACAGACGGCCGCCGTCGGGTAGGGGCCCATGACGCTCTTGGACAGGGGGACCGGCCCCCACCCCGATGGCACCCAGATCCACGTGAGAAATATCCAGACGGTCATGTGCTTGGCCTTGCCTCTGGCCACTGGCCAGCAGGGGCCGTGCCACGACCCAAGAACCCTGCAATATTCGGCAGTAGTCGCAACCCATAATGGGCAAAGCGGCACCTCTGCCCCGGAGGAATGGCACCGATGGCACCTCCGAACAATAATTCCTGGAACCTGGCCGTCCCGTCTCGCGTGTGGCGGTCACGCCGATTCGACCCTCACCATGGCCGAGCCGTATTCGCGGATCTCCGCGTCGACGAGAGACCGAACACGCCGGTCGGCCCGCCGTCGCTCGGCCGCGGGTGGCTGTGACGTCCGTCGTCGTTCCCCCCGGCGACGATCATAGATAACCTCGATCTCCGGTCTACGGGCGAACGCTTGCACCGCGTACTCGTACAGGCTCCGCTCGCGCGGGCTGACGATGAAGAGATAGCGCGGATCGTTCGCTGAAATCACCCGACTGGAGCGCCGGTCAAACCAGAAAACACGGTCACCGCCGGGATTGTCCTGGGATCAGCCGTGAGGAACTCACCTGCCGTCCGTTCGACGCGCGCCACGCCGAATTCGCCTCCGGGTCAGCGCCTGGTCGCCATTCCGCTCGGAGCCGGTCCCGCATCTGCAGCCACGCGACGTAGGGGTCCTGGAGCACCGAATCTGTTCGTGTCCGGGCCCGCACCATCAGGTACAGCAGCAAGACCAGGCCGCCTGGCAGCACGAGCGATACACCGAGGATTCCGATCCTGCCCCACCATCTCCCGTGAACCTGAGGATCGCCTGCGTCGCGCATCGCCGTCTCCTTCAACCGGAGGCGCTCACCCTCCTACCTACGGACAGCGTAGTGGCGATGCTGACGATCACTAATTCGGTGAATCCTGCAACGGGCCGGGGGAGAACCCCTGCTCCGCTGATTCCGGAAAAGGTCCCGGCCCGAGACTCCTTCTACCTGCTACCTGTCGTTGAAGAGCCCGAACAGCCACTGGCCGATCAGACCCATGACGGGAGGCAGGAGGATGCCGGGAAGACAGCGCGCCAGGGTCAGGGGCCAGCCTAACAAGGGCGCCTCGTAGGTCAGCATGCGGATCGGGCTCACCAGCGTCTTGGCCGTGAGCAGGGTGATGAGCGGTCCCGGCGCGGCACCACTGCGAAAGAGATTCGCGGCAACGGGGAAGAGGAGGTACGGGCCCCCGGGGATCGCCAGGCCAGCCACCCAGCCCATCAGGATGCCCTGCGCCATGTGCTCCGCCCCGAGCCAGCGAGAGAGGACGGGTTGGGGGATCAACACGTCGAGGAGCCCGGCCAGCAGGAAGCCGAGGAGCAGCTCGGGCCACACGCCCCTCAGGAGCTTGCCGGTCGCAAGCAGGCCGCGAACGGGCAGGGCCGCGTCCTTGGCAAAGGCGACGAGCAGCGCGACGCCCAGGAGCCCGGTGAGGATCCAGGTGCTGACGTCCACGCGTCGTGTCACTTCCGGACGGCGGGCCGCGGTGCCCGGTACTCGAAGCCGTCGTCAGGCGCCGAGAGCGCTTCCTGGCGCGCGGCCTCGATGAGCCCGTGGTCGGGCGACAGCGAGCACGCCGGGTCGGTCGCCGCCGCGTTCTTCGTCAAGAGATAGGCCTGGCACCGACAGCCACCGAAGTCGATCGCGCGCCGCTCGCAGCTCTTGCAAGGCTCGGGCATCCAGGCGTCACCGCGGAAGGCGTTGAAGGCCGGCGAGTCGCGCCAGATCGCCTCGAGCGGGCGGTCCTTGACATTTTCGAACACGAGCCCCGGCAGCGTGTGAGCCGCGTGGCAGGGTAGGGCCAGGCCGTCGGGGCTGACCACGAGAAAGCGCCGGGCCCAGCCGTCCATACACGCCTTCGGGAACTCGGAATAGTAGTCGGGCATGACGAAGAGAACTTCCATTTTGCCTCGGAGCCGCGCGTGCGCCGCGGCGCTCACCCGTCGCGCCCCATCCAGCTGGGCGGCGGTCGGCAGCAGGACGCGCCGGTTCACGAGGGCCCAGCCCACATACTGCGTGTTGGCCAGCTCCAGGCGGTCCGCCGCGAGCGCCTCGGCCAGCGCGACGATCTCCTCGACGTGTCCGAGGTTCTCCCGATGCAACACGACGTTGAGCGTCAGCGGGAATCCGAGCTCCTTGACCCAGCGCGCGACCTGGAGCTTCCGCTCGAAGACGCGCGCGCCGGCCACGCGGTCCGAGCTCGGCGCGGCAACATCCTGGATGGAGACCTGCACGTTGTCGAGCCCGAGGGAGCGGAAGCGCGCGAGACGCTCACGGCTCAGCGGGATGCCGCTCGTGATGAGATTGGTGTAGAGATCGGCGGCCCGCGCGCCCTCGACGAGGGCCTCCAGATCGTCCCGGAGGACGGGCTCGCCGCCCGTGAGGTGGAGCTGGACGACCCCGAGCTCCTCGGCTTCGCGAAACACGCGGAGCCAGTCCGCCGTGTCGAGCCCGTCCGTGTGGCGTGTGTACTCCACGGGGTTCGAGCAGTACACGCAGCGGAGCGGGCACCGGTACGTCAGCTCGGCGACGAGGGTGTACGGACGATACTCGTCGCTCACGGGTCGGTCCGCATCAGGCCGCGCTCGGCGAGGGTGGCCAGAAACGCCATGACGTCGCGCTCCACCTGCGCTCGCGGTTGGGAGGCGTACTTCTCCGTGAGACGCTCGACGATCGTGTGAACCGTGTGCTCGCCGGTGCAGAGCGCGGCGATGTCGGCGGCCGTCGGGTTCAGCACGAGACCGCGCTCGGGGTACAGCAGGAGGTACCGCGCCGTCTTGCGGTCGAAGCGGATCCGCGCTTTCGGGGCGAGCCGCGGACGGCTGTCCAGGGCGATCACGCGCGGGCGCCCGCCGATCCCCAGCCCGGCTCGATGTAGGCCGTGTACACGCAGTCGAGGAGGTGCCAGAGCACCTCGGTCTTTCGGATGAGCGCGGCCACACAGCGCTCCTGGAGCTCGTAGCTCCGCGCGTGGCGGACCACGTAGTCGATGGCCTCTTCCGAGTCGCGGCGCGCTCGCGGCACGCGCGACCGGAAATACTCGAGCATGTCGCGGCTCACCCACGGGTAGTGACGTTCCCAGGCGAGCACGCGCTTCTGCATCAGGTCCGGCGCGAAGAACTCGGTGAGCGAGGAGGCCACCGCCTCCACGAGGCTTCGCTCCCGCACGAGCTCGACGTAACCGTCGCAGGCGAAGCGGACCCCGGGGAGCACCGACCGACAGCTCGCGACCTCGTCGCGATCGAGGCCCACCCCCGCGGCCAGCCGGAGCCAGAGCTCGAGCCCGCCGTCCTCGGCGTCGTGGTCCTGGATGCGGTGGATCCACATGCGCCGGAACGCCGGGTCGTCGGACTTCGACAGAATGATCGCGTCCTTGATCGGGATCCGCGTCTGGTAGTAGTACCGGTTGAGCACCCACTGCTGGAGCTGAACCTGGGTGAGCTTGCCGTCGTGCATGAGCGCGTGATAGCGATGGTGGTCGTGGTAGCGGCGCTCGCCCTCTCGCCGGATCCATTCGATGAAATCATCTCTCGACAGGGGCGCGCTCTCGGTCATAGCGTGATCTCCATCCCGTCGTAGGCGATCTCCCAGCCGGCCGTCGTGACGCTGGCGCGCTCGGGTGAGTCTTCGCGCAGGAGCGGGTTCGTGTTGTTGAGATGGATGTAGATCTTCCGCGCGGCTCCGAGCGTCGCCAGCTGCCTGGCGCTGCCAGCGGGGCCACCGACAGGGAGGTGGGCCATGTCCTCGGCGCGCTTTTCGCCGAGGCCGAGAGTCCTGAGCTCGTCGCTCGACCAGAACGTGCCGTCGAAGAAGACGCAGTCGGCGCCGTCGAGAGCCTGGCGCACCGACTCCGTCACGGCCCCCACACCGGACACGTACGCGAGCACGCGCCCGGTCCGCTCCTCCAGGATCCTCAAGCCGACGTTGTCGTCGGGATCGGGCGGCATGAGCCCTTCCAGGTGCACGGGCGGCTTGCCAGGCACGGGCAGGGCCTCGACGACGAGCCCGCTCTCACGGCCGTCGACGCCGAGCAGTTCCTCGCGCCGGCCGGGCTTGAGGGTCCGCCACGTCACCTGGCCGGGGAAACGCTCGAGCGTGCGATGCAGCACGTTCTTCTCGGCGAACCCGACGCGCACGCGCTCGGTCGCGTAGACGAGCAGCGGGTGCGATTCCCGGAGCGAGAGGAGCCCGAGGCAGTGGTCCAGATCACCGTTCGTGAGCAGGAGCGCCTGGATCGGCGAATGGCGGCGGTCGCGTGGATGGAGCGCTGGGAAGCCCTCGATCTGCGCTCGAATCTCGGGCGAGGTGTTCAGGAGAAACCAACCCCGGCCGTCAGCGCTGATCGCCACGGATTCCTGGGTGCGCGCGACGGCGGCCAGCGTGCCGTCGCGGATCCCGCGGCAATTCGGGCACCCACAGTTCCACTGCGGGAACCCGCCCCCGGCCGCCGAGCCCAGTACCCGGATCAGCACGAGCCCCCCGGAAACGGCCCAGCCCTTCCCGTAGCGGCACGAGAAGGGCCGGGCGAGACGATGACGCCAGCTAGACCTTAGAAGCGGTCGTCTTGATCCCGATCGAAGTCGTCGGGCTGGTAGGAGTTGATCTCAGCGTCCATTTTCACTTCGATGAAGGCCGGCGTCTCCCAGCTCATGGCTCACACCCCTTTTGCAGAATTCGCCTGACCCGGTCCAGGCGGCGCAATGGTAGAAGAGTCGCTAGGCGGCGTCAAGCCCATTCCATTGGCCCCCTTTTTGGGGTGGACGCCGGGGGTGGGCGAGGGGGTGGGAGCGATGACCGAAGGGACGCCACGGATTCTCGCATTCGCTGGAAGCCTCAGGAAGGGCTCCTTCAACCGGATGTTGCTGCGCTACGCGGTTCTCGGGGCCCGTGAGGCGGGCGGCCATGTGGAGGAGCTCGATCCAGGGCACCTCATGCTCCCGCTCTACAACGGCGATCTCGAGGCGAACGGCTCGTTTCCAGAGCCGGTTGAGGCCTGGCGCGCGAAGATCCGGCAGTGTGAAGGCCTCCTCATCGCGTCGCCGGAGTACAACCACGGCGTGTCTGGCGTCCTGAAGAACGCGATCGACTGGGCGTCGCGCCCTCCCAACGTCTTCCGAGGGAAGGTCGCGGCGTCCTTCGGTGCGACGCCCGGGGCGCAGGGGACGGCGCGAAGCCAGATGAATCTCAGGATCTGCCTCAGTGCGGTCAACGTGTGGGTGGTCCCCAGAACGGTGCTGATCGCCCATGCGAAAGAAGCCTTCGATGCGAACGGCGATCTCAAGGACCCACGGCAAGTCCAGGCCCTCACGGCTCTCGGGCGCACCCTCGTCCAGGCGGTTCGCTCCGGCCTCGCGGACGTCTAGGTGCACGCCCTCGACCCCGCGGCGCGTAGGCGCCACGCGCCCTCACGCGCCCCGCCGCTCATATATCACGCCATGATATATAATGGGACGCGATGCCCGACGCCGCGACCACCGACCGCCATCGTTCCCCGGCTGTCGACTACCACACCCTCGCCGACTTTCGCTATCGGCTCCGGCGGTTCCTTCGCGCCAGGGAGCTCGCGGCACGGACGGCGGGCGTGGCGCCCCAGCAATACCTCGTGCTGCTGCAGATCAAGGGATCGTACGGGCGTGAACTGCCGACGATCGGGGTGCTGGCCGAGCGGCTTCAGACGCAACACCACGGCGTCGTCCAGCTGGTCGACCGCCTGGTGGAACGGGGGATGGTGGCGCGCCGGCCCGACGCGCGGGACCGCCGCGGGGTGGTCGTCGAGCTCCGGCCGGCGGGTGAGGCGGTGCTGCGCAGGCTGGCTCGCTACTCGATCGCCGAGTTACGGACCGAGGGGCCGGCGCTCGTGTCGAGCCTGACACGGCTCGTGAGGAAATCGATGGATGCTCGGACGCCGCTTCGGACGAAGCGGAAGGGAGGCCTACCATGACCAGATCCTGGCTTGCGATGCTTGCCATTGCGGTGGTGCTGCCGGCGGTTGGGTGCGCCCGGCGGCCGGCGACGACCCAGGCGCCGGCGCCGAGCGGCGTCGTGATGAGTCCGCGCGCGCCCGCAGAGTCGGCCTCGCGCCGGGCGGTGGCCTCGTCGGCCGCGCCGGTTGCTACGATCGCACGGCCGGCGCCGCAGGAGTTCGTCGCGGTCCCGGAGCTGCAAGACATCCACTTCGACTTCGACAGGTACGACATCCGGCGGGACGACGCGAAGACCCTCGACGTGAACGCCGCGTGGCTGAAGTCGAATGCGACTCACCTCGTCCTCATCGAGGGTCACTGCGACGAGCGGGGTACCAACGAGTACAACGTAGCGCTCGGCGAGCGCCGCGCGAAGTCCGCGATGGACTACCTCGTGTCCCAGGGCGTCCGGGCGAACCGCATCACGATCGTCAGCTACGGGGAGGAGCGCCCGCTGTGCACGGAGCACTCCGAGGCGTGCTGGAGCAAGAACCGACGGGCGCATTTCCTGGTCAAGTCGCAGTAGGCTGATCCGACGGGGCTCGCCGTGGAGGTGTTCGCCGCCCGGGTCGTTTGGTGGAGCGTGATCGCCTTCGGGCTCTGGCTCGTCTTCTTGGTGATCCTCCGACGCCTGCCGCTCCCGGTGTCGTCGCTGCTCGCCGCCGTCCTGGCCTGGGTCGTCGCCGGGCTCACCCTGCGCTGGACGATGTCGTGGGCGACGCGCTGGTTCAGCTGGGTGCTGCAGTCGATGTACGGGTGAGGCGCCGCGTCAGGATCCTCCTTAAGGTGAGTTTCTTGCCACGGACCAACACTGATCAGTCCTATCGGCCCGTTCCGGTTCCGACACGCACGTCACGGCGTTGACTAGATGGACCAGGGGCGCCCGTATCCATGCGGTTTTTCGAGCCCCCGCGCCTGGCAGGCCTCTTGCTGGTTCCCACTGCTGGACGATGGCGAGCAGAGCCGGTACCCTGTTGATCAACCCGTTCGGGGAACGACCACACCTCGTGAATTTCGTGCGGGGGTCGTGAGAAACTACGGAGGGCTCATGGAGACGACGATCCGTCGTATCGGCCAACCCACAGTCGAGCGCAGCGGGGGACGAGACGAGCGAGTGTCCGTCCGCTTCAAGCTGAACCGCGAGCCCGACATGACCTGGATGGACCTGTTCAAGTCTCACGCCGCGTCCAGCGTCCTCGGTGGAGCCAACGCCGTGTTCCGCGGACGCGAGGTCTGTATCGAGATGGCGAAGCCGAGCGGCGTGCCGGAGCTCACGACGGCCGTGGACTGCTTCATCGAGTGCGCGAACCTCAAGCTACGGTCCTTCCCGGGGCGAGCCGCCGAACGACGGTCGATCCCGTCTCCGCTCCGACAGAGGATGCGCGGCAGCGTCTGACCGCTCGGGCCTGCGCCGCGGACCTCGCTCCCCCTCCGCCCCCTCGCTCAGCGTCAGTCCTCGTGGTGGGTCACGGGCACCCCGCCCTTCCACACCTGCTTGATGCGCCCCGGATTTTGAAGGATGCGGACATCGCGCAGTGGATCACCGTCGACGACGACGAGGTCCGCCCACTTGCCCTTCTCGATCGTGCCGATCTCCTGCTCGAGCGCCAGGCACTCGGCCGCCCGGCTCGTGGCCGCCTGAAGGGCCTGCATCGGGCTCATGCCGGCGGCGACCAGATGTTCGAGCTCCAGCGCGTTGTTCGGGTGTCCGTGGCCTCCCGCGTCGGTCCCGGCGACCACCTTGACGCCTGCCGTCAGGGCGCGTTGCACGGACTCCAGATGATGGGCACGCAACGCCCGCGCGCGCTCGCGCACATGGGGCGTCGCCGACTCGCGGTGGTATTCATAAACGGTCAGGGTGGGGACCAAGAAGATGCCTCGCTCCGCCATCATCGGGATCAGCTCGGGGTCCTCGTCGAGGTAGCAGCCGTGCTCGATGGAGTCGACGCCCGCCTCGATGGCCAGCCGCAGGCCGGGCCCCCCGACCGCGTGACACATCACCCGCCGCCCGAGGGCGTGGGCCTCGTCCACCAGGGCTCGCATCTCGTCCGCGTTGAACGCGCGATCCTTGGGACCATGACCGGCGCGTGAGCTGGCGCCACCGGTCGTGGCGCACTTGATGACGTCCGCGCCGGCGCGGACCATCGTCCGGACCGTCGTCCGGACGCCCTCGAGGCCATTGGCGACGCTCGGGGGGAGGCTCGGATCGTTGAGAAACGGCGCGCCGTGGCCGGACGGGCTGATGCGATCGCCGATCCCGCCGATCGGCGAGATGATCCCGAGCGACAAGACCAGGCGCGGCCCCGTGATCAGCCCCTCGTGGATCGCGAGCCGGAAGCCCGCGTCGAGCCCGCCGGCGTCTCGCACTGCCGTGTAACCCGCCGCGAGGATCTGGCTCGCCACGCGGGCTGTTCGAAGGTGGTGCGTGGACTGGGGCTCGTCGAGGCCCCAGCGTCGCACCAGCTCGTACCCGTGGAACGCCAGGTGGTCGTGGCAGTCGACGAGTCCGGGCAGGACGGTGAAGCGCGAGACGTCGATGACCTCGATGTCCGCGGGCGGGCTCGCGCTCCCGCCGCCCGTGGTGACGGCCTCGATCCGTCCGTTGTGGATCACCACGGCCGCGTCCCGCACGGGTGGCGCGCCCGTGCCATCGATGAGCGTGCCGGCGCGAAGAATCTTCATGGCGTCCCTCCCCAGGCTGTGCTAGCCGGCGACCGGTCTTCGTGACGGCTCAGACTCTACCGCGAATCTTTGCCTCTTGACACGGCGGCCGTTCGGCCTAGGCTCTTGGGCCACCGGAGACGAGCGGCCCCCGGGCCGCAGAAGGAGGTCAGCGATGCCCCACTATCTCAGCGACGAGGAGCTCAAGCGAACGGCGCCCGCGGAGGTGGCGTCATTCAGGTCACCGGTCCCCACCCAGATCGTGTCGAACGGCGAGTTCAACCCGCTGCCCCAGACCCGCGAGCAGCAGCGCGTGGAGGCCCGCATCAAAGAGCTGGCCGACGACCTCGGCGGCCGCCACGGGATGAACCGGCGCCAGTTTCTCGCGAGCAGCGCGGGCATGGCCGCGGCGTTTCTGGCGATGAACGAAGTGTTCGGGCCGATCTTCGACGTCTCCCGGGCCGAGGCGGCGAACCCCGACGTCGCCGCTCAACGCGCCAGCATGCTGGCCGGGCAGTTCATTTTCGACGACCAGACCCACTTCGTCCGCGACGACTTCAAGCAGGAGGGGTTGCTGGGCCTCGCCCAGTACGCCAAGCAGCACTGGAACCCCGCCCTCTGGGGAGAGAAGACCCTCGCGCGCTTCAAGCTCGAGAACTACCTCAAAGAGATCTTCGTCGACAGCGACACGAAGGTCGCCCTGCTCTCGGGCGCGCCGTTCGACGACCAGACGTGGGACTTGCTCTCGAACGACCAGATCGCGATGGCGCGCGACTCCATCAACAAGATCGCCGACTCCCGCCGCCTCCTGGGCCACGCGGTCTTCACGCCGAAGCGTCAGGGCTGGATGAACGAGGTCGATCGCGCGATCAGCACGCTCAAGCCCGACAGCTGGAAGGGTTACACGATCGGCGACCCGCTCTTCCCGTCGAAGATGGGGTCTTACTGGCGCCTCGACGACCAGAAGCTCATGTACCCGTTCTACGAGAAGATCGTCAAGGCCGGCATCACCACGGTGTGCATCCACAAGGGGCTCCTGCCGATCGACTACGAGAAGTCGTGGCCCGGAGTGTGGGAGTACAACACGGTCTGGGACGTCGGACAGGCGGCGAAGGACTGGCCGCAGGTCAACTTCGTCATCTACCACGCGGCGCTGCGGACATTCCTCGAGACGCCCGACGCGGCGCTGGCCGAGTTCGACCAGACGGGCCGCATCAAGTGGGCGACCGACCTCGCCGAGATCCCGGCCAAGTACGGCGTCACGAACGTCTACGGTGAGCTCGGGACCGCGTTCGCCAACTCGGCGGTGGCGAACCCGCGCTTCGCCGCGGCGTTCATCGGTACGCTGGTCCGTGGCATGGGCGCCGACCACGTCGTCTGGGGCAGCGATTCGGTGTGGTACGGGTCGCCCCAGTGGCAGATCGAGGCGCTGCGCCGCCTGGAGATCCCAGCGGACATGCAGAAGAAACACAGCTTCGCTCCGCTCGGTCCCGCCGACGGGCTCGTCAAGAGCGCGATCTTCGGCGGCAACTCCACGCGCCTGTACAAGCTCGACATGCGTTCCGCCCAGGGCACGATCACGCGGGACAAGATCGCGGCGATCAAGGCCGAGTACGTCGCGATGGGCGGCACGCGCAGCAACACCCGCTACGGGTACGTCCACCGGCCGACCGCCTGAGCGACTGCACCGGTGAGGAGGTCGAGCGCCCGCGCCCTCGACCTCCTCATCGGGCCGTTCAACGCGCGTTTTTCCGGGCGAACTCGAGGAACGCGGCGGCGATGCGCTCGGCGAGCTCGGCTCCGGCCTGGCGCCGGCCACGCAGCAGATCGTGGCCAGCGCCGTCCACCGGGAGCAGCGCCGTCCGCGCGGGGATGAGCCCTCGCGCCCGCTCGAGCTCGTCGAGCGAACCAAACGGATCCGCCGAGCCGTGGACGAAGAGCGCCGGTGCCCGGAGGTCGCCGAAATGCGCGGTGCGAAGCTGGTCGCCGCGGCCGGGCGGGTGGAGGGGATAGGAGAGCAGGAGGAGCGCGTCGGCGAGCACGGGCTCGCCCGCCGCGAGGATCGACGCCTGACGGCCGCCGTACGAGTGGCCGCCCAGGAACACGCGCCCGGACACGGACGCGCGTATCGACTGGACGGCGCCCCGCAGACCCTCACGATCGCGCGCCGCGCCACCGCGCGAGGGCGGACCGGTCGGGCGCGCCTGGCGGAAGGGCAGGTCGTAGCGGAACACGGTCAGCCCGCGCGCCCCGAACACGTCGGCGAGCGCGACGAGCAGCGGCGCGCGGGCATTGGAGCTCGCGCCGTGGGTCAGGACGATGCCGTCGCCGCCGGGCGCCACGGGCTCACGCGACGCGCCGGTATCTCACGCGACGCGCCGGCGCCTCACGAGATTCTCCGGTAGAGGACGTGGCGGCGGTTCTTCGTGTGCGGGCGCACCTGGCCGGGCCAGCGCCCCTGGTCCACCGCCTTGGCCCACGCGTCGCTTGTCAGCACCTCGGGGCTCTCGATCTCGTAGAGCGCGTTGTAGTGGGGCTCGTGCTCGACGACGATCGTTTTGCGCTCGCCGCCGAGCATCATCGTGAGCTCCTGCCGCTTGAAGCGCGCCACGGCGATCACGCCTGGAACCTTCAGGAGCAAGGGCACGTGCTCGCCGTCGTAGACCTCGTTGAAGAGCGGTTCCCGGGCGGGCTCGACGTCCATCGCGGCGCTGAAGAGGTAGCGGGTCTGGATGGGCATGGCGATCTCTCCTTTTGATCGGGGACTCTCTGGGCCCGTGTCCCGTGATCGAGGAGGAGCTTATCAGGCACCCGCCGGACGCGCGCGGCAGAACGCGAGCAGCGCGTCGTAGACCGGAAACTGGCGAGCCATGTTCTCGTGGTCGTCCCTGGAGATCTCCCTGAAGCCGGACGCCACGGCGTAGAGGCCCGGGGACTCCGGGGTGAGGTGACGGGCGCCGGTGTCGGCGCCGCGCACGATGAGCGCGAGCGCGCCGAGCGCCGGGTCGTCGAGCCGGTACTTTTCGAGAAACGCGTCGAACGAGCAGCGGTCGCCGTGGTGACCGAGCTCTACCCCCGGCACGTCAAAGGCGGTGGCCTTCTCGCGCTCGGCGACCCGCATGACCTCCGCGTCCGGCACGAACAAGAACGCCGGGTCACGATCGATGAACCGGCTGATCAACCAAGGGCAGGCGATGCGATCCACCCGGGCCTTCTCTCGTGTCACCCATTTCATCGTTCGCTCCTCTCCTAGGACAGCTTCACGCCGACCCCACGAATGGTGAGGTCGTCGAACGCGGTGACGGAATCCGCCTTCGTCCACAGCCCCACACGCCCAGACTTGAACCGAGCGTCATGGTGATCGAGGTCGAGCTTGCCGTCGAGCCACGCCTGCATGTGATCGCCGATCGCCACGACGCGCAGCGTGTGCCACTGGCCGAGCGCCGGGGCCTTGACGGCGGCGCTCGCGAGCTCGTGGCGGCCGCGGTCGTAGTAGTACAGGCGAAAGTTACTCTCGAGTGCGTTGGCGCGCACGACGTAATACGTGCCGTCCCGGAAACGGAACACGATGCCGCCCGAGGCGTCCTCGCGGCCCGAGATCGGCTTGAAGCGCATCGACACGTCCACGTCGGAGTACGGGCCGAAGGGCGCCACGATCACGTTGAACGCGTGCCGGGTCGCGCGCTGGACCAGCACGCGTGTGCCGCTCGGCGCTCCCGCCATGTCTTCGACCGCCCACTGCCCGTCCACCGTCGTCCAGCCCTCGATCCCCTTCGTCTCGAAGTCGACACGCTCCACGGGAACTCCGTCGGGCACCTTGAGCTCTGCTGGCGCGGCGACGGCGCGCCCACGTACTGCCGCGCCGAAACCGGCGAGCAGCGCCAGCGTCGCTCTCAAAATGCCTCGTCGTGACATCGTCGTATCCCGCATCGGACCCTCCTCAGTCGAGCTTCTCGGATTCCGTCTTCCACTCGGCGCCCTTGACGAGCGTCACCTCGGCGACGGGATGACCGTCCTTCAGCTCGGGCATGACGCTGACCGCGCGATAGCCCTTGTTCGCCTTCACGGCCTCGGACGCCGCGGCGGCGAGCGACCGCTTGGCCTTCGCCATGGCCTCCGCCTGCGCCTTTGCCGCGGTGAGGTCTTCGGCGCTCGTGAGCGGATCGACCTTGGCGACCTTGCCCGTCGTGTGATCGACAATGACCTCCGAGAACGTGGTGCCCTTCATCGTGTAGATGGAGAGCTGCAAGTGGTCCTGGTCGACCTCGAACTTCGCCGAGATCGGCTTGCCCGCTCGCGCACTGGCCTGGAGACCGCTCTGCAGCGACACCTTCGCGGCCTTCAGCGCCTTGGCGAGCTCGGCGTGCTCCTTGTCGTCGTACTTCTGCGCCCAGCCCACCGGCATCGCCACGAACCACGCCACCAGAAACGCCAGCGCCGTCGTCGTCTTTCGCATCGTTCTCCCTCCCGGGGCTCGGTGTGATGGAACCGTTACGTCTTTCGCTTCAGCACCGCAGTCCTCTCCGTGGTGGCCGAACTCCGCGCCGAGGATGTCGAAGGGCACCCCCTTCTTGGGCGCATCGGCCGCATCCGCGAACGCGAACTTTGCCTGCGCATCGAAGAACCACTTGATGAGCCATGCGGACGCGATCCGATCGATGTGGGGTCGTGGCCGCGTCACCCACGTGCTTCCCGGCGCGGGCAGGGTGGAGGCGCGCTGGCGTCCGGAACCGGCGACCGGCCGGGCCTCCGCGGCCGTCAGCCGCCGGGCGGTGCGCTCCCAGAGCTCATGCGCCCGTCGGCCGGCCGGCGATTCGAGGTGGTCGATCGACTCGATGCGATCCAGCTCCCGCTTCAGGCCCTCGAGCTTGGCGCGCACCTGAGCGAAGGACGCGCGGTGGGCCGACTTCGCCCGATCGAGTTGGGCCAGGACCTCCCGAGATCCCCGAACCACGTCCTCGTACTCCTCAGCCCGCGCCGTGTGAAAGAGCGCCGTCACTTGCTCGTCCCGCATGGTCTCGATTCGCTCCACGCGGAGCAGCGTGGCCTCGCCCCGCACGGATTGCACTTCCTGCGCGAGCCACTCGAACAGCTCTTTGGTCTCCGCGGTCTCCGGGAGGATCCAGGCGGATCCGCGCAAGCGCACGGCGCCCATCCGCTGGAGCCTCCGCCAGACGCCGACGCGGTGCCGGGTCGGGGTCGCCGGCAGACCGACCAGGAGCGTAAGCCACCGCACGGCCGCAGATCGTAACGCTTGATACACCTGGCGTCAAGCGTTACACTCTGGGCGCCGGCCAGGCACGGCACGGTGATCGTGGAAAGGACAGCCATGGAGACCCCGAAGGCGGCCGAACGAGTCCCGATCCGCCGGCTCGTCGCCTACTTCCTGCGCCTGGGCGCGCTCGGGTTCGGTGGGCCCGTCGCCCTCTGCGGCCAGATGGAGCGAGAGCTCGTCCAGGAGCGGAAGTGGCTCACGAAGGCCGAGATGCGCGAGGGGATCGCGGTGTGTCAGTCGCTCCCCGGGCCGCTCGCGATCCAGGTCGGGATCTTCATCGCCTATCTCCGTGGTGGGGTCTGGGGCGCGTGGGCCGGCGGGTGGGCTTCATCCTGCCGAACTTCGTCATCGTGGCCGTGCTCGGCGCCCTCTACGTGCACTTCGGCGGGCTTCCATGGGTGACGGCCGTCTTTTACGGCGTGAGCCCCGCCGTGATCGCCTTGATCCTCTACTCGTGCCACCGGCTGGCCAAGCTCGGCATGGAGGATTGGCTCCAGTGGTCCATCGCCGCGGCGTCCTTCGCGATCACCGTGGTCCTCCAGGCGGAGGTCGCGCTCTTGTTCATCGGCGCGGGCATCCTCGGGATTCTCTACTACCGCTCCCGCGTTCCAGGGCGCGCCGCGTCGCTGCCCGTCGTCCTCCTGGCGTCGCTCGTCGCAGGACCCGCCGCCGGGGCGGCTCCGGCGAGCGGCGGCGCGACCCTCGGCAAGCTGCTCGTCTTCTTCCTGAAGGCGGGGTCGCTCACGTTCGGCAGCGGGCTCGTGATCGTCCCGTTTCTCGAGACGGGCCTCGTCCACCAGACGGGCTGGCTCGACGAGCGGCAGTTCCTGGTCGCGGTGGCGATGGGCATGCTGAGCCCGGGGCCCGTGGTCATCACGGCGACGTTCGTGGGCTACCTCGTCGCGGGCTTCTGGGGTGCCGCCGTCTCGACCGTCGGGATCTTCCTTCCTTCCTTTCTTCTGGTCCTGATCGTCGCGCCGGTGCTCGTGCGGCACCGCGCGAACCCCAACGTCCAGGGCTTCGTGAGGGGCGCGTATGCGGCCGCCATCGGGACAATCCTCGGCGCGTGCGTTCTGCTCGGCCGGATCGCGATCGGCGACTGGCTGACGGCGCTCGTCGGGCTCGCCAGCCTCGGCGTCCTGTTCCGCTGGAAGGTCAGCAACCCCGCGCTGATCGCCGCGACGGCGCTCATCGGGTTGATCGCGTTTCCGCTCCTGCGGCCGACGTGGGTCTTCGTGAAGTGAGCCCGCCGACCGTCCTCTTCGTGTGCCTGCACGGGGCGGCAAAGAGCGTCCTCGCCGCCGCGGAGTTCGAGCGCCTCGCGCGCGCGCAAGGCGTCGAGGCGCGCGCGGTATTCGCCGGGACCGAGCCCGACGCGCAGATCGCGCCTGTCGTCGTCGCGCGGCTCCTCCAGGAGGGGATCGACCTGCGCGGGCTCCGGCCGCACCGGGTGACGCCGGCAGACGTCGCCCAGGCCTCTCGCGTCGTGTCGTTCGGCTGCGACCTCGGCGACCTCGCCCGCCCGGGGGTGGACGTGGAGCGGTGGGACGACGTGCCCGCGGTCGGCGAGGACTTCGACCGGGCACGTGCCGCCATCCGCGCCCGCGTCGCCCGCCTGTTCGGATTCATGCGGCCGGAGCCCGGGACCTCGCGCTAAGATACCCGGGGAGGGCTTCTATGACTGCGGGCGGGGTGGTCTTTCTCCTCGTAGTCGCCGGGCTCGTGGCGCTGATCATCGCCGGCTACAACCGGCTCGTCGGGCTGCGCGTGCGGTCCGACGAGGCGTGGTCGGACATCGACGTCCAGCTCAAGCGGCGCACCGACCTCGTGCCGAACCTCGTCGAGACGGTGAAGGGCTACGCCGCCCACGAGCGGGCCACGCTCGAGACCGTGACGCGCGCGCGCGGCGCCGCGGTCGCCGCGCAGACGCCGGAGACGCGCGCGCAGGCGGAGAACGCGCTCACGGGCGCCCTCCGCCAGCTCTTCGCGCTCGCCGAGGCGTATCCGGACCTCAAGGCGAACGCGAACTTCGTCCAGCTCCAGGGGTCGCTCGGCGAGATCGAGGACGCGATCCAGAACTCACGTCGCTACTACAACGCGGTCGTGCGCGATCTCAACACGGCGGTGCAGGCCTTTCCGTCGAACTTCATTGCCTCGTTCTTCCGCTTCCACCCGCGGGGCTACTTCGAGCTCGACAGCCCCCGCGAGCGGCAGGCGCCCCGCGTCGCGTTCGGGAGCTGAGGGCATCGCTCGAGCGCTCCTCGCGCTCGCGATCCTGCTTGCGGTGGTGCCGTCGCCCGCGGTGGCGGCGGCGCGCTTCACGATCGCGAACTTCGTCACGAGCATCCAGGTCAAAGCCGACGCGAGCCTCGTCGTCCGCGAGGACGTCACCTTCGAGTTCCAGGGCGCGCACGCGGGCGTCTATCGCGCGATCCCCGTGCGCTACGAGCGCGCCGGCCTGGACTTCGCGTTACGTCTGGACGGCATCGGCGTCTACGACGAGGCGAGCCGGCCCCTCCGCCAGGAGATCGCGTACTCGGGCCGGTACGTCAGGATCAAGGCGTGGGTGCCCGACGCCACCGACACCAAGAAGATCGTGACGTTCGTCTACCGGGTACGGCGCGGGCTCCTCCGGTTCGAGGACCACGACGAGCTCTACTGGAACGCCACGGGCGACGAGTGGGAGGTTCCGATCCAGCACGCCGAGGTCTATGTCAACACGCCGGCCGGCGTCAGCGACAAGGAGGTCCGCACCGCGGCCTACACGGGGCCGCGGGGGGCGGCCGCGCAGGACTTTCGCACGGACCGCGTCGGGGGCTACCTGCGCATCACCGCGACCCGACCCTTGCGGCCGCGCGAGGGCATGACGGTCGTCGTCGGCTGGCCTCCCGGCCACATCGGCCGCCCGTCGGCGCTCGCCGAGGCGCGTTGGTTCGTGGGCGACAACTGGCCCCTGGCGCTCCCGCTCGTCGCGCTCGGCTTCGGCTGGCTCGTCTGGTGGGCGTACGGGCGCGACCCGGCCGCGCGCTCGGTGAAGCCCGAGTACGAGCCGCCGCCCGGGCTCATTCCCGCCGAGGCCGGCGCGCTCGTCGACGAGAAGGCGCAGCCGCGCGAGGTCCTCGCGACCATCGTGGACCTCGCGGTGCGCGGGTATCTGCACATCGAGCAGATCACGACGGCGTTTGGCCAGCCCGACTTCATGTTCAAGCGGCTCAAGCCGATCGGCGGCGACCCGAACCTGACAGACTTCGAGCTCTTCGTGCTCGCCAAGGTCTTCTCGACCGACTGGACGCTCAACATGCGCCTGCTCTCCGAGGTGCGCCGCGACTACGACAACGTCTTTCCGCCCATCCGCGATCGCCTCTACCGCCTCATGGTCGCGGATGGCCTCTTCCCCTCGTCGCCCGCCCGTATGCGGCAGGACTGGATGATCCCGGGCGCCCTGCTCCTCGTCGCGGCCTTCGTCCTGCCGCGGTACTGGCCCTCGCGGTTCGACGTCTACGGCATCACGCTGCCGATCGCGATCGGCGCGAGTGGCCTCGTCCTCCTCGGCTGGTCGCGCGCCATGGCCCACCGTTCGTGGCGCGGCGTGCAGGTCTTGGCGCAGGTGCGCGGCTTCCAGGAGTTCCTCGAGCGCGCCGAGAAGGACCGGCTCGAGCGCATGCCGGGCGACACGCTCCACCGGTTCCTCCCGTGGGCGATCTCGCTCGGCGTCACCGAACGCTGGATCTTCAACTTCGACGGCGTCAAGGTGGACGCGCCGGGCTGGTACACGGGCTCCGCACCGTTCTCGCTCGACAGCTATCACTCGGGGCTCACGCTCTTCGGGCGCAATACGACGGAGGCGATCCTCACGAGCCGCACGGGCGGCTTCGCCAGCGGGACCAGCGGCTTCACGTCCGGGAGCAGCGGGTCCGGCGGGCGGGCGGGGGGCGGCTCGGGCGGCGGTGGCGGGGGAACGTTCTAGTCTCACGCCCGCGCTGTTTGACCGGTCGGACGCCGCGTGATAGCGTTTGGGCTCTCGGGCTCGTGGTGCAGCCTGGTTAGCACACTGGACTGTCAATCCAGAGGTCGCGGGTTCGAATCCCGTCGAGCCCGCCATAAATTAAACGCTTGGAGCCAACCGGTCTCGCTGGCCGCGCCAGCGCCTTCCCTTATCGCCCGACGGACCCTACCTCCCCCACGGATCTGCCGCCTTCGAGTGGCAGGCCGGAAGGCCCTGCGTCCTTCCCTGTCGGCCGGTCCGGCGCGAGAAACTCGTGGGTCTCGGGCAGATTGTCGGCGCTCCAGCCGCCGCCGAGCGCCTTGACGAGCAGCGCGGCCGCGACCATCTGGCGGCCGAGGATCTGGACCGCGGTGATCTCGTTGCTCAGTGCGGTGGCCTGCGCCACGATGACGTTGAGGTAGCTCACGGTGCCGGCCTTGTACTGGTCCGTGATCAGGCTCAGCGCCTGTTCCGCGGCCTTCACCGCGGCCGCCTGTGCCGTGGCCTCGTCCTCGAGGATGCGGAGCGCGGCCAGGTTGTCCTCGACCTCCTGGAACCCACCGAGCACGGTCTGCCTGTACGCCGAGACGGTCGCGTCATACGCCGCTCGCGCCTCGTCGGTCTGGGCCCGCCGCAGGCCCCCGTCGAACACGGTCTCCGAGATCGTCGGCCCGACCGACCAGACGCGGCTCGGCCACGTGAACCACTGCGCCACGCTCCTGCTCTCGAAGCCGCCGGACGCGCCCAGCGTCACGCTGGGAAAGAACGCCGCAATGGCCACGCCGATCTGGGCGTTCGCGGCGGCGACCCGCCGCTCGGCACCGGCGACATCGGGTCGCCGTTGGAGGAGCTCGGACGGCACGCCGACGGGGATCGCCGGCGGCGTCGCGGCAAGCGGTGCCTGCGGCAGGGAGAAGCTCGAGGGAGGTCGGCCGATCAGCACGGCGATCGCGTGCTCGAGCTGCGCGCGCTGCACGCCCACGTCGATCGCCTGCGCCTGCGTGGTCTTGAGCTGAGTCTCGGCCTGCGCCACGTCGGCGCGGGACGCCACGCCGCCCTCATACCGGTTCCGCGTCAGCTCGAGCGATTTCTGGAAGGCCGTCGCCGTGACGTCGAGCAGCTGCTTCTGCGCGTCGAGCGCACGCAGCTGAAAGTAGTCCTGCGCCAGCTCCGCCTGCAGGCTGAGGCGGCTCGTCTCGAGGTCCGCCGCACTTGCCTGGGCGCTGGCCTGGTTGGACTCGACCGCGCGGCGAATCCGGCCCCAGAGGTCGAGCTCCCACGACACGTCGAGGGGAAAGGTGAAGTTCGACGCGGGCCCGGCGGTTGTCGTTTTCACGCCACCGAGAGTCGCCGACTGACGCGAGCGCGCGTAGCCGATCCCGAGCGTCACCGTGGGGAAGTAGGCGGCTCGCGCCTCCCGCACCAGCGCGCGCGCCTGCCGAAACTGCGCCTCGGCGACGGCGACGTTCTGGTTCGAGACGCTGACTTGCGCCGCAAGCGCGTTGAGCTGGGGATCGGCGAAGACTTCCCACCAGGCGCCGCGGGGCGCATCGTCTTGCGGGCGGGCGACCTTCCAGCCGGCGCCTTCCTTGTAGGCGTCGGGGGTGATGACCGTCGGCCTCACGTAGTCCGGGCCGACCATGCAGCCGGTCACGAGCGCCACCATTGCCGCCGGCACCGCCGGCCGGCTCTGCCCCACCGGCGCCTCCACCACCCCCGCCCCGCCGAGAATCGGGGTGGCATGCGAAAGAATGCCGGCGGCTATAGTGGAGGCCAGGATGCCGCCCCGCAGCCGGACACTCGGCGACCTGCTGGACGAGACGGCGCGGGCGCGTCCCGACGCAGACGCTGTGATCTTCCGCGATCGGCGGCTCACGTACGGCGCCCTCCAGGCCCGTGCCGATGAGCTGGCGCGCGCGCTCCTCGCCGTCGGCGTCCGGAAGGGCGACCGCGTCGCCGTCCTCCTCCCCAACCGCCCGGAGTGGCTCGTCGCGGCCTTCGCGATCGGCAAGCTCGGCGCCATCACCGTCGGCGTCAGCACCTTCTCCGCGCCCCGCGAGATCGCGTGGACGATCGAGCACTGCCGGCCCGCCGCCATCATCACGCTGGAGGCCTTCCGCGGGCGCAGCTACCTCGATCCGCTGTACGCGACCTGCCCTGAGCTGGCGACTTCGTCGCCCGGCGAGCTCCGCAGCGAGCGACTGCCCGAGCTGCGCGCGGTCGTCTGCCTCGACTCCCGGCGGTACGACGGCGTCTACCGGCTCGGCGATTTCGTCGGGCGCGCCTCGGCGGTCCGGACGGAGGCGCTGCGCGCGGCGCAGGCCTCGGTGACGGCGAGCGACCCGTGCTTCATCCTCTACACGTCCGGCTCGACGGCCACGCCCAAGGGCGTCGTGCTCGCCCATGGCAGCGTGGTCGACAACGGCTTCAACATCGGCGAGCGCCAGCGCCTGACCGCCGCTGATCGCGTCTGGCTCGCCGTGCCGCTCTTCTGGTCGTTCGGCTCGGCGAACGCGCTGCCGGCGATCGTGACGCACGGCGGATCCTTCGTGCTCCAGGAGAGTTTCGAGCCCGGCGAGGCGCTCGCCCTCCTCGACGAGCAACGCTGCAGCGTCTACTACGGCATGGCCAACATGGCGCGCGCGATCCTGGAGCATCCCGACCGGCCGCGCCGCGCGCTCGCGGCGATGCGGACCGGCCTCACGATCGGCCTGCCCGAGGACATCCAGATGACGATGGAGGCGGTGGCGGCGCGCGAGCTCTGCAACGTGTACGGCTCGACCGAGACCTACGGCAACTGCGCGGTGACCGACGCCCACGACGCGCTCGCGCTGCGGCTCCAGACGCAGGGGCGGCCGCTGCCCGGCATGACGATCCGCGTCGTGGATCCGGAGACCGGCCGGGCACGACCGCCCGGCGACGTCGGCGAGTTTCGCGTGCGGGGCCATGTGACGCCCGGCTACTACAACGACGCCGAGCAGACGCGCGCGGCCTTCGACGCCGAGGGGTACTTCGTCACCGGCGACCTCGGCCTCATCGACGACGACGGGCGGGTGCGCTTCCGCGGACGGCTGAAGGAGATGATCAAGACGGGCGGCATCAACGTGGCCCCGCTCGAGGTGGAGGCCGTGCTGCTGAGCCACTCCGCGGTCAAGCAGGCTTACGTGGTCGGCGTCCCCGACCGTGCGCGGGGCGAGCTGGTGGTGGCCGCCGTCGAACTCCACGACGGCGCGCCCGCCTCGGCGGAGGCGCTGGCGGCGTTCTGCCGGGAGCGGCTCGCCGGCTACAAGGTGCCCGCGCGGTTCGTGTTCCGGAAGGCGGACGAGTTCCCGCGCACGCCGACGGGGAAGGTGCAGAAACCGAGGCTCAGGGACGAGCTCGCCTGACGATCACGCGCCCAGGTAGGCGTGCTGCACGCGCGGGTCGGCAAGCAGCGTCTCGCGCTCGCCGACCAGCGTCACCCGCCCGGTCTCCAGCACGTAGCCGCGATCGCAGAGCTCGAGCGCCTCGACGACGCGCTGCTCGACGAGCAGGATGGTCAACCGACGCGCGCGCCGGATGGCCGCGATCGCCTCGAAGATGATCTCGACGATCCGCGGCCCGAGCCCCTGCGACGGCTCGTCGAGCAGCAGGAGGTCGGGTCGCGCCATGAGCCCCCGGCCGATGGCGAGCATCTGCTGCTCACCGCCGGACAGCGAGCCGGCGAGCTGCGTGCGGCGCTCGCGGAGCACCGGGAAGAGCCGGTAGACGCCCTCGAGGCCCTCGGCGCGCAGCGGCCGGGCCGCCGACCGGTACGAGCCCATCTCGAGATTCTCGAGCACGCTCAGCGAGGAGAACACCTTGCGGCCCTCCGGCACGTGCGCGATGCCGAGTCGCGCGCGCGCGTGCGACGGCCGCCCGGCGATGTTCTCGCCGCGGTACTCGATCCGCCCGCCGGCCGGCACCACGCCACCGCCGATGGCCTTGAGCAGCGTCGTCTTGCCCGCGCCGTTCGGCCCCACGATGGTGACGAACTCGCCCTCGCCGACCTCCAGCGACACGTCGGCCAGCGCGTGGAGCCCGCCGTAAGAGACGCTAAGTCCGGAGACCTTGAGCATGGATCGAGGGGTGACGCGGCTTTGCCGCGGCGCCCCGAGCGCTGGGGGGTCTGGGGGACCATGTCGGGGCCCCCCAGTCCACCGGTCCCGAGACCTTCAGCATGGATCGCGGGGTGACGCGGCTTCGCCGCGGCGCCCCGAGCGCGGGGGGGTCTGGGGGGCCGCCCCCAGTCCACCAGTCCCGAGACCTTCAACATGGCGGAGCCAGCGCTTGCCCAGGTACGCCTCGATGACGGCGGGATCGCGCACGACGTCGTTCGGCACCCCCTCCGCGATCCGGCGGCCGTGGTCGAGGACGACCAGCCGGTCGACGAGCTGTACCACGGCGTACATCGTGTGCTCGATGATCACCACGCTCACGCCCGCGTCCCGCACGCGCCGCACCAGCGCGGCCATGGTCTCCACCCCGTCGCGCGCGAGCCCGGCCAGCGGCTCGTCCAACAAGATCAGGTCGGGCGCGCTGGCCAGACAGCGCGCGAGCTCCATGAGCCGCAGATCCAGCGTGGTGAGCACGCCGGGGACGTCGTCCGCGCGCCCCAGTCCGACGGTGGCCATCGCCGCCCGCGCGCGCTCGCGCGCGCGCGGCGGCGACGTCTCGTGCGCGAAGGCGCCGACCATGACGTTGTCGAGCACGGTGAGCTGCGGAAAGGTGCGAACGACTTGGAAGGTGCGGCCGATGCCGCGGCGGCAGATCGCGCTCGGGCGCAGGCCGTGGATCGGCGTATCGCGGTAGCGGACCTGGCCCGCGTCGGGCAGCAGGAACCCGTTCAGCACGTTGAAGAGCGTGGTCTTGCCCGCGCCGTTCGGTCCGATCACGCCGAGGATCTCGCCGGCGCGCACGCTGAAGCTCACGTCACCGAGCGCCTGCAGTCCGAGGAAGGCCTGCGAGACGCCCCGCACTTCCAGGAGCGCGGCGCCGCGCTCCACCGGCGTGCGGCCCGCCACGGTCGTGTCGAGGCGTGGCGCCGCCGCACTCACGCGCGGCGCCTCGACCGCGCGCCGCGCCGGACGCAAGGCGCGGAGCCGCCAGTAGATCCCCTCGGGCGCGAAGAGCATCACGAGCACGAGCGCCGCGCCGTACACGACGCCCTGGATCCCGGGGAGCTGGTCGCCGACGGTGGCGTCCAGCGTCTCGCTCATCGGCACCATGATGGCCGAGCCGATGAGCGGGCCCCACTTGCTGCCCACGCCGCCCACGAGGCAGACCACCAGCGTCTGCACGATCACGAGCACGCCGAAGACGGCGTCGGGCGTGACGACGAAGAGGATGGCGTGGGCGTAGATGGCGCCGATGACGGCGGCCGGCGCGGCGCTCAGCATGTAGGCGACCATCTTGGCCCGGAACGTGTCCACGCCCGCCGCCTCCGCCGCCTGCTCGTTCGCCTTGAGGGCGCGGAGCGCGTAGCCGAGCCGCGAGCCCTCGATCCAGTGCGAGAGCAGGAGCGTGCCCCCCAGCGCGGCCAGGGCGAGGAGGTCGTAGGCGCGGGGATCGCGGAACTGCATGAACGCCGCGGGGCGGTCGCGGATCATCGGGATCGGGACCTCCTGGTAGCCCAGGAACTCCATGACGATCCGGAAGATCAGCGGGTAGGCGAGGGTGGCCAGCGCGAAGTAGATGCCGGCGAGCCGGAACGTGGGCAGGCCGATGAGCACGGCGGCGACGACGGCGGCCACCAAGCCGGCGGCCATCCCGATCCACGGGGTGAGGCCCGTGGTGACGACGAGCAGGACCGTGACGTAGGCGCCGATCCCGAAGAACGCCTGGTGCCCAAAGGACGTCTGGCCCGCGTAGCCGCTGATGATGTTCCAGGCGAGCCCCATCGTGGCCCACACGAGCACGAGCGTCAGCACCCGATGGTGGTAGCGCTCGGCGAGCGTGAACGTCAGCGCGACGCCGACGAGGACGACCAGCCCGATCGGCAGGAGCCGTCGCATCAGACGGCGCGCAGCCGCTGGCCGAAGAGACCCTGGGGCCGGAGATAGAGCACGAGCAGGAAGGTGATGAAGACGCCGACGTTCTGCAGCTGGAACGGCAGCACCAGCAGCGTGAGCGACTGCACGAGCCCGATCAGGAGCCCGCCGGCGAAGGCGCCCGGAATCGAGCCGAGGCCCCCGAGCACGACGGCGACGAACATGAGGACGATGAAGTTGACGGCGACCGTCGGCTCGATCGGGTGGTAGGTGGCCAGGAGCCCGCCCGCGGCCGCGACGAGCGCGAGGCCGACGCCGAAGGCGAGGCCGTGCATGGCGCGGACGTCGATCCCCTGGTAGCCCGCGGCCTCCGGGTCATCCGCCGCCGCGCGCAGCGCCTTGCCGAGATCGGTCCGCGTGAGGAACACGTAGACGACGCCGGCGAGCACCAGCGCCAGCAGGAAGGCGTAGGCGCGCGCCTGGTTCAATAACACCGGGCCGACGGCGAAGGCCTGCGTCGCGTAGGCCGTCTTGATCCCGCGCGGCATGGGCGTGAGGAGCATGGTGGTTCCGTTGGTGATGATGAGCGAGAGCCCGAGCGTGAGGATGAGCTGCGCGTCCATCAGGCGCTGCGGGTCGCCGCCGCCGGTGACGCGGACGAGCAGCGCGCGGTGGACGGAGACCCCGACGAGAAAGAACGGCGGGATCGTCAGGAGCGCGCCGAGCAGGGGATCGACGCCCGAGACGACCGCCAGGAAGTACGTGAGGTACATCCCCAGCATCATGAAGTCGCCCTGCGCGAAGTTGACGACGCGCATGACGCCGAAGATCAGGGCCAGGCCGATGCTCATGAGCGCGTAGACGCCGCCCACGAGCAGGCCCGTCACCACGTACTGCGCGAGGTCGCTGACCGACATGACGCCGCTACTTGGCGCCGCGCCAGATGGGTTTCTTGGTGGCGTACTCCACCGGCACGACGGTGAACGGCTCGCCGTTCTGCCACTGCACGATGATGGGCGCGGCGCCCACGCGGCGGCCGCGCTCGTCGTACTTGATCCGCCCCGGCGCCAGCGTGCTCGCCGCCGGCCCCGATTTGAGATCGAGCTTCGCCACGGCGTCGCGGATCGCCTTCGGGTCGGCGGACTTCGCCATCTCCGCCGCTTCCTTGATGATCCAGACGTGGGCGTAGGTCATGAGCGGGTCCTGCGTCATGAACGGCTCGCCCGTGCGCTCCGTGAAGCGCTTGACCAGTTCCTCCTGGCCCTTGAGCGGGTGGGCGGCGGTCACGGTCATGATGTTGTCGAGCAGCTCCCGCCCCACCGTCTTGACGTACTCCGGCGTCACCAGCCAGGCGCCCACCCCCTGGATCGGCACCTTCAGGCCGAACTCCTTGACCTTCTGGAGCACCTGGATCGAGTCCGGGAAGTTGGTGGCGCCGTAGAAGACGATGTCCGGCTGGGTCGAGCGGATTTTCTGGACGATGGCCGTCGCATCCGCGAGCGGTGGCGTCCAGATCTCGTCCACGACGATCTCGATCCCTTTGGCCTTGAGCAGCTTCTCGCGCAGCGGCTTGAAGAAGAAGACGGTGGCGGCGGTGTTGTCGCCGACGATCGCCGCCTTCCTGAGCGGCTGCTGGTTGCGCTTCGCCAGGTCGACGACCAGATCCAGCGCCTGCTCGGCCTGCACCGAGGAGACCGGACTCGTCTGGAACGTGTACTTGAAGCCGCGCTCCGTGATCGAGTCGGCGTAGGAGAGCGTGAACCACGGCACCTCGAGCCGCTCGGCCACCTCGGTGACGCCGAGGGTGAAGGAGCTGAGCCACGCGCCGATCCCCGCGCTGATCTTCTCGCGCGACAGCGCGCGCTGGGCCGCGCTCACCGCCTTCTCCACGCTGTCGCCCGCATCCGCCTCGCGCAGGACGATCCGGGCGCCGCCGAGCGCCTTGATCCCGCCCTGGGCGTTGATCTCCGCGATGGCCATCTCCGCGCCCATCTTCTTGAGCTGGCCCTGGCGCGCCCACCGGCCGGAGAGCGGCGCCACCAGCGCGATCTTGAAGTCGTCGGCCGCATCCGCGGCGGGAGGGGCGAGCAGCATCGGGGCCGCGGCGAGCACGGCCAGCAGGATCGCGTGTGGCTGCATCGGTCTTCTCCTCACGTGTAGTTCGGGTTGCGCTTCTCGAGAAACGCCCGCACGCCTTCCTTGAAGTGTTCGCTCTTCCGCACGCGGTCGCCGAGCTTCTGCTCCAGCGCTTCGCGCGACGCCGCGTGGTCGGCGATGGTGCTGCTGATCTGCTGCTTGACCGCCTGCACGGCGGTCGGGCTGTTGGCGGCGATGGTCGCCGCCGTCTCCAGCGCCCACGGGATGAGCGCGTCCGCCTCCACCACGCGATTGACGAGCCCGATCCGCGCCGCCTCCGCGGCGTCGATCAGCCGGGCCGTCAGCAGCAGCTCCATGGCGTGGGCGTAGCCGATCTGCTGGACCAGCTTCACGGTCGCGCCGCCGAACGGATAGATCGACCAGCGGACCTCGGGCAGGCCGAGGCGCGCGTGCGGCGCCGCCGCCCGGACGTCGGTCGAGAGCAGGAGTTCGAGGCCTCCAGCGACGCAATCCCCGTTCACTGCCGCAACGATCGGCTTCGCGTACGCGCGATTCTTGAGCAGCGCGTGATTGACGATGCTCGCCGTCTCCGGGTCGGCGGAGAGATCGCCGCTCATGTCGGCGCCCGAGCTGAACGCGCGCTCGCCCGCCCCGGTGAGGATGATGCAGCGACAGGTGCCGTCGAGCTCGAGCCTGTCCCAGAGTGCGGCCAGCTCCGCCATCATGGCGCGCGGCATGGCATTGCGGCGCGGCTGGTTGTCGATGGTGACGACGACGACGTGCGGCGCGTGCTGCCGGACGCGAAGCTCCATCAGGCCCGCAGCTCCGGCATGACGACGACCTTGCCGTGCGCCTTGCGGTCGGTGAGCAGGCGAATGGCCTCGGCGCCGCGCTCGAGCGGCAGCCGATGGGTGACGAGCGGCTTCAGCGTGCCCTTCGCGTACCACTCGAGCAGCTCCTCGACAGACCGACGGAGCTTGTCCGGCGCGTGCCAACGGAAGTAGCGAAGCGACGAGCCGAGCGCCGCCCGATGCTTCACGAGCAGCCGGTTGGCGGGAATATGCGGGACCCCCCCGACGAAGCCGATCAGAAGCATGCGTCCGCCCCAGCCGAGCGAGGACAGCGCGGCGTCGAAGCGATCGCCGCCGACGGGATCGAAGCACACGTCGGCGCCTTTACCGTCCGTGAGCTCCATGACACGCTCGGTCAGCTTCTCCGTGGCGTAGTCGATGCTCGCGTCCGCGCCGCGCTCGCGCGCCACCGCCAGCTTCTCCGCGGTGCTGGCGCCGGCGATGACGCGCGCGCCCATCGCCTTGCCGATCTCCACCGCCGTCAGGCCGACGCCGCCCGCGGCGCCCAGCACCAGCAGCGTCTCGCCGGCCAGGAGCCGCCCCTGCCAGCGGATCGCCGCGTGGCTGGAGATGTAGGCGATCGGAAACGCGCCCGCCTCGTCGAACGGCATCGCCTCGGGGATGGCGAACGTCTCGGCTTCGTCCGCCAGCGCCTGCTCCGCGAACCCGCCGTAGGCGAGAATCGCCATCACGCGGTCGCCGGTCTTGAAGCGGGTCACGCCCGCCCCACTGCGCGTCACCACGCCGGCGGTCTCGAGGCCGGGACTGAAGGGGAACGGCGGGCGCGTCTGGTAGCGGCCAGCCACCATGATGGAGTCCGCGTAGTTCACGCCCGTCGCCTTGACGTCGATCACCAGCTGGCCAGGGCCGGGCGTTGGCGGCGCCACGTCCTCGAGCTTGAGGTCGTCGACGGGTCCCCACGCGCGGCAGATCACGGCTCTCATTACCCCGGAAGGATACACGGGGGAGCCCGCTTGCGGTGGGCGGGTCACCGATGCAGACTGCGGGGGTCGTGCCTGTCCGCGTCTACATGCGAGTGCCCGGAACCCAGCCGATGGAGCAGCTCATGCGGCTCGTCCAGGACATCGAGGCGGCGGGATTCGACGGCGTCGGCATTCTCGACAGTCAGCTCCTGTCCCGTGACACGTTCGTCGTCCTGGCGCAGGCGGCCACCTCCACGTCGCGCCTCACGCTCTTTCCTGCCGTTACGAACCCGCTGACACGCCACGCCTCCGTCCTGGCCGGCGCGATCCAGAGCGTCGAGGAACTGGCGCCGGGGCGGGTGAAGTTCGTGATGGGCACGGGTTACACCTCGGCCGGCACCATCGGCCGGCGCGCGGCGACGCGGGCGGAGATGCGCGAGTGCCTGCGCACCGTGCGCGCGCTGCTGGCAGGGGAATCGGTGGATTTCGGCGGGACGCCAGGGCGGCTCACCTTCGCGGCGAGGCGACCGATCCCGCTGATCATGGCGGCGTCGGGCCCAAAGGCGATCGAGCTCGCCGGTGAGATCGCCGACGGCGTGCTGCTGCTCGTCGGCTTCAACCATGGAATCGTGGAGCGCGCGCTCGAGCACCTGGAGCGCGGCGCCCGGCGGGCCGGGCGACGGGTCGAGGACCTCGAGGTCATCTGGGCGGCGCGGACGGCGACGGCGGCGACCACGGCCGGGGCGCGCCGGCTCGCGCGGCCGACGGCTGTTCACTGGGGCGTGCTGCGGTGGGGCGGGTACTGGCTGGAGCCGGCGGGCATCCGGCTGCCGAAGCTCGAGATTCCGGAGGCGGTCCACACGATCTATCCCGATCTGTCGCACGCACGGGACTGGGAGGCGGCGATCGACGCCACGTCGTTCGTCTCCGACGAGGTCGTCGCGCAGCTGTGCGATGCGCTCGGATTGATCGGGGCGCCGGAGGATTGCGCGGGGCGGATCGCGGAGATGGCGAAGCTCGGCGTGAGGAACCTCTATCTGATGCCGACGCTGACCTTCGGGCCTCCGGAGCGGGAGATCGCCGCATTCCGCGACGTGGTGTTCCCACGGCTCCTGGAGGCTGGGCTCAAATGAGCGTCTGAAGCCTGGCACCCACCTTTTCCACTGGCGTCACCGCTGCGACCGGTCACCCCACGCGCGCGACCGCGTGATGAATCGCGCTCAGCGTTTGCTCGGCCACCCGCTCCGAGGTGATCGGGTTGTCCGCGAACGTCGCAAAGCCGCAGTCCGGTGTGAGGAGGACGCGCTCGGTCCCGAAGACGGACACGGCGCGCTCGATGCGCGGCGCGATTTCGTCGGGCGATTCCGGCGCTATCGCGACGCCGGAGCAGGCACCGGACACTGGCACCGCAAGGCAGTTCGCGACGGATTGGGTCGCGTGACGCGATCCGTCAAAAGGTGAACGCGCGTCGCCGCCCGAGCCCGCTGGGACGGTCGGTAACCGTCGCCGCGACGTGATTCACGGCGACGGCCTCCGCCCGTGTGTACCATCTCGCTGATGGCCGCGTGGCCCTCGGCCTCCAGCATCGGGTCAACGTAGCAGCCGCCGCTCGCCCACGCTCGAACCTCCTTGGTTGAGGTGAGTCGCTTCTGCGATCAGACTCACCGAGGCTTTGACCGACGGCAATTACCCGGCAGGTAACGATCTCAGGAGCCCGCGAGACGGCGCCTGAGCCGATGGCTCCGTGACCTCAGGGATTTACCTCACGCTCAATCAGTTGATCTCCCGATAGCTCCATACGGCCGGCCGCCCGAAGGTGACTCCGTGAACCGGACCCTTGTCGTGTGCGTCCTTATACTGACCCTCGCCGCCGCCTCCTCGCCCGTCGTCGCCGCCGACTCGTCGCTCGCCGCCCTTGAGGAGTTCGGGGTGAGCAACGGTGCACAGTACGCGATGTTTGTCCCGGCGGCCTGGACCGGGCGGCTCGTCCTCTACGCCCACGGATTCGTGGACCCGGCAGCGCCCATCGCCCTGCCAGACGTCGCGCCGGCCGACGTCGCGCCGTGGGTGGTGCAGCTCAGGGAAACCCTCCTGAGCGCGGGATACGCGGTCGCGTACTCGAGCTACGCCGAGAATGGGTGGGCGGTGAAGGACGGGGCCGCGCGGACGCACGAGCTGCGTGAGCTTTTCATCGGCCGCTTTGGAGCGCCGACGCACGTCTACGTCATGGGTCGGTCGCTGGGCGGGCTCATCACCGTGTTCCTCGCCGAGAACTTCCCCGCGTCCTACCAGGGCGCACTCGCGCTGTGCGCGCCGGCCGGCGGTGGCCGTCTTGAGACGGATTACATCGGCAACGTCCGGGTGCTCTTCGACTTCTACTTTCCGGGGGTGATTCCGGGAGACGTTCTGCATGTTCCGGAGATGGAGTATTCGGCGGACAGCCCGGTGGTCAAGGCCATCGTCGCCGCCATCCTGGCCAACCCGCACAAGGCCGTCGCCCTCGCGTCCGTGGACCAGATCACGCTGCCGTTCACGACCCTGGGCCAGCTCGTCCTCTCGATCGTTCGCCCGATTGGCTACAACATCCGAGGCACCAATGACCTCCTGGCGCGAACCGGCGGCCAATCGCCGTTCGGCAACGTCGGCGTCTGGTACACGAGGCTCGGGCTGATCGATCCCTTCCTGAACGTGGGCGTCGGGCGGTTCGCTGCACAGGCCGGCGGCATCCGCTATCTCAACGACTACTACCAGACCCGGGGCACCCTGGCGATTCCGCTGGTGACGCTCCACACCACACAGGACCCGGATGTGCCGTTCTTCCATGAGCGCGCTTACGCGAAGATCGTCGCCGCGGCCAGGACGTCGAAGTGGCTCGCCCAGCAGTCCGTCCAGCGCTATGGCCACTGCAACGTCGCCCCGGCCGAGGTGGCCACGACCCTCTCCCGGCTCGTGAACTGGGCGGAGAACGGCGTCAAGCCCGCGAGCGGGGACGTGACCCTCGACCTGGCGCTTGCGTCGCCGGACTCGACGACGACGGCGGCGGTCTCGGCGGTGACATGGGAGCTCGCGTTCGACGAGGCGATCCTGGCCGCGACGACCGGGCTCTCGTTGCCCTAGCGGCCCGAGCGGGCGTCCCTGGCGCCCGTGCCGACCGGGGGGCGGGAGCCCCAGCGCCGCGAGAGACGGCGCGGGGGCTCGCCCCGGTCAGCCCAGCGGAGACCCGGTCGTTCAGCTCAGCGCTGCGCCGACTGCGTTCACGTAGAGCGCATAGATCGACGTGCTGCCGGTCATGAACAACCGGTTGCGCTTCGTACCGCCGAAGACGAGGTTGGCGATGACTTCCGGCGTGTGGAGAAACGCCAGCAGCGTACCGTCGGGCGCGTGGACCCGTACACCGTTGGTGTCCATTCCGCCCCAGCCCCAGCCGCACCACACGTTGCCGTCGGTGTCGCAGCGGATGCCGTCCGTGAACCCCGGCTTGAAGTCGGCGAACGCCTTGCCGCCGCGCAACGCGGTGCCGTTGCTCACGACGTCGAACACGATGATGTTCGCAGGGTACTGCGGCCCGTCCGTGGCGCCGGTGTCCACGACGTAGCACCGCTTGAAGTCAGGCGAGAAACAGATGCCGTTCGGGCGCCGCATCGGGCCTTCGGCCACGACCGACGCCTTGCCGCTGGGATCGAGGCGATACACGCGCGTGGGCAGCTCGAACTCGGCCTTGTGCCCTTCGTACGGCCCGAGGATGCCGTAGCCAGGGTCGGTGAACCAGATCGAGCCATCGGCATGGACGGCTGCATCGTTGGGGGCGTTGAGCTTCTTTCCCTCGTACTTGTCGATCAGCACGGTCCAGGTTCCGTCGTACTCGCGGCGGCGCACCTGGCGGGTATCGTGCTCCATGGCAATCAGCCGGCCCTGGTTGTCGCGCGTGTGCCCGTTCGAGTAGCCGGACTCGGTCTGAAACACGCTCACGTGGCCGTCGTCCTCGCTCCACCGCAGCGTGCGATGGTTCGGGATGTCGCTCCAGATGAGACAGCCCCAGTCGCCCATCCAAGCAGGTCCTTCGCACCAGAGCGCACGGTCGTTGCCCATGCCGTGCCAGATGCGCTGTAGCGTCGCGTTACCCTGCCGCGCGGTGAAGCGCTTGTCGAGCACGTCCCACGCGGGCTCCGGGTAGGTGACCGGAGCCTCGCCCGTCCAGTCGCGGTCGCGCGCGAACTTGTCGGCCGCCGATGCCACGGAGGCAGCCGCCGCGGTCGCGGTGGTGATCGCGGCGGTTGTGAGGAAGTTGCGTCTACTCAGCTCCATGTTCTGTCCTCCAGACTGGGTCAGTGAGGCAGTCTGCCTCCTCTGACGAGAGGTGCACTGCATGCGAACCCCATCGGCCCGCCGGGCGCCGCGCGGGCAAATGTGTATCAGCGGGGGTCGCATATGCAATCTGAATTTCATGGGCTCGTTGGTCCCCTTGACTCGGGCGCGGGCGCGCCCCCATAGTGGGGCGATTTCGCATCGGACCGCGTGTCGCCCGACACTTCCAATCTTCCGAAGGAGGATGGTATGACGCGTCGGACATCACTCGAGAGGAGCGTATGGGCTGTCGCGGTGGCGCTCGGGCTCTGCACCGTCGCACCCGCGGTGGAGGCGCAGCAGGCCGTGAAGATCGCGGCGGGCGTGCCCCTCACGGGCCCGCTGGCCAAGCAGGGGCAGGAGGTCGCGAACGCGGTCAAGCTCGCCGCGGAGGAGTGGAACAAGAAGGGCGGGGTCCTCGGAAGGAAGATCGAGGTCCTCGAAGCCGACGACCAGGGGAACCCGCAGGTCGGTGTCGCCGCCGCCGAGAAGGTGGCGGCGGATGCAGCCGTCCTCGGCGCGGTGTGGGGCATCACGAGCGTCACGTGCATCCCGGTCTCGGAGGTGCTCGAGCGCAGCAACCTGGTCCTGATCAGCCCCGGGTGCACCAACCCGAAGGTCACCGATCGCGGGCTCAAGAACACGAACCGTGTGTGCGCTCGGGATGACGCCCAGGGCCCAGCGGGAACCATCTTCGCCGTCGAGGATCTCAAGGCGAAGAAGATCGCCGTCTTCGACGACGGAACCACGGGTCCGAAGGGTGTGGCCGACGAGGTGGAGAAGAAGGCCAAGCAGCTCGGCGTCCAGGCGCTCCGATACGTGATCCGCGCCGGCGACAAGGACTTCCGGGCCATCCTGGCCACCGTGCCGAAGGACGTGAACCTGATCTACGCCAGCCTGTGGGCGCCGGACGCCGCGCTCATCGCCAAGCAGCTCCCCGACGTCGGCCTGAACGTCCGCATGATCGGACCCGACGGGCAGTTCGAGCCGGTCGACTACATCCAGGCGTCGGGAGGGGCGGCCGAAGGCAACTACGTGAGCTTCCTGGTCCCCGACCTCAAGAAGATCCCGGCGGCGACTGCCTTCGTGAAGGCCTTCGAGGCCAGGTACGGGCCGGTCAGCTCCTACGGCCCCCTCGCCTACGAGGCCGCCAACATCATCCTGGAAGCGATCAAGAAGGTCGGCAAGGCCGACCGTGCCGCGGTCCGCGACGCCGTCCGCGCCACCAAGAGCTACAAGGGCATCCTCGGCATGCCGATCGCGTTCGACGACAAGGGAGACGTGGCTGGCGGCGTGATCTACTTCTACCAGGTGAAGGGGTCGGGCTTCGAGCAGGTCAAGGCGATCACCGTGAAGTGACCGCGGGCAAGCCGGACCCTGGAGGATGGCGCTTCTCGAGACCGAGGGCCTGACGAAGGACTTCGGCGGCCTCCGGGCCGTGCACGATCTCGCACTCCGGGTCGAAGAGGGCGAGATCGTCGGACTCATCGGGCCCAACGGCTCGGGGAAGACGACCGTCTTCAATCTGATCACCGGCCTCTACCGGGCGACGGAGGGTCGAATCCGGTTCGATCACGGTCGGCGGGAGCTGGTCGGCCTCGCCCCCCACGTCGTCACGGGCCTCGGCATTGCCCGAACGTTCCAGAACCAGCGCCTCTTCAGTCACATGACCGTGCTGGAAAACGTGCTCGTCGGCATGCACTGCCGGACGCGGGCCGGGATCGCCACCATCCTCCTCAGCACGCCGGGATCACGTCGAGAGCGCCGGCGCGCCGAGGCGCGGGCGGCCGAGCTGCTCGGGCTCTTCGGGGATCGGTTGCTCCCGCGGGCGGCCCGCCCGGCGTGGACTCTCTCGTACGCCAACCGGCGACGCCTGGAGATCGTCCGGGCCCTGGCCACCGAGCCTCGGCTCCTACTCCTGGACGAGCCCGCCGCCGGGATGAACCCTACCGAGACGCGTGAGCTGATGCGCGACATCGAGCGGGTCCGCGATCGCGGCGTGACGATCCTGCTCATCGAGCACGACATGGGGGTCGTTCGCGTCATCTGCGAGCGGGTCGTCGCCCTCGACCACGGCACCAAGATCGCCGAGGGGCGCTTCGAGGAGGTGCGGCAGAACCCGGCCGTCCTGGAGGCGTACCTCGGGCGGCGGGCGGGTCGTGCTTAAGCTCACCGACGTCGTCGCCCACTACGGCCCCATTCAGGTCCTCAAGTCCGTCAACCTCGAAGTGCGCGCCGGGGAGATCGTCTGTCTGCTGGGCGGGAACGCGTCGGGGAAGTCGACCACGATGAAGACCATCCTCGGCGTGGTCCGGCCCACGGCCGGGCGCGTCGAGTTCGAAGACCAGCGGATCGACCGGCTGCCCACCGAGACGATCGTCCGGCGCGGGATCTCGCTCGTTCCCGAGGCCCGCCGGATCTTCGCTCGCATGACCGTGTGGGAAAACCTCGCGATGGGGGCCTTTACCCGCCAGAAGGCGCCCGCCGGCGAGCTCGCCGCCGACGTCGAGCGCGTCTACGCGCTCTTCCCGCGGCTCGCGGAACGCCAACACCAGCTCGGCGGCACGCTCTCGGGCGGCGAGCAGCAGATGCTGGCGATCGGGCGCGCCCTCATGGCCCGGCCGCGCCTGCTCTTGATGGACGAGCCCTCGATGGGGCTCGCCCCCGTGCTGGTGGACCAGGTCTTCGACATCATCCAGAGCATCAACCGGCTCGGGACCACGATTCTCGTGGTGGAGCAGAACGCGGCGGTGGCGCTGTCGATCGCCAGCCGCGGCTACGTGCTCCAAAACGGCCGGATCGTCGTCCACGACGCAGCCCGCGCCCTCCTGGCCGCCGACCACATTCGGCGCGCCTACCTCGGCGAAGACTGACGCCGTGGCCGGCGTCCTCGCGATCCTGCCCCAGCAGATCGTCTTCGGCCTCGCCCTGGGGACCGTGTACGGCCTCGTCGCCCTCGGCTACACGATGGTCTACGGCGTCCTGTTCATGATCAACTTCGCCCACGGCGAGATCTTCATGATCGGCGCCTACGTCGGCTGGTGGGTGCTGGCCCTGCTGTTGAAGGCCCAGGTAGGCGCGCTCCATCCGGCGTGGGTGGTGCCGCTCATGCTGCTCCATGCGATGCTGTTCGCCGGGCTCCTCGGCGTGGGCCTCGAGCGTTTTGCCTACCGGCCGCTCTACCTGCGCGGAGCGACCCGCCTCGGCCCCCTCATCAGCGCCATCGGCGCCTCCATCTTCCTCCAGAACGCCGTCATGCTGAGCCAGGGCGCCCGGATGAAGGTCTACATGACCAGCCTGCTGTTCCCCCGCACGTGGCGGATCCAGATCGCGGGCGCCAGCGTCTCGCTTCTGGTGATCGTCATGATCGTCGTGGCGGGACTCATGATGTGGGGCCTCCACCTGCTCGTCCAGCGCACGAAGCTCGGTCGATCCATCCGGGCGGTGGCCGAGGATCGCGAGATGGCCACCATCATGGGCGTCAACGTCCGGCGGGTCATCGCCGTGACCTTCTTCCTGGGCTCGGCGCTCGGCGGCGCTGGCGGGGTGCTGGTCGGGCTGTACTACACGCAGATCGATTTCTTCATGGGGTACTCCGCCGGCCTCAAGGCCTTCACCGCGGCCGTGCTCGGCGGGATCGGGAACATCCGGGGAGCGATGCTGGGCGGCCTCATCCTCGGGCTCGTGGAGAGCCTCGCCGTCACCTTCATGAACCCGGCCTACAAGGACGTCGTCGCGTTCGTGATCCTGATCGTGGTGCTGGTCTTCCGGCCGATGGGGCTCCTGGGCGAGAACGTGGCCGAGCGGGAGAAGGTCTGAGCGTGGCCACGGCCGGCTGGCAGCGGCGGATGGCCTGGGTCCTCGGCGCGGTGGCCGTCGTGGGCCCGCTGGCGGCGCCCAACGATTACTGGATCGGCGTGATGGCCCGGATCTGTCTCTACGCGACGCTCGCCCTCGGGCTCAACATCGTGGTCGGCTTCGCCGGCCTCCTCGATCTGGGCTACGTGGCGTTCTTCGGCATCGGCTCATACCTCTACGCGTTCCTGGCCTCCACCCACTTCGGGCTGCACCTACCGTTCTTGCTGGCGGTGCCGATCGTGGTCGTGCTGACGGCGTTCTCCGGAATCCTGATCGGGGCGCCGACCCTTCGCCTCCGTGGCGACTATCTCGCGATCGTCACTCTGGGGTTCGGCGAGATCACCTACCTCCTCTTGATCAACCTCGACCGGCCCGTGAACATCACCGGAGGTCCGAGCGGGATCATCGGGATCGACCCCCCGGCGGTCGCCGGCTTCGCGCTCTCCCGCAACACGCAGTACTACTACCTGTTCCTGGCCGCCCTGGCCCTGACCCTGCTCGCCTCCGGGCGCCTGCGGCGCTCGCGGATCGGGTGGGCCTGGCAGGCGATCCGCGAGGACGAGCTGGCCGCGCGGGCCATGGGCATCAACACTACGGTGGCGAAGCTCCAGGCGTTCGCGATCGGGGCCTCCTTCGCCGGGATTGGCGGAAGCTTCCTCGCCTCCTGGCAGCGCTCGGTCTTCCCCGAGAACTTCCTCTTCACCGAGTCGATCAACATCCTGGCGATGGTGATCCTGGGCGGCATGGGCAACCTGCTAGGCGTCGTCATGGGGGCGACGCTCCTGGTGTCACTGCCCGAGGTCTTCCGCGACTTGCAGCGCTACCGACTCCTCGTCTTCGGGCTCATGCTGATGGTGCTGATGGTGTTCCGGCCCGAGGGGCTGCTGACGCTCCAGGGCCGTCACGACGAGGAAGCCGAGCCCGGCGCCTGAGTTGACTGGGCAAAATCTCCTACACACTGTGACGTCGTTTGCAGAACCGGCCGACTCCACGCGGCGATAACTATCGGATCGTAGAAGCCTTTGGATCTGGCGAGGGCTGGCACGCCTTTGGCTTTGTAGCAGGCGCGTGGGAGGGGGCAATGTTCCGTAATTCGGCGAAGGCAGTCACGGTCCCTCTGCTCCTCATCGTCTCGCGCACGGAGCTGGCACGATACGCTCATCTCAAGTTCACATTCGACAGCCAGACCGGAGACGTCGTCCTCGACCGTCGGGTCGGGGAGCGGCGCTGGCGCCAGAAGCGAGTGGGTGCCGAGAAGCGCAGCGTCGACCGGCGCCAACAGGACATCACCAGAGACCTCGAAGCCTCCGGCTGGGCTCTGGTGAGCCGCTAGGAGAGCTCATGTCCCGGATGGTCGTCCTTCTGTTCGGGACGCTCGTGCTTCTCACGGGGATCCGGCCCGACCAGCACGGAGCGGCGCCGCGGCCCGTCCAGGAGGAAGACTTCTGGGACAGCTACCAATGGCGAGTGGCGTACGAGGACTGGAGGCGTGAGCATCCCGGCGCGGCACGGATGCTCGATCAGTTTGAACGGGAGATCAACGAGCAGCGGGGGCGGGCTCTCCCGGAGGACTGTAGCGTCGACTGTCAGTGATCCCGGCGTTCAGCGTTGGCGCTCGACGGCGGGACGCCAATCCTGACGGGAGCGTGTCACGGCTTCCGAGAGCATCCGGCGCAGACGCTGGTCCTCGACCGGCTTGACGAGGTAGCCGTAGGCGCCCATCTCGCGCGCTGCGCGGATCAGCGTAGGATCGTCGGCGGCCGTCACCATGATCACCGGCACCGTCGCATCCAGCGTGCGCATATGCTTCAGGACTTCCATACCGCCGAGCGGGCGCATCATGACGTCGAGCAGCACGACGTCGGGACGTACCAGGCGAGCCGCCATGAGGGCATCCGCACCGTGCGAGGAGTGGTCCACGACGTAGCCCAACGCCACGAGAGACGCCCTGAGGATCTCGGAGGACTCGACGTCGTCATCGACGATCAACACTCTCGGCGGGTTGGCCGTGAAGCTACCGCGTGAGCCCAACGCCTCCACACCTTCTCCCCGCGTTTAAGATCATCGAGGACGGGTCGACCAGGGAACGTGGACCGGCCGCACTGTACGCTCGGCGAGGGATCCGCCTCAATCCGGAGTTTCCCGGAGTGGGATAGGGGAAAACCCCCAGGTCGGGAGTGGGCGCGCGTCAAGCGTGTGGGAAGTCACCGCAGCGATTTGGTATGTTAGCGCTGGCTCAATGTCGAGCGTGACGAGCAAGCCACCTCGTATCCTCGTCGTTGACGACGACAGCGCGGTCGTTGACCTCATGCGACAGTTCTTCATGAACGCCGGTTATCGTGTGGAGTTCGCCCACCACGGGGGCGATGCCCTGACGCTGGTCCAGCATGATCCGCCCGATGTCGTGCTCCTCGACGTCACGATGCCGGGAATGAACGGTGTGGAGGTGCTGGAGCGGATCCTCGCCTTACATGCCGCGCTCCCGGTCATCATCGTCACGGCAAGGTCAGACCGCGCCCTGGCCGCGCAGACTCGAGCGTTGGGGGCCTTCGAGTACGTCACCAAGCCATTCGAGTTCGCCTACCTCGCCCAGGTGGTGAACCGCGCTCTGACACGCGCCGGCGAGGACGCGGGCGAGGTCGGGTAGGGCTCGAGCTCGTCCCTCACGGCCGGTCCGGGGGGTTCTCCGTGCGGCGATTCCGGGATTGTCCGAATTGCCGCGTGCCCCGGCCCGCCAGCACCATGGGAGTATGGAAGTAGTGACGGCACACTACTGGGTGGATAACAGACTCTATGAGGCTGACTACTACAAGGCCATCAGACACGACGGCCGAACTCAGTTCGTCAAGGTGTACATGTCCGAGCGGGAGTGCCAGTGCCCCGGCCATGAGGTGCTCGAGCGTCGACGGCACGGGGCACGCGAAGTCTGCCCGAGCCCAAGCACCTGAGCGGAGCCACTCACGGGTGGGGTAACGTCCGTGAGCGGGTCGCGATCGAAATCTTCCGAGGGATTTCCAGAATTTCAAGATCGCGATCGCAGTGACGGTACACAATCCCGCAGTCAGAGCCACTGGACACGATGGGCCCAGCGAACAAGCGCGGCTGCCGCTGTAGCGGGTCGGAGAAGACCTCGGGCGGGCAGGAGCCGATGGGTCTCCCACGCGGATACTGCGGCCTGTGCGTCGTGTGCGGGGAGCCGGGCCACATTCGGCACCACCCCGGGGCGGGGCGGTTCACCGGAACGTGGTGCGATTTCCACTATCGCGTTCTCGCGTTCACGCACCCGCTCGCGCCTCTGGGCACCTTCCTCTGGCTCACCGTGGTCGCCAGCGCCATCTTCGCGGCGCGGCACTTCGTACACTACTGAGGCCAGAGACGAGCAGCGGCGCGAGCCACGAGGAAGTGACGGCTCCCCGCTCAGACGACGGCGATCGCCTCGACCTCGATGAGGTAATCGGGGTGAGCCAGGGCGCTGACCTCGACCATAGTTGACGCCGGGCCCTTGGCGCCGAAGAACTCTTCCCGAACGGCGCGAAACTCCGGACGGTAGCGGGCGTCGGTCACGTAGGTGTTGATCTTGACGACGCTGGCGAGGGTGCCGCCCCCCGCCTCGACGAGCGCCTTGACCGCGGCGAAGACCTCGCGCGCCTGCGCCTTGAAGTCGCCACGGTGCTTCACGCTGCCATCCTTGTCGTAAGCAACCTGCCCGGCCAAAAAGAGGATCGTCTGTGCCCCCGTGACTCTGACGCCCTGGCTGTACCCGGGAGGGTCGTACACGCCTGCCGCGGAGTATTTCTCGATCTTCGCCATGGTCGGCTCCTCCCGGCGTCCGTTCAGCGGCCGCCCTGCCCGATCTGCTCGTTGATCAGGAACAGCGCCCGGTCGAGGGGGATCTCGAGGCGGTCCTGGTAGTGATAGAAATCCTCCAGCCGCGCCTTGTAAACGCTCGGCGCAAAGGGGAGCGTGGGGCGCTGTTCCTCGAGGAAGCCCGACAGGAGCGCGAGCTTCTCGCGTTCGCCGAGCCGCCGCCAGGCGTGGCCGTCGTAGGCGAACAGGCGCTTCGTCTCCCCCGCGGCGCCCTTCCGCGTGACCTGGACGCTCGGGCGCGTCGCCTCCTTCGAGACGACCAGGTAGTCCCACATCCCTGCCACCCCGTGGCCGGTGACCCCGCAGAAGAAGAGGAAGCGCCCCTCCTTGTTCGCGACGAACTCGAACGAGTCCGTCTCGCCGGCCAGGAGACCGGGGACGAGCCTGACGGTCAGGGCGCGAGGAAAGGCGGGCACGCCGTCCTCGATCGGGAGCGGCGTGACCGGGTCGATGATCGCGAGGCTGTGAGGGAGCGCCGCCAGGCCCTTGTTCTCGAAGTCCACGTGCACCGTCCAGCCGAACGGGACGATCACCTGCATCTCGCCCTGGGCATACCCGTTGAAGTTCATCGTGCCGTTCGTGCCGTCGGCGGACCCGACGAGCTGCAGGCGAACGGTCCGCTTGTCGGCGTCGACCTTCATCCACGCGGGTGCCGTCTCGTCGGCGTGGACGGGGAGCGCGCACGCGAGCACCAGAGCGAGGCCCGCGAGCCGACCGGCCCTACCGCCTCTTCGGCAGGCCAAAGACGTAGACGCTGCCGCCATACGGGAAGCGGAGCTGGAAGTTGCCGCCGGCCGCGACGGCGATGAATTGCTCCCCGTCGACCTCGAACGAGATCGGGGCAGCGTTGACGCCGGCGCCGCACTGGAACCGCCAGAGCTCTTTGCCGGTCTTGGCGTCGAACGCGTAGAAGTTGCCGGTGCCGTCGCCGCCGGTGAAGACCACGCCCCCCGCCGTGGCGAGGGCGCCGCCGATCAGCGGGTCAGGAAGCTTGTTCTGCCAGGCGATCTTCCCCGTGTTGACGTCGATCGCAGTGAAGGTTCCCCACTGCTCCTCGGTGGGGATCGCGACGAAGGCGCTCCCGAGCCAGAGCTTCCCGCGGTCGAAGGGGGCCGAGTGCGCGATGTAGTTCATCGGCTGATGCAGGCCGAGGACGTAGACCATCTGGGTGTCCGGGCTGTAGGCGACCGGTGACCACTCGGACCCGCCGTTGGCTCCGGGGAGCATCCGCACGCCGGTGGCCGTCGGCTGCGCGAACATGTTCTCCTGCGGGACGAAGGCCTGAGACTTCCGGATGAGCCGGCCGGTCGCGCGGTCGTGGACGTAGAACCAGCCGGTCTTTCCAGCGTGACCGACGGCCTTCACCGACCGACCGTCCGCCACCGTCTCGAACAACACGGCCGGGCTGACCGCGTCGAGGTCCCACACGTCGTGGGGCACATACTGGTAGTGCCACTTGTACTTCCCCGTCGTGACGTCGAGCGCGACCATGGACTCGGTGTAGAGATTGTCGCCGGGCCGAATGGAGCCATCGAGATCGGGCGAGGGGTTACCCACCATGATGAAGACGGTGTCGGTCGCCGGGTCGACGGCCGGCGTCATCCAGGTCGACCCGCCGCCCCGCTGCCAGGCACTGCTGTCCCGCGCGAAGTCGGCCTTCTCCTTGTCGAGATCGCGGTTGAGCCTCTCACCCTCCGGGGTGGTCGGGCTCCACTTGCCCTCCCAGCCGGTGTCGGGGATCGTCCAGAACCGCCACACCTGCTTGCCGTCGGTCGCGTTGTAGGCGTCGACGAAGCCGCGAACGCCGTACTCGGCGCCCGAGTTGCCGACGATGATCATCCCCTTGTAGGCGAGAGGGGCGATCGTCAGGCTGTAGCCGGCGGTAGGATCCGCGACCTGGACATCCCAGACCACCTTGCCGGTCTCCTGGTCGAGGGCGACCAGGTGGGCATCGAGGGTCGCCATGTAGACGCGGCCGTACGCGACGGCGAGGCCACGGTTGTTGGGGCCGCAGCAGATGATCGGATTGCTGCTCTGCTTGTGCTCGTAGCGCCAGACCTGCCTGCCCGTCCGCGCGTCGAGCGCGATGGCATGGTTGAACGGCGTGGTGAGGTACATGACGCCGTCGACCACCAGCGGCGTGGTCTCAAAGGAGCCGATCGGGCCCCCGGTCTGGTACACCCAGCGTGGGACCAGCGCCCCGACGTTCTGGGTGTCGATCTGCTTCGAGCTCGTGTAGCGCGTGTTGCTGTAATCCTTGCCGTACGAGGACCAGTTCCTGGCGTCGGCGGCGGCGTTGGTGAGCATCCGGTCGGTGACGGAGGTGTGGCTGACCGACGGCCGCTGGGCCTGGGTCGTTACCGCGCAGGCGGCAACCATCAACATGACGGCAACGCAGATCACGACTCTCATGGTGTGCCTCCTCGATGAGGGCCCCCTGCAAGCGCGGCTCAGCCGGCAGGGCAAGATAAAGCATCGGGCCGGGAGAGTTGTCAAGGCCGCGCAGGGCTCAGTGCCGCGCAGGGCTCAGCGCCCGCGGCAACTCGAACGCGCTCGCATCGAGCGACCTCTCCTCGATGCGCGTGATCTCACCCCGCTCCCGGACGAGCGTCGCCTGGAGCTCGCCCCGGCGCGGTCCCGAGAACACGCGTTCCCAGCGGAGGGCGACGCCGCCCAGCCGCTGCTGCTCGCGCTCCAGCAACCGATGCATCAGCTCGAAGACCGCGAAGACGTCGCGCCGGCGGGCGAAGACGCGGAGCTCGCGGTCGAGCGTCGGACCGCGCTCTCCGGTGAGGTCGCCGATCCGCGCCTCGAGTGCTTGCGCCTCGGCCACGGCCCGCGCGGCGGGGGTGAGGCAGAGATCGAAGGTCATCGCGAATCGTGACGGCGTCGTCGACGCCTCCGGCGCGCCACGCCCGGCCACGACGACGATCTCTCGCGTCGATCGGAGCACGACCCGCTCGCAATCCCGGCCGTGGACCCGAAGCCGCTCGCCGGTCCGATCCACCGACACCGGGAGCGCAGGGGGCGCCTCGACGGCATCGATCCCGAGGGCCTTCTCTGCAGCAGCGAGCGCCGTCTCGCGGCGCTGCCGGCCGTCCGCGAACGTCTGCTCGACATAGGTGCCGGCGTCCGGGGCGATCTCGAACCGGCGCCCGCGGTCGAGCTGAGCGAGCGTCAGGCTCTGGCCCGGCTTCTCGTAACGCGCGCCGCGCCGGGTCTCCACCGTGCGGGTCCCGGTCGCCTCCTGGCGCAGCCGGTCGCCCTTGACGCTGACGACGATCCGCTCCTCGAGCTCGACCGTTCCGCCCCCGAGCAGGTCCGACGTCCGGAGCAGCATCTCGTAGGTCGTGTCGGCGCGGACCGTCGCGGGAGCCAGCAGGAGCGCCGCACCCAGGCCGACCCCGAGGAGTCTCAACGCGCGCCGATCGCCCAGCGGATTCCCTCGAGCAGATGGCGGCGGAAGCGCTCGTCCTCCCAGACCTCGCGGCCGTGGCCCAGGGCGGTGTAGAAGACGCGACCACGTCCGTGATGCCTGATCCAGGAAAGCGCATAATCTTGGTCGGCCCGCTTTCCCTTGCCGACGTCGACCGAGCTCGGATCGAGCCTCAGCAGCACGTGGACCTTGTCCCGCGACCAGCTTCGGAACTGGTAGATCTCGTCGGTGATCTCGAAGCCGGGCCCGAGGTGCTTCGTCGAGGAATGGGTGGGATCCTCGACGACGAGCCGGACGCGCTGGGTCCACGGGTGGCCGTCGAAATAGGCGCCGACGAGCTCGCCGTACTCGGGCACCTCGTACCAGGTGTCCGTGGCGCAGTGGACGCCGACGAACCCGCCGCCACGCTGGACGAAGCGGAGCAAGGCTTGGCGCACCTCCGGCCGGAACGGCGGGGCGCCGGTCGTGTAGAAGAGGACGGCGCGAACCTTGGTGAAGATGTCCGCAGAGAGACGCTCGACATCCTCGCGCGAGTAGAGCCGGGTGACGTCGAACGCGCCCGACTGCGCCCCGAGATCCTCGGCGGTCTGCTCGGCGAGGGAGCGGCGGTCCGGCGACGCTCGCCGAACGACGTCGTGCTGGTAGCCGCCCGAGTACGTCACCATCAACAGACGCGGCCGCGCCGGCGCTTGTGGACTCGCGTCCGGGGCCCAGGCGAGCACGGCCGCCAGGAGCAACAGACCGAGTCGCGCGCCCCGGCGAAGCGCCGGACGCCTGGGTGCGGTCACGACGTCGCACATCTCCACCGCGGTGTTGTACCAGAGGCCAGGCCGGACTTCCAGACCGCGCGTTCCACGATCTCAAGTCGCTCGTCCGGCCATGGGCGTAGAATGAGCGCGATGGCGGACGCCGGTGGCGATTCTTCTTCTTGCACTCCGCCCGCACCCCGGTCGTTTGGAGCGCCCGGTCAGTACGACGACAACGGCGTGGACCTGTCGCTCATCCGCGCCAATATGCGCGTCACGCCGACGGAGCGGGCGCGCCGGGCAGAGCGTGCACGGCGGGCCGCGCTGAGGGTGCAGGCGATTGGACGAGCGGCTCGAGCAAAGCCCGCTTGAACGCTTCTGCGAAGTGCTCGCCGAGCACGGTGTGGAGTTCATCGTCGTCGGCGGGCAAGCTGAAGCGCTCATGGGCAGCTCTCGCGTCACCTACGACGTCGACCTTTGCTATCGACGCACCCCCGACAACCTCGAACGCCTGGCGTCGGCCCTGGGGACCCTGAACCTGACCCTGCGCGGCGCTCCCCCCGATCTGAAGTTCCGGCTGGACGCGCAGGCTCTCGCGCTCGGTCAGAACTACACGTTCGAGGTCGATGGCGAGTACCCCCTGGATTTCCTCAGCTACCTGGAGCCGATCGGGACGTACGAGGACCTGCTGGCCCACGCGGAGACCGTGTCCGTCGGTGGCCGTCCGACGCGCGTGATCGGCCTCGACGACCTCATCCGCATCAAGCGATATCTCGGCCGACCGAAAGATAAAGAGTCGCTGCTCGCGCTCGAGGCCATCAAGCGCCTGCGTGAGCAGGAAGGCTTGCGTTGACGTTTCCCCGCGGAGGTCCTACGATGGCCGCCGCCACTCGAAGCCCGGACCCAAGGAGGAGAGGGAAGATGATCGGTCAGACGAAATTCAAGAGCGCCGCGGCGGTCCTCGGCGTGCTGGTCGTCGTGGCGCTCGCGACCGGCCTGGCCTGGGCCGTCGACCCGAGTCGACTCGTCAACGCCGAGAAGGATCCGAATAGCTGGCTCTCCTACAACGGAACCTATCACGCGTGGCGCTACAGCTCGCTGGGGCAGATCAACCGCGCCAACGTGGGGAATCTCAAGGTCGCCTGGATCTTCCAGCCCGGGATGCCGGCGACGGAACACGGACTGGAGGGGACGCCGCTCGCGGTGGACGGAGTCGTCTACGTGTCCGGGTCGTACAGCCGCGTGTGGGCCCTGGATGGCGCCACGGGGAAAGTCCTGTGGTTCAACTACCCCAAGATCGACATGCAACTGAAGGCCCGTCAGACTCACGTGCCTTACAACCGCGGTCTCGCCGTCGGCCACGGCCACGTGTACGTGGGCACCATCGACGGACGCCTGCTCGCGCTGGACATCAAGAGCGGCAAACAGGTCTGGGAGAGCCAGCTCGTCGACTCCAAGAAGGAGACCGTCGGGTTCACCGGCGCGCCGCTCGTCGTCAAGGACATGATTCTGATCGGGTCGCAGGCCGGCGAGTGGCCCACCCGGGGACGGATCTTCGCGGTGGATTCGAAGACGGGCAAGGAGCGGTGGAAGTTCTGGACCGTCGGCGGCCCCGAGGATCCGAAGGCCCAGGCGACGTGGGGTGGCGACTCGTGGAAGACCGGCGGCGGCGGCGGGTGGATGACGGGCTCCTACGATCCCGACCTGAACCTGGTCTACTGGGGCACCGGCAACCCGGCGCCACTGTATGACTGGGCGGCGGGCGACTGGATGACCAAGGGCCCGCGACCCGGCATCAACCTCTACATCACCTCCATCGTCGCCCTCGACGCCGACACGGGAAAGCTCAACTGGTACTTCCAGGAGCTGCCACACGACCCGTGGGATTTCGACAGTTCCGTGGGAGAGATGCTCCTGCTCGATCGTGACGGAAAGAAGCTCCTGGTCCACGCCAACAAGGGCGGCCCCGTGTTCGTGCTGGACCGGACCAACGGGAAGGTGCAGAACGCCTACATGGGGAACCGCGTGTTCAACTTCATCAAGGGCGTGGATGCCAAGACGGGGAAGCTCATCGAGCCGTGGTACCCGACGGAAGGGAAAGTTCACCCCTGGTTCTGCCCGTGGATCGCCGGCGCCTACAGCTGGAACTCGGGTGCGTACAACCCCAAGGCCGGCCTCTGGTACAAGATCGTTCAGGAAGGCTGCATGGACCTCGAGATCGTGCGGACCACGCCGATCACCGAGCCCTACGCTCAGCTGAACATCGGCGCGAACTTCAACTTCAAAGGAACACCGGACGGCCCGGCGTACGGGCACCTCGACGCCCGCGAGCCCGTGACCGGCGCGCTCAAGTGGTCGGTGAACTATCCGGTGCCTCCGCTCGGAAGCCTCCTCGCGACCGGGGGGGAGCTGGTCTTCCTCGGCGACATGGAAGGACGCGTCCACGCGCACGACGCCGAGACGGGTCAGGATCTCTGGAGCTTCAACAACGGATCCGGGCACCGCGGCGGCATCATCAGCTACGCCGTCGGCGGCAAGCAATACGTCGCCGTCGCGTCGGGGACCGGATCCCTGGTCGCCGACGCCTATGCCGGCCTGTACCCGGAGCGGCTCGGGCACTACGCGTACAGCGCGGCGGTGGTCGTCTTCTCGCTCCCCTGACCGGGTGTAAGATACCGAGAGACAAGAGGGCGGGAGGCAGCGGTTCCCGCCCTCTCGTTCGTTATGCGCATACTCCTCGGAGCCGTTCTGGCCCTCGTCGCGATCCTCGGCGTGCCGCGTGACGGTCAGCCACAGATGGGCGGCACGCCCGCGCAGGGCGCGCAGAGTCAGTCTCAGGGAGCGGGAGCAGCGCCGCCCTTCGATCTCAAGGACGAGGCGGTCGTCAAGCAGGGGGCCACGCTGTTCGCGACGACGTGCTCCTATTGCCACAAGGGACATCCCGGGGCGGGGGGCGCGGGCGTGCCGACGCTCAGAGACCAGACCTACGACAAGGAGTATCTCTACAAGATGATCTCCGATGGGCCGCCGTCGGGGCGGATGCCGGCGTGGAAGCAGCAATACTCACCTGAGCAGATCTGGAAGCTCGTCGCCTACATCCTGAGCCTCAAGCCCACGGAGAGTCAGTGAGCATGGTCCGGACTCTCGCCGGCGGGTCCCTGCTCCTCCTCGGCGTGGCCCTGGCTCCCATCTCGACTCGAGGCGCGACGCTCGCCGAGGTGCAGGGCGACACGGGACTGCGCCTGTGCGCGAACCCGGAGGCGCTTCCGTTCTCGGGTCAGGACCTGGCGCGGCCCGGGATCCAGCTCGAGCTCGCTCAGAAGATTGCCGGCGCGCTCGGCGTCAAGACCTCCGTGAGCTGGATCTTCGATCGGCGCGCGGCCGGGGCAGCCGGGTGCGAGGTCTTCATGAGCGCGATCGTGACGCCCCGACCCAGAGCTCCGCTACGGCTGACCCGGCCCTACTCCGGCAGCGGGTACGTGCTCGTCGTTCCGCGGAATGAAAACGGGGCGAAGACGTTCGCGGACCTCTCGGGGAAGAAAATCGGGGTCCTGGTGCAATCAGTCGCCCAGTGGGTGCTCACCAAGCGGGGCCTCACGACGACCCCCGCGTTCACCGACGAAGAGGTGGTCGAGATGGTCCTGACCGGCCAGGCCGCCGCCGGGGCGGTCAGCATGCCGTACGCCGGATGGTATTTGAAGGAGCACCCGAACGCCCCGCTCAAGATCGCCGAGGGTTACATGCCAGAGCCCGAGCTCAGATGGAACATCGCCGTGGGGGTGAGGAACGCCGACCAGGCGTTGCTCGACGCGGTGAACCGCGTCCTCGACGACCTCCGCCGGGACGGCACCATCCAGGCGACGTTCGCCAGGTACGGCGTCCCGTACTACCAGCCGTTCCCCGCGGAGTGAGGCGGCGGGTCACTCACTTCCCGGGCGCCTCGCCCTTCGACAGCCGCACCAGGAACTTCGCCAGATCGCGCGCCATGTCGTCGAAGGACTCCTGCAGGTGCCCCTCGTCCGAGCCGCCGAACCAGCCGATGGAGGCGATTCTGCGATCGGCCGTGACCATGACCACGCGACCCGATGACGCCTCCACGAACCGCATGTCCGCCTGGGCCCGGGCCCGCCCCGCCCCGTAGAGGCCGGCGAAGTAGCGCGCCACTTGTGATCCCCGGCCGAGCCGCGTGATCGCTCCCTGGAGACGAAGGGCCGGTTGGGCACCCGGCTTGAACTGCGTCTGGCTCGTGTTCACCACGGTCTGGAAGAGGCCGCTGGTCTTGAGACGGCGCACCAGCTCGAGGTGGAGGAACCCGGCCATCTGGGCTGCGAACCGGCGGTCGCCCTCGTCCTTGCTCGTGGCGTCGGTGACCGGGAACGGCTCGACGGCGACGACCTTGTAGCGCTTGAGGTCGAAGCCCGGGGCGACGGCGACGAGCCCGGCGTCCTTGTCCTCCACGTTCGGCATCAGGCCGCCGGCGCCCGTGGGGTTGTCGGGGGTGGACTGCATGGCGCCGCAGCCGGCGATACCGACCAGGAGCACGCCGAGCCAGACACCGGTCAGAAGAATCTGGGTTCTGGTCATGACGGTTTCCCTCCTCCGTTCAAGTCTCTCCCGAGACCCCCCGAAAGAAGGCAGAGAAAGAGCAAAGTGGCCCTGAGCGCCCGCGCGCCTGGGCGGCCTGCCTCGCCCGGTGTGCACCCGGTCCACTTCTCTTGCGGCCCGGCGTCGGCGAACTCCGAATAGTGGCCATCGCTTGCGGGTATCGCAGCGGGCGGCGCGGTTTTTGCGGTGCCTTTCTCTATGGGCTCACGCCGGCCGCCGTCCGCGACCGTCTTCCTGATGCTCACCCTCGGACCGATCACGGCGTACCAGCCGATCGCCGCGCTCGCGCCGGTCGAGACCGTCCTCGAGGGGCGCGACGAGCTGATCGGTGTCGCCGTGACCGCGGAGGGCACGCGCTACGTCTCCGACCGTGGGGCCGGCATCGTCTATCGACTCTCCTCGAGCGGCGCGCTGAGCCGAGCGGCCGCCGGGCTCGATCGCCCCGCCGGTCTCGCCCTCGACAGCGGGGGCCGGCTCCTCATCGCGGAGGAGCACGCGGGGCGCATCCTGCGTCTCGAAGACGCCGGGGCGCTGACTGTCCTGGCGACCGGCATCAAGAGCCCGCGCTGGCTGGCCGTCGCCTCCGACGGGAGCCTGTACATCGGCGCCCATCGCCTCGTCGCGCCCGATGGTCTCGACGCCGATGAGGGCTGCGTGATCCTCCGACTCGCTCCCGACGGCAGTCTCACGACCGTCGCCGCAGGCATCCGACGGCTCGAAGGCCTCCTGCGCGTCAACGACGCGCTGGTCGCCGCGACCACGGGGCTCGAGGGTGGGCCCGACTCTCAGGGCACGATCCTGCGCTACTCCATCCTTCACGATGGCACGCTCGGTGCGCCGGCAACTCTGGTCGACGCGGGTCTCAAGCGACCCATTGGCCTGGCCCTCGACGCCCTCGCCGCAATCTACGTCTCCACGAGGCGGCTGACCGTCGAGACCGAGATCGCCAGGCGGGCCATCGGCAAGATCCACACGGATGGGCATCTCACCGACTTCGCCGGCCACCTCATCGATCCCCAGGGATTGGCTTTCGACGCCGGCGGCGCGCTCTACCTCGCTGACGGCAAGGCCGGGCGCCTTCTGAAATTCCGCGCGCCCCCCGCGCCGACGCTGACGGCGCCCGCGTTTGCCGACCGCTCGCCGCTGACGATCACCGGAGCCGCCAATCCGGGCGCGCGGGTCGATCTCTACGTCGACGCTGCGACGACGCCGGCGACGGTGATCGCGGACGAGGCCGGCGTCTTCGCGGCGTCGCTGACCCTCGCGCCCAATCACGCGAACTTCCTCATGGCCTTCGCGTCGACCCACGTCGGCGACGGCCTCACGTCGGGGGCTGCCGAGGCGACGATCGTGCACGACAGCGTCGCCCCCACGCTCGATTTCCAGGCGCCGCCGCGTGGGAGCCACGTGCGGCTCAACGTGAGCCTCCAGGCCCAGGCGCGGGACAGCGGGAGCTCGGTCGCCGCGCTCGTGCTCAGCGTCGGCGGCCGGTCGCTCAGCAGCACGGTCGACCCATCCCTGCCGGCGCCCGGCGCGACGGCCACGGCCATGTGGCTCACGTCCGCGATGCCCGACGGCTCGCACACGCTCGGCGCGACCGCAACCGACCGAGCGGGAAACTCCGCGACGACCACGCGGATCGTGATCGTGGACAATTCCCCGCCCGTCACCGAGATCACCGGCGGACCCGGTGGCGTGGCGCCGGTCACGCCGGCGACCTTCACGTTCACGGGCACGGACAATCTCACACCGGCCTCGGGGCTCCAGTTCGCGTGGCGACGCGACGGCGGCATGTGGTCCGCGTTCACCACGGAGCACAGCGCCACCCTGAGGGGGCTCGCGCCGGGCGGCCACCTCTTCGAGGTCAAGGCGCGCGATCTCGCGGGGAACGAGGACCCGACGCCCGCCCAGCGCTCGTTCACCGTGGCGCGTGGCGTCGGGGTGACGATCACTGACCCGGCCGACGGCGCAGCCGTTCCGGCGGGCTTGCTGCTCGTGAGAGGGACGGTGGACGCCGGTGGGCAAGAGGCGGGAGTGACGGTCAACGGTATCGTGGCCGCGGTCGAGGCGCCGGTGTTCGCCGTCCAGGTTCCCGTGACGGTCGACACGACCGTGCTGACCGCGACGGTGACGGGATCGAGCGGGACGACGACCAGCCCCAGCGTAACTGTCAGCGTCTTCACGTCACCGACCCCCGTCGGGTCTCTCACCCCGACGCCCGTCGCGGGAGTGGCACCCTTGACGGTCGAGTTCACGCTCGGAGGAATCGCCGCGAGGAACGTCACCCTGGACGCGGATGGGGATGGGCTCACCGACTTCACCGGCGCGAGCTTGGAGGGCCAGCGATTCGTTTACCCTCAACCGGGGTTGTACTTTCCTGCCGCGACGGTCAGCGATGGGCAGGGGGGACAGTTCACCGCCGCGACCGTGGTCCTGGTCGAACCGCCGACCGCCGTGAACGCTCGGTTCGAGAGCCTCTGGAACCTGTTCAAAGACCGGCTCGTCGCTGGCGACATCCCCGGAGCGCTTGCGCACCTCTCGCCGGCAATCCAGTCACAGTTCAGCGAAGTCTTCCAGGCCCTGGGATCGAACCTGCCAGACATCGCGGCGAGCCTGGAGAGACTGGTCGTCGTGGAGCGGGTGGACGACCTGGCCGAGGCGGCGGTCGTGCGACAGGAGGGAGCCACGGCGTTCCTCTACTTCATCTACTTTCGTCGGGATCGTCTGGGGCGATGGCTGATCGAGGAAATGTGAGGTCGGTGCGACACGGCCTGGCCATCGCGGCCGTCTTGATGGGTTGGAGCGCGCCGGCCCTCGGGGCGCAGACGGACCAGCCCTGCGATGTCGTCCCCATGGACTGCACGTTCGAAGCATTGCCGTTCGAGTTCACGGTCGTCGATGCCGAGACGCACCGGCCCTTGGCGGACGTGCACGCGCTGGCCGAGTGGCAGATCCACGGCGTCGGTGGCCGGCCGAACGGCCCGCTGATGGTCCTGGAGGCCGTGAGCGGTCAGAACGGCGTCCTCAACTTTCCCGGCTGGGGACCAATCACCGGCCCGGTGACGGGGATAGGCATCGGCCGCGATCCGGTGATCACGCTGTTCAAGACCGGGTATCGGACGCTGGTGATCAATAACGGCGACCCGCCCGGGACGAAGGAGACGCAGCGCGTGCGCCGGTTCGGCCAGCACGGCCGGACCTACGCGCTCGAGCCGTTTCGCGGCGCGCCGCCGGAGTGGCTCCAGGAGCTCGAGCGAGTCTACGCGGGAATCGCATTTCCACGGAGCGACGACCAGTCGCTCCAGTTCCGTGGACCCTACCTGAATCGACTCCGTCGCGTGTGGGCCGAGCGCGAGAAGGTGCCAGAGGGGTTCCGCGGTGAGCGGGACCTCTTCTGGTTCGTCGAGAAGAGAATGAAATTCCTTGAGGAGGGACACCGATGAGCGGTCGCTCCGCGCTTGTCGCGTGTGCCACGAGCCTCCAGCTCCTGGTGGCTGCGTGGAGCGCACAGGCCTACCACCTTCTGACCCACGCATCGGTTTCTCAGCAGGCGTTCGACCTCTCGGCGCGCTTGCGGGACTACGCCGAGGACGTGGCGATCAACACGGACGACATCTTCGACCCCGACGGCGACGCGGCGGCGTCCACGGAATTTGCCGGCTTTGCCCACCGCGGGACTCTCCGCGACTGGTTTGCCACCGGCGCCATCCGCGAGGACGACTATCTGCCGCATCCCGTGTTCGAGAGCCTCTTCGGTTGTGAGCCGCCGCTGAATCCTCAGTCGCCCGACGAGCAGCTCGACCGCCCCAAGCATCACTTCTTCGACGTCCAGCGCGAGGGTGCGGGGTTCACGCTCGTCGGCGGCCTCCCCGCGCTCGACTGGGCGCAGGGGCTCCAGGGACGGGGGCCGACCCCCCAGCAGAATCACTTCTCGCTTCCCGATGCTCGCGTCTATCAGCTCCGCTCGCTGACGGGGAGTCGTCGTGTCGAGCGGGACCGAAACCTCGCGAGGCTGTTCCGCACACTTGGGCACATCGCCCACGTCCTCCAGGACATGGCCCAGCCGCAGCACACACGTCACGACCCTCACCTCGGGTGCACGAGCGCCGTTCTTGAGTTTGTCGCCGGGGGAAAGAGCTGGTACGAGACATACACAGAGACGCGCGCGCGGAATCAGCGCTACCGTTCCCGAAATGACGCGAGCCGGCCCTTGGTGCTCTCGGGCTATGGTCCCGTCGGGTTTCACGCGTATCGAGACTACTGGGCCAATGCGAGCGGGTCGGGTCTGGCGGACTTCTCGAGCCGTAACTTCTTCTCGGCCGGGACCAATCTGGGGAGCTTCTCCGTTGCCGGCGCCTGTGGCGGACTCCCACAGCCGGTCTGCGACTCCCACGCTTACCGAACCGAAGACGTGCCCTTCACGATTCCGACGCTGATCGGAGATGCGTTGACCGGTCGCGTACGATTCTTTCTGCGCGACGTCGCCGACCCTGTGACCGGCCAGGTGGTCCAGAACGTCAGGGTGTCGAGCCGCTCGCTTTGGGACCAGCACCTCGAAACGAGTCGGCAGCCGCCGAAGTTCTCCCTGACCACGTACAACTACGACGTGATGGCCGACGTCCTGCTGCCGCGCGCCGTGGGCTACTCCGCCGGCGTTCTCGACCGTTTCTTCCGCGGCCGACTCGACGTGGATCTCGTCCACGACGGTGCCGACCCGTCGGTCGCTCGCCTCACAGGCACGAACGCTTCCCCCGAGGCGCTCGTCGACGGCACGCTGACCCTCTACGCCGAGGACACGATGACGGGCACACGCTCCGCCGTGACCGCGCTCGATTCGACGGCGATCACGGGCGTCGCGCCCGGAGGCGCCGTGGTATCGGCGCGGTTTCAGATTCCCGACGGCGCCGAGCGCTTCGTGGCAGTCTACGAAGGGACCCTTGGGACCGAGGTCTCGCCAAGCGGGTCCCGCTGACGCGAGGAGCTGATCGCGACCGACTTCGGCTTCACCCGACGCGAGCTGCGCGCGCTCCGCGCCCTCCGCACGCCCCGCGGCGTCCAGCGGGCGCTGGACGCGATGCCCTACCATCTCGCGGACACGGCGTGGTCGCCGCGGCGGGTCCTGGGCAAGCGCACCGCACACTGCCTGGAGGGCGCGATCTTCGCGGCGGCCGCGCTGCGCGTCCTCGGGTTCCCGCCGCTCCTGCTCGACCTCGAGGCCGTGCAGGACACCGACCACGTGCTCGCGGTGTTCCGGCTCCGGGGGCACTGGGGGGCGATCGCGAAGTCGAACTTCTCGGGCCTCCGCTACCGCGAGCCCATCTACCAGAGCCTCCGCGAGCTGGTCATGAGTTACTTCGAGGGCTACGTGAACCTGCGCGGCGACCGGACGCTCCGGGCCTTCTCCCGGCCCGTGAATCTCGCGCGCTTCGACCGGACGCACGCCGGCTGGATGACCTCGGCCGATGACCTGTGGTTCATCCCGATGCACCTGGTCGGGATCCCGCACACGCGGCTCGTGACGCGGGCGATGGCGCGGCGCCTGTCGCGCGTCGACCGGCGCTCGCTCGCGGCCGGGCTCGTCGGCTACCGCGAGCACTGAGCCCGGACGTCAGATCCCCGTTGCGCCCCCGGGCGTCTTTGGATACTTTGGGCGAACGAGGTCCCCTGTGCCACCGCGGTGCCTTCCCGTCTTCTTCCTTGCGTCGCTGGTGCTGGCGCTCGGTTCGCGCGCGGCTGCCCAGACGACCGAGGCCGACGTCCACGTCGCCCAGGCCATCATCGCCATCGACGAGCGACGGTACGACGCGGCGCTCGCCGACCTGAAGCGCGCCCTCGAGATCGCGCCCGACCACGTCGAGGCGCTCTACTACACGGGGGTCGTGTACGCGGCGCAGCGCCGGCCTGACCTCGCCGTGCCGTTCCTCGAGAAGGCGCGGGCGAAGGCGCCCACGGACCCGGCGATCGGCTTCCAGCTCGGCCTCGCGTACTTCGCCCGGCAACAGTACGACCGGGCGGGGCCCGTCCTCGAGGCGGTCTTCAAGACGAACCCCGAGCTCGACGGCCTCGGCTACTACGTCGGCTTCCTGCGCTACCGCGCCAAGGACTACCGGGGCGCGCTGGCCGCGTTCCGCACCGGGCGCGCGAGCGATCCGGAGATCCTGCAGCTCACGCGCTTCTACTCGAGCCTGGCCCTGGCCATCCTGGGCCTGCCCACGCAGGCGGCGGCCGAGGTCGAGCAGGCCCTGCGCCTGGCGCCGGGCTCCGCGGTGACTGGCCCCGCCGAGCGCCTGCGCGACACGATCGTGGCGGCGCGCGCGAGGGAGCGGCGGCTGGCGCTCGATGTGCGCGTCGGCCTCACCTACGACGACAACGTGCGCGTCGTGCCGAGCCCGAACGGTCGCGAGCCGCTCGTGCGGGACCTCCGGAGCCCGCACCACACGTCCGTGGGCGAGCTGTTCGGCGTCCGCGCGGACTACGCGTGGTGGCGGACGGAGGACTGGGAATCATCCATCGGCTACGCGTTCTTCACGACGTACAACAACGACCTGCCGAAGTTCAACGTCCTCGATCACCTCCTCAACGGGAGCCTGGTGCGCAAGCTCGCGCTGGGGTCGTATCCGGCCCAGGTCGCGCTCCAGTACTCGTACGAGTGGCTCGGGCTCGAGGGCGACGAGTTCCTCACGCGGAACACGGTGGTGCTCTCCGGCGCGGTCGTCGAGGGCGAGCACCATCTCACGCAGGTCTTCGCGCGCTACCAGGACAAGGACTTCGCCGAGGGCGCCGCGCGGCCGCCGCGGCAGGAGATCCGCGACGCCAACAGCTACATGGCCGGGTTCCTCCACGTGGTGCGCTTCGCGGAGGACCGCCACTTCGTGAAGGCCGGGTACCAGATCGACTGGGACCTGACGGACGGGCGAAACTACGAGTACGTCGGCCACCGGCTGAGCGCCGGCGCCCAGTACACGCTACCGGTCGGCGGGGTGCGCTTGAAGTACGACTTCGACGTCCACCTGCGCGGCTACCGGCACGCGAGCTCGATCCTGCCGTCGTACGCGCCCGGCACGCGGCGCCGCGTCGACGAGGAATACACGCACGTCGGGCGCGTCGAGTTACCGCTGCCCGGAAACTTCACGCTCGCCGCCGAGGTCCTCACGACGAACGCGCGGTCGAACATCGAGGTGTTCGACTTCGACCGCCACGTCTTCTCGCTCGTCCTCTCCTGGGCCTACTGAGCGGCCTGACCGTCTCCGCTCAGTCGATACACACAGGCAAGGTACAACCGCCGGTGACTCTGGGCTCGATCGTCTTGAACGGCAGCAGGGGGACGACCACACGCGTCGGGGCGCCGTCACAGGTCGTCGATCCAGTCGGGAATCCGACGCAGCGATGCGCGTCGGCCTCCACGGCGGAGAGCGCATCGATAAACGACGCGCGCGCGGACCCGACCGCCTCATCCTTCGCGGGTTCCTGACCCGCGTTCACCTGTTGCGCTTTCGTCTGGAGCCCCGCCAGCGCGCGTGCCCGAAGGTCCGCCGTCATCGGGCCCTGCGTCGGCGGCTCGGAGGCCGTCGCACTCAGGAACGCGCCCGGCAAGAGCCTGAAGGTCTGGTTCGCTGCGGTCACGAAGACCTCGCCGGTAAAGCCGTAGAAGGTGCTCGTGACGCTCGGCGCGCGCGTGACCTCCACGACGAACACGGTGCCCCGGACGGCGGCGACCGCGTTGGGGGTCTTGACCTCGATGGTGTCGCCCGGCTTCATCTTCTCCCGCGCGACTGCGACCGCGATCTTGCCGGAATCCAGGTCGATCGTGGAGCGGCCGGGGATCTCCGTGATGGTCAATGCGGAGCGCTCGCGGACGGTCACGACGGCCTTGCCGCCGAGCAGGAGCCGGACGATCGAGCGATCGGCGGTCACGATCCGGTCGTTGAGGAAGACGTCGTCCTTGAACTTCAGGGCGACGGGCTGGGGGAGGGCGACCCGTGCCGCGGTGACGCGGCCTTCGAGCGTGGTGACCACGCCCGCCCGGCTCTCCTGAGCCTGCCCGAGCGTCGGACAGCACAGGGCGAGCGGAACCAGGAGGCCGAGGGCTCGACGTCGAATTCTCAGCATGGTCGCCTCACTCTGAGTGTGCCCGGTCGTGTCCGGGACCGTCCCTTCACCGCAGGCGCCGAGTATTGCCCGGCCTCCAGGGCTTGTCAACGGCGCGATTGTGACGGGCTGTCAACGACCGGGTTGTGGGGTAGAGTGGCGGCAATGGCACGATTCTGGGAGTCGGGGGTGAAGCTGGCCCGGCAGCTCGCCGGCGGCATCGGCGCCGCGGCGGTCACGGTCGCGCTCGTCCACGGGGGTCTGCTCGAGCCCCTCGAGACCTGGTCGCTCGACCGGCTCTTCGAGCTCCGGGGCGCGCGGGCGCCGAGCGCGCCGATCGTCATCGTGACGATCGACGAGTCCTCGAACGCCGAGCTGAACACGCAGTGGCCGTTTCCCCGCGCGATGCACGGCGCGCTGCTCGACCGGATCAGCGCGGGCGGGCCGCTCGCGATCGGCATCGACCTCATCTTCGACACGCCGTCGTCGCGCGGACCCAAGGACGACCAGGCCCTCGGCGCGGCCGTCGCGCGGGCGGGCAACGTGGTGCTGGCCGACGCGCCCAGGATGGACGAGCAGGCCTTCTACCGCCGCGTGGACATCAACCCGCCGCTGCCGGTCATCCGGCGGGGCGCGGCCGGCGATGCGCCGGTCAACGTCTTCTACGACGCCGACGGCCTGGTCCGGCGCGTGCCGATGAGGGTCCGCGTCGGTGACACGACCCTCCCGGGCTTCGCTGCCGCGCTCCATCGGGTCGCCGCGAAGGCGGGCCTGGCCGTCAAGCCGCTGCCCGACGCGCCAGAGATCCTCGTCAACTTCCGCGGCGGCCCGCGGACGTTTCCGTGGATGCCGTACTACCAGGTGCTGCGCGGCGAGGTCGGGCCCGCGGCCTTCCGCGGCAAGATCGTCCTCGTGGGCCCGACGAGCGCGATCCTGAAAGACCTGTTCGCCACCCCCTTCGCGCGCGGCAGCGAGCGGCCCGGGGTCGACGAGATGCCCGGAGTCGAGATCCTCGCCAACGCCCTCGACACGCTGATCGCCGGCGACGCGATCCGCGAGGTCCCCCGGTGGGTCACCACGAGCGTCGCGCTCGTCGCCGCCGTGCTGGGCGCGGCGCTCGTGCTGCGCCTCCGGGCGCTGCGCGCGCTCGGCGCCGCGGTCCTCGTGTGGGGCGCCCTCGCGCTCGGCGCCTTCGCCGGCTTCGCGCTCGGCGACCTCTGGCTGCGCGGCATGGCCGCCACGCTCGCCCTCGTGCTGGGCTACGGCTCGACCGTGCTCGAGCACTTCGTGCGCGAGCAGCGCGAGAAGCGGCGGCTCTCGCGCTTCTTCTCGCCGGACGTCCTGCGGGCGGTCGTCCGCGGGCGTGACGAGCGGAGCCTGGGCTCGAGTCGGCGTCTGGTCACCGTCCTCTTCTCCGACCTGCGCGGCTTCACCTCCATCTCCGAGAGGCTCGAACCCGAGCAGGTGGCGGCCATGCTGCGCGAGTACCTCACCGAGATGACGGAGATCGTCTTCGCGCACGACGGCGCCGTCGACAAGTACATCGGCGACTGCGTGATGGCCCTCTACAACGTCCCGGTCGAGGACCCCGAGCACGCGATCAAGGCCGTGCGGACCGGGCTCGCGTTCCAGGAACGGACGCTCGCGGCGGCGGCGCGCTGGGAGGCGAAGTACGGCGTCACGATCCGGAACGGCGTCGGGATCAACACGGGCGAGGCGGTCGTCGGCACGCTCGGCTCGCAGCAGCGCCTCGAGTACACGGCGATCGGCGACACCGTCAACCTCGCCGCGCGCCTCGAGTCCATCACGAAGGACCACGGCGTCTCGATCATCATCAGCGAGTCCACGTACGAGTACGTGAAGGGCGTGTTCGCGACGCGGGAGCTTGGCGCGGTGACGGTGCGGGGCAAGTCGGTGCCGGTGAAGATCTACGCCGTCCTGGCGACGGACGTTCGCAAATACCCGCGCGCCGTGCTCGACGCGGCGGCGGCGCTCACCGACGTGGCCACCGGGCTCGTCTGCCGCGTGTGGACCGTCGACATCAGCGAGGGCGGGCTCGCGCTCGCGGAGGTGCCGGCGGACTGGAAGGTCGACAGCACGGTCCGGCTCCGTCTCGAGGGTGGCGCACTCGCCATGCCCATCGTCGCCGAGGGCACGATCGTCTGGCGGCGCGGCGCGAACGCCGGGCTGAGCTTCACCTCGATCGAGCCGGAGTCGGTGCCGGTCGTCGCCGAGTACGTCGCGGGCCACAAGAGGGCGGCGGAGTGAGCCGTCGCGTCGCGCTCGCCCTCGCCGTGCTCGTCGCCGCCGGCGGCGCCGCGCCGCCGGGCCACGCCCAGCACCGCATGCCGGAGCACGGCCAGCACCGGATGCCGGAGCCGGCGCAGGGCCAGCACCACACGCCCGAGGGCTGGACGTTCGGTCTGCCGAAGGGCGAGCCCGCGAAGGGGCGGCAGGCGTTCGCGAAGTTCGAGTGCTACAAGTGCCACGAGGTCAAGGGGGAGACGTTCCCCGCCGCACAAGACCGGGAGAACGTGGGGCCCGAGCTGTCGATGATGGGCCCCATGCACGACGCCGAGTACTTCGCCGAGTCGATCGTGAACCCGACCAAGGTGATCGACCCGGGCAAGGGCTACGCGGCGAAGGACGGCTCGTCGAAGATGCCGTCCTTCAACGACTCGATGACCGTGCAGGAGCTGGTCGATCTCGTCGCCTACCTCAAGAGCCTCCGGCCGCCCGGCGGCGCCTCGGGTCATACGCAGCACTGAGTCCGCCGCGGGATACAATGAGGTAGCGCAAGGAGGACGACATGCCGAACGCGATCGTCTCCGTGCCACCCCCGCGCAACGAGCCCATCCTCGCGTATGCTCCCGGCAGCCCCGAGCGCAAGGCCTTGCGAGCCCAGCTCGCCAAGATGTCGAGCGACGTGGTCGAGATCACACCCCGCATCGGCGGTCGGGGCGTGGCGACCGGACGGACCGCCGAGGTCGTCATGCCGCACGACCACCGCCACGTCCTCGCCGTCTGGCACAAGGGGGGCGCCGCCGAGGTCGCGCACGCGATCGACGCCGCGCTGGTGGCGCACCGCGAGTGGTCGCGCATGGCCTGGCGGGACCGCGCGGCCATCTTCCTCCGGGCCGCGGATCTCCTGGCGGGGCCGTACCGCATGCTCCTCAACGCGGCGACGATGCTCGGGCAGTCGAAGACCGCTCATCAGGCGGAGATCGACGCCGCGTGCGAGCTGATCGATTTCTGGCGCTTCAACGTCGCCTTCGCCGAGGAGATCTACCGCCAGCAGCCGCTCTCGTCGCCCGGGTGCTGGAACTTCGTCGAGCACCGGCCGCTCGAGGGATTCGTCTTCGCGGTCACGCCGTTCAACTTCACCTCGATCGGCGGCAACCTGCCGACGGCGCCGGCGATCATGGGCAACACCGTGCTGTGGAAGCCCGCGTCCACGGCCGTGTACGCCGCCCACGTCATCATGGATATTTTGGAGGCGGCGGGGCTCCCGCCGGGCGTCATCAACATGGTGCCGGGCGCCGGCGGCGAGGTCGGCGACCCGGCGCTCGCCTCGCCCGACCTCGCGGGCATCCACTTCACCGGCTCGACCGCGACCTTCCAGGCGATGTGGGAGACCGTCGGCAGGCGCATCCGGGCGTACCGGAGCTATCCGCGGATCGTCGGTGAGACCGGCGGCAAGGACTTCGTCCTCGCCCACCCCTCGGCCGACGTGGCCGCGCTCGCGACCGCGCTCACGCGCGGCGCCTTCGAGTACCAGGGCCAGAAGTGCTCCGCCGCTTCGCGGGCCTTCATCCCCGCCTCGCTCTGGCCCGAGGTGAAGAAGCGGCTCCTGGAGCAGATTTCAGAGATCCGGGTGGGCGATCCGACCGACTTCACCAACTTCATGGGCGCGGTGATCGACCGGAACGCGTTCCGGACGATCACGGGCTACATCGACGTCGCGCGCCAGTCGCCGGATGCCGAGGTCCTCGCCGGCGGCGGCGCGGATGACGCCAAGGGATACTTCGTCGAGCCGACGGTCGTCCTGGCCAAGCGGCCCGACCTCAAGCTGATGCGCGAGGAGATCTTCGGCCCCGTGCTGACGGTCTACGTCTTCGAGGACTCCGATCTCGACGAGGCGCTGGCGCTCGCCGACCGGGGCTCCCCCTACGCGCTCACCGGCGCGATCTTCGCGCGCGACCGCGCCGCGATCGCGCGGATGACGGAGGCGCTCACGTACGCCGCGGGCAACTTCTATATCAACGACAAGCCGACGGGGGCCGTCGTCGGCCAGCAGCCCTTCGGCGGCGCGCGCGCGTCGGGGACGAACGACAAGGCGGGGAGTCTCGTGAACCTCCTGCGCTGGGTGAGCCCGCGGGCGCTCAAGGAGACGTTCGTCCCGCCGACCGATTTTCGCTACCCGTTCATGCAGCCGGGCGAATAGGTCGTGCTGGCCGTCGAGGACCGCCGGGCGGCGAGGATCCGCGAGAAGCTCGCCGACGGCAAGCTGCCGCGCGCGTTCCCGTCGGGCCCGCGCCCGGGGATCGACACGAATCCCCCGAGCGTCCGCCTCGTCATGGGCGCGCCGGAGGTCTGCTCGGGCTGCGACGAGGCGATCCGTGCGGGCGAGCCCCGCTGGGAGTTCGAGTACGCCGCCACGCTCCGGGTGTGTTTTCACGAGACCTGCGAGCGTCTCTGGGAGGAGGCGCTCGGGCTCGACCAGGGCGAGTGAGCCCTCAGGCGCGAGCCGAAGCCGAGGGCGCTCCCGCATCGAGGAGGTCTCGCACCCGTCGTCCGAGCGCGTCGCAGCTGAAGGGCTTCTGCAAGAACTCCGCGTCCTGATCGCTGGTGCGATGGTGCAAGACGAGATCGTCCGCGTAGCCGGACATGTAGAGCACCTTCATCTCCGGGCGGCGTGGCACGAGCTGCTCGGCGAGCTCGCGGCCGTTCATGCGCGGCATGACCACGTCGGTCAGGAGCAGATGGATCGGTTCCGTTTGCCGATCGGCGATCGCCAGCGCCTCCGAACCATGACGGGCCTGCAGCACGGTGTAGCCGTTGATCCTGAGCGTCCGACACACGACCTCGCGAACGTCGTCTTCGTCCTCCACGACCAGGATGGTCTCGGAGCCCTGCGGCGCCTCCGTCGCCTGGCCCTTAGGTTCGATCATGGCGATCGGGTCGTCGACGCGAGCCAGGTAGATCGTGAAGGTGCTGCCGCCGCCGGCCTCGCTGTCGACCCGGATCGCGCCCCCACTCTGATTCACGATGCCGTAGACCATCGACAGCCCGAGACCAGCCCCACGGCCGTCGCCTTTGGTCGTAAAGAACGGCTCGAAGATGTGTGCCCGGGTCCGTGCGTCCATGCCGCAGCCCGTGTCGCTCACGGCGAGCGTGACGTACGTGCCGGGCGGCACCGCGGCGCGTCGGGGCGGACCCGCCGCCTCGACCGTCAGGTTCCTGGTCTCGATCGTGAGCCGGCCGCCCGCCGGCATGGCGTCGCGCGCATTGAGGGCGAGGTTCATGATCACCTGCTCGAGCCGCGCCGGATCGGCCTTCACGCGCCAGAGCCGGGGCTTCAGGCTCGTGACCAGCTCGATGCGTTCGCCGACGACCCGTCGGAGCATCGCACCCATGCGCGTCACGATGACGTTGAGGTCGATGACCTTGGGCTGCAGGACCTGCTTCCGGCTGAACGCCACGAGGTGGCTGGTCAGGTCTGCGGCGCGCTCCGCGGCTTTCTCGATCCCCTCGACGTCGCCGCCGAGCGATGCGTGGCCGTCGAGACGCCGCCGCAGGAGCTCCGTCTGGCCCATGATCACGGTCAGCAGGTTGTTGAAGTCGTGGGCGATGCCGCCCGCCAGGCGGCCGACCGCCTCCATCTTCTGCGCCTGCCGCAAGTCTTCCTCCAACTGCCTGCGCTCGGAGACGTCCACCATCAAGCCGCGCAGCTTCTCGGCCCTTCCGTGCTCGTCGCGAACGATGTGAACCATCGCGCGCAGCCAGACCGGGCGCGCGTTGGCCGCGATGGCGCGGTACTCGAAATCGGAGTTCCGGCCCTGTGCGGCGGCCTCTCGGAACATCGTGAGCGTGCGTTCACGATCCTCCGGATGAATGTGGTGTTCCAGCATGAGCTCGGGCTCGGTGAGCCACTGCGTGACGGGGTAACCGAGAATGGCCTCGGCGCGCTGGCTCACGAACGAGAACCGCCACGTCGCGTCCGCTTCCCACACGATGGCGTCGAGGTCCTGCACGAGATCGGCGAAGCGGCGCTCGAAGGCCGCGGCCTCTGCGCGAGCCGTCAGCTCTCGGGCGGTGAGGTCGTCGTTCTTTCGGACGATCTCCCGGTAGAGCCAGATCTGCTCTCGCATGAGCCCCACGAGGATCACCCCGAGGCCGACCGGGCGCGCCAGGCCCGCGACGTACCAGGTCACGCCGTAACGGAACGGCCACAGGAGAAACCCGGTGAGCCCGACCAGCCATAGAAATGTGGCGAGCGGCAGGCACCCGGTGAGGAAGTCCTCGTATCCTCCGGACGCCCTCTTCCGTCCGGCCGCGAGCGCCCAGACACCGACGAGCCCGATGCTGACGGCGCCGGCCAGAATCGCAAACGGGGTGAGGCGCCCGGGCTTCATGACGAGCGAGGGCAAGAGCGGCCGGATCGCCAACACGGCGACGACGATGACGATGCCCAGGCCGAAGACGGCGGCGGCGATCCACAGGCGGGCCCGGTCGCTCAGCGAAAGCTGCCGATCGGCGAAGGAAGACGCGAGCGCGACGCCGACGAAGCCGGCCAGGTAGCTCAGGAAGAGGAAGTACGGGGCGACCCCGGGCTCGACGCCAACGGTACTCGGGTAATCCGGTTGCGCCAGGATGTGCGCCACCCCCAGCAGACCGGCCAGCCAGAGCGCGCCCCCCAGCGACGCGGAGCGGAGATCCTGCCGGAGTCGATGGCGCTCCCAGCAGAGATACCCCACGCCGATGGCCGCCAGGACGAAGGGTGTATCGAAGATGGGCACGGCATACGGAATCGGAAAGCGATACGGCGCGAGCACCGACGTGAAGATGAGGAGGCCGAAGTAGACGAGGCCGGAGAGAGCCAACAGAATCGACGGCATGGGGCGTGGTCGCTCCGGGCCACGGGGCCAGTCCACGTCGCGTCGCATGGTCACTCCTCGCTCGGGGTCAGCCGGACCCTGATCAGGTCGCTGCGGCGGCCGACGAGGTCGATCCGATGGTCCGTCCCGTTGCCGCCGATGAACCCATGGGTGAGGCCGTCGGGATGGGCGGCCAGGCGGAAGTGGTCGAACTCGAATCGGGGGATCCGGACGAGGAACCTCCCGGTGCGCTGATCCACAGAGGCTGGGTCGACGCACTGCCAGAGTCGCGCATCCATGCCCTGGCGCTTCACCTCGTCCCCCACAACGTCGGGGTCCGCGTCCGGGTCGTAGTTGGCGCAGCTGCTGGCCCTCTCGGAGAGGGGGTACTGACCGATGAACGTGCGGAGCCATGTCGTCGTCACCCTCACCGTATCCAGACAGCCCCCGGTCGCGTCGAGTGACGTCGGGACGCACTGCTTGATGATGTTCTTGTTGGACACGGGGGCTTCACGGATCAGGTCGTAATCCAGCGTGAGCGTGACCTGTCCATCCCCGTTCGCATCGGTGACGAACGTCGCGCCCGGGTCGAAGCCGACGCCCGAGGTGAACTGGTCGCCGAGGCGGGCCAGCGGCGAGACCGCGTTGCCGTCCAGGGGAAATCCGGGGCGCTTGGCGGCCGAGTCCAGTGGGACTTCAAAGCCTTTGTGCGGTAAGGGCCAGCGCAGGACGCCAAAGACCGTCCAGATCGTGTAGAGCGTGTTGGGATACGCGTGGCGAACGGAGAAGCGGACGCGCGTCTCCCCGCCATCTGGCCTGAGCGTGATCCCCATCGTGGCCCTCGCGCCCGGCGGCGCGTTCTGCGTCGGGATGAAATGAATGACGTAGGCCTCGCGGGGCCCGCCACGCTCGGGCTCTGCCATGGCGCTTTCGGATTGCACCGCCAGCAGAGCGCCGAGCCCACACAGAATGACCACAAGCTTTCGAGGTGCCCAATTCACTTTTCGTCCCTCCGGCGATGAGGCCTTACGCCTTGCTCGGGTCTAGCACCCCGTGGATCCCAGGCAGATCTCGAACTTCACCATCGGCTCGTCAAGCGCCCTCTCGTGGGCGCTCACGGGCTCCACCCCGCTCGCCTTGAGGCCGGTGAAACTCAGGTAGTACGGCGTGTTGCTGGGGTCATCAGGAAACGCGAACGGCAAGTGGAAGATGCCCTTGAACGGGGAAGACATGCCGTCGATGCTCACTGTGCCGACGACGGTGCCGTACGGCTGCGGCGGCTTGAGTGCCAGGGCAGGAGAGAAGTCCATCTGACCGCTGAACCTGCCGCTGAGCACGCGAGCCTCAGGCCCGTCCACCGGGTTATCGCCCTGGACGACCACCGTGAGGTACCCGCCGAAGGTCCCCTTCCCCGTGGTGACCTCCACGCTGGACGTCCCGAGGCCGTTGAGGGTGCACGTCGTGGGCAAGGGGCAGAGCAGCGTGCCGGGGCGCGCCGTCCCCTTGATGGCGGCCCAAGCCTGCCGATACGTCCGTCCGTCCTTCTGGACGATCGACATGCTTTCGAACAACTCGTACATGGTGGCGTCGGCCGCGGCGGCCGGGCTGGGCCCGACCGCCACGGCGAGCAGGGAGAGCAGCAGGAGCACCGCGTTCCGTGCGTACATGATCCGACCCCTCAACCCTGGGATCCTCATGGCGCCAGGGCGCCGCCGACGGGCTTCACGCCGCGCTTGACCCAGTCCGCCAGCCGGAGGAAGGCGCTCGCCGTCTCGGCCGGGCTGAAGTTGCAGTGACCGTACCGGTTGTAGGACTGCTGCACGAGCTTCCTCGACGCCCCCGCCTTCGCGACAATCGCGGCCAGGCTCGCTTCATGGGAGAACGGCACGTCCGGGTCGAGCGTCGTGTGGAGGGTCAGGACGGGAATGTCCAGGGCCCCCTTGGGCTGGTAGTAGGCCTTGAGGTAGTTGAAGGCTTGCGTGCTTCCCGCGAACCGGTCGACACCGGCATTGAGTGCGGCGTCGAGGGTTTGGAGCCCCGTGCCCGTGTAGGTCGTGCTTCGGTTCTCGAAGGGCGAGGCGCCGCCCGTTCGCTCCAGCAGATCATTCGTCCCCAGAATGTTGTAGCCGAGCACCCGGAGGATCGAGTTGATCAGGGTCCCGTCGGTGAAGTCGCCCGTCCACGGCAGCTCGACCTGATCCACCGAGGCAAGGGCCACCGCCGCCGTCGGGTTTGCCAGGATCGCCCAGTAGATGGCCGGGACCAGCTCGCTCGAGTAGTTCAGCTCCTTCGGGACGTCGAGGACGTCCCCCGGGATCACTCCCGGATAGAAAAAGTCGAAGACGGCGCGCGTGTGGCCGACGTAGTCTGTCTGCTTGCGCCCTCCCCCCACGGGGCCGCACAGTGCGAGGGCACCGTCTATCACGCGCTCGCTCGAGCTGATCGTAACCAGTCCGAAGAGGGAGAGGCTGGTTTTGGTCTCGACCGCGTACTTCTCGACGAGCAGCATGGTGGTGAGCGCACCGAGCGACCGCCCGATGACGTAGGTCCGATCGGGCTTGTAGAAGTAGTGGGTGAAGAGCGGCCGCAGCTCACGCGTTCGCTGAGCGGCGTCGTTCACCGCCCACCCATTTTCGGAAAAGCTCGAATAGGCGACGCCGTAGCCCGCCTGCAGCAGGCGTTCACGGAGCTCCACGACCCACGGCGCGACGTCGTCCGGCGCGGCGTCCGGCAGGGCCACCGGCGCCGCAGGGTCGATGAAACCGTGGACGTAGACGACCAGGTCCCCGTTCCAGTTGTCGGGGAGGAACAGGGCGTACTGCGCGCCGGTCGTGCCGACGCCGACAACCTCCCGCGTGGCGAAGGCGACGCCACAGCTCGCGACGAGGATCAGCGCCAGGGCGGATACGGCGACAGATAGTTTCTTCATTCGGCTCTCCTTTGGTGTTCGCTGTCTCACGTTGACTTTCTTCCGCGCTCGCGTTGACTGCGCGCGCCGTTTCAGTGTGGCGTCGATCATCGCCGCGGCCCGCGCGGCGCGTCTACTGGACCTTGGGACTAGATCCGAGGTACGACGACGTTTCCGGAAGGCGAATGACGACCGCCTTGCTCAGAACCCGCCAGGCGCGGATCGAATGTGGACACCGAGCGCACGAAGATGGCCGCACGGCGCATTCGTGATCAGTGGTTAAAGGCCTGACAATTCTCGGTGGAGGCTTTACCGGAAACTACGGAATCCCGTGGCACTTCGCTTGCTTGGAAAACTAGCGCGGCGCGGCCGTCAGGATTGCGCGGAGGGGAACACAGTGCGACCAGCGACAGGGCGATGATCAGAACTTCTGCCAGCGAGGTCGGATCCAACGGGGCCATGAGGGCGAATCACAGGACGCTCTCACGGTCGATCGCGGAAACACGCGCGGCGGTCCCCGTCGAGACCGTTCTGGTGCGCCCGGCCGACGTGCTCATCGCGAGCGCCGACCGGGCCCTGCGAAGACGGCTCGCCCAGAGCCTGGCAAGCGAGCGCGGCCTCCGGCGACTCCGCGAGGCCGGCGACCGTGCCGAGATCGAACGGCTCATCCCCGAGCTCACCCCGGCGGTTTTTCTGCTCGACCACCCGATCCCCGGATATGCCGGGCTCGAGAGCCTCCAGACGATCCGGGCCCTGAGTCCCACGACGCGAACGGTCCTGCTGGTCGCCCGGCCCGACGACGCGGACGCCGTCGCGGCTCTGAAGCAAGGCGCGAGCGGCTACTGTTCCCGCCAGAGCGAGCCCACGCTCTTGCGCAGAGCCCTCCAGCGGGTACGCGCCGGAGAGATCTGGGTCGGACGGAGCGTCACCGGGCACCTCCTGGAGGAGCTCGCCGCGCTCTCGCAGCGTCGCGGCCCGGAGACGTCCCAGCGACTCCGGCGTCTCACCGCTCGGGAACGTGAGCTCGTCGCCATCGTCGCGGCCGGCGCCAGCAACAAGGAGATCGCCGACCGCCTGTCCATCGCCGAGCGAACCGTCAAGGCCCATCTGACCAGCATCTTTGCGAAGCTCGGGGTGTCGAGCCGCCTCCACCTGGCGGTGTACGCGCTGGAGGCGCACGCTCCCGCCTAGAAGAAGGTCGGACAGACCAAAGTCCAATAGACCGCCGCCACAGCTCCTGGTAACTCTTGGGCGATGACGCCTATCACCGTGGTCGTTGCCGGAGAGCCTCGAGACCGAGTCCTCTGGCGGAGACTCCTGGAGCCCGCTGGCGGGATCTCGGTCGTCGCCGACGTCGAAGCCGGCCAGGCCGCTTGGGCCGTGGTCGCGCGGCTCCGGCCCCGTGTGCTGCTCCTCGACCTCAGGCGACCCCGGCTCGACGTGCTGGCCGTCTTGCGGCGCATCCGGCTCGGAAGGCCCGGCACCCGAGTGATCTTGCTCACGAGCCGCAGCACACCCATCGCGTTGATCCTCGAAGGCTTGCGGCGGGGCGCGCGGGGCTACCTGGACCGTGCGGCCCTTCGCGCGTTCCTCCCGAAGGCCGTGCGTGCCGTCGACTCTGGCGAGGCGTGGGTGGAGCGGCGGATGGTGTCGCGAATCCTGGATCAGCTCGTTCGCCTGGGGGCGAGTGGGCTCAGTGCCGGATCGCCCCGGTCTCCGCATATGGCGGCGCGTAGATCACAAGCACCTTGACGGGCTCGTCGCTGATCGTCGTGAAGACGTGCGGCACGCCCGCCGGAAAGAACACGGCGTCGCCCGGCCCGACCTCGTCGACGTAGTCGCCTCCGACCTCGACGCGCGCCCGCCCTGCGAGCACGTAACAGGCCTGCTCGATCCCGGGATGGGAGTGCTTGAGCGCGCCTCCCCCTTTGGCGACGACGCCGAGGACGACTTCGAGGTTGCGGGCGCCGACGTTCTCGCGGCCGACGAGGCGCCGGTTCACCGTGTCCGCGTGGTTGAGCGGGGAGTAGGGCATGACCGTATCCTGTCGGACGACGTACGCGCTTCGACTCATGGCGCTCTCCTCCTGAGGGATCAGCAGCCGGTGGAGCCGAAGCCGGCCGCGCCGCGCTCGCTCGCGGGGAGCTCGTCCACGGGGACGGGCTCGGCGCGCTCGACGCGCTGGACGACGAGCTGGGCGACACGCTCGCCGCGGCGGAGCGTCACCGTCGTCTCGGCGTCGTGGTTGACGAGCAACACCTTCAGCTCACCGCGGTAGCCCGCGTCGATCAGCCCGGGCGCGTTGAGGATCGTCACGCCGCGGCTCAGGGCGAGCCCCGAGCGCGGCAGGACGAAGCCGGCGTGCCCCGGGGGAATGGCGACGGCGAGGCCGGTCCCGACGAGGGCCCGGCCCCCCGGCGGGAGCGTGACGTCGTGCGCGGCGTGGAGGTCGAGCCCGGCGTCGCCTTCGCGAGCGTAGGTCGGCAGCGGGACCGCCGGGTCGAGCCGCTTCACGCCGACCCGGATCACGGGACGAGGACGACCTTGCCGTAGCTCTCGCGCGAGGCGATGGCGGCGAGCGCGCGGGTCGCCTCGCGCAGCGGGAACGTCTTCGAGACGACGGGCTTGAGCTGGCCGGCCTCGGCGAGCTTGAGGAGCTCGACCATCCAGCGGCGGACCAGCACGGGATCACGCTCACTGTAGAGCCCCCAGTGCACGCCGACGATGCTGACGTTCTTGAGGAGCACGCGGTTGGTGGCGACCTCGGCAATGCGGCCGCTCGTGAACCCGATGACGAGCAGGCGCCCCTCGAAGGCGATGCACCGGGTGGAGCCGTCGAAGACGTCGCCGCCGACGGGGTCGTAGATCACGTCCGCGCCGCGCCCGTCCGTCTCCTTCTTCACGCGCTCGATCCACTCTTCCGTCCGGTAGTTGACGAGCACGTCGGCGCCCGCGGCGCGCGCGACCTCGAGCTTCTCGCGCGACCCCGCGGTGGCGATGACGCGTGCGCCGAGCGCTTTCGCGAGCTGCACGGCGGCGAGCCCGGCGCCGCCCGCGGCGCCGTGGACGAGCAGCGTCTCGCCCCGGCGGAGGGCGGCGCGGCGGACGAGGCCGCACCAGGCGGTCTGGTAGGCGAGGCCGAAGGCCGCGCCCGTCTCGAAGGTCATGAAGCCGGGCAAGGCGTAGGCGTGGTGCTGGTCCACGACGACCTGCTCGGCGTACGCCCCCCAGTCCATCAGCGCGAAGACGCGCTCGCCGATCCCGACCTGCGTGACGCCGGCGCCCACGTCGCGGACGACGCCCGCCACCTCGGCGCCCGGGCTGAAGGGCAGCGGTGGCTTCTTCTGATACTTGCCCTGGACGATCAGGATGTCCGGGAAGTTGCAGCCGATCGCCTTGACGTCGATCAGCACCTGACCAGGCCGCGGCGCCGGTGGAAAGACCTCCGTGTACTCGAGCATCGCCGGCTCGCCCCACATGCGCGCCACAACCGCTTTCATGGCCGTCTCCTCGCTCGCCGGTCGACTCGATCCTAGCACGGCCGGGGTAAGATGACCGGCGTGACCGACTCCGCCATGCCCCTCGACGGCGTCACCGTGCTCGACCTCGCGACGTTTCTCGCCGCGCCGCTCTGCGCGACGTTCCTCGGCGAGTTCGGCGCCGACGTCATCAAGGTCGAGCAGCCCGGCGTCGGCGACGATCTCCGCCGCCTCGGCCCCTCCGCCGACGCGTCCGGCAGCTCCTACTGGTGGTTCGTCGAGGCGCGCAACAAGAAGTCCATCACGTGCAACCTTCGCGATCCCGAGGGGCAGGGGCTGATCCGCCGCCTCGTCGCGTCGACCGACGTCGTGACGGAGAACTTCCGGCCGGGCACGCTCGAGGGCTGGAACCTCGGGTGGAGCGAGCTCTCCCGCGTGCGGCCTTCGCTCGTCATGGTGAGGATCTCGGCGTTCGGCCAGACGGGCCCCCGTCGCGCGCGGCCGGGGTTCGGGCGGATCGCCGCCGCGGTCGGCGGCCTCTCGTACGTCTCGGGCTATCCCGATCGGCCGCCCGTCACGCCGGGGACGCCGACCGTCCCGGACTACCTCGCGGGCGTCTTCGGCGCCCTCGGCGCGCTCCTGGCGCTCCGCCACGCGGACCGGACCGGCCAGGGGCAGGTGGTGGACCTCGGGCTCTACGAGCCGGTGCTCCGCATCCTCGACGACGTGATCGCCGTGCACGGCGCGACCGGGCGCGTGCGCGAGCGGATCGGCTCCGGCACCGAGAGCGTGGTGCCCCACAACCACTACCGGTGCCGCGACGGACGGTGGATCGCGATCGCCTGCACCAACGACCGCATGTTCGAGCGGCTCCTCCAGGCGCTCGGCCGGCCGGAGCTCAAGGGCGACGCGCGCATGGCTTCGGCGCGCGCGCGTCTCGAGCACCGGGAGCTGGTCGACGGCCTCGTGGCCGACTGGGTCGGGGAGCGCGACGCCGCCGAGGCGCTCCGGGTCCTCGAGGCGTGCGAGGTCCCGTCGTCGTTGGTGGCGAGCGTCCGTGACCTCTTCGAGGACCCGCAGGTGCGCGCGCGCGAGAACATTCTGCGGCTCGCCGCGCCGTGGGTCGGCGCGCTGACGATGCCCGGGGTGGTGCCGCGCCTCACGTTGACGCCCGGTCGGGTCGAGCGCGTGGGGCCGACCGCGCCCGGCGAGCACAACGAGGAGATCTACGGGGGACGGCTCGGGCTCTCGGGGGCGGAGCTCGCGCGCCTGAGGGCGCGCGGCGTCATCTGACGCTGCCGGCCTCCGCGCGCTCCTTGTCGGTGGCGACGACCAGCTTCGACAGGCGCTTCAGGAGCTCGACGGTGAGCTGGGGGCGGTTGCGGATGAGCCACTCGAGCCGCTCGTCTTTGATGATGAGGAGCTCCGTGTCGCTCGTGGCCACGGCGCTCGCCGATCGCGGTCCCTTGCGGAAGAGCGCCAGGTCGCCCAGGAGCTCGCCCTCGCCGAGCCGGTTCAGAACCCGTTCCGCCCCGTCGAAGCTCCGCCGGATCTCGACCGCACCGGCGTGGACCACGTACGCTTCGCCGTGCGCGTCGTCGCCCTCGCGGAAGATGACGTCGCCCGTCCGGAACTTCCGCCGCTCGACGTCGCCGAGCGAGAGGTTCTTGTAGATCTCGAGCCCGATCGAGGGTAGGGAGGACTTGGCCTCGACGGGGAGCCGGGCGTTCGTCCAGCCGCCGAGGCCGCCCTTGAGGATGCGCACGCTCTTGAAGCCGCGCGCGCGGAGCACCTGGATGACGCGCGCGCTCGTCGCCTCCTCCGGGCTCGTGCAGTAGAGGACGATGAGCTGGCCGGGCTCGAGGCCGAGGTTCGCCGTCGGCGCGCTCTCCGGCTCGAGCCGGACCGCGCCGGGTAGCTTCAGGGGGCTCGTCTCGTAGTCGGTCTTGGTCCGCACGTCGAGCAGGACCGGGTTGAACCCGCGCTCGATGAACGCGATCACCTGCGTCGGCTGGATGCGGAACCGGTTCTTCCACCAGCGGCGGCCCCACATCCCGCCGTAGGTGCCGACCGAGAGGAGCGTGACGCCGAGGGTCGCCCACGCCCAGGGGAACGGCCGCGGCGGCGGGTTCTTCACCTTGTCCTCGGCCTCGGCGAGCAGGCGCTTGACGTCGGTGAGCCCGGGCAGGAGCTTGTTCACCTCCTGGAACTTCGCCACCGCGGTGGAGTAGTGGCCGTCCAGGAGCGCCTCGATGCCCGCCACCCACACCGGATTGAACGTGCTCTCGCCGGGCTTCGTCACCTCGGTCCCCTGGAGGAACTTCGTGACGTCCTTCGCCGGGATGAGGAAGTTGAAGCCCTGGACTTCGCTGCCGGACGACGAGAGCGAGATGAACGTCATGACGCCGACGACCGTGGCGTCGTCGGTGACGGCGGGGCCGCCGCTGTTGCCGTGGGCCGCCGGCGCGTCGGACTGGATCACGGCCTGGCCAATCTGGTCCTGCTTGAAGCCCGACACGGCGCCGTTGGTGACCGAGGCCTCGAGCGCCGCGCTCTTGTTCAAGAGCTCGTGCGAAAGGACGACGCCCGGGAAGCCGAGGATGTGGACGGGATCGCCGATCTGGCTGTCGCGCTTCGCGAGCGCGATCGCCGGGTAGACCCCGTCCTTCACGCGCAGGAGCGCCAGGTCGCGCCCGGAGTCCGGGAGCGGGCGGTTGTTGTTGTCGAGGAGGAGCGGCGGGCTGAACTTTTTAACCTCCGCCGTCAGCTTCGTGCCGTTGGAGAGCATCACCGTGATCCTCGGAACCGGCGTGACCTTTGCGGTCGCGAGCCCCTGGTCGGAGGCCTGGCGGCGGATCTGCTCCTCGACGTCGGGACGCTGGCCGTGCATGAGCCCCTTGGCGCGCAGCGCGGGCTCGACGCACGCCTGCTCGATCGCTTTCTTCTTCAGCTCGTGCGTCACCCACGGCGGGAGCCGGTGCGCGGGGTCCACGACGTGCGCGTTGGTGATGAGGAAGCCGCGGCCGTCGACGAACCAGCCCGTGCCGGTCTCGACGAACGGCGCGGGGCTCACCTCGACGGGCCCATGGCCGCAGTTCATCGTGACGTCCGCGCGGATCTCGGCGGTGACGAGCGCGACGCCGGGTTTGGCTCGGAGGATCGCTTCCTGGACGCTCAACGCGGCCGCGGCGGGGGGCTCGGCGAGCCACGCGGTCGCGAGTAGGAGCCCTGCGACGACGGCTCTCATGCCCTCGCCAACGTATCACGGGCGCACGGCAGGGACAATGGCGCGGCGATTCCGGTTATTCGCCCTTCCGGCCGAGAGCCTGCTGATAGTGCTCGGTCGCCTCGGCGAGCTTGCCTTGCCGAGCGAGCGCTAGGCCCAGGTTGGCGTGAGCTTGGGCGAGGTCGGGCTGGACGCGAAGAGCCTGCTGGGGGTGCTCGATCGCCTCGGCTGGCTGACCCTGCTGGAGGAGCGCGGCGCCCCAGTTGCTGCGGGCGAGGGCCAAGTCGGGATCGATGCGCAGCGCCTGCTGGAAGTGGTCGATCGCCTCGGCCGGCTGACCCTGCTGAAGGAGCGCGGCGCCCCAATTGCTGTGAGCGAGGGCAAAGTCGGGATTGAGGCGCAGCGCCTGCTGGAAGTGATCGATCGCCTCGGCCGGCTCGCCCAGCTGACCGAGCGCCGTGCCCCAGTTGTTGTGGGCGATGGGGAAGTCGGGTTTGAGGCGCAGCGCGTGCTGGAAATGGTCGATCGCCTCGGCCGGCCTGCCCTGAGCTTTGAGCGCCATGCCCCAGTTGTTGTGAGCGAGGGCATAGTCGGGCTTGGTGCGCAGCGCGTGCTGGAAATGGTCGATCGCCTCGGCCAGCCTGCCCTGACGATCGAGCAGCTCTCCGAGGTTGGTGTGAGCGATGGGAGAGTTGGGGTCGATCGAAAGGGCGTAGGTCCACAGCCTCCCCGAGTCGTGCCAGATCTGGACCTGGTTCCAGGTGAGGACTCCCAACGCGATGACGATACCCGTGGCAATGCCGGCAACCCCCCACGTCGTCGGTGCCCTCGTCGAGCTCGTGGAGAGGCGCCAGCAGGACGACAGGCCGGCGCCGACCAGGATCGCCCATCCGGGGGCGGCGAGATAGGTGTATCGATCGGCCGCAATCTGCGGGCCGTTCTGAGCGATGCCGAGCACCGGCAGGAGGACGACCACGTACGCCAGCCACGCCGCCGGCAGGCCGGGGCATCGACGGCGGAGTGCCAGAGCGATCGCCGTGACGGCAAGCACCCCGCCGTAACTCACGATGAACGGCGTCGCCGCGGGATTCACCGTCTGCGGCAGCATGTAGAGCGGCGAGAGGTCAAGGGGCACGACCGTCTTCCAGAGGTAGAAGCTCAATCCGTACGCCGAGACCGCGAGCCGGTCCAGCGCGCTCAGGTGAGCCACGGAGACCATGCCGCGGTTCGAGAGCTGCGCCATGAGGGCGATCGCCGACGCGGCAGCGGCCAGCAGGACGAATGGGATCTTCTCCACGTAGACCCGCCGTGCGGACGCCCTCGACCATCCGAGGGACCCGCCGAGGCGTCGGAGCGGATAGACCTCCAGGATCAACAGCACGACGGGAAGGCTCACCGCCATCGATTTCGAGAGGAGCGCACAGCCGAACAACGCCACGGACAGCCAGTACGATCGTCGGCCGGGCGCACCCCGCTCGCAGGCCCGCAGGTACATCAGGAGCGTCAACAGATAGAAGAGCCCTGAGAGCACATCGCGCCGTTCGGTGGCCCAGGCGACGGATTCGACGCGCAGGGGATGGATCGCGAACACGAGGGCGGCAAACCCCGCCGACACCGTGAGCGCGTGGCCTCGTCCCGAGGCTCGGGGTAGCGCAAGGGTCAGAAGCCTGCGGGCCAAGAAGAAGAAGACGACCGCGCTCGTGGTGTGCAGGAGGAGGCTGGTCAGATGATACCCGACGGGATTCATGCCCCAGAGCAGGTAGTCCATGCCGAGCGTCATCCAGGTCAGGGGAATGTAGTGGGCCATGTGAAACGTGGTCCACATCCAGTGGAGCTTGCTCCAGCCGAGCCCCCGATAGTGGGGGTTGTCCAGGAAGTTCACGTCATCGTCCCAGTTCACGAACTGGTTGTGCAGCGTTGGGAGGAAGGCCACGAGGGTGACGAGGGCCACCAGCGAGGGCGCGAGCCAGCGGACCCATCGCTGCGCCGAGGTAGGAACCACGGAGCGATCGCCCGGTGATGGCCTCGCGGCCGCTCCGAGCCTGCGCGACTCACGCTTGGTCACGATGGTAGTTTCTCACGCACGGCTCGGATGGGTCGTACCAACCCGAGCCAGAACTCAATCTCTCGTAGGTTCGCGCCCCGCGTATACCAGGCTTGCCACTTGTCGTCGTCGAAATTATCCCCGGAGACCAGGATATCGAAAACCTTGACCGGGGGCGGGCCGGCAGGATAATCGGGGAGATAACGAAGGGCGATGGGGTTCGCCCGAAACCGCCTCGCGGCTCGCGAGGCTGATGACCCCTACCGGGCAAGCACCGGTAGGGGTTTTTAATCGGGGGCGGATGGAAAACCTCCTGATCGCCGTGATCGCGGGGCTGCTCGTCCTCCTGGCGAGCGTGGCCTCCGTCGAGCTCGGCGTCTCGGTCGCGCTGATCGAGATCAGCCTGGGCGTCGTCGCCGGGAACTTCCTCGGCCTGACGAGCCCGCCGTGGATGGACTTCCTCGCGGCGTTCGGCAGCATCCTCCTGACCTTCCTCGCCGGCGCGGAAGTCGATGCGCGGGTCATGCAGGAGAAGCTCAAGGAGAGCGTGCTGATCGGCGGCCTCTCCTTCGCGGCCCCGTTCGTGGGCGCCTGGCTCTTCTGCGCCTGGGTGCTCGGCTGGTCGACGCCCGCGGCGCAAATCGCCGGCGTCGCGCTTTCAACGACGTCCCTCGCCGTCGTCTACACCGTGCTGGTCGAGACCGGGCTGACCCTGACGCCGATCGGCAAGCTCATCATGGCCTCCACCTTCGTGACCGACTTCGGCACCGCGTTGGCACTGGCGCTCCTCTTCATCCGACCGACATGGTGGCTCGTGCCGTTCCTCGGCGTCTCGGTGCTGGTCATCTGGGCCATGGTCGCGCTCCAGCCGTGGTTTTTCGCGCGTTACGGCGAGCGGGTGATCGAGCCCGAGATCAAAGGGGCCGTGGCCGCTCTGCTCGTGCTGATGTTCTTCGCGGACAAGGCGCAGAGCCACGCCGTCCTCCCCGCGTTCGTGCTTGGGCTGGCGGTCGCGAGGATCTTCCACGAGCATCCCGAGCTGACGCGCCGCTTCCGCGTCGTCGCGTTCGCCCTGCTCACACCGTTCTTCTTCCTCAAGGGCGGCATGAACGTCTCGCTCAAACTGGTCTGGGCGAATCTCGGCCTGCTGGGGCTCCTCTTTACCGTCAAGCAGGTCACGAAGATTGCGGGCGTGTACCCGCTGGCGAAACGCTGGGTGCCCGTCAACGCGATGTTCACCACATTGCTCATGTCCACGGGGTTGACCTTCGGGACGATCTCCTCACTCTACGGCCTCAACGCGGGCATCCTCGACCGGGCGCAGTTCTCGGTGCTCGTGACCGTGGTCGTGGCGAGCGCGGTGATCCCGACGGTCATCGCCCAGCGCTGGTTCTCTCCGGGTCCGGCGCTCCGTCGTGCCGCTCCGCCCTCGGCGAGCCCTGCTCCCCCGGGGCGATGAGGTTCGCCACACACCGTCGGCAACGAGGTGGCGCATCGAGTAGGGCCCTTGCGAGCGTAGTCGCAGCCGCCGTGACACTACCGTTGTTCTGCGCGGCCGTCCCGGCGGCCCACGTCGTCCCCGCCGGCCCGCGGGCGAAAGCCGATCGTGCGGTGCCCGACGGTTCGCGGCGACATGAGTTGCCGAATGGCGTCGAAGACGACTTTGAACTGAGCGTCGTATTTTTTCTCGAGTGCGCCCAGCTTGCGGGCGAGCGATTCATTCGAGGTGAGCAACCCACGCAGTCGCACGAAGGCCCGTATGATCGCAATGTTGGCCTGGATGGCACGAGGACTCCGAAGGACGCTCGACAGCATAGCGACGCCATGTTCGGTGAAAGCGTATGGCAGCTAGCGCCTGCCGGCCCCGTCCCACGTTTGAGGTCACGATTTGTGACCTCAAACGGACGGCCTCTTCGGCCGTCAGTCGGAACATGAAATCACCAGGGAAGCGAGCCGAGTTACGCTTAACCGCCTGTATGAGGACTTTCGTCGGCACGCCGTACAGTACGGCGAGATCGGCATCTAGCATGACCTTCTGAGCGCGGACCAGAAGTATCGCGCGCTCGATACGCTGGGCTGCGAGGATCGCGTTCCGCGTGGGCATCGAATGCCATGGTAGCTGGCGCCGTTAGCTCGAGGGAATGTCTAACTTTCGATACACCCCGCGTTTGAGGTCAGCGACCGGGGACGGGGGCGCCCCAGCGGGCCTCGTGGTAGATCCGGCGCTGGTCCTCGGTGAGAAGGTCGCGCGTCTTGAGGTGGGTGAGCAGGTGGACCAGGCGTACCTCGCTCCGCGCGCGCTCGACCTCGGCGACGGCGGCGCGCACCGTCGCCTCGTCCGCGGCGTGCTCGACGAAGAGGTGCCGGAGCCGGGCGTCGGCCTCGAGCAATCGCGCGCTCTTGGGACGCGACTCGGCGAACATGGCGTGCGTCAGCTCCTGTACCTTCGCCTCCTGGTCCGCGGTGAGCTTGAGGCGGTCACGGAGCTCGACGATGTGCATCGGGCCGGGGTAGCCGTTCTGGTCGGCCGCGAACGCCAGGCCGAAGCCGCGGCCGTCGCCGACCACCTTCTCGAATTCGTTCGCGCACGCCTGCGCGGTCTTGTGTCCGTCTCCGCTGGAGCCGTCGTGGCCGTGCTGAGCCCACGCAACGGCCGCGAACGCCGCGAGCGTGACCACCCCGAGCGCGACCACCACGACTCCGCCAGACGTCACTCCGCGCATGCTCGATCCTCCTTGAATCGTGGAGACCCGGCGAGCGTCGAGCTCAGCCGAAGTGCCTGAGGTACTTCGCGAGCGCCACGCCGTCGCGCGTGCGCAGCGTGACCGCGATGCGGAGCTGCTCGAGGTACTGCGCGAGGGTCTTGCCGCCGAAGTCGATCTTTCGCGCCCGGACGAACGCGTGGACGTCCCGCTCGAGCTCGGGCGTGGCGAGGGCGATGACGCCTTCGGCCAGGCGTCGGAGGCCGTGCTTCGGATACTGGCGGTCCATCGCGTCCCAGTTGGTCTTGACGAAGTCCCACGCCAGCTCGCGCGCGTGGACGTTCGTGAGGAGCGCGCGGACGACGAACGGCGCGTCCTGCGTCCGGATCTCGCCATTGAGCGTGCGCGCGAGCGTCTGCGTGAGCAGCTCGGGTCGCCGGAAGCCGGCGAGGGCGTAGAGGTAGCGTTGCTCCTCCTGGGGCGTCGTGGCCGCGCGGAAGCGGCGCAGGAAGGCGTCGTAGCGCGCGCTGTCCCCGACGTGCGCCAGGATCGCGATGAGCGCGGGGAGGACGTTCGGGTCCACGTCACCGCCGCGCTCGTACGCGGCGTAGCGCTCGGCGGCCTCGCGCTGGACGGCGGTGTCGTCGCCGAGCGTGCCCAGCGCGCGGGCCAGGTCCCCACGGAGCTGGCGCGTCAGCTCGTCCTCGTCGGGGCGCGCCGTCCAGCCGAGAGCCGCGAAGGCCGGTGCCAGGCAGTCGCGGACGAACGCCGCCAGGTGGGGCCGGTCGGCGGGCTCGACGATCCGGTTCAGCGCGTGGAAGGACGCGATCAGGACAGACCAGACGTTCCGGTCGCGCTCGCCGCGGAAGCGCGCCGTCAGGTCGAGATAGTCGAGAAGGCTCCCGAGGCCGGCGACGGCGACCGCCCAGGCGTCGTTCACGAGGTTGAAGCGCTCGATCGGCGCGAGCCCGTCGCCGAGCCGCCGGACGACGCCCTCCAGCAGCTCCGGCGTGTACCGCACCCGGTAGAAGCCGTGGCCACCCTCGTTGACGACGACCGCGTCGAGCTTTTCCGGGATCGGGACCCGCGCCTCGGCCTCCGAGAGCATCACGCGCGCGACCGACCGTTTGCCTCCTGCGTGAATCCGAACCTGCGCCGGCACGCACCAGCGTTGGCCGCGCTCGCCCGTCGACTCGACGCCGTCCGGCGGCTCGGCGAGATACACGAAGCGCTGCTGGCTCAAGACGAGCTCGCGTCCCTCGAGCCGCGCACTGACGAGGGGGTAGCCCGGCTTGAAGATCCAGCCGTCCATTACCTCCGGGATCGGCTGGCGCGATGCCTTGCCGAGCGCCGCCCACAGATCGCCGGTGTCCGCGTTGCCGTACGCGTGCCGCCGGAGATAGTCGCGGACGCCGTCACGGAAGAGGTCGGCGCCGAGGTACTGCTCGAGCATCCGGAGGACCGAGGCGCCCTTCTCGTAGGTCAGCGTGTCGAACATCGCGTCGGCGTCACGCGGCGCCCGCACGGGGAACTCGACCGGGCGTGTGGAGTGGAGCCCGTCCACCACGAGAGCGGCGGCGCGGGAGACCCCGAACGTGACCCACCGCTTCCACTCCGGCTTCCAACCGTCGACGGCGAGGATCTCCATGAAGGTGGCGAACGCCTCGTTGAGCCAGATGCCGTTCCACCAGCTCATCGTCACCAGGTCGCCGAACCACATGTGCGCGTTCTCGTGCGCGACCACGTCGGCGACGCGCTCGAGCTCGGTGTGCGATGCGGCGCGCGCGTCCACCAGCAGCGCGGTCTCTCGGAACGTGATCGCGCCGAAGTTCTCCATCGCCCCCGCCGCGAAGTCGGGGATCGCAAGGAGGTCGAGCTTGTCGCCCGCGTACGGCAGGCCGTAGTACGCCTCGAAGAAGCGGAGCGAGGCGACGGCGATCTCGTGGCCGAACGCGGCGAGGTGGCGCTTGCCCGGAACGCACCAGACGCGGACCGGCGCCTCGCCGACCGGCACGGGGTCGGTCGCCTCGAGCTCGCCGACGACGAAGGCGACGAGATAGGTGGACATCGTGATCGTGTCCGCGAACGTGAGCATCTTCTTCCCGCGCTCCCGCCGCTCGGCGACGATGCGCGTGTTGGAGACGGCCGTCAGCGCCGGGTCGATCGCGAGCGTGACGGCGAATACCGCCTTGAAGTTCGGCTCGTCCCAGCACGGGAACGCGCGCCGCGCATCCGTCGCCTCGAACTGCGTGGCGGCCAGGAGGTGCGTGGCGCCGCTCGCGTTCTTGTAGCTCGAGCGGTAGAAGCCGCGGAGCTTGTCGTTCAGGTGTCCGGTGAAGACGAGGGAGAGCCGCCAGGCGCCGGGCGCGAGCGGCGATCGGAACGCGATGCGACAGCGCTCCGCCGCCTCGTCCATGGTCGGCGTGCCCCGCTGCGACTCGCCGCGGTCGTTCTGGATCGTCGCCTTCGTGATGGCGAGCTCGACGGCGTTGAGGACAATTTCGTCGGTTGCCTCGGTGACGGCGACCGTGACGGTCTCCTCGCCGCGGAAGGTGAGCGTCGTCAGGTCGGGTTCGAGCCTGAGATCGTAACGGCTCGGCATCACATGGCGCGGCAGACGGTACGGGTCCACGGTGTTCTCTCCGGAGAGATCAAAATGACGGCGACAGGCCCCTACTGTACCCCAACTACGCGCGTATCATGAGGCTACATTCACGACGAGGAGCGGAGCGAGTGGGAGGTCGTCGATCGCGCTCGGAGCCCCTTCACCGGTGCATATTGCCGTGGGGTTGAAATGCGTAGTACATTGTACGACATGAGATCTGCCGTGACCATCCGGCTGGACCCCGAGCTGGAAAAGCTTCTTGATCGGCTCTGCAAGCAGACCGGTAGGACCCGTAGCGAACTCGTTCGTGACGCCCTCCGGCGGCAGCTAAGCCTGCTGAGGTTTGAACGGCTCCGACGTAGGGCACTACCGTTCGCTGAGGCGCGCGGGTACCTGACGGATGAGGATGTCGCCCGCGACGTCTCTTGAGGGTTTTCCTAGACACAAACGTCTTGGTCAGCGCCCTTGCAACCCGGGGGGTGTGCGCAGATGTACTGCGCGTGGTGCTTGCCGAACACAGCCTCGTAACGAGCGAGGTGGTGCTGAGAGAACTTGGGCGCGTGCTGAGGAAGCGAATCGGCCTGCCGCCGGGGGCCATCAAAGAGATTGACGAGTTCCTGCGGGAGCACGAGGTGGCTCCGAAACCGGCAGCGCCAGCGGCGCTTCCAAAGCGTGACCCAGGCGATCAGTGGGTCCTGGCCTCTGCAATCGAGAGCCGCGCAGACGTGCTGGTGACTGGCGATCGAGATCTTCTGGATATCGCTGTCGCCGCTCCCATCAAGATCATTGACCCTCGAGGGTTTTGGGACCTCGTCCGCAAGAACGGGTAGCAACTCCTTATGCGGCAGCGATCGCTGCGCTGGCGATGCTCGGCTTCGTCACCGCCGCCGGCGCCGACACGATCCAGGAGTTCCTCGTCCGCCACTGGCGCCAGCCGCTCGCATCCCAGGGCCCGCCGCCGGGGCGCTTCTCCACGCTCGAGGCCTCGCTCGCGCCCGAGGCGTGCGGCGCCTGTCATCCCGCGCAGCTCGCCGACTGGAGGACGAGCCTCCATTCGCGATCCATGGGGCCAGGGGTCGCAGGCCAGCTCGTCGAGATGCTCGAGAGCGATCCCGGGTCAGCGCTGAGCTGCTTCACGTGCCACGCGCCCCTCGCCGAGCAGGCGCCGCGCGTCGCCGACGGCGCGCGAGCTCGCGCGAACCCGGTTTACGATGCCGCCCTCGGCGCCAGAGGGCTCGTGTGCGCGGGCTGCCACGTCCGCGCCCACCAGCGATTCGGCCCACCGCGCCGCGACGGCTCGCTCACCCCGACCGCGCCGCTCGAGACCCTTCCGCACAACGGCGTGACGCGCACCCCGGCGTTTCTTCGGTCCGAGTTCTGCCAGAGCTGCCACCAGTTCACGCCCGACGGCTTCGCGCTGAACGGCAAGCTCCTCGAGAACACGTACCGGGAGTGGAAGGCGAGCCGCTTCGCGCGCGAGGGCGTCCAGTGCCAGGACTGCCACATGCCCGACCGCCGCCATCTGTGGCGCGGCATTCACGATCCCGAGATGGTGCGCTCCGGCCTCACGATCGACGCGAGCGCCGGCGCTTCACGTTACCGGCCGGGCGAGATCGTGTCCGTCACCCTCACCGTCGAGAGCACGCGCGTCGGCCACGCCTTCCCGACGTATGTCACGCCGCGCGTCGTGCTGAGCGCCGAGCTGGTGGACCAGGCGGGAGAGGTGATCGCGGGGAGCCGGCAGGAAAAGGTGATCGCGCGGGAGGTGACGCTCGACCTCGCCCGCGAAGTCGGCGATACGCGGCTCATGCCCGGCGCCAAGGCGGTCCTGCGCTATCAGTGGCGCGTCGATCGCGCGGGGGTTCGCGCTCGCCTCAGCGTCGTGGTGTACCCGGACGAGTTCTACACGCGCTTCTTCGAGAGCCTCCTGGCCCAGGGCGCCGGCCGCGGGGAGGCCCAGATCCGCGAGGCGCTCACGGCGACCCGCCGCTCGCCCTTCACGGTGTTCGACCGCGAGATCCCGCTGACCTGAACGCCCGTACGCGTCACGTCACTGGAAGCGGCAGTATACCGTCGCGGAGAGCCGTCGGACGCGGGCGGTGCTGTTGGGCCGAAGGGCGGGGCCTCGCGGCCGGGAGTCCCCGGCCGCGAGGCTTCTTGGCGCGTGCTACCGGCAGGGCATCCGGTGGACCTGGATGTTCCCACCCCCGAGCGTTCCAGTTCCGATGTACGCGAGCGCGGGCACTTCGATCCTGAACGTGTCGCTGCCGGCCCCCGGTTCCGCATTGTCCGTGACGGTGACCTGGAAATTTACCGAACCGCCGTTGGCGGTTCCTGAGATCGTGCTCGTACAACCGGGGATGAAGTCCGTAATGGACGTGCTTTGCAGGCTGAAGGCCATACCGTGATCGATGTAGACCACGTGGCCCTTGGTGATCGTTCCGTCAGTCGAGGCGACGAAGCCGAAGGTCCCCGTCGCCCCGGATGCAGGAATCCATCCACCGCCGGTCGTGGCGTCCCCCGGAGGGCCCGACCCCGCGTGGCAGTCGATCATCGCGTCCGCGATGGCGAGCTGGACGTCGGCGAGGACCTGGCCTGTGATCGCGTCGATGGTGATCACGTGCAACGCGACGACCCTGAGCTCGGCAGTGCTGCCGGCGACGGCCGGCGTTTGCTCGTTGATGGTCGCCGTGCCGTTCGGCAACGAGACGGTCTGATTCGGGTTGCCCGTGACGGTGATTGGCTGACCGTTGATGACGAGGTTCTGGAGCTGAGAGCTGCCCGCGACCGCTGGCCCGCAGCTCGCGTTGCTCCGGGCCATCACGAAGTCGGACGTGATCCCGTTGCCCGAGACGGTGAGGTCCACGTTCGCCATCGAGGTCTCAGTGTCTGTTTCGTCCAGGCCGACGGCGACGCTGTGGAGCGTCCCGGCGGCGAGCGCAACCACTCCACCCGTCGCGCTGCCGGGAATGTCCCCTGAGAGGAGCGACGCGTCGACCTCGCCGCCGGTCGGGGGAAGCTCACCGCTGGCGGCCTTGATGGTTAAGCCGGTGGCCGGCACGAACACCTGCACACCCGTCGCCTGCCCACCGAAACTCGACACCGCCTGCGCGCGGCTGGGCGAGATCAAGAAACCGAGCGACACGACCAGCACCGTGATGACAGTGGCGCGACAAGACCACTGTAGCCTCATAAGCCCTCCTTGTGGGTTTTGCCGCGGGAGGCGCTCGCCTCGGCGGCGGAATGGAGTGAATCGTCTGCGGGAGATCTTTGGACATCCACCCGATCCCGTCTATTCCCAAGGAGGGTTCGTCCGAATGGATTAGCCGTTACGGGCTGCTCATCATGATCTTCGCCACGATCGCCGCGCGGGAAGTCACCTCCATCTTGAGCATGATCAGTCGCAGGAAGGCCTTCACCGTGTTGGGGCTGACGTTCATCCGACTCGCGATCTCCTTGTTGCTCAGGCCTTGGAGCAAAGACTCCAGCGCCTCACGTTCCCGTCGCGTGAGGTTGAATTGCTCCGACACGGGCGACAAGGGGATCACGCCGTACGGGGGCCGTTCGAGCAGGACGGCGATGCTTGCGCGCAACGGACCTTTGGCGTCCGAGTCCAGGGAAAAGGGCCGGCAAAGATAGCGCCTCCGCCCCGACCTGAACTCGGCGACGAGGGGCGATTCGCGCGACGGCTCCGGATTGAGCAGGCTTTCGCGAATCCTCTCGGCCAGGAAGACGTCGGCCGGCCGAACATTTACGAGCCGGTCTGGATAGCCGAGAACCCTGATCGCCTCGGCGTTGAACGCGACGGGGCGCAGCGAGGAGTCCAGCAGGAGGAAGCCAACCGCAGACCTGGGTCGATGCCCCACGTCGGGCTTCCGGGATAGGGTCCTCGTGAGCGGATGGCCGTTCGAGTTCGGGCGCTGCGCGACGGACAGCGGCGAACCGTTACTGAGCATCATGGCCTCCATTGAACTTCGAGTGTGTCGTCTCTCCGTGCCTCTACGGGCCCCGGGGATGCTCTACGGGGAATCTCCCTACGCACTTTGCAGGGTTAACCGGGCTAGACCCATCCGGCGGAAGCCCCAAAATATAGATGGAATATCCCTGAAGTTGTGATGCGGTATTCCCTCATCAATCCTTCCGGGAGAAACCAGTAGAGAATGCTTGAGAAGCTTGGAATTTTAGTGTGTTGAGCGAGATCGGTCGTTACCGCTCCGACACCTCGTGAGTGATGGATCAGGACTCTCGCGGGCTACGCAGGTCGGTCTAGCACCACAGCGATCAGTTTCGCACCAGGCCACGCATGAACGTACACCTGGCCGGTCCCGCTCCCGTAAGGTCAGGCCATGCTGAGTGCCAGGACCCTGCTCTACGGCTTCGCGGCGATCCTAGTGCTGTTCACGATCGTGATGGCGATCGAGCAGATCTACCTGCGCGAGGTCGACGCGGTCATCGCCGCCTCCCACCCGCCGCGCAATGCCAAGCCGGGGTGCCGCGGGTTCGAGGCGCGTCCGTTTCCACCGGGGGCAGCTGACATCGAGGCTGCGCCTGAGGACGGCACCGTCGACCCCGGACGGTCAGGGTCGCTCTGAACGGTCAGGTGGTCGGCAAGGACACCTTCGAGCTCCTTTCGCGCGACTAGCCCTCACGTAGTCCGGCTCGTCCCTTCGTTCGTCGTGGTCTCTACGCCATCAGCATCGCGGTGCCGACATCGGCCCGTCGGTGAAAGACGACCGTGAGGCCCGCAGCGCGGGCTTCGTCGTCGAGCTCGCCTTCCTGGAACTGGTGCTCGTAGCGAAGCGCGCGCACGTCGGCGGTGACCGGCCCGAGAACGTCGCCGAGTTCGGGTCGCCAATCGGATCGCGTGAGACGGGCGACGGTCCGTGTGAGCGCGATCGGCAGCGCCCGCGGCGGCCGTTCGGCCGGGACATAACCGATGAGGATGCGGCCTCCGGGCGTCAGAACCCGCCTGACGTTGCGGAGTGCCTCGATGCGAGTCGCCGCCTCGGGGATGTAGCCATAGCAGAACCACGAGAAGATCACCGTGTCGAACGTCCCCGGCGGCACGATCTCCTCGATCGGGCCGGTGTAGAGCCCGGCTGAGAGACGTCGCCGTTCGAGCACGCGACGTGCGAGCTCGATGGCGCGACCACTGATGTCGAGGCCGTCGACGCGATAGCCGAGCTCGAGCAGCGCGATCAGGTCGCGCCCCGTTCCGCAGCCGACTAAGAGGATGTGATCCGCGGGCTTGAGCACGCGCTCGTACCACGCCTTCTCCCAGGGCATCAGACCCGAAAGGATCTCGGCGTCGCTGCGAGAGAACTCGTCCCAGGTTCTGGTGATCGCGGCCTTTAGCGCCTGACGACGAAGTGTTCCGGCGGCGACGTACAGCGAGGCCCGCGATGCGAGATCAAGGACCCGAGCGCTGCCCGAGAGGAAAGCGAACGCAGCGTTCCGCCAGCCGCGCATGCGACATGATACGGCGGCCGACGCCACGGCCCCGCTCGGGCGCCCGGTCAGTCTGTGACCAACGGCGACCAGCTTGGCACCGGCCGGAGCGGTGCCGACCTCCGACCTCGGCCGTAAGCTGCTGCCGAATAGCAGCTTTTCTTGGGCTCAGGTCTGGCACGCTCGTTGCGTCCACCAAAGGCATGGAACGCTGGCAATCGCGGCCGCTCGCTCGGTGGGGATTCGCAGCCCTCCTTTGCTTCGCGCTACTCGGCCTGATCCCCTCCGCGGCATTGGCGGCCATCTCCTTGGTCCAGCAAAATAACGGGAGTTCGGCCTCGGCGACTTCGCTCCCGGTTCCCTTCACCACCGCACCGACAACCACCGCGGGCAACGTGCTGATCATGGTCGGTGGCACCTCGACTGGATCCCTGTCCGGCGTGAGTGGGGGCGGTGTCGGCAATTGGTTCAAGGCCCAATCGTCGACGACGAACACGCACATCGAGATCTGGTACGGCGCGGTGGACGTCGCCACGCTCACCTCCTCGACGCCGGTGACGATCACGGCTGCAACGGCGGGCGGCATGTGGATGACCCTCATGGAATGGAATGGCGTGTCGCTCACGATCGACAAGAGCGCCGCCCAGGCCGGGACGTCCAGCCCGGCATCCGCGCCCTCGATCACGACGACCAACGCGAGTGATCTCGTGATCCTCGGTATCGCCGACAACATCGGGAATACCTTCGGGAGCCCGTCAACTGGAAGCTGGACGGCACTGACAGCGGTCACCACGCCTGAGGCGCAAACGACCTGGTATTCGATCGCCGCCGCCACCGCGACGTTCAACCCGACGGTGACCGAGACGGCCAACACCTGGGACGCGGCCATCGCGGCGCTCAAGGGGTGCGCGGCGACCACCTCTGATGCGAGCTACCTGACCGCCAACGGCCAGAACGGTGTGGTCAGTATTTACTGGGCGAGCCCGAACCCGGTGCTCATTCTCCGCGACACGACGAACAGCTTCACCACCGCGCCGACGAACGGGAACGCGTACAAGGTGGGTGACGCGAACCTGGGGACGGCCACCATCGTCTACAGCGGCTCCGGCAATGTCGCGCCAGGCACTTTCAATCAATCCGTTGCGAACCAAACCTGGTACTACAAGGTCTACACGAATTGCGACCTGGTCTACTCGACGGGCGTCGTCCTCACCGTCGCTCCGGCCACCACCTCGCTGTGGAGCTACTCGATGCCCGTGGCCGCGCTGACCACGCCAGGAATCGACGACCAAAACGTCGTGATCTTTGCCGATAACAACGGCAAGGTCCACGGCGCGGACGCGACCTCCGGCACGCTGGAGTTCCCGGTATTCACGCAGGCAGGCGGCGCGATCCAGGCGCGGCCGACGATCATCCCCGCCGCTTACTCCCAGACGAATGTGAACGTCGCCTATGCCAGCTCTCAGGACGGGTACGTCTATGCCTTGAATACGGCCACCGGCGCGTCGGTGTGGTCGAATCCGACTGCATGCTCCGGGACAGGGACGAGGAGCTGCGTGCCGGGGAGCAACAACCTCCAGGGCGGGGCGGCGGTCTGGCTTCAGGCGATCCGGCAGCTGCCGATCTGTGGAGTGTACGTTGACGCGGTCTTCGTCGGCAGCCGCATCTCAGGCAACAACACCGGCAACAGCGTCTACGCGCTCAATGGCGGCACCACACCCGTGACAAGCGGTGGCGGCAACAAATGCCGGGCGAGCGGCACCGTCGTTCAGCCGGGCGACTACCTGTGGCAGTTCACCGGGGCCAGCGGCGGCACGCCGAACATGGCGCCGATCAACTCCACGCCGTACATCGACTACAACAACAACGTCGTGTGGGTGACGAGCAACGCCGCCAATGGACTTACGCAGCCGAGCCTCTGGAAGATCAACGTCCAGACCGGGATGCTTGCTAATGGCACCACCGCCTGCGGGACCGGCGCCTCCACGTCGTGCTGGAACCTCGGCCATACGGACAGCTCTCCATCGCCGAGTGGCGACGGCACCTGGATCTACGTGGGGACGAACTGTATCCCGGCGGGCTGCGCGACCCAGGCGGCCACGCTGAACGCGGTCTCGGTCGCCGGCGGCACCGTCCAGACGTACAACCCGGGCACCGCCGGTTCGAACGGCACCGGACACATCAAGAATCCGTATCCGATGCTCTCGACCTCGTTCGGGACGCAGTCGAGCGGCGTCACCTACGTCAACTCGAAGAGCACCGCGCAATCCAGCAACTCGACCTCGTGCGCGGTCGACATGGGGGCCGGCGCGAGTCCCACGAACGGATTGACGGCCGGCAATACCGTAATCGTCTCCCTCGCCCTCCCGGTTGCCGCCTACAAAACCGTCAATGTTACGGATAACAGAGGTTCGATCTATAGCCGGCGGCGGTTTTTGTTCGCCACCGGGCTGGCCGTCGAACTCTGGTCTGCCACCATTGCCACGGGGTCGGGGACGGTGGTCACCGCCAGCTTCGGCGCTTACAGTACGAAGTCGACCTGTGCCGTGGCTCAATACTCCGGGGTCGGGGCGATCAACAACTCCGTCGTCGCGTTAGGCTTCACAGCGAGTGGCAGTGGCACGACCGCGAGCCTCGCCTGGCCGACGGCGGGGACACCGACGCTGGACACCAACAACCGGGTTGTGGCGGGGTTTGCGTACGCGGTTGCCGGAGCATTCACTGCGAGCCTCGGCAGCGTGAGGACAAGCGCCACAATGACGGGTCTGAGCGGCGCCATCGAGGACAACGGAACATCGGGGGGTGCCAAAGCAGCGGTGACGACCAGCGCGACTCACGCCACCGGCACGTGGGTGGGCGTAGCGGTGGAGCTTCGGAGCGTGGCGGTCGACCAGATCGTGTACACGCGGGATACCTCCCCGCATGGAATCCAGTTCGCTGGCAGCCTCTCGACGACGGTGACCACGACGTTCAACCCGACCTGGCAGGCCTGCTGCCCTGGTACCATCTCGGGTCCCGTCGACGACGGCCAGGGTCGCCTGTACTTCGGATCGTCCAACGGCAAGCTTCTGCAGTACGACGCGTGGTCCGGGTCCTTCGGCGTGTGGAATGACACCACTCTCCACCCGGCTCCGCAGGTCGCTCCGGGCGTCACCACAATTCTTGGGGATCCGTCGTACGACGGCGTGCTCAATCGCCTCTACTTCGGCGGCAACGATGGACGGGTATATGCGATCACCCCGGGCTGGTAGGCTCGCACGGACGGCTGCCGGGGCCTCGAAAGGCTTCGCAGTCAAGCTCATCTATGGCCTCGCCGCGAGCCTCGTCATGCTATCGTTGGCCCTGGCCCTTCAGGGGACGCTTCTGACCCAGGCGCGCGAGACTCGCGTTGAGGGCGAGGGACCGGCGTCATCCGCCAGTGCCGCGCGCGGCACGCGCGGCGCGGTCTCGTCCCGCGGTGTGGCCTCGTCCGATGATGAGGATGAGCAACCGCTTGATCCTGCGGCCGCCACCACCGATCGACGCATGACACAGCGCAGCCCAGCGAACCCGCAGACTCACGGAACCGCTCCTGACCAGGCGGAGGTGACGATCGCGCCAAGCGCGGCACCGACGGCTTCGGCGCCGGCGCAACCGGCGTGGTCGACGCCCTTCTCACCGGTCGCCGGCTTGCTCTCCAGCGGCGGCGGGACCTCTGCCGCACCCGCGACCGTCGTCCCCCCGCCAAGCACGAGCTCGGCGCCCCCGGCATCGCACAACGGACAGGTGAGAGCCGTGCGATTCGGTACGAGCGAAGGCACGGTCTGCCACTCCTATGACCGCGAGTTCCGCTTCGAAGACGTTGAGGACCTCTATGTGTGCGTCGTCTGGACGGGACTCTCCGGAAAGTACGCCGAGCAAGTGACGTTCGTCTCGCCTGACGGCAACGCCTACCAGATGGTCACGGTTCCGTTCATGACTGTCGATACCCCCGCCACTGTCGACCCCATGATGGAGGTCGAAGGGCGAACACTCGAAGCGAAGCGAGCAGGGTGGGGCGCGAGCGGGACTACGCTGGTGACGGCGAGGCTGCCGGTGTCCGGAACATTCATTACCCAGTACTCGCTCGCCGGCCTGTGGACCGTCCAGATCGCCCTGAACGGCCAGGGCCTCGACCACGACTTCTTCGACCTCATCAAGGAGTAGAACGCCCCTAAGACCCGCGCCCGGGACTTTCCGTCGGCAGTCGTCTGTGCCATGATGCTGCCCGTCGATTCGAACGAATCCTGTCCTTTGACGAAGGTGAGGAGCGTGCGTCCGGCCGACGAACTTGCCGTTCAGCTGCTGAGACGGGGCGAGGGTTTACGGATCAGGGCCCGGGGCGCCAGCATGCTGCCCTTCGTCTGGGATGGCGACGTCGCGCAGGTGACGCCGACCGCGTCGGCACGAATCGCCATCGGCGACGTCGTGTGCTACGAGACGCCGGGTCGGCTCTTCCTGCACCGGGTGATCCGTCGCGACGGTGATCGATTCGTCACCAAAGGCGACGCGCTGTCGTCCACCGAGGTCGTCGATCGGGCGCAAGTCCTGGGCAAGGTGGTGGCCGTCGAGCGTCGCGGCAGCATCACGCGGCTCGACAGCCACGCTGCGCGCTGGCGTAATCACGCGATCGTCGGCGTGTCCCCCCTGTTTCCACACCTGCTTCCGCTCGCGCTGCGACTGCGGCGCGTGCTGCGGGCTGCGCTGTATGGATGAGCTGAGCGTCGAGATCGCCGGTCTGCGCAGCGCGGTCGTGACGCGAGACCGCGACGTCCTCGATGTCGTCCGTGACCGATACAAGGGCTTCCTGTCGCCCGGGACGCCCGACTGGCGAATCGAGATTGACCTGCGGCAAGCCGCCGGTCACCGGTCTGACGGCGACGTCCTCGTCTCCCGTGACGGTGAGCGCGCTCGGTTCGTCATCAAGCGCTGGGACTTCGTGGGGACGGCGGACCTGGCGGAGCGTCGCGCGAGCGCGACATTCGCCGGCGCCAACGAGTATTCGATCGACAGCTTCCTGCGAATCCTGTACTCGCTCGCGCTCGTCGAAGCTCACGGGCTCGTCGTGCACGCGGCCAGCCTCATCCGGAACGGCCGGGCGCATCTCTTCTCCGGCCCCTCGGGGGCCGGCAAGACGACGCTCGCCCGGCTCTCGCCCGATGCGACGCTGCTGAGCGATGAGCTCTCCATCGTGCGGCTCGCCGACGGGCGTGCACGCTGTCACGGCACCCCGTTCTGGGGCGAGCTCGCGCGCGCGGGGCAGGATCGAGCCGCCCCGCTCCGCGGAATCTGCTTTCTCCACCATGGTAGCCGACATGCCGTCGAAGCGATCACGCCAAGGCGCGCGCTCGAGCGGCTGCTCCCGAATGTCCTCTTCTTTGCCCGAGACCCTGAGCTGACGGGACGGGTGTTAGAGATCGCGGCGGACCTCGTCGAGAGCGTGCCGTGCTTCGACCTTTCCTTCCGTCTCGATCCCGGCTTCTGGGAGGTGATCGATCGTGCCTGAGCAGTATCTGGCGCGAAATTCCCGAACGGCCTGGCGCGTGTACGACGGCGAGGCCGTGATCCTCCTCGCCGAGGACAGCACCCTGAACACCCTCAACGCGGTGGGCACGCTGATCTGGGAGGGCGCCGACGGCAAGACGCCGGTGAGCTCCCTCGTCGGCCGCATCTGCACAGAGTTCGACGTCGAGCCGGTGCAGGCCGAGCGCGACGTGACCGCCTTCGTCGATAAACTGTCTCAACGCGGTCTGCTGAACGTCTCAGCCTCACCCCACGAACCGCGATAGGAGGCAACGGCGGTGGAAGACAAGCGTGACCGGGAACAACACCCCCAGCAGAGCAGCAAGCGGAAGTACGCGCCTCCCGACATCCTAACCCAGGAGGTCTTCGAGACCACGGCGCTCGCCTGTGGCAAGCTCATCGGGCAGGGCGGTTCGAAGTGCGGTCCAAACCCTCGGACGTCTTGAAAGTGCGGCACGATGCCTGAGCTGACGGAGTGGCTGTTCGAGCGCAGCGTGGCGCTCCGCATCCCGCTGTCCGTCCACGTCGACCTCACCATGCGCTGCAACGAGCGGTGCATTCACTGCTACCGCGTCATCGAGCAGCGGCCGGAGCTGACGACCCAGGAGCTGAAGGGGCTCCTGGACGACGTCGCCCGGGCCGGCACGCTCTACCTCACGTTCAGCGGCGGCGAGGTCTTCCTGAGGAAGGACCTGTTCGAGCTCGTCGAGCATGCGCGGCGGCTGCACTTTGACGTCCGACTGAAATCCAACGCGCTGCTCGTCACGCCGGAGAAGGCGGCGCGGCTGCGGACACTCGGCGTGCGCCAGGTGGATATCAGCATCTACAGCGCCGATCCCGCCGTCCACGACCGGGTCACGAAGATCCCGGGCTCGCTGGAGCGCTCGCTTCAGGGCGCCGTCATGCTTCGGGATGCCGGCGTGACCGTCAAGCTGAACTGTCCCCTCATGAAGCAGAACGTCGGGCAGTACAAGGACATCCGTGCGCTGGCGGAGCGGCTTGGCATCCTCTGCGGCTTCGACCCGATGATCACGGCGAAGAACGACGGGGACCGGTCCCCGATTGCGCTCCGCATCAGCCCGAAGGAGCTGCGGACGGTGTTGCAGGACCCAACGCTGAACCCGTCCTGCGGCACGCCGGCGGCCGCGTCGGCGCCGGACGGCGCACGCTCCGATCTCGACGAGGTTCCGTGCGGGGCCGGGCACAACGCGTGTTACATCAGCGCCTATGGCGACGTGATGCCGTGCGTGGCCATGCCGATCGCGTGCGGCAACGTGCGCGACGAGCCGTTCGCGGAGATCTGGCACCGCTCGCCGGAGATGCTCCGCGTCCGCGCGATCCGGATCCGCGATCTCCACACCTGCTCGTCGTGCGCCGCCTCGCCGTTCTGCTCGCGCTGCCCTGGTCAGGCGCTCGTCGAGACGGGCGACCTGTACGGACCGTCCCCCGCGAACTGCGAGCACGCGCTCGCCCGCGCGCAGGTCGCCGGGTCGGCGGTCATTCCGGCCTCGATGTTGCGCGCGCCGACGGCATCGACCCGGCGTCCGGTCGAGCACAGCATCGACTAAATTAGCGCGCCCGTCATGGCTGTTGCGGAGACGCGCTGGATCGTTGATTGCCTGCGCGCCCTGGCGCGCCACGACGCGCCCCCCGTTCCCGACGATGTCCTCGAGTGGAATCGCGTGCTCGAGACGATCGCCACGGAATCGCTGGGTCCCGCGGTGGGGTTCGCGTGCAAGAGCGACCTGTCTGGACGCATGCCGCCGGTCGTTCGGGAGCGCGTGCGCCGAGACCTGCTCGAGGCGACGGCCCGCCATCTCGTCCTGAGTGGCGAGCTGGCGCGGCTGCTCAAGTCCTTCGAGCGCGAGCGCATCGCCGTGATCCCGCTCAAGGGTCCCGCCCTGGCCGAGGCGCTCTATCCAGATCCCGCGGTCCGTCCGTGCAGCGACCTCGACCTGCTGATCAGGCGCGAATGTCTCGAACGAGTCGACGCGCTCCTCCAACGTCTCGCATACCGCCGCGTGGCCGATGCGCACAGCTTTCGTTTCGACGTCGCCTACGATCACGCCACTCTCTACGCGTCGCCGTCGGGGGTTCACGTCGATCTGCACTGGAGCCTGCTGAGCGAGCCGCGCTATTCCTGGAACGAGCGCGAGGCGCAGACGGTCTGGGATCGGGCCGTGCGCATCCGCGTGGCGGGGGAGGAGGCGCTCGGTCTCTGTCCCGAAGACCTCCTCCTCTATTTATCGACTCACCTGGCGGTGCACCATTCGCTCGGGGGCCTGCTCTGGTACTACGATCTCTTTCTGCTCCTCGGGCGCCGGGCGGATACGCTGGACTGGCAGGCGGTGAGCGCGCGCGCGTCCCGCTGGCGCGTGCGTGCGGCGCTCTACTTCGCCCTGCTGGAGCTGGAGCGGCTCTTCGGCGCTCGCGTCCCAGCTGCGGTGACGGCCAGGATCCGACCGCGGGGCCCGAGAGCCGCCGCGATGGGCTGGCTCCTGCGCCATCGGACATCTGAGCAACGTCGCCGGCTCGAGCACCTCATCACGCTCCTGCTCGTCGACCGGGGGCGCGATCTCCTCGGAACGCTTCGGCGCGCTCTGTTTCCGCCTCCCGCATGGCTCAAGGCGCGCTACGAGGGCGTCGGCTCCTCTCTCGTCGCCTGCTACTGGGCGCACTGCCGGCGCCTGGGGCAGGTGCTGAGCGGGGCGCGCTCCGGTCTCACGCCAAGAAAGCGGACGTAAAAGATCCCCCCAATTGCACCAATCTGGTGCACGTGCACCACGCTGGTGCACGGTCCCACAAGCGCCTGACGCTCTAAGGCGAGTGGGTCGCAATGGCGTTAGGTATTTGCGACAGCGCGCACGCGATCTCGACTGGCACAGCCGTTGCTGGCGCCCTCCATCGCTGCCGGGAGGAAGCCATGCACGAAGACAAAATGTTTTGGGTTCGCGTAGTGAGTCTGATCCTGGCGCTGCTTGTCACGGCGGCGTGCGGCACGGTACCGGCGTCGGTCACGCCGGCGGAATCTGATGCCCCGCGCCACGTGCGGGTCAGCGAGGCCTACGGCAAGCTCCCCCTGTACTTTGAGGCTAACAAGGGGCAGACAGACGAGCAGGTCAGGTTCCTCGCACGCGGCAGTCGCTCCACGCTTTTTCTCACACCGAGCGAAGCCGTCCTGGTGTTCACACACCGGGAGGTTAGCCGGACCGTCCTGCGAATGACCTTCATCGGTGCTAACCCCGAGCCGTCCGTGGTAGGGGCCGAGGAGCTTCCAGGCAAGGCCAACTACTTCATCGGCAGCGATCCCGCGAACTGGCGGACCGATGTCCCGACCTACGCGAAGGTGCGATACAAGAACGTCTACCCGGGGATCGACCTCATCTACTACGGCAACCAGCGCCAGCTCGAATACGATTTCGTCGTCAGTCCGGGCGCCGACCCCAGGCGAATCAGGCTCGGCTTCCAGGGAGCCGACAAGCTCGAGGTAGACGCCCAGGGCGACCTCGTGTTGCACACGGCCACCGGCGTGATCCGCCAGAGGAAGCCCGTTGTCTACCAGGAGGTCGAGGGCCTCCGGCGGGAATCGCTGGCGGCTACGTGCTCGAAGGCGCGCGTCGCGTAGGCTTCAGGGTCGCCGCCTATGACGCCCGCCGACCGCTCGTCATCGACCCCGCGCTCTTCTACTCCACCTACCTCGGCGGCAGTGACTTTGACGAGGGCCTCGGCATCACCGTGGACGCCGCCGGCAACGCTTATGTGGTGGGCGTGACCGGCTCAATCGATTTTCCGACAACCCAGGGCGCCTTCCAAACCACCCTGGCCAGCAGCAATGGCGACGCCTTTGTGACAAAGCTCAATTCCACTGGCTCAGGCCTCGTCTACTCCACCTACCTGACCTTCTCCAACAATTTCCCGATTACCCCCGGGGCCTTCCAGACCAGCCCCGGCCCCCTAGGCAACGGCGGCAGCGTCTTCGTGACGAAGCTCAATCCCATGGGCTCGGCCCTCATCTACTCCACTTACCTCGGGGGCTTTGGCTTTCAAGAGGGCCTCGGCATCGCCGTGGACGCCGCCGGCAACGCCTACGTGGCTGGACGGACCAACTCCCTTAACTTCCCGACGACCCCTGGGGCTTTTCAGCCCAACTTCGGGGGCTGCCCCGAATTAACGTGCTTCGAAAACGCCTTCGTGACGAAGCTCAATCCCACCGGTTCCGCCCTCGTCTATTCCACCTACCTCGGAGGCACCAAAAATGACGAGGCCACGGGGATTGCTCTGGACGCGGCTGGCAACGCCTACGTGACGGGACGGACAGACTCCAGCGACTTCCCGACCAGCCCCGGAGCCTATCAGACCACCTTCAGCGGCGTCCTTAGCGTGTATGGAGATGCCTTCGTCGTGAAGCTGGATCCCACTGGGTCCGCCCTCATCTACTCCACCTATCTCGGCGGAAGTGGCGAAGACGGTGGCGCGGGGATCGCCCTGGACTCCTCGGGCAACGCCTACGTGGTAGGCGCCACCTCGTCGACTGACTTCCCGACGACTCCTGGGGCTTTCCAGACCACCTTCGGGGGCGGGGAGGCCGACGTCTTCGTGACGAAGGTCAACCCCCTAGGATCAGCCCTCGTCTACTCCACCTACCTGGGCGGGAGTGACCATGACGAAGGCTTCGGCATCGCCGTCGACGGCTTACCCAGCCCGAATGCCTACCTGACGGGCGCAGCCCGCTCGACCGACTTCCCCGTCATTCCGGGCGCCATCCAGCCCGCCTTCGCGGGTGGCACAGGCTTCGACGTCTTCGTGACGAAGCTCGATCCCACAGGCTCCGCCCTCATCTACTCCACCTACCTCGGCGGTCCTGACGTCGATTACGGAAAGCCATCGCGGTCGATGCTCTGCCGAACCCGAATGCCTACGTGACGGGTACCACTGCCTCGACGACCTTTCCGACGACGCCGGGGGCCTTCCAGACCAGCTTCGGCGGCGGCCCCCTTGGCGCTTCCACAGACGCCTTCGTGGCGCAGATCACCGAGGCGACGGTTCCAGGCGGGCCGTTCACTGCCCGGGTCACCGGCGGCGGCACCATCGATGTCAACGCCATGGGAGGCATCGGGAACTTTCACTTCATCGTGCAGCGCCAGACCGACGGGACGCTCAGCGGCCGGCTCCAGTACTTCAACCACGCGACCGGCGCTCGGGTGCAGAGCGTGACCTACACCTAGCTGGTGATTGCCGGCAATACGGCCACATTCGACGGTACGTGCACACTTAACGGCGCCCCGTGCACGTTCCGGGTCGAGACGATGGATAATGGCGAGCCTGGGACGACTGACACGTTCACGATTTCCTACCCGCCTCCGGCGCCGACGGACGGCGGCACACTCCAGAGCGGCAACATTCTGATCCGGTAGTCGAGGCGTTCCGCGAGATTCGGAGCCGCGTCTCGGGACCGGTGAAAGTGCGTCGGTTGATCGACGAGGGGCGTCGCTTTTGCGCTGGCTCATCGACGGCTACAACGTCATCCGTCGCGACCCTGATCTGCGGGCCCACGAGGCGGAGAGCCTCCAGGCTGGGCGGACGGCGTTGCTCCGCCTCGTCGCGGATGCCGCGCGGGCGGGGGGTGACCGGTTCACGGTCGTCTTCGACGGCGCCCTGGCCGCCGGCCCGGCGGGGGCGGGCGGTCAGGTGGAGGTCACCTTCTCGCGCCCGCCCGAGAAGGCCGACGACGTGCTCGTGCGCCTGGCGCGCCAGCTCGGCGCAGGCGCCGCGGTCGTGACCTCGGACCGGGCGGTGAGGGACGCGGCGGGCCGCGCGGGCTGCGCCGTCATCAGCGCCGAGCAGTTCCTAGACGCGTTGTCAGGCGAGTCGGAGTTGGAGGACCCCGCGCCGACATTCCCCCCTCCAAAATCCGGAAATCCACGGCGGCTGTCGAAGGACGCCCGCGCGGCTCAGCGGGCGCTCCGGCGCCTCCGTCGTGCTTGACTCGCGGCGACGGGTGTGGAATAACTCCGGCCAACACCTATGGATGAGCGTCACCTCTTCATCATCGCCCGGGACCAGCCGAGCCTCTGGGAGTACCTGCGACGCGAGTTCTCCAGCGAGGCGAATGTGGAGGTGATCCTGGACCGCCGGCTCAAGCGCGACCGGCGATCGACGCCCAATGGCGGCGACGGCGAGCACCCCGTGGAGGAGGCGGCGAGCGATCGCCGGACGGGTGAGCGGCGTATCAGGGACTTCGTCCACGGCCAGCTGCGCTCGATCGGCTACGTAATGCTCCGGATTCGCTGATCGGCGGCTCGACGTCCCTTGGGCTGAGTCGCGCGGCGCAGCCGGGTCGGCTCGAGCGGTCTGTTACTGGTCAGGAAGAATTCACAGGTCACTTGGAGTGAGACCCGTCTGCTTTGCGATACGGGCCAACATGCGCGGACCAATCTCCTCTTTGTTGTGGAACGCAAAGACGAAGTCAGGCCAACCGTAACGCGATAAGGTCCGATGAGAGCCGGATTGACGCTTAAGCACCCAACCAATCCGTAGAAGCGCCGCTACCATGCTCGAGGCGTTCAGCAATGACCCGCAGCGCAAGCGCCTGTACCTTCGAGACAGCTGCCTCTTGGCTCTCGCCATACGCCAGAACGCCCGGCAACTCTAGCACTTCGGCCAGCCAGCGGCCGTCGTCTTCCCGCTCAGTCTCAACCTTGAACGTGATCAAGTCTTCGTAACCTCCGGCCCCGATTGTACAGCCCACGGGTTGCCCTCAGGAAGTCCAGCTATCGGGGATTAGCCTGCTACGGCGACGATCACGATGGGCCTGCGGACCAGGCGGCGACGGCGGGAATCCACGGTTAGCCCCAAGCCTTCAAGACTGTACGCTCCGAGCAGCGGCTGCGTCTCCTTCTTGCCGAAAAGCACCAGAGTGGTGACCGAACGGCCGTCCACCTCCAATCGGACTTCGCCAACTTTCCACCGCGCCCTTCGGCCATCGGCAAACTGGACTGTCTCCTCGCCAACAGGCGAGACCTTCAACGTCGAGAGGACTTCTCGGGGGACCACGCTGAAGAAGGCCCCGGTATCGACGAGAAAACGGAGTTTGCGCTGGCGGCTTAGTTCGCGCGGATGGCTCAGCCTTCCCTGGACGTAAAGGATCCCCATCGCGCCGTCATTTTACTCGCCAGTCGCTGACATCTGTAGTGTATCCAAGAATTGACAGTCGGCAGTGGGGCGTGACACCGTGGCGGCATGGTGTCTCTCGTTCGATGCGCCACATTGCTGCTCCTACTGGCCGTGGCGGCGCCGACGTGGGGCGGCGAACGCGCGGCGTATCGCGGGCTCGAGGGCACGGTCGTCCGCGTCGTCGACGGCGACACGATCCACGTGCGGGTCGGCACGCGCGTCGAGAAGGTCCGTTACATCGGCGTCAACGCGCCCGAGGTCCATCATCCGACGAAGGGCGTGGAGCCGGGCGGCCGCGAGGCCGCCGCGGTCAATCGCCGGCTGGTTCAGGACCAGGCGGTCCGGCTCGAGCTCGACGTGCAGGAGCGCGACCGCTACGGCCGGCTCCTCGCCTACGTGTGGATCGGCGGCGTGATGATCAACGCCGAGCTGGTACGCCTCGGCTACGCCCAGGTCATGACCGTCCCGCCCAACGTCCGCTACCAGGAGATGTTCCTGAAGCTGCAGCGCGAGGCGCACCAGGCCGGCCGCGGCCTCTGGCGCCGCGCGTAGCCGCCAATCCTCCAGAGCCGAGCGTCAGCGGCCCGCGTCCCCGCAGCGGAAGTTCCTGGCGTCGTCGATTGACCCGCTGCCGTTGTAGATGGCGACCTTCGGGTATGGACAGAGCGGGCGTGTGCGGTCGGCGGTCGCGTTGATCGCGACGATCGCCTTGGGCGTGTTACCTTCCTCAACCCAGCTCTCGAGCGCGGTGAGAGCGTCGAACGCGCTCGGGCCGGGCCCACCGCCGCAGTGGTGCATGCCGGGGCCGAGGAAAAGGCGGAAGAAGTCGGCGACCTTGCCTTGGTCGCCTGCCGCCCGAACGACGTCATCGTAGTACTGGACCGTTCTGACGGCCGAGAGCGCGTGGTCAGCCCAGCCGTGCCACATGATCAGCTTTCCACCTGCCGCCTTGAACGCCGAGAGGTCGGGATTCGTGGCATTCATGAACTCGCCGCTCTGGGCAAGCCACGCGGGACCGGTGTCGAAATTGAAGGTCATCGAATCGAACCCGGGACCGAAGACGAAGTATCTGAAGTACTGGTCCTGGAACGTGAACTGGAACGGCGCAGGGAACACGATCCCGAGGAACTCGGCGGGCCCCGTGATCCAGAGCTGCCAGCCCGTGCCACCGTCCTCGGCCCCCGGCAGAACGCCGGGGTAGAGCTGCGCGCCGGCCGAGTTCGTCGGCCCGGCGTAGATCTTCCGCACCGCCTGCACCTGCTCTGACGTGAGACAGGTGGGCGCGTCGCCGCCCGTGCACATGAGGACGCCCGGGTCGAAACGGCAACCGCGCGGGTCGCTGACGAGGCCGTCGACGAGCCCGTCCTGAGCGTCGCACAGGGCCACCGCCGCTTTCGCGATCGCGCTGAGCTTGAGCGGCGGGATCGGCGCGGCCAGCAGCGCCTGCGCGTTCCAGCTGAAGGCGGTCATGAGCCCGGTCCAGTCGAAGGCGGGAGCTCCGGCGATGATGCCGTTGAAGTCGGTCGGGTAGCGCTGCGCCTCCATCACCCCCTGGCGCCCGCCGTTCGAGCAGCCCTCGAAGTAGGACAGGCGCGGCGGGCGCCCGTAGTACTTCTCGATGAGCTGCTTGCCGGCCACGGTGACGACGTGGATCGCGCGGTCACCGAAGTTGACTCGCCCCTCGGGGTCGTTGAGCGCCCACGAGCCGTCGAGCGCGGCGACGAGGCTCGTCCCTTCGTGGCCGGTGTCGGTCGCGACCTCCGCATAGCCGCGCACGAGACCGGCCGCCGGGCCGGGAATCCAGCCCACGAACCCGCTGCCACCCGCGTGGTAGAGCTTGCCGTTCCAGACGGTGGGCAGCCGCAGCTCGAAGTTGATCTCCCTTTCGACGTGTCCTCTGACCTTGCAGTACTCGGGCACGCCGCCTCGCGCAGGCACGAGGCTGGCGCGGGTGATCGTCGTATTGGGCACGGTGGCGTTCGTGAGGTTCGCGCAGTCCACAGCCGTGAGCGCGTGAGCCGGGACGGCGGCCACGAGCCCCGCGAAGAGCGCGGCGGTGAGCGGGCCGAGCGCCCGCCCTCCGCTCGTCTCTGGTGGTTCCAGCATTGGTCGTCCTCCGTGTGAATGGGTGAGGCAGGGCCACACGGTCGGTCCTTACGGTCGGAAATCATCGGCGTCAATCGGTGGTTTACCTTCCAGGGTTCTTCCCGACGGTCGGTCAGGGTCTTCACGCGTCCGACGCTTCGAGCGTCCCACTGTGGGCCTGGACGGCCTCCTCGTCGTGAAGGACCCCAGGGGTGCCCCCGTCGCGCTCGATGACACCTCCGCGCCCGGCTCGGCACCCCTGACACCGTAGGGAATCGTCATGCCGGCTCCGTCTCGTTGACATGTCGCGCACATGCAGTTATCTTCGCCACATGCCAAGGATGATCCAGCTCCGTCACGTTCCCGATGACCTCCACCGCAGGCTGAAGGCGCGCGCGGCCCTGGAAGGTCTGTCCCTGTCCGACTACCTTCTCCGGGAGGTCCGCCGCGTCGCCGAGCGACCGACGCTGGCCGAGCTCCGGTATCGGCTCGCGCAGCGCACGCCAGTTGTCACTCGTGTCCCACCGGCCAAGGCCGTGAGAGCGGAGCGGGAACGAACGTGATAGTGGTCGACGCTTCCGCTCTGCTGGAGGTGCTTCTCAACACTCCCGCGGGGCAGCGCATCGGAGATCGATTGTCCGCGGCGGGCGAGACGCTTCACGCGCCGCACCTCGTGGACCTGGAAGTCGCCCAGGTGCTGCGACGCTACACAGCCTCGGGGGAGATGGATGCGCAGCGCGGGCTGCAGGCGCTCGAAGATCTGGGCGACCTTCCCCTTGTTCGCTATCCTCACGACCTGTTCCTATCCCGGATCTGGGATCTTCGCGACAACCTGACCGCCTACGATGCGGCCTACGTCGCCCTCGCTGAAGCCCTGGCGGCTCCCCTGGTGACGCGGGATGCGGCGCTGGCGTCGCGCGGCGCCCACCGCGCCAGAGTCGAGCTGATGTGATGCGCGCCCAGCCCCCGCCGCGCCGCCGTCCAGAGGCCACGATGCCAGCGAGATTTGCGCCCGCCTGAGCGCCCCCGTATCATACGAGCAGCCCATGACGATCACGCGCGACTTCGCCCTGGACGCCAAGTACCGCCAGGAAGAAGGGCTCATCCTCCTCTCCGGCATCCAGGCGCTCGTGAGGCTGCCGCTCGACCAGCACCGCGCCGACCGCCGCCGCGGGCTCAACACCGCGACGCTGATCTCCGGCTACCGAGGCTCACCCCTCGGCGGTCTCGACCTGACCCTGGAGCGCAATCCTGATCTCCTCCGCGAGCACAACGTCGTCTTCATCTCCGGCCTCAACGAGGACCTCGGCGCGACCGCGATCTACGGCAGCCAGCTCGCCAACCTCTTCCCGCGGCCCAAATACGACGGCGTTCTCGGCATGTGGTATGGCAAGGGCCCGGGCGTGGACCGCACGGGCGACATCTTCAAGCACGCCAACTTCGCCGGCGTCGCGCGCCACGGCGGCGTCCTGGCCCTGGGCGGCGACGACCCGCTCTCCAAATCGTCCACGATCCCGTCGCACTCCGAGGTCGCCTTCTACGACGCGCTCTTTCCCGTGCTCTTTCCGGGGACCGCCCAGGAGATCCTCGACCTCGGGCGGCTCGGCTTCGAGCTCTCGCGTTACACGGGGCTCTGGGTCGGTTTCAAGATCGTCACCAACGTCGCCGATGAGATCGGCACGGCCGAGGTCGCGCCCGATCGCGTCACGCTCGCCGACCCGGGCTTCGAGTACGACGGGCGGCCGTGGCAGCAGCGGCAGAACCCGCTCCTGATGCCCCCATGGGGGCTCGACACCGAGCGCGAGATCCACTACGGGCGACTCGAGGCCGCCCGTGCGTTCGCCCGGGTCAACCGGCTCAATCGGATCACGCTGGACGCGCCGAACGCGTGGCTCGGAATCGCCGCGCCCGGCAAGACCTACTACGACCTGCGCGAGGCCCTCCGCGAGCTCGGCCTGGACGACACGACGCTCCGGCACTACGGCATCCGGCTGCTGAAGCTCGGGATGCTCTTCCCGATGGAGCCGACGACCATCCGGGAGTTCGCGCGGGGTCTCCGGGAGCTGCTCGTCATCGAAGAGAAACGGGCGTTCTGCGAGCTCTTCATCCGCGACGTCCTCTACAACGACGCCGAGCGCCCGCGCATCCTGGGCAAGTCCGACCTCGAGGGCCGCCCGCTCGTGCCCGCCGACGCCGAGCTCGACGCGGACCGGATCGCGCAGATCGTGGCGACGCGGCTCGAGCGCCGGATCCCGCGCGAGTCCATCACGGCGCGGGTCGCTCTCCTCGGGGCGCTCCGCGAGCGCCCGGCACCGGTCACGCTCACGCGCCAGCCGTACTTCTGCTCGGGCTGCCCGCACAACCGCTCGACGGTCCTCCCGGAGGGCTCGATCGCGAGCGCCGGCATCGGTTGCCACGGCATGGCGCTCCTCATGGATCGGCGGACGATGGGGCTCACCCACATGGGCGGCGAGGGCGTCCAGTGGGTCGGGATGGCGCCCTTCACCGAGACCCCGCACATCTTCCAGAACCTCGGCGACGGCACCTTCTTCCACTCGGGTTCTCTCGCGGTCCGCCAGGCGGTCGCCGCCGGCACGAACATCACGTACAAGATCCTCTACAACTCCGCGGTCGCGATGACCGGCGGCCAGGACGCCGCGGGCGCGATGCCGGTGCCGGAGCTGACGCGCTCGCTCCACGCCGAGGGCGTGCGGCGCATCATCGTGATGACGGACGAGCCTGACAAGTACGCGAAGAACGCCCAGTGGGCCCCGGGCGTGGAGGTCTGGCACCGCGAGCGGCTCGACAAGGCCCAGCAGGTCCTGCGCGCGATCCCCGGTGTGACCGCGCTCGTCTACGACCAGCGGTGCGCGGCGGAGAAGCGGCGCCTCCGGAAGCGCGGGAAGCTCCCCGATCCCGCGCTGCGGGTCTTCATCAACGAGGCGGTCTGTGAAGGCTGCGGCGACTGCGGCGTGAAGAGCAACTGCCTTTCCGTGCAGCCGGTCGAGACGGAATTTGGACGGAAGACCCAGATCCACCAATCTTCGTGCAACAAGGACTACTCGTGCCTGGACGGCGACTGCCCGTCGTTCCTGACGGTCGTGCCCCGGGGTACGGCCGCGAAGAAGACGCGGCGGGTGTTCACGGTGGATCGCGAGCAGCTGCCCTCGCCGGCGCTGCGGGTGGGCCCGGAGGCGAACGTCTTCATGGTGGGGATCGGCGGCACGGGCGTCGTGACCGTCAACCAGATCCTCGGCACGGCCGCGCTCCTGGACGGCAAGCACGTCCGCGGCCTCGACCAGACGGGCCTCTCCCAGAAGGGTGGCCCCGTCGTCTCGCACCTCAAGATCTTCGAGCGAGCGCCGGAGGTGTCGAACAAGGTGGCGGCGGGGTCGGCCGACTGCTACCTCGGCTTCGACCTCCTGGTCGCGACGTCGCCCCAGAACCTCGACCACGCGAGCCCCGACCGTACGGTCGCGATCGTCTCGACGAGCAAGGTCCCGACGGGCGCCATGGTGACCTCGACCGACGTCGAGTTTCCGGACCCGGGCGGGCTCGTCGCGTCCATCAACCGCTTCACCCGCAAGGACGAGAACGTCTACCTCGACGCGCAGGTGCTCGCCGAGACGCTCTTCGACGACCACATGGCCGCCAACATGATCGTGCTCGGCGCCGCCTACCAGGCGGGCGCCATTCCGGTGAGCGCCGAGGCCATCGAGGAAGCGATCGTGCTCAATGGCGTGTCGGTCCAGATGAATACCCACGCCTTCCGCGCCGGCCGGCTCTTCGTCGGCGACCCCGTGTGGGCGAAGAGCCTGAGGCGGCGGCGACTCGGGGCGGTCGAGGTCCGGCCGGAGCTCGGGCGCGAGGCGCGCGCCCTCGTGGACCGCGTGGGGGCCACGGGCGAGCTCCGGCGCCTCCTCGAGATCCGTGTGCCCGAGCTCTGCGCCTACCAGAACGCGGCGTACGCGGATGAGTACGTCGAGTTCGTCCGGCGCGTGCGCGAGGTCGAGGCGGCCGCGGTGGGCGGCGAGACGCGGCTCTCCGAGGGCGTCGCGCGATACCTCTTCAAGCTCATGGCCTACAAGGACGAGTACGAGGTGGCGCGCCTGCACCTCGCACAAGACCTCGCGACGGCCCTGGCGGCCGAGTTCCCGGGCGGCGTGACGGTGCAGTACAACCTCCACCCGCCGCTCCTGCGCGCCCTCGGCATGACGCGGAAGCTCAAGCTCGGCAAATGGTTCGACGGGGTCTTCCGGCTCCTCGTCGCCCTGCGCCGGCTCCGCGGCACCGTCTTCGATCCGTTCGGCTACGCCGAGGTGCGCCGCGTCGAGCGCGCGCTGCCCAGCGAGTACCGGGCGCTCGTCGAGAAGGCGCTTGTCGCCCTCTCGCCCGAGACCTACGAGTCCGCGGTGAGGCTCGCCAACCTGCCCGACGTGATCCGCGGTTACGAAGGGATCAAGCTCCGGAACGTCGGGCGCTTCCGCGACGAGGTCCGCGCGCTCGGGTTCTGAGCGCCGATCGGGACACGATGAAGAACCTCGACAAGCAGCTCCGGGTGCTCCAGAAGCAACTGACGGAGCTGCGCGCCCGGGCCGGTCGCGCGCGCGGTCAGGCGCGCCGGCGTCTCAAGCGGCTCGAGCGGCGAACGCGCGTGACGGTCGAGCGCACCGTGCGGGTGCTCGAGCCCAAGGTGCAGCGGGCCGTCGTCGAAGCGAAGCTCATCGCGCGTGGGGTTCGTGCCGGCGTCAGTGCGGGCGTCGCCGCGTACCGCGAGGGCCGCCCGCCGAAACGCTGACCGCTCACGCCTCGGGCCGCGCGCGCCCGCGTTTGAGCGCAGCGCGATGCTTCTTTGCCTCGAGCCGCTGCTCCCTCGCCCCCGCGGACGGTCGGGATGGCCTGCGCGAGCGCGGCTCCCGCAGCGCCGCCGCGACCAGGGCCCGGACCTTCTCGCGGGCGTCCTCGAGATTTCGGGCCTGGTTGCGCGTCGCCTGGCTCGTGATCATGAGCTGGCCGTCGGCGTCGAGCCGGCCGCGGCTCAGCCCATGGAGGCGCGCCCGCGCCGCGTCGGAGAGCCCCTCGATCACGCCGAGGTCGACTCGGAGCTCCACCTTCGTCGCGACCTTGTTCACGTTCTGGCCGCCGGGCCCCGACGCGCGCGTGGCGCGAACGCGAAGCGCGTGCCCGGGTACGCGCACCGACTCGCTGACGACGATCGCCGCGGCCATGCGCCGATTGTAGCCGGACCTGACCGGCGGTGCGTCTGTGCATCGGTCTTCGCGGAGGTCAGGGTAGGATGGGAGTCGCAGGTCTCGGGAACCACGGCACCCCGTGGAGCACGAAAGAACAACCTGTCGAGTGATCAAGGAGGAGTCCATGGCGGAAGGCGAGATCGACTTCATCCAAATCGCCGGAGTCGGGGATCGCCTCTACGGGCTGACAAAAGAGGGCGACGTCTGGGCCTTCGACAGGATGGAGCAGACGTGGAAGCGGGTTCCGATGGCGTTCAAACAGGCCGGAGGCCGGCCCGGGGACAAGCCCGCGTAGAAACAACGGCTCACGTCGCCGCTCTCGGCCATGATCGCCCAGCTCCCGCGCCTCTTCTTCGGACCGTCTGGCCGTTGAGCCGCCGTTGCGTTCCCCGTCGCAGGGTGTATGGTATATGTATGGCGCGCCTCATTTCGACGACGGTGCGGCTGGGAGAAGAAGACGTGCGGGCATTGAGGCGGGCCCGAGCGGCGGGCCACTCTGCGTCCGACCTCATTCGGAAGGGCCTCCGCGTGGTGGCGTCGCGCTACTACACCGGTCGCCGCCCACCGGCGACGCGTCTCTTCGAGTCCACGAACACTAAACTCGGGGATGAGTCGGAGCTCTTCCGAGATCTCGAGACTTGAGCCCACCGATCGTCGTCGACACCGGCGGGCTCCTGCGGGCCCTCGCCGGCACGAGACGCGGTCGACCGAGCTTCCCCGACTACGAGAAGGCTCTGACGTCCGCGAGTCTGGTCATCGTGCCCGGGCCCGTTCTGGCAGAGGTGGACTACTTTCTACGGGACAACCGGGCCGCCATGCGACGGCTGGTCGCCGAGATTTTTGATCCGCGAACTCGCTACGAGTATGAGCTCCCGCTTCCGTCCGACATTGTTCGGGCCCTCGAGCTCGACGCGAAGTTCAGCGGGCTCGATCTGGGGCTGGTCGATGGGACCGTTGCCGCCGTGGCGGAGCGTCGGCGCATCTTTCGGATCCTGACGACGGATCGTCGTGACTTCGGCGCGATCCGCGTGGGCGCAAGCCTCACGCAGCCACTGGAGCTGCTGCCATGACGGCCGCGGAGCGCCGGAGGCTCATCGACGTCGCGCGGGGCGCCCGGCCCGCGGACCTCGTGATCCGCGGCGGCACGCTCCTCAACGTCTACACGGGCGAGCTCTATCCCGCGAACGTCGCCGTCAAGGGCGAGCGGATCGGGTACGTCGGCGCCCGCGAGGACACGATCGGGCCACGCACGACAGTGCTCGACGCTCGGGGCCGGATCCTGGTCCCGGGCTATATCGATCCCCACGTCCACCCCGCCCACCTCACGACTCCGTCGGCGCTCGCGCGTTTCGCCTTGCCACGCGGGACGACGAGCGTTGTCGCCGACACGCTCCAGTTCCTGGAGCTCGGAGGCGTGCGCGCGTTCCTCCGCGTCGCCGACGCGCTCGCGCCCGCGCCGCTCAAGTTCTACTGGATGATCCGGCCGCACGCGCAGTCCCGGACGGCGGACGAAGCGCGCCGCTTCCCGCTCCGGGACCTCGTGCGTGCGCTCGCGCACCCCCGCGCGGTGGCGATCGGCGAGGTCACGCGCTGGCCCGACGCGTGGTCCGGGCGCCCGGACCTGCTCCGGCGCCTGGCGCTCGCCTCGGCGCGCTTCCCGCGCGTCGAGGGCCACACGGCGGGCGCCGCGGGCGAGAAGGTGGCGGCGATCGCGGCGGCCGGTTTCACCTCCGACCACGAGCCCATCACCGCACGCGAGGTGCTCGAGCGCGCGCGGCAGGGGATCGCGGTCATGCTGCGCGAGTCCTCGCTCCGGCCGGACTTGAACGGGCTGCTCGACGCGCTCAAGGAGGCCCCGGCGCTCGTCTCGCGTCTCATGCTCACGTGTGACGGCTCGATGCCGGCGTTCCTCCGCGCCCACGGCTTCGTGGATCATCTGCTCCGGGTGGTCCTCGAGCGCGGCGTGGCGCCGATCGACGCCTACCGCATGGCCACGCTGAACCCGGCGACGTACTTCGGCCTCGACGGGGACCTCGGCGGGATCGCCCCCGGCCGGTACGCCGACGTCTGCTTGCTCGATGATCTCGCCGAGCCGCGGCCGGCCGCCGTCGTCGCGCGCGGCCGGCTCGTCGCCTCCGACGGCCGGCTCCGCGCGCGCGTCGCCGAGCTCCCGTGGTCCTCTATCTTCACGTCGGCCGCGGCGCGGCTGACCGTCGGCTGGCGGGCGCGCGCCGCCGATTTCGCGCTCCCGGCGCGGGATCGCTACCCGGTCATCCGGCTCGTGAGCGCCGTGATCAGCCGGCTCGAGGAGCGTCCGCTCGGCCCGGGCGATCTCCAGGCGGCCCTCCTCGACCGCGGCGGGCGCTGGATCGCGCCCGGGATCGTCGCGGGCTTCGCCGACCGGCTCGACGGCCTGGCGGCGACCATCAGCACCGACTTCAACATCGTGGCGCTCGGTCGGAGCCCCGCGGCCATGGCGCGCGCGGTGAACCGGCTGCTCCAGCTCCGCGGCGGGGTCGTCGTCGTCGACGGGACGGACGTCGCCTACGAGCTCCCGCTGCCGCTCGGCGGGATCATGACGCGGGGCTCCGTCGAGGAGGCCGCCGATCGCGAGGAGGAGCTCCGCGCCGCGCTCGTCGCGCGCGGGTATCCGCACCACGAGCCTTTGTTCACGCTGTTCTTCCTGTGCGCGGACTTTCTGCCGGCCGTGCGGCTCACGCCGCGCGGCGTGTGGGACGTCAAGCAGAGCCGGCTGCTCCTGCCGTCGCGGCCGTTGTAGCGGTTGTGAGCCCTCGCCGCCAGCGGCGTCTCGCCCTGGGCGTGCTCCTCGGCGCCTGTGCGCTCGCGGCGCTCGCGTTTCCCCTGAGGAGCCGCTGGTGGGGCGGCCTCATCCTCGCGATCGCCGAGGCGGGAATCGTGGGGGGGCTGGCGGACTGGTTCGCGGTGACCGCGCTCTTCCGCCGCCCGCTCGGGCTGCCGATCCCTCACACCGCCCTCATCCCCGCGAACTGGGAGCTGATGGCAGCGCGCGTCGGCACGATGGTGGGCAGCCGCGTCCTCACACGCGAGTACGTGACCCAGGAGATCGAGGGCGTGGACCTCGCGGGGCTCCTCGCGCGCGGCGCCGAGCGCCTGACGCGCCGGGACCTCGAGACGTTCACGCTCACTCTCGGACGGTGGGCCGCCGCGGAGCTTACGCCGCGGGCGGCCGGTGACCTCGCCATCCGGCTCCGTGACCGGTTCCTCGGCCGCCCCACGGCGCCCCTGCTCGCCGGCGCCCTCGAGGTCGCGTGTCGCCGGGGCCTGGACCAGCGCGCGGTCACCGCTCTGGCGCGCGCCCTCGGCGACGCGCTGGGCCGGCCGGCCTTTCGAGAGGTCGTGGGCGAGGCCGTGGATGACGTGCTCGCGCGCTACCGCGAGCGGATGGGTGCGTACCCGCGCTTCTGGATGGGCGTCGCGAGCCTCCTGGGACTGATCGACCGCGAGCGCCTCGTCGCCGCGCTCCACGCCGGGCTCTTGCAGGTCGCCGGCGATCCCGACCATCCGGTGCGGCAGCGGCTCACCGAGGCGCTGGCCGGGCTCCCGGAGCGGCTGCGCCGCGATCCGGCGCTCGCGGCGCGCGTCGAGGCCGCGACGCGGGACCTGCTGACGACGCCGGCGGTCGCGCGCGTTCTGGAAGAGGCGGCGACGGCGCTCCAGATGGCGCTCGTCGCGGACCTCGCCGCGCCGCGCTCGGAGACGGCGACGTGGCTGGTCGAACGACTCGAGCGCGCGCGGCGCGCGCTGGTGGCCGACGCGGAGCTGCGCGGGGAGATCGACCGCTGGGTCAAGGCGCGCGTGATCGAGCTGGTCGAGCGCCACCACGACCGGCTCGCGACCTTCATCGAGAAGGGCGTGCTCGCGCTCGGCCCCCAGGGCGCCGTCCGGCTCATCGAGGAGCATGCGGGCGACGACCTCCAGTACATCCGGGTCAACGGCACCGTCGTGGGCGGCCTCGCGGGCGGCCTCCTCTACGCGATCCATCTCCTGCTCCGCCTCTTCTAGGAGCGTCTCGGATCCTGGGGGTGGCTCGGAGGGGATCGTCGCGCCCTTCGGGCGCGCCTGTGAAGTCGCCCCCTTCGATTTGGTACACTCAGCCAGCCGATCGCCCGAGCCGACTGGAGGTCAATCGATGACACGCCTGCGCATCGCGGCGCTTTTTGCGTCCCTCGTGCTGCTCACGCTGGCCCTCGTGGGCCCGGCCACGAGCCAGGCGCCCCCACCGTCGCCGACGCCAAAGGCGGGCGGCACCCTCAACCTGATGCTCCGCGAAGATCTGCCGCAGGGGTTCGCCATCCACGAGACGGCCACGATCTCGACCGTCTGGCCGGCGATGCCCTGCCTCAACAATCTGGTCCTCTTCGATCCGCTCAAGAAGACCGAGAGCGTGGACACGATCATCGGCGAGCTGGCCGAGAAGTGGTCGTGGCAGGACAATTACCGGAACCTCGTGTTCTTCCTCCGCAAGGGCGTGAAGTGGCACGACGGCCAGCCCTTCACCGCGAAGGACGTCAAGTTCACCTTCGACATGCTCCGTGAGGCTCCGGACGCGCCGGCGAAGCTCCGGATCAACCCCCGCAAGGACTGGTACGCGAACGTCGAGGCGATCGAGGCGCCCGACTCGCACACCGTCGTGTTCCGTCTCAAGCGTCCGCAGCCCTCGTTCCTGATGCTGCTCGCGTCGGGTTACACGCCGGTCTACGCCGCGCACCTGTCGCCCGCGAGCTATCGGACGGGCTGCGTCGGGACCGGTCCCTTCAAGCTGAAGGAGTGGCGGAAGGGCGAGTACGTCGAGCTGGTGCGGAACCCCGAGTACTTCGTCAAAGGGCGGCCGTACCTCGACACGCTCAAGTACTACGTCATCGTCGAGCGCGGCACGCGCCAGGCGGCGCTCCAGGCGGGCAAGCTCGACGTGTCCTTCCCGGGCGAGACCACCAAGACGGCCGCCGAGCACCTCAAACACGTGGTGCCCCAGCTCGTGGTCACCCCGGTCAGCCAGAACGTCAGCGACAACATCATCATGAACGTCACGAAGCCCCCCTTCGACAACCCGAAGGTGCGGCTCGCCGTGAGCTACGCCATCGACCGCCGCGCGCTGGTCGGCGCCGTCCATCAGGGGGGCGCCGTGGTCGGCGCCTCGCTCGCGCCCAAGCCGTGGGGCTTCTGGGGGCTCGGCGAGCGAGACCTGGTCGGCCTGCCCGGGTACGCGGCGACACCCGCCGACGAGAAGGCGAAGGCAAAGCGGCTCATGGCCGAGGTGGGCGTCACGCCCGAGAAGCCGCTCCGCGTCGAGATCGTCACGCGCGCGATCGCGATCTACGTGGACATGGCGTCGTTCGTGATCAACGAGCTCAAGCAGGTCGGCATCGAGGCCTCGCTCAAGCAGATCGAGACCGCGCAGTGGCACCCGATGGCGACCCGTGGCGACTACCAGATCGGAGCGAATCTCACGGGCATCGGGCCGGACGACCCGGACGCGAACTTCTACGAGAACTACGGCTGCGGCTCGCCGCGCAACTACAGCCAGTACTGCAGCGAAGAACTCATGAGGATGGTCGATGCGCAGTCGCAGGAGCTCGATCCGAAGAAGCGGCTGGTGATGGTCTACGCGATCCAGAGGAAGCTCGAGGCCGAGGCCGCCCGCCCCATCCTGGACTGGAAGCTCGACTACTTCACGGTGTGGCCGCACGTGAAGAACCTGATCCCGCACCAGTCCATCTACAACTTCGGGCGGATGCAGGACGTGTGGACGGACCGGTAAGAGCCCGTCGGTGACCGTGTGGGGCACGGGGGAGGCGTCGGTCTCCCCAGCGCCGCGCTCGAGGGCCCGCGCGTGAAGACGTACGTCGCTCAGCGCCTCACGATCGCCGTGCTGACGCTGCTCGGCATGTCGATCGTGATCTTCGTGCTCCTGCGCCTGGCGCCCGGCGACATCGTGGACATTCTCTTCTCGACGGCCGGGTACGTGAGCCCGGCCGAGAAGCAGGCGATCATGAAGGAGCTCGGGATGGACCGGCCGTACTGGGTCCAGTACCTCGACTGGCTCCGGCAGATCGCCACCTTCGACCTCGGCAAGTCCTACCGCTACGATCTCCCGGCCTGGCAGATCATCCGCCCGCTCCTGCCGGTGACGCTCGAGCTCGCCGCGCTCTCGATCGTCTTCGCCGTCCTCCTCGGCGTGCCGACCGGGGTGATCAGCGCCGTCCGCCAGGACTCGACGCTGGACTACGTGCTGCGCGTCATCAGCCTCGCCGGGCTCTCGATGCCGGCGTTCTGGCTCGGCATGGTCATCATCCTGGCCCTGGTCACGTGGTTTCGCTGGATCCCACCCCTCACCTACGTGTCGCCGATGGAGAACCTCACGCTGCACGCGGTGCAGTTCCTGCTGCCCGCGCTCGCGGTGGGCTACCGCTCCTCGGCGCTGATCATGCGCATCACGCGGTCCTCGCTCCTCGAGGTGCTGCGCGAGGACTACATCCGCACCGCGTGGGCCAAGGGCCAGAGCGAGCGCGCGGTCGTCTGGCGCCACGCCCTCAAGAACGCGTTGCTTCCGGTCGTGACCGTGATCGGGATCGAGTTCGCCTTCCTCATCGGCGGGCTCGTGGTCACCGAGACCGTCTTCAACCTGCCGGGCGTGGCGCGCTTTCTCGTCCAGGCGATCCTGTGGCGCGACTACCCGATCGTCCAGAACCTCGTGATGGTCATCGCCATCGTCGTGATCCTGTCGAACCTGCTCGTGGACATGCTCTACGGGGTCCTCGACCCGCGGGTGCGCTATGGCGGTTAGGCCCGCGGTGATCGCGGTCGCGCCGCCAGAGCGGGCGCGTCCAGGCATGCGGTCGGTGATCGCCCGGTTCGTCCGGCGAAAGCCGCTCGGCGCCGCCGGCGGCGTCCTCATCGCCGTGATGGTGTGCACCGCGGTCTTGGCCGACGTCTTACAAACGCACGATCCGATCGCGACGAACGCGGCGTACACGCTCGGGCCGCCCAACGCCGAGCACTGGTTCGGCACCGATCACCTGGGTCGCGACATCTACTCGCGCATCGTCCACGGCGCTCGGGTCTCGCTCATCGTGGGCCTCGCGTCGACGCTCCTCGGCTCGGTGCTCGGCGGCGTCGTCGGGCTCCTCTCGGGCTACATCGGCGGCAAGACCGACCTCATCGCGCAGCGGGTCCTCGACATCCTGCAGGGCCTGCCCCTGCTCGTGCTCGCGCTCGTCATGTCGGCCGCGCTCGGCCCGGCCATCCACAACGTGGTGATCGCGATCTCGATCCCCATTATTCCGCGCGCGGCGCGCGTGATCCGGTCGAGCGTGCTGTCCATTCGTGAGATGCAGTACGTGGAGGCGGCCCGGTCGCTCGGCGTCCGGCATCTCCGGATCGCCTTCCGCCACATCCTGCCCAACACGATCGGGCCGTTCATCGTCCTCTGCACGGCCCAGCTCGGCAGCGCGATTCTGGTCGAGGCGACGTTGTCGTTCCTGGGGCTCGGCGTGCCAGAGCCGTACCCGTCGTGGGGGCGCATGCTCTCCGTCTCGGCCGCAGAGTACGCACAGAAGGCACCCCACCTGGTGCTCTTCCCCGGGATCGCGATCAGCCTCGCCGTGTTCGGCTCGAACCTGCTCGGCGACGCCCTCCGCGACGTCCTGGATCCCCGGCTCCGGGGTGCGTGACGAGCGCTGGCGCCAGGCGACGAAATGAGCGAGCGTGAGCTGGCGACGTCGGGTGTTCCGGGTACGGCAAGCGTGAGCGCGTGAGCGAGCGTAAGATTGCGGCGGGGTGCGGGCGTGGTGACGCTGGGTGTTCGCGCGCAGGTG